>JAABUQ010000980.1_pt1 | contig 64273 bp, 61 predicted proteins | sample 5560001 | NCBI WGS metagenome assembly JAABUQ01 (sample SAMN10711888, study PRJNA513371) | rock metagenome | isolation source: Antarctica rocks | place: Antarctica: Victoria Land, Finger Mt nord | collected 2015-12-18
AGACCGGGGTGGAGCTGTACAAAGAAGCTCACAAGCGCGCGGAAGCCTTGGCAAAAAACAAGCGGGATGCCGTGGCGGCTAGCAAGCGTCAGGTCGCGGCTGCGAGGCGGTTTTTGGGGCTTGGATCAACGCCGCCGGTCAGGCAGGTAACGCGCGTCTTCTACTACCTGCTCTCAGCGGGCGAGACGCCCGCCTTTGACAGCGCGCTGCTAAACCCCAACAACTATCCACCGGGCGAGAAGCAGCCCAAGCCAAGGAGCAAGCAGCAGCTGCGCCGCCCCGCCGACTGCGTGATCGAGCGCATCGCGCATCCGGCGCGGTGTCCGACGACGGTGGCGCGGTGACCGTAATGAGGCGGGCGCAGCGGTACCCTTGCTTGATCGCTTATCGGCGGGCGTTGATCGGGCTGGCCCTCGCGCTGGCCATGGTCATGGCCGCGGCGGTGATCGGCGTGGCGGCGGCTGGGGCGGCGCGGCCCTCGATCCGTTCCTACACGGTGCCCGACGCGTTTGGTCCGCCGACGGTGATCACCGCGGGCACTGACGCCAACATGTGGGTGACGTTCGATGGCTACGGGGCGATCGGGCGCTTTACGCTCGACGGCGTGGTCAAGGACTTCAGCGCGCTTGGCCCCGGCCCCACACACATGCTGGGCATCACTGCTGGTCCCGATGACCGCGTGTGGTTCACGGAGGAGAATGGGAGGGTCGAGGCGATCGACCGCCGCGGCCATGTGCAGCAGTATCCGCTGCATATCGTCAGCGGCCCTGAGGGTATCGCTACGGGCCCCGACGGAAATCTGTGGACGGTCGCGGTGGGCAACAAGATCGGGCGCCTGACGCCGTCTGGGCGGCTACGCCGGTTCGCGGTGCCCGGTGGCGTTAGCAATACAGGGGCGATCACGGCGGGCCCGGATGGGGCGCTGTGGTTCGTGGTTGGCAACGCGGTGGGGCGGATCACCACCAGCGGCCAGGTGAAGATGTTTCAGTATCGCACTCCTGGTCCCGGGGTCTATGGGCTCCATGAGGTGATCATCACCGGGCCCGACGGAAACCTGTGGTTTGGCAACGGGGGGCAGGCGGTCAGGCTCACGCCGCAGGGTCAGATCACTATGTTCCCGGTCGTGGCGCCCAGCGCACGAGACGCAAGCAACATCGCGGTGCAAGCACTGGCGGCGGGAGCGGACGGCAACGTGTGGTTCGCGGCTGCCGATACGGGCAATGGCGACGGTTCGAATGATGAGAGCTATGGCTACGTGACGCCGTCAGGGCAGGTCTTCTCGTGGGTGACGCCCGCGCTTACGCGTGGCGGGGCGGGGGTTGGCAACAACAACAACGTTTACGGGATCGCGCCGGGCCCGGATGGCAACCTGTGGTTTGCTGCCGGGGCTGGTGCGGTGGCCAAGGTGACGCCCTACCCGCCTCGGCCGGTGACCGCCGGAACGCTGAGCGTGCGGTCGGGGTCGCGCTCGCTGCGCGGCGGGCGCGTGCGCGTCAACCTAGGTTGTGTGGGGGCGGCGGGTTTGTTCTGTCAGGGCAAGGTCTCTCTGGTCGATCACGGCCGGCGCACCCTGACGCGTGGCTCGCCTTACTTTGCCATCGCCGCGCTGCCCGCGCCGGCCAACCGCCAGCTGCACCTGGGGGTGGCGCTCGGTCGCAGTGCGCGGCGGCGGCTCTCGCGGGACTCTGTCACCGCGCGAGTGATCATCAAGAGCCGCACGGGCGCGGTGATCGCCTCACAGACGGTCACGCTCGCGCGCAGGCACTGACACGAGCCCACAGCGCGCCAAGCCGCACAGTAGCGAGGACATGAGCAAGTCATTCGGACTCCTCGCGGTGTCTCTGGGCGCCGACTGCGTGATCGAGCGCATCCCGCACCCGGCCCGGTGTCCGATCCGACGACGGTGGCGCGGGACGCGCTCGACCTCGACCAGGTCCAGGAAGCGCTCGATGAAGCTGGCATGGCCGTCGATCGAGTAGTCGAAGTGGCCGGGCTTGCCCGAGCGTCCGAAGCCCGGCAGGTCGGGGGCGAGGCCGCCGCCGCGGCGCAGGAGCTCCAGCCAGTCGTCGCTGCTGGTGGGAACGCCGTGCAGGTACAGGGTGGGTGACCCTGGGCCAGGGGCGCTGCCAGTACGACCTCGACCGGTCCGTGGCGGGCCACCAGCGCGCGCCGAGTGCGAGCGGCGCGCGACCGCCTGCGCGCCGTCTATGGGCGGCCGGTGGCGGCCCCGTATGGCCGCGTCCTCGATGAGCTGATGCTCACGGTCCTGTCTCTCAGCCCGCGCTGGCGTAGCCGCGCACGAGCTCGACCAGCAGTCGTACGCCGAAGCCCGAGGCGCCCTTGGTCGCGTACGGTCGGCCCAGGTTCCAGGCGGTCCCGGCGATGTCCAGATGGGCCCACGGCAGCTCGTCGCCGACGAAGCGATGCAGGAACTCAGCCCCCACGATGGTTCCCGCCTTGCGCTCCTCCGGACTGTTGTCCAGGTCTGCGTAGCGACCGGTGAGCATCTCGGCGTACTCCTGGTGCAGCGGCAGTCGCCAGGCCAGCTCTCCGCTGCGGGTGGCCGCTCGGGTCACCTGCTCGGCCCAGGCATCGTCGTTTGAGATCAGGCCGGCGTGGGTCGATCCCAGGGCCACGATGACGGCGCCGGTGAGGGTGGCCAGGTCCACGAGGCGCTCTGCGCCGAGCGCCATGGCCTGGCGCAGGCAGTCGGCCAGGACCAGACGACCCTCGGCGTCGGTGTTGTTGACCTCCACGGTGGTCCCGTCCATGGCGGTCACGATGTCGCCCGGCTTGACCGCGCGGCCGCTGGGCAGGTTCTCGGTGGCGCCGATGACCGCCACCAGTCGCACCGGTAGTCCCAGCCTCGCGATGACGCCCGTTGCCTGCAGCACTGCAGCACCACCGGACATGTCGAACTTCATCTCGGCCATCTTGGCCGACGGCTTGATCGAGATCCCTCCGCTGTCGAAGGTCACCGCCTTGCCCACCAGGCCGAGCACAGGTCCGGTGGCCCCCGCGCCCTCGTAGCGCAGGGTTATCAGTCGCGGCTCCTGCTCGCTGCCCCGCGCCACCGCCGCGAAGGCTCCCATGCCCCGGGCCTCGATCTCCTGCGGACCCTCCACCTCGACGTCGAGACCCGGCACGTCCGCGCCCAACTCCAGCGCCGCGCGAGCCAGGGCGTCCGGAGTGAGGTCATTGGCGGGACGATTCTGCAGGTCGCGCGCGGAGTTGGCTGCCTCGGCGATCACGGCGGCCCGAGTCACCACCTCCTCGACGGGATCGTGGGCAGAGACGATCAGCCGGTCGGGTCCTGGGCGCTCGGCGCCCGACTCCTCCTCGCGTCCCTTGAAGGCGGTGAAGCGGTAGGCCCCGAGGATCGTCCCCTCCACCAGGGCGCCTGCCACCTCGGCGTCGACGTGGTGGGGCACCTCCCAGCACAGCGTCCGGGTCGAAAGCTCCCGGGCCCGCACGAGCGCTACCGCGGCGGCGACGCGTGCCGGCTCGAGTCCGAAACGCTCGCGGGGGCCGAGGCCGACCAGCAGCCAGCGCCGCCCGTCGGCGTGGGTGAGGGCCAGGGAGCGGGCGGACGTGCGCGCCTCCCCGGACTCGAGCAGCGCTCCGAGAGCCCCGTCGGACGTGTCATGGACGATGGGCTCTGTGTCGAACAGCCCGACGGCGATCGTGTCGGCCGACGATGCGGCGGGTAGATCGGTCGTGAAGGAGACCAGCACGAGCGCGGGACCCTAGTCCTTCTCGCGGCTAGCATTGCGGCTTCCCGGCTGCCCACGAGTTTTCAGGAGAGTCCCAGTCATGCCCAAGACCGTCGTCCTCGGCGCCGCCCGCACACCGATCGGCAAGCTTGGCGGTGGCCTGTCTTCGCTGGACGCCACCGAGCTGGGAGGCACGGCCATTCGGGCCGCGCTCGAGCGGGCATCGGTGGAGCCCGAGCAGATCGAGCACGTGATCCTGGGTCAGGTGCTGCAGGCCGGTCAGGGTCAGATCCCCTCGCGCCAGGCTCAGATCAAGGCGGGAATCCCCAAGGAGGTCTCCTCGGAGACCATCAACAAGGTTTGCGCCTCGGGTGTGCGCGCCGCGGCGATCCTCGACACCGCGATACGCGCCGGCGAGGTGCAGGTCGCGGTCGGCGGCGGCATGGAGTCGATGTCCAGCGCACCCTACCTGCTGCCCGGCGCCCGCTTCGGGCTTCGCATGGGGGATGCCAAGGCGCTGGACGCGATGGTCCACGACGGCCTGACCAACCCGTTCTCGGGCAAGCAGATGTTCGCAGAGGCCACCGAGGTGGGCGACGAGCTCGAGCTGACGCGCGCCGACATGGACCGCTGGGCGCTGCGCTCCCACCAGCTGGCGGTCAAGGCCACCGAGGAGGGCCGTCTCCCCGAGGAGATCGTGTCGGTCACCGTGCGCTCCAAGAAGGGTGAGTCAACCGTCGAGGTGGACGAGGGGCCGCGCAGCGACACCTCGCTGGAGAAGCTCGCCGGGCTGCCCGGGCTGAGCGGTAAGGACGGTTCTCATACCGCGGGCAACTCGCCGCGGGTCAACGACGGCGCCGGCGCGCTGGTGCTCTCCTCCGACGAGTGGGCGGCGGCCAACGACCGCGAGGTTCTGGCCATCATCCTGGCCCAGGCGCAGGTGGCCGATGACTTCGCCTACCTGGCCCGCACACCGGCCAAGGCGGCACTCAAGGCGCTGGAGAAGCTTGGCAAGCGCCCGCAGGACGTCGACGTGTGGGAGATCAACGAGGCATTCGCGTCGGTGACGCTCAACTCGATTCACATGCTCGGGATCGACGAGAACCGCGTCAACGTCAACGGCGGCGCCGTGGCTCTCGGTCATCCCGTGGGGGCCTCGGGTGCGCGCATCCTGGGCAGCCTGGTGCTCGAGCTGCGGCGCCGCGGCGGTGGGCTGGGCTGCGCGGCGATCTGCTCCGGGGGCGGTCAGGGAGACGCCATCATCCTCGAGGTCCCCAGGGCCTGACCGCTCTGCCTGAGCACGAAGAAGCGCCCGCCAACGGCGCGGCGCGCGGCGCGGCCTTCTTCGACCTCGATCGCACGCTGATGCACGGGTCTTCGGGCATCCACTTTGCGCGTGCCGCCTTTCAGACCGGCCTGATCAGCCGTGGGCGCCTCGTGCGCGACCTCGGGGAGAATCTGCGCTTCCGCCTGCGGGGCTCCACTGACGAGCGCGCCGACGCGGTGCGCGCACGCGTGGGTGACCTGATCGCCGGGGTGCCGGTGCGCGATCTGCAGCGCCTGGCTCCTCGCGTCCTCGCCGGCATCCTGCCGCGCCTGTACCCGCAGATGCTCGAGCGAGCCTACGCACACCAGGACGCCGGGCGCCCGGTGTTCATCGTCACCGCGGCGTCGCAGGAGATGGCTGACCTGCTGGCTCATGTGCTCGCCTTCGACGGCGGGTTGGGCTCGAGGTCGGAGATCGTCGAGGGCGTCTACACGGGCCGCGCGGCGGGGCCGTTCAACTACCGGGAGGGCAAGGTCGAGTCGCTGCTGCAGGTCGGTGCCAGCCACGGCATCGACCTCGCTCGGAGCTACGCCTACTCGGACTCGGAATCCGATCTGCCCATGTTGCGCGCGGTCGGCCATCCGGTGGTCGTCAATCCCGACCCCGATCTGGCGCGCACCGCCGCTCGAGAGGGATGGGAGGTGCTGCGCTTCGATCGCCTGGGGCTCCGGCTGAAGGTGGCGGGCGGCCTTGCGGCGGTGGCTGCGGCCGGCGGGGCGGGCAGCGTGCTGGCGCAGGGACGCGCCTGTCCGGTCGCGCGAGGGGTGCGCAGCCGTCCGTCGGGCGCTGAGCGACGCGGCCGTCTGCGCAGCGCGAAGTCGTCGCTGCTGAAGGCCAACCGAAACCGAGCGTCGTGACCTTCGACCGCCATGGACCTTGCGTCGGCGAGCGCGGCGGTCTGAGAGGCTGCACGCCGTAGACTGAATGGCAATGGCCACGCAGCCGCGCGACCGTCGCGCCGAGCAGGTCGATCAGGCCCCGGGCGCCCTTGACTTGACGGCCGAGCAGCTCGACCCCACGCCGGCCCCAGTCGACGGGGCGCGCGAGCGCTTCCGGACGTTGTCGGGCGAGCCGGTGGAGGCGCTCTACAGCGAGCACGATCTCCCTCGCGACATCGATCGGTCGATCGGGCGTCCGGGCAGCTATCCCTACACGCGAGGCGTGTACGAGTCGATGTACCGCGGCCGGCTGTGGACCATGCGCCAGTTCGCCGGCTACGGCACGTCGGAGGAGACCAACGCGCGCTTTCACTACCTGCTCAAGCACGGTCAGACCGGCCTGTCGACGGCCTTTGACATGCCCTCGCTCATGGGCCACGACTCAGATCACCCACGCTCTCTGGGCGAGGTGGGGCGCGAGGGCGTGGCCATCGACACGCTCGACGACATGCAGACGCTGTTCGACGGCATACCGCTGGGCGAGGTGTCGGTGTCCATGACCATCAACGCCCCGGCCGCCATCATGCTCGCCTTCTACGTGGCCGCCGCCGAGGAACAGGGGTTCGCTCCGGATTCGCTCGCGGGCACGATCCAAGCGGACATCCTCAAGGAGTACATCGCGCAGAAGGAGTGGTGCTTCCCCGTCGACCCGGCCATGCGCCTGTGCGGCGACATGATCGAGTGGTGCACGCAGACCATGCCTCGCTGGCACCCCATCTCGATCTCCGGATATCACATCCGCGAGGCGGGATCGACCGCCGCTCAGGAGCTGGCCTTCACCCTCGAAAACGGGCTGACCTACGTCGAGCAGGCGGTGGCGCGCGGGCTGGATGTGGATGACTTCGCCCCCCGCTTGAGCTTTTTCTTCAACGCGCAGATCGACTTCTTCGAGGAGATCGCCAAGTACCGGGCCGCACGCCGCATCTGGGCCCGCGAGATGCGTGAGACCTTCGGGGCCAAGCAGGAGCGCTCGTGGCTGATGCGCTTCCACACCCAGACTGCGGGCGTGAGCCTGACCGCGCAGCAGCCGCTGAACAATGTGGTGCGCACCACCATCGAGGCGCTTGCCGGCGTGCTCGGCGGTACTCAGTCGTTGCACACCAATTCCTTCGACGAGGCGCTGGCTCTGCCCACCGAGGACGCCGTGCGCGTGGCTCTGCGTACCCAGCAGGTCATCGCCCACGAGTCCGGGGTCGTGAACACCGCCGATCCGCTGGGCGGCAGCTACTTCGTGGAGTCGCTCACCGACACGATGGAGCAGCGCTGCCTGGAGTACTTCGCCAAGATCGAGGAGCTGGGGGGCATGGTCGCCGCCGTCAAGGCCAACTATCCCCAGCGCGAGATCGCCGACGCCGCCTTTGCCCTGCAGCAGGAGATCGACTCGGGCGAGCGCGTCGTGGTGGGGGTCAACCGCTATCCGGAGGGCAACGAGCTCAAGTTCCCCACCCTGCGCGTCGACCCCGCCCTGGAGGGCAAGCAGCTCGGGCGCCTGCAGGCCGCTCGCGCCCGCCGGCGCGGCGCCGACGTGGAGCACGCCCTCAGCGCTCTGCGCGATGCGGCAGCCCACGAGGATCGCAACCTCATGCCCGGCCTGCTGGACTGCGCTCGCGCGCACGCCTCGGAGGGTGAGATCATCGAGTCGCTGCAGCAGGTCTTCGGCCGCTACACCGAGACACCCGTCTTCTGACGGCCCCCGGGGCGGCAAGGCGGGCCACTATGATGCCGGCCCCTTCTCCTGTCGCTCATCCGGCCGTGTCGAGCTCCGTTCCGTCAACCAAGAAGATCCGCGTGGTGGTGGCCAAGCCGGGCCTTGACGGCCACGACCGCGGCGCCAAGATCATCGCCCGGGCGCTGCGCGATGCAGGCATGGAGGTGATCTACACCGGTCTTCACCAGACCGCGGAGCAGATCGTCGAGACGGTCATCCAGGAGGACGCCGACGCCGTCGGGCTGTCGATCCTCAGCGGTGCGCACATGACGCTCGTTCCCCGGATCGTGAAGCTTCTGTCCGAGCAGGGCATCGACGACGTGGTGGTGACCGTGGGGGGCACCATTCCGGCCGACGACATCCCGGAGCTCAAGCGCCTGGGGGTAGCGGAGGTGTTCACCCCGGGGGCGTCCACCCAGTCGATCATCGACTTCCTGCGCAGCGCCGTCGGCGACGGACACCTCTAACTTCTCGCAAGCTGCCGGCTCGCGTGCGAGGAGCGCGGGTGCTCGGCGGCGCGCTCCTTTAGCGCCGCCCACGAAACGACCGGGCTCCGACCCTGTCCAGTGCGGCCGGAGACCTCTCGATTGACTCGTCAGTCAACGAACCGGCTACCATTGCCGAACCCGATCGCTCAAGGAGTTTGATCAATGAAGATTTGCGTCCTGGTGAAGGAGGTTCCAGACGCCGCCGTCGAGAAGAGGATCGATGCCTCGACGGGGCGCATGGACCGCAGTGGCGAGAAGAACCTCAATCCCTACGACACCCACGCGATCGAGGCGGCCATGCAGCTGCGCGAGGGCGGCGAGGTCGAAGTCGAGGAGATCATCGCCGTGACCATGGGTCCTTCCAGTGCGGTGCGCGCACTGCATAAGGCGGTGTCACTGGGAGCGGACAGGTCGGTGCATCTCAGCGACGAGGCAGTGGCTGGATCTGACGTGGCCGCGACGGGCTATGCGCTGGCGCGCACCCTGCAGCGGGAGCGCCCCGACCTGGTTCTGCTCGGCCAGCAGTCCGACGACGGCGCGTGCTACACGATCGGCGCCGTCGTGGCCGATCACCTGCAGATGCCCTCGCTCACCCAGGTGATCAAGATGGATGTGGAGGAGGGCAGGCTCCGCTGCGAGCGCCAGGCCGAGTACGGCTATGACACGGTGGCGGTTCAGTTCCCCGCGGTGATCTCCGTCGGAGACGCCATCAACGAGCCGCGCTATCCCTCGCTGAAGGCCATCATGGGCGCCAAGAAGAAGCCGCTGGATAGCGTGGCCGTCGCCGATGTGGGCATCGAGGCCGACCGTGTCGGCGAGGCGGGCTCGAAGGTCGCGTGCGGCGACTTTCACGCCCCACCGGCCAAGCAGGGCGGCACCATCATCGAAGACGAAGACACCAACGAGACGGTCGAGAAGATCATCGCCTGGCTCGACGAAAGGAAGCTGATCTGATGCCCGGCATCCTCGTCTACGCCCTGCACTACGAGGGCTCCTTCAACAAGAACTCCCTCGGCGCGGTCTCCGAGGCCGCTCGGCTGTCCGCGGAGCTCGGTACCGAATGCCATGTGGCCGTGGTCGGCGGCGAGGAGCTGACGGACGATCTGTGCGCGTCGCTGGGTAGCTACGGGGCGCGGACCGTGCACCGGGCCAAGGGCCCCGAGGGACTGGCTCAGCCGGTGATCGACGCCCTGGCCAAGGTCATGAACGACGGTGGCCACGACTACGCGATGTTCGGCGGTGGGCTGCTCGGCTTCGAGATCGGCGCGGGTTTGGCTGCGCGTCTGAACGCGGGGGTGACCATGGAGGTCACCGCGGTGCGGGTCGAGGACGGCAAGCTGGCCGCGGAACGGCCGATCCTGCAGGACTCCTCGATCTCGGTGTCGCGCTACAAGGACCGCGGAATCATCATCGGACGCCTCAACGCCTTCGAGCTGGGTGCCCCGGGCTCGCAGCGCGCCACGGTGGTTGACGTGGACTACGAGCTGTCGCCATGGTCCACGCGCGCCACCATGATCAGCCGTGGCGAGCAGCGCGGTGCCGACGTGAACATCGAGGACGCGGACGTTCTGGTTGCGGGGGGTCGAGGGCTGGGCAAGGCCGAGGGCTTCCAGCTCGCCGAGGGGCTGGCCGGGGCGCTGGGAGGCGCGGTGGCAGCCACTCGCGCGGTGGTCGACGCGGGCTGGTATCCCTACGCGGCTCAGATCGGCCAGACGGGCAAGACGGTGACGCCCAAGCTCTATGTCGCCGCCGGCATCTCGGGCGCGATCCAGCACAAGGTCGGTATGCAGGGCTCCGAGAACATCGTGGCCATCAACAAGGACGCCAACGCGCCGATCTTCGAGTTCTCCGACCTCGGCGTGGTGGGCGACCTGAACAAGATCCTGCCCAAGCTCACCGAGGCCGTGAAGGCCAAGCGCGGGAGCTGAGGGTGGCCGCCTCCAACGGCAGCGACGGGGTTTCCCCCAGCCGGTTCCCGCCCGCGCTGGACTCCGAACGGGAGTTCATCGGGCCCATCACCGACGCCGAGGACGAGCGCATCGAGGTGGGCGTGGCCATAGTGGGCGGCGGCCCGGCGGGACTGGCCTGCGCCAACCGGCTGATGGCGCTCCTGGCCGAGGACGAGGCGCTCAGTGAGTCGCTGGGTGAGGTCCCGGTGGCGGTGATCGAGAAGGGAAAGGCCTGTGGCGCGCACAACCTCTCGGGGGCCATCATGCGTCCGTCAGCGATGCGCGAGCTGTTTCCCGACGTGCCCGAGGCAGACTGGCCGACCTACGGGGAGGTGCCCGGCGAGGCGGTCTACTTCATGCTCAGCGGAAAGCGCGCGGTGCGCATCCCCACGCCGCCGCCGTTCAAGAATCACGGCAATCACGTCATCTCGGTGGCCGAGCTCTCGCGCTGGATGGCCGCGAAGGCCGAGGAGGCCGGCGTCTACATCCTGTCTGAGACGTCCGCCTACCGGCTGCTGGTGGAGGACGGCGTCGTGCGCGGCATCCGCTCCGGCGACAAGGGCCGGGGCAAGGAGGGACAGGAGCTCTCGAACTTCGAGCCCGGCTCGGACGTCGTGGCGCGCGCCACCGTGCTGGCCGAGGGCACCTGGGGCCATCTAACCGGTGCAGCCATCAAGCATTTTGGCCTGGGCAACGATCCGCCGGAGTGGGCGCTGGGCGTCAAGGAGGTGTGGGAGGTGCCACGCCCCCTGACCAGGGTCATCCACACCCTGGGCTGGCCGCTGCGTTTCGGACCCAAGTATCACGAGTTCGGCGGCTCCTGGATCTACCCGATGGGCGAGGACAGGGTGTCGATTGGCTTCGTCGCCGGGCTCAACTATGCCGATGCCACCTTCTCGGTCCACGACGTGCTCCAGGAGTTCAAGCTGCACCCCACGATCCGCCGCATCCTCGAGGGGGGCAAGCGCGTGGCCTGGGGGGCGAAGGCGATTCCCGAGGGCGGCTACTGGGCCATGCCCAAGCTGAACGCGCCCGGGATGGTGCTGTGCGGCGACTCGGGAGGCATGGTCAACGTCTCCGAGCTGAAGGGCGTGCACTACGCGATGCACGCGGGCATCCTCGCCGCCGAGCGGATCTTCGCCGCGCTGAAGGCGGGCTCCACCGATCTGTCGACCTACGACGACGCCGTGCACGAGTCGGTCATCGGCCAAGACCTCTACCGCACGCGCAACATGAAGCAGCCCTTCGCGCGCGGCTTCTTCGTCGGCGGCGCCGTCGTCAACGCGATGATCGCCACCAAGGGCCGCTTTCCGGCGGGACACTGGTCAACGCACCACGACGCCGACCAACCGGTGTTCGTGGGCGATCGCAAGGACAGCTATCCCAAGCCTGACGGCAAGTACACCTTTGACAAGCTGTCATCGGTGTTCATAACCGGTAACGCGACCCGCGACGACGCCCCCAACCACATCCGCGTGCGCCAGCACGTGCCGCGTGAGATCGCCGAAGCCTGGCGGTGGATGTGTCCCGCCGGCGTGTACGAGATACCCGAGGACGCGCCGCAACACGGGGATGTCGACGTGATCGTCAACTACACCAACTGCGTCCAGTGCGGCGCGATCACCGCCAAGGGCGGCCGGCTGACCACCCCCGAGGGCGGCGACGGGCCCCTCTACCAGATCACCTAAAAGGAACACCGGTCAGTCAGGGGACGGTCGGTCAGGGACGAGGCTCGGTCAGCGCAGGGGAGCTCCGAAGTCCTGGGTGTAGGTCGCTCCGCGCACGCGCGATCGCGTGGGGGTCATCGGGATCACGCTCACCCCGGTGTCGCGAAAGTCAGGACGCAGGATGTTGGCGCGATGGTCGGGGGAGCTCATCCAGCCGCTGACGACGGCGGCCGGTGTGGCGCTGGCGCGCACCGCCCAGGCGAGGTTCTCGCCCACGAGGCAGCCGCGCCCGCGACAGGGACGGTATCCGGCCGCTCGAGCGCGCGAGAGCGGCGAGCTGCCTGACGGGCCGTAGTGGCTGAAGTCACCGCTGTGCACCAGCTGAAGGCCGTGGATGCTTGCCGCCGCCCGCAACGTCCGGTTGACGCGCAGCAGAGGCAGGCGAGCAAGCGCGCGCTGTGAGTTGACCAGGCATACGACGGCCGCCTGGACGCGTGCGGCGTTCGCGCGCGTGGGGTGCAGGCCGGCCCCGGGACACCCCTGGGAGTGCGTCCGGTGGGAGTGTGAGCGGCGCGAGTGGCCGCGGGTGGAGCGAGCCGAGCTGGTGGCCGGGCGCAGGAGCGTGACGGCGGGCACCACGAGCGCCACGAGCACGGTGATCATGAGCAATGCCACCAAGCGGCAGCGGGCTACGGCGCGTCGAAACGGGCCGTCGGACGTCGGCAGGGCTGCGGGCACGAGGCCCCCTTTCCTGGGATCGCGGACAGCGCACGGCCACCGACCCCCGCCGGGCGACCCACGCAGGCGTCATCCTAGGGCAAGCGTGGGCGTCCCGCGGTCTGACCTTATGTAAACCGCTGCCCCGGAGCGCGAAACCTCCAGCGTGAGACCGTGTTTGCGCTTGGGCAATGTCCTCCTCACTCAAGGTTGCTGCGGCCACCCTCGCTCTCGCGCTCGGGCCACCGGCTCTGACGCTCGCGGCCACGGCCGCGCCAGGGCGCGGGCAGGCGCCTGCGGTCCCCCTGATGTCTCCGATCGCGCCACGCGACGGACAGGCAGTGGCCGACCTGCAGACCTGCCGCGTGGCCGTGGCGCCGCGAGAGCGCTACGCCACCTTTGGCGCGCAGATGTCCCAGGTGCCCGGCGGTCGGCGCATGGCCATCCGCATCGGCCTGCGCCAGCGCACCCCACCGGGTCACACCTATCGGGCCCTGTCGGCGCCTGGCTTGGGGGTGTGGCGGCAGTCCCTGCGCGGCGTGCGCGTCTACCGCTACGTCAAGCAGGTGGTTGATCTTCCGGCGCCCGCCACGTTGCGCGCGGCTGTGGACTACAGGTGGCTGGACGCGCGCGGCCGCGTGATCCGACGCGCCCGCAGATTGTCATCGCCATGCGTGCAGCCGGACGAACGACCGCGGCTGGTGTTGGGTCCGGTGACGGTCGTCCCCCAGCTGGGGTCCTCAAGCGACAGCTACCGCATGATCGTGCGCGACACCGGGCGCGGCCCGGCGACCTCGTTCGTGGTCGCGCTCGCGGTCAATGGCCGGCGCGCTGGCGCGCCCTCGGTGCAGCGGCTGTCCGCAGCGGGGGTCACGTCGGTGGCCGTCGACGGACCGCGCTGTGTCGCCGGCGGCGTGGTGCAGGTCACGCTCGACCCGGGCCGCCACGTCGATGAGGCTCCGGGGGGCGGGCGGGCCCGCACGCTCGCGTGTCCCCTGCCGCAGGCTCCCGGCGCGGGCGTGACCCCCTGAACGGTCGCTAGAATGAGCAGATCATGAAGACTGAAATACACCCTGAGTACGTAGTGGCCCAAGTGCGCTGCACCTGTGGCAACGAGTTCACCACTCGCTCGACCAAGTCGGATCTGCGCGTCGAGATCTGTTCCAACTGCCACCCGTTCTACACGGGTCGCCAGAAGCTCATCGACACCGGTGGGCGGGTGGAACGCTTCCAGCGCCGGGTGGCCCGAGGCCGCCAGCAGCGCAGCGCCCGAGCCAAGTAGCGACCGTGGCCGGGGCGGGCTTGCGCACGGGTGCCGTGGACGCGTCCCGGATGCCCGACGGTCTGCCGATGGCCCGGCGCGATGCGCCGGTGGGTGGCCAGGCCGTGCTCGAGGGCGTGATGATGCGCGGCATCCGCCACTGGGCCGTGGCCGTGCGCGGCCCCGTCGCCACCGATCCCGCTCCGGACGGTGAGGCGGTGGCGGCAACGGCCGCAGAGGCCGCCGGCGATCACGCGCTCGCGCCGATCGTCGTGAGCCGCTTCGAGCTGCGCTCGGTGCTGGCTCGTCACCGCGTGCTGCGCCTGCCCCTCGTGCGCGGGGTCGTTGCCCTCGGCGAGTCTCTGGGCATTGGGTTTCGCGCGCTGGGGATCTCGGCCAACGCCCAGCTACCCGAAGCGGAACAGGACATCTCCGGCGGGGTGTGGGCGGGAACGGTGCTTGTCGCCATGGTCTTCGCCGTCGGTCTGTTCTTCCTGGTGCCCGTGGGGTTGACGAGCCTGATCAAGCATCAGCTGGGCTCGTCGACGCTCTTCTGGCTGGTGGAGGGCCTGGTACGCACGGCGATCCTGCTCGGCTACCTGGCCCTGCTGTCGCGCCTGCGTGACCTTCGGCGCGTATTTGAATACCACGGTGCGGAGCACAAGACGATCTCCTGCTTTGAGGCGGGTGCCGAGCTCACCCCGGCCAACGCGCAGCGCTTCTCTCGATTGCATCCGCGCTGTGGCACGAGCTTCCTGCTCATCGTGATGGTCGTCTCCATCTTCGTGTTCGCGCCCATCGGTCTGCCCGTCTGGTACCTGCTGCTGGCCACCCGCGTGCTCGGGGTGCCGGTGATCGCCGGGATCTCCTTTGAGCTCATCAAGCTGGCCGGTCGTCATCGTGGACGGCGCTCGGTGCGGGTCCTCATGTGGCCGGGCCTGCAGCTGCAGAAGCTGACCACGCGCGAACCCGAGCTCGACCAGCTGGCGGTGTCCATCGCCGCGCTGCAGGCGGTGCTGGCGGTGGAGGAGCTTGGGGGGCTGTCAGCCGCGGAGCTCGTGGGCGTCGAGGTGGTGGCCTGATCAGCCTCCTGCGCCCGTCCTAGACTGACGCGGACATCATGGTCGAGGAGCTCGTGCAGCAGATCGAGGCACGCTTCGGCGAGCTGGCAGCCCAGATGACCGACCCCGCCGTCATCGGCGATCGCCTGCGCTATGCCGAGGCCGGGCGCGCCTACCGGGCGCTTGAGCCGGCGGCCTCGCTCGCGGTCCAGTGGCGCCTGGCGCGAGACGACGCGGCAGGTGCCGAGGAGCTGCTGGCCGAGGGTGGCGACGACTGCGAGCTGCGCGAGCTGCTCACCTCCGCGCGTGTGCGCAGCGAGAGCCTGGAGGAGGAGATCCGCCTGGCCATGGTGGAGCGCGACCCCCACGACGACAAGAACGTGATCATCGAGATCCAGGGCGGGGCCGGCGGCGAGGAGGCCGGTCTGTGGGCCGGCGACCTGTACCGCATGCTGACCCGCTACGCCGAGCGCCTGGGCTTCACGGTGGAGTCCCTGGAGGTGAGCGAGGGCAAGTACACCTTTGCCGTCAAGGGCGACGGTGCGTTCTCGGTGTTCAAGTACGAGGGCGGCACCCACCGTGTGCAGCGCGTGCCCGCCACCGAGTCCCAGGGACGCATCCATACCTCCACGGCGACGGTAGCGGTGCTGCCCGAAGCCGAAGATGTCGACGTGCACGTGGACCCCAACGACCTGCAGATCGATGTCTACCGCTCCTCCGGTCCCGGTGGTCAGTCGGTCAACACCACCGACTCAGCGGTGCGCATCACCCACCGTCCCAGCGGCGTCGTGGTCTCGATGCAGGATGAGAAGTCCCAGCTGCAGAACCGCGAGAAGGCACTGCGGGTGCTGCGCGCACGGCTGTACGAGCAGGCGCTGGCCGAGCAGCAGGCGTCGCTGGCCGCCGACCGCCGCCTGCAGGTGGGCACCGGCGACCGGGCCGAGAAGATCCGCACCTACAACTTCGGCGAGCGCCGGGTCACCGACCACCGGGTCAAGCACACCGCCCACAATCTCGATCAGGTGCTCGAGGGAGACCTGGATCAGTTCACCTCCGCGCTGGCCTCCGACGAGAAGCGCCGTCGCCTCGAGGCGCAGGCGGCGGCGTGAGCGATCCCGGGCGCCGGGCGGCCGTGCCGGCGGCCCAGAGCGCGTCGTCCGAGCTCCCTCCTCGCCCGCGGCCCGAGACATCCGTCGTCCAGGCGCTGCAGTCGGCGACGGGAGCTCTCGCCGCGGCCCGCGTGCACAGTCCGCGCCTGGACGCCGAGCTGCTCCTGGGCCACGTGCTCGGTGTCGGGCGCGAGCGCCTGCTGCTCGATCGCGACACAGCGGTGCCGCGCCCCGCCGTGCGGGCCTATCAGGACGTCGTGCGTCGGCGCGCTGTCGACCGAGAGCCGGTGGCCTACATAACGGGACGGAGAGCCTTCCGTCACCTCGAGCTACGCGTAGACCGCCGGGCCCTGATCCCGCGTCCGGAGACCGAGGGACTCGTGGAGGCGGCGCTCGCCCTCCCCCGGGGAGCCACCGTGCTGGACGTCGGCACCGGCTGTGGCGCGGTCGCCCTGGCCCTGGCCCAGGAGCGCCCCGACCTGCACGTGAGCGCCAGCGACTCAAGCGTCGAGGCGCTGTCGCTCGCACGCGAGAACGGCCGCCGGCTGGGGTTGGAGGTGCGGTGGCTGTCGGGCGACCTGCTCGACGGCGTGCCCGACCACCACATGGCCATCGTGGCCAACCTGCCCTACGTGGCGGCGGTCGACCTGGCGGGGCTGGCTCCCGAGATCGTGCGCCACGAGCCACACGGAGCGCTGCTGGCCGAGGACGACGGGCTTGCGCTGATGTCGCGCCTGCTCGCCCAGGCCGGCTCGCGCTCGGTCGAGCTGGTGGCTCTGGAGGTCGGCCTGGACCAGGCCGAGCGCGTGGCCTCGGCCGCGCGCCGCGCCGGCTTTGACCGCATCCGTCGCGAGCGCGACCTCGCGGGCATCGAGCGCGTTCTGGTGGCCGAGCGCTGAGCGGCGAGCCGACGCTCACCACCGCCGATGCTCGGCGCCTGCAGGACTGCCTTGCCGAGGGCGGCGTCGCCGTGTTTCCCTCCGACACCGTCTACGGAGTGGCCTGCGATCCAGACAACGAGCAGGCGGTGCTGCGCCTGTACGCGCTCAAGGGCCGCCCGGCGCGCAAGCCCACGGCGATCATGTTCTTCGCGCTCGGGCTGGCCCTGGAGGAGCTGGCCGAGCTGACCGCGCCCGAGCGAGCCGCCGCCCGCGCCCTGCTGCCCGGACCGGTCACGCTCCTGCTGCCCAACCGGGGCCAGCGATTTCCTCTGGCCGGTGGCTCTCAGGCCGGGGCCATTGGCCTGCGCGTGCCACGCCTGCCGGGCCCCCTGCGTGCCCTGGCGGGAGTCCGCTCAGGGGTGCTGGCCTCCAGCGCGAACCTCGCCGGCGGGCCCGAACCGCGCCGTGTGGAGCAGGTGCCCGTCGAGTTGCGCCGGGGCGCCGACCTCGTCCTGGACGGCGGGGCGCTGCCCGGAACTGCGTCGACCGTCGTGGACCTCTCTCACTACGCAGCCTGCGGTGACTGGCACGTGGTTCGCCCCGGTGCGCTGAGCGAGGGGCAGTTGCGGCGCGCTCTCGGTCATCGCTGAAGCGGTCCCGGTGCGGTCGGCGAGCCCTGATAGCCTCGCTTTCAGCCGTCGTGACTGGCGCCTGGGGGTGGAAGCGACCACCGGGAAGCGACGGTGCCATATTCGCCGCGCGCCTGGGCAGCCACCGCCACCCGTGTCCCGAGGAGAGCGCCCATGTCCGAGCTGAGCTCTGACTTCTTCAACCGCCCCGTAAGCGAGGTCGACCCCGAGCTCGCCGACGCGCTGCGCGGCGAGCTCGAACGCCAGCAGAGCACGCTGGAGATGATCGCCTCGGAGAACTTCGTTCCCCGCGCGGTGCTCGAGTGCCAGGGCTCGGTGCTGACCAACAAGTACGCCGAGGGCTATCCCGGTCGCCGCTACTACGGCGGGTGTGAGTGGGTGGACGTGGCCGAGCAGCTGGCCATCGATCGCGCCCGCGCCCTGTTCGGCGCCGAGCACGCCAACGTCCAGCCCCATTCGGGCGCGCAGGCCAACACCGCCGTCTACCACGCGCTGCTCGCTCCTGGGGAGACGATCATGGGCCTCTCGCTCGCCCACGGCGGCCACCTGACCCATGGTATGCGCATCAACGTCTCGGGGCGCCTGTATGACATTGCCGCCTACGAGGTCGACCGTGAGACGAGCCTCATCGATATGGACGAGGTGGCCCGCATCGCGCGCGAGCGGCGTCCGCGGCTGCTGCTGGCCGGCTGGTCGGCGTACCCGCGCCAGCTGGACTTCGCCCGCTTCCGCGAGATCGCCGACGAGGTGGGCGCGCTGGTGATGGTCGACATGGCCCACTTCGCCGGCCTGGTAGCCGCCGGGCTGCATCCCAACCCGCTCGACCACGGTGCCGACGTGGTGACCACCACCGTGCACAAGACCCTGGGCGGGCCGCGCGGCGGCATCATCCTCTGCCGCGAGCAGTACGCCGCCAAGATCGACTCAGCCGTCTTTCCCGGCCAGCAGGGCGGTCCCTTGGAGCACGTGATCGCCGGCAAGGCGGTCGCCTTGCGGATTGCGGCGACCGAGGCCTTCCGCGAGCGCCAGCAGCGGACCATCGACGGCGCGCGGGCGGTGGCGGCCGAGCTCGTCGGTGGCGGAAACGGGGTCAAGGTGTTGACCGGCGGGACCGACGTCCACCTGGCGCTCGTCGACCTGCGCGACACGTTGGCCGAGCTGACGGGCCGACAGGCCGAGGATCGCCTGCACGACATCGGCATCACCGTCAATCGCAACGCCGTGCCCTTCGACCCACGCCCGCCCATGGAGGCCTCGGGACTGCGGATCGGCACGCCCGCGCTGGCCACGCGCGGGTTGGACGTGTCCGACTTCACCGAGGTCGGTCGCATCATCGCCGCCACGCTCGGCCCCGACTTCGGGGCGTGCGCCCCCGAGCTCGCCGAGCGCGTGACGGCGATCGTCCAGCGCCATCCGCTCTATGAGCACCTCGGTGCGCCCTTCGCCGTGGCGTCGAGCTGATGAGGCCGCCGGCCCGGACGCGCGGGTGGTCGGGCTCGACGCGACGTCAGCGGTCCCGGGCAGGTTCCGGGCGCCCGTGCGCGAAAGTGTGAACCAGGCCTAACCGCCCGACCATGGCATCGCCTGCGATGCTGTCTGGAGAGCCAGCATGCGGCAATCGACCGAGCTCGACGCGCTGTACGCCTTTGTGGCGGCCGCTGGCGTGTCCGCTCTGCTGACCCCCGTCACCATGCGCCTGGCCCGGCTGGTGGGGGCGATCGACCAGCCGCGCGAACGCGGCCTGTCGGATCGGGCCACGCCACTGCTGGGGGGCCTGGCCATCTTCGGCGGGACGTTGGTGGCGGGCCTGGCGTGGCTGCCCGACGATCCTCGCTACCACGGCATCCTGCTCGCCGCCGCGGTGATCACCGTGGTCGGCGCCCTGGACGACCGCTTCGACCTTCCCCCGGGGGTCAAGCTGGCCGGGCAGGTGGTGGCCGCGCTGATCGCCGTGCACTTCGGCGTGTTCGTGCGCCACCTCACGCTGCCCTTCGTGGGGGAGCTGTACTTCCCCAACACCGGCCCCGCCCTGACCGTCGTCGGCTTGGTGGCGCTGATGAACATGGTCAACTTCTCTGACGGCGTCGACGGCATGGCGGCGGGGGTGAGCACGATCATCGCGGCGACGCTGGCGATCATCGCCTTCGACCTGAACCGCGGTGACCCCGGCGTGCTGGCCGCGCTGACCGCAGGCGCGGCCCTGGGCTTCCTCTTTCACAACTTTCCGCCGGCGTCCAGCTTCATGGGAGACAGCGGATCGAACCTCCTCGGCCTGCTCATGGGCGCCGTCGCCGTCGAGGGAGCGGTCAAGACGCCGGTCGTGGTCTCCTTCGTGGTTCCCCTGATCCTGCTGGCGGTTCCGTTCCTGGACACCACGTTCGTGGTGCTCAAGCGGCTGAAGTACCGGCGCCCGGTGTACGCCTCCGATGCCGAGCACTTCCATCACCGTATGGCTCGCATCGGCTTCAGTCGCCGGCGCACGATCGCCTACATGTACGCCTGGACGCTCATGCTCGCGGGCCTGGCACTGGCGCTGCGCTTCGTCCCCTACAGCGACCACCACGGCCACCTGTACCTCGGCTGGACCCTGGTCCTGCTGGCCATCGGCGCGGTGGTCGCGGCGGCCAGCGTGTACCTGGTCTACGTGCTCGAGATCCTGAAGTTCCGCCGCCTGGACACCATGCGCCTGCGGCGCCTGCGCCCGGACGCGACGCCGGCGCAGATCGCCCAGGACGTGGTGGACGACCTCCAGACGGGCGAGTTCGGGGCCGTCGCCGGCGAGGGCCCGGCCGGCCCGGGGACGCCGACGCCGCCCACTACGGCACGCACGCGCACGCCTTCGGCCGCCCGCTCGGGGCCGGGCCGCTGACCGCGCGCCGGACCCGCCCGGCCCGCGGCGGTTGCTCAGCTGCGCCGGCCGCCCAGCAGCGCCTCGAAGGCGGGCAGGCGGATGAGCAGGCAGTAGATACAGAACATCAGCGTTGCCGCGCGCAGCCGCCGATCGGGTGCGAGCGCGGCCAGCGGCAGCAGCCAGATCGCATACCAGGGCAGCAGCCACGCCGTGGACAACAGCAGCGCCAGCGTGGCCCAACCCGCGGCGCGGCGCCAATCCGCTCCGCGCGCGGTGCTCCACAGGGCCAGCGCGAGCGCCACCACGAAGGCCCCCAACCAGGCGTCGCGCCACCATCGCGGCAGCCCGCTCAGGCCCAGCAGGCGGGCGGTCTCGTTGGGCACGCTGTGCGTGGCCACCATCTGCTGCTGGTCGCTCAGCGCGCTGAGGAAGCCGAACGCATGTACCCCGAAGCCGACCACGGCCAGTCCCGCTACCGCCGCCAGCCCGGCCAGGGCCGCCAGGGCCACGCGTAGGCGCTCCGGCCATGCGCGCGGGGCGAGGATGAGCACGGGCAGCAGTAGGCCGGCCGACAGCTTGATCGCCACGGCGGCCACGGTGGTCAGCGCCGCCGGACCCCAGCGCGCTCCGGCGGCCAGCGACAGGGTGACCGCCATGGCCAGCATGGTCAGGGTGTCGTTGTGAGCGCCACCCACGGCGTTGACCAGGAGGACCGGGTTCAGGCCCACGAAAGCGGCCGCGAAGGCGGGGGATTGGCCCAGGCGGTCAGCCGTGTGCGCCACCACGGCCACCGTGCCCAGGCTGGCCGCCACCGCCGTCACCTTCAGGGCCCACAGTCCACCGGCCACCCCCAAGGGGGCCACCGCGTAGCTGGCCAGGGTGAACAGCGGCCCGTAGGGCGAGTGCACCGTGTGCCAGCCCACGAAGCGGTAGGCCGGGTCAGACGGCAGCGCGGTGGCGGCGTGCGAGTAGGGGTCAAGCCCATGCAGCGCGCCGAGGCGGGCGAAGTCCTCATAGCCGAAGACGTCCTGGGAGAGCAGCACGGGGGCCATCAGCATCGCCAGATGGGCGAGCACGGCGGCGCCCAGCACGGCCCGCAGCGAGAGCCGCCCCGCGGCCATGAGCGTCACCGCATAGCCGAGGGCCATCAGGACCACCAGGGCCTGAAAGCCGGCTGGGGCAAAGCCCAGCCGTAGCCCGTGCAGTGGCCCCGACAACCAGGCGGGAAAGCCGCCGAAGCGATTGGCCGGGACGTAGACCGTGGGATGCGACGCCGCCCCCGCGGCTAGCAGCAGGCAGGCGCTGACCACCGCGGCCAGTCCCAGCGCACCCGCCCGGCGACCCCACTGCCCCGGGGCGGCATGCCGGAGCACACTGCGGGCGATGGGCGACGGAACCTCGGTCGCCCGGTGGGGTATCGGAGTCGTGGCTGGCACCAGAGCATTGTGGCGGGCGCAGCTGTGGGGGTGCGCCTACCGTTCCCGTGGGTGCGCGGGCGCCGGGGCGGCCCGCTAGCCTGTGCGAGCGCCGAGCCGTTCTGCGAGCGCTCACATCCGCGCTGCGCATGCCCGGGTCGGGTCTGCTCCCCGCGGACGTCACCCATCACCGATGCGTCCACGCCGCCCACGCCCCCAGGAAGCTCCCCGCGCCGCACGTCCGCGTCGAGTGCTCGTCCTGTCCGCTGACGTGGGCGAGGGTCACGCCGCCGCCGCACGAGCGCTGGCCGAGCAGGTGAAGATCGCGCCCGGCGACGCTCAGGTGACGGTCATCGACGGACTGCAGGCCATGGGCCGCGTCCTGCGCCCCGTGGTCGAGGACGGCTACCGCTGGCAGCTGCGGTTCATGCCGTGGACCTACACGCTGATCTACTGGCTGCTCGAGCACGTTGCTCCCGTGCGCTGGCACGCGCGCTGGACGCTGTGTCGCTTCGGCGCCCGCTCACTGCTGCGCACGATCGCCGAGCACGATCCCGACGTGGTCGTCTCCACCTATCCCGCCGTCACCGTGGTGCTCGCGCACCTGCGGCGCCGCGGGCTGGTGCACTGCTCGACCATGGCCACCATCACCGACCTCACGGGCCTGTTCTTCTGGGCGCAGCCGGGCATCGACATGCACCTGGTCATGTACGACGAGTCGGTGGCGCCCGTGGAGCGCATCGCGGGGCCCGGGAGCGTGCGGCTGGTGCGTCCCTTGATCTCGGCTGAGTTCTTGCGTCCGCGCCAGCCGCGGGAGACGCGCCAGGGTCTCGGTCTGCCCCAAGACGGCCGCATGGTGGTCGTGTCTGGCGGCGGCTGGGGGGTGGGCGACATCGCCGGAGCCGTGCGTGAGCTCTGCCGCGTGGAGGACGTGACGAGCATCGTCTGCCTGGCGGGCCGCAACGAGCTGGCCCAGCGCCGGCTCGAGACCATGTTCGCCGGACAGGAGCGCGTTCACGTGCTCGGCTTCACCGACCGCATGCCCGAGCTGCTGCGGGCCGCCGACGCGCTCGTGCACTCGACGGGTGGCGTGACCTGTCTGGAGGCCAAGGCGACCGGCACCCCGGTGATCTCCTACGGCCTGCCGGTCGGCCATGCGCGCATCAACACGCGCGCCATGGCCGAGCTGGACCTGCTGCGCCTGGCCAGGAATACGACCGAGCTGCACGAGCACGTGCGGGAGAGCTTCGGTCTCAGCGATCGGGGGGTCCCGATGCTGAGCCCGGCACAGGCGCAGGCCGAGCCCGCCGGCCACGCCGTCCTGGCGGTGGCCGAGCGCGAGCCCGATGCGGTGGAGCTCGTGCTGGACGCGCCTCGGCGCGTGCGCCCGCTGTCCGCCTGGCGCATGCACACCCCGCAGCTCGCCGCGCAGTTCGTGGTGCTCCTGGCCGCCACCGGTTGGACGCTGTCCACCGACGAGGTGAGCGCCCTGGCCTCCGCCGTGCTGCACCTCAAGCCGCTCGAGCAGGTGCACACCCGCAATCAGGACGTGGCCCTGATCGTTCGCTCGCCCTTGCGCGACGTGCCCGCAGTCGCGGCCGAGTTGGCGGGTCGGGGCATTCGTGTGTCGTTCGCCGGCACCGGCGCTCCCAGCTCCGCGGTCATGGCCGGCCTGCGCGCCTACGGCGACGACGTGGTCCCTGAGGTTCCCCGTGACGGCGCCCTGCGCTGGGTGCGCACACGCGGGGCGCTGCGTTCGCAGGCCCGAGCCCTGGGCCTGCGCCGCCACTTCCTGTTCCTGCAGCCGCGCTCACCGGGTTCGCTGGGACAGATGCTGCTGGCCCGGACCACGGGCGGCATCCCCGTCAGCGGCGCTGTCTCACTGGACCGGCACGGACCGCTTCCTCACCGCCCGCTGCGCGCCGGTGATGTGGTGGTGTTCACGCTCGACGGATCGCAGTCCTCGCTGCGTGAGCTCGAGCTGCTGTCCACGCGACTGGGCTCCGAGCGACTGGCGGTCGAGCCGCTGTCATCCCTGACTCGCTCGGCCACATCCCCGGTCATCAGGGCCAAGAGGGCGGGGGAGCGGGCCAGCGCCGCGGCGCCGGTGGCGAGCAAGAGCAGCGACGCGACGAGCGGGACACCGCCCAGGGGCGTCGTGGCGAAACGCTCCCCCAGCAGCAGCGGGGCCAGCAGCACCGGCACCAGCGTCTGAGTGACGAACACCACGGGCGCGACCTGGATGGCGGGTCGGGACTGCAGCGAGCTCATCTCGCTCAGCGCTCCGATCGCCGACGCCCCGGCCGTGGAAAGTCCCCACGCGAGGGCGACCAGAAGGTGGTGCTGGGCCAGGGCGTCGGAGGCCAGCTTGGTGGCCACGCCGCTCCAGGCAAAGCCCAGGCCGGCGCCGACCATGGTCACCGTGGTCATCGTGCGCCCCAGGTAGCGAAGCCCGTAGGGCAGCAGGGTGAGCACCCCGAGTCCCACCAGCGTGATCGTGAGGGTGAGCGTTCCCGTGTGCGTGGTGCTGCGCTGAGGCGCGGTCAGCGCCGCTCCGAGCACGCCCACGACGATGGCGGCCATGGCGGCGGCCTCGCGGCGGCCCGCATGCTCGCCGAGCATCCGCTGGCCGACCACCAGCAGCACGAGCAGCCCGGCCGCCAGGGCGGGCTGCACGACGACGAGAGGCGCGAGCAGCAGGGCCGTTATCTGCAGGGGCCAGCCGAGGATGGAAAGCCCGGTCCCAAGCAACCAGCGGGCGCGGCGCACGAGCTGGCCGACCAGGCTCAGGCGCAGATTGTGGTGCTGGCCAACCTGTCGCGCATCCAAGGCCTGCAGGGCGATCCCTAGGCTGTACAGCGTCGAGGCGCCTACGGCCGCGAGTATCCCCAGGACGAGCTTGAGCATCTCCACGGCCGATCATCGCAGTCGCACACGCGCGCCGGTGACCCTGGCGGATCAGCGGCCCCGCGGACAGGGCTCGAAGTCAACTGCGGGCACGGCGGCGGCCGGCGCGGCTGCCGCCGCCGGCACGGGGGCCCTGGCCTACCTGCTGCCCGGCCTCGCCGGGGCGTGGGCGCCCCTGCGCGCGCCGCTGGCCATCGAGGACCGCGTGAGCGATCTGCGGGGTTATGCGCTCACCTTCGACGACGGACCGCACCCCCGGGGGACCCCCGCAATGCTAGAGGAGCTTGCGCGGCGTGGCAGTCGGGCCACCTTCTTTGTGGTGGGCGAGCAGGTGCGGCGCTCTCCCGCGCTGGTGGGCGAGATCATCGCCGCCGGACATCGGGTCGGTGTGCACTGTGACCGCCATCGCAACCTGCTGCGTCTGGGCCCGCGCCAGGTGGCCGAGGATCTGGCCAGGGCCGAGCACGCGATCGAGCGCGCCGGGGTGGCTGAGCTTGAGCTCTACCGGCCTCCGTACGGGGTGGCCAACCTGGCGGCGCTCTGGCTGGCACGCCGTCGGAGCTGGCGCACGCTGCTCTGGAGCCACTGGGGGCGCGACTGGGAGGCTCAGGCGACCCCGGACTCCATCGCCGCGCTGCTCACCACCGGCGCCGGCGCGGGCTCGGTCCTGCTGCTGCACGACGCAGACGAATACGGTGCGCCCGGCTCCTGGCGGCGTACGGCACAGGCGCTGCCCCGGGTGCTTGACACGATGGAGCGCCGGGGGCTGCACACGGTACTTCCCTGACGGCGCGAGCCGTCGCGCGCTACAGGCGGCCCTCGGCCGGCGCTCGTCCGCCGCGGCCGGCGAGCCCCGTCTGCGGTGCGGCGCGCCAGGCCCACTGGCGGGGACGGATGCGGCTCATCAGCAGGTGAGCGACCAGCGCGGCCGCGGCGGCGGTGAGGGCGCCGGCGACGGCGTCCAGGAAGAAGTGGTTGGCCGTGACGACGATCGCCCCCAGCACGATCAGCTGGTAGAGCGCGCAGGCCACGCGCACCCAAGCTGAGCGCCCCAGCAGCGCGCCCGTCACCCCGACGAGCAGCGCAAAGCACATGTGCACGCTGGGCATGGCCGCGTAGGGGTTCACGAACAGGCTGATCGCCCCGGAGTCCTGGTTGACATGGGCCACCTGCTGGATGGTGTCCACGAACCCATACTGAGGCAGCATGCGCGGGGGTGCCATCGGCACCGACAGGTGCACGACGAGCGCGATGCCCATGGACACGAAGAACATGTTGCGCACGAAGTAGAAGACGTCGTTGCGATAGACGTAGAGAAAGGCCAGAAAGGCGGCGTTGACGGTGAACTGCGCGTTGGCGTAGAGCCAGTTGGCTATGTCGATGGCGACGTGGCTAGGCAGGATCAGCCTCTGGACGGCCTGCTCGTGAAAGAGGCCCAAGGACCGCTCAAGCGACACCAGCGACTGTGCGTTGGCTAGCGCAGTGGCCTGGTGGCCGAGCACCAGGCCGCGCACGCCCTCGTAGAGCAGGTCGGCCAGGGCCCAGAGCATCACCTGCGTCAGCGCGTCGCTCCATCCGGGCAGCGGGGGGCGCTCGGCGAACCGGCGGCGAACCCCGGCCGGCAGGAGCCGTGCGTGCCCACGGGCACTGGAGTGGGGACGTACGGGGGACACGGCTAACCCACGCGCAAGTTAGCCGAAAGCTCGCTGAGGCCCCGCGGTGGCAGCTGTCACAAAGTTGTTACTAAGTCGGCCCGACGGGTATGCTGAGCGGCCCACCGCAGCCCGTGAGCACGGGCAACGGAGCGTCGCGCAACGGTGGGCGCGCGGGGGGCTATTTCCCCTGTAGGGTGCGCCGATAGAAGATGCCCGCGTCAGCTGCCAACCACCTCCCCTTCCCGCGACGCAGCGAGCGCTGATGGTTTTCCTGCGACAGCTTGACCTCGTCCTGGTCGCGGTGGCCCTGCCCGTGTTCCTGCTCGCCGGCCTGCCCCTGGCGGGGTGGGGCGCCGGCGCGGGCGCCTGGCTGGTCCAGAAGGGGGTGCAGGTCTACCTCACGCGTCGCGCCCGCTCCTCCCAGGATCCGCGCACCGTGGTGGGCCTGCTGGCCGGCTCGATGATCGCCCGGGGTTGGCTGGTGGCCATCGTCATCCTGCTGGTCGGCCTGAGCAACAGCCACGCCGGACTCGCCGCCGCCGTGCTGCTGGTCATCCTGTTCACCGTCTACTTCACGATCGGCATGATCGTGCGCCCGTTCGAGATCGCGCGGTCGGCCAGCACCGCCCCGCGCACCGCCGCCCCGCGACCGTCTGCTCCGCAGCCCGACGGAGGCGCGCGGTGACGGCTCGGCTGAAGTCGATGCGTACGCGCAACCAGGTCCTCCTGGCCGCCGTCCTCTTCATCGGGGTCATCGTCGCCCTGGGGGCCGCCTTCGGCTCGAAGGGCATGAACAGCGAGTACCAGCCCCAGAACGAGTTCAGGCTGGATCCCTGGGTCAAGCTCAAGCTCGGCCCGATCGACATGTCGATCAACAAGGCCGTGCTCTACCTGTTCCTGGCCACGCTCGCCACCGTGGCCACGATGACCTACGTCGCCCGGCGCATGGCTCAGCGCCCCAACCGGGTGCAGACCGCCGTCGAGGCGATCTACGGGCTGATGCGCGACAACATCGCCGGGCCCAACAACATCGACCGCAAGCTCGCCGCCAAGTGGTTCCCGTTCATCGCCGCGCTGTTCCTGTTCATCTGGTTCTCGAACCTGCTCGGCTACGTGCCGCTGCCCACCAACAGCGAGGAGACCTTCAATGTCTTCGGAGCGCACATCCCCTCCTTTGCCATCTACGCGGCGACGGCCAACATCTCGGTCACGCTCATGCTCACCCTGCTGGTGTGGTTCAGCTACCACGTCGAGGGGATACGCGCCAAGGGCGTGATCGGCTACCTGAAGAGCTTCTTGCCCGCTGGGCTGGAGCACGTCCCGGCCAAGCTCATCCTGATCCCCGGCATCTTCGCCATCGAGGTGATCTCCCAGTTCGTGCGCATCATCTCGCTGTCGGTGCGGCTGTTCGCCAACATCCTCGCCGGCCACCTGCTGATCCTCTTCATGGGCGGTGGGCTGGTCATCCTGCTGGGCCTGGCGGCGCTGGGGGCCCTCACGCTGCCGATCGCCGTCGTGTTCTTTATCTTCGAGGTGGTGCTGATCGCCACCCTGCAGGCGTTCATCTTCGCCACCCTTACTGCCATCTACCTCGGCGGCGCCGTCGGCGAGGCTCACTGACCGACCAAGGAGCAATCGTGCACTCCCTCATCGCAGCAGCAGCCGGCGGAAGCTCCGACATGACGGCCAAGTCGATCAAGGCTATCGCCCTGGGCGTGGGTGCCGGCCTAGGCACGATCGGCCCGGGCATCGGCGTCGGCTACATCTTCGGCAAGGTCATCGAGGCGGTCACCCGCCAGCCCGAGATGCGTGACGAGATCACCTCGATTCAGTGGCTGGGCTTCGCCCTGACCGAGGCGATCGTCTTCTACGCGTTCATCTTCGGGTTGATCGCCTTCTTCCTGGGCTAGGCGGGCATGCTCGGCTCACTTCTCTTCAGTGCCGGCCTTCCGCTCGCGGCCTCCAGCTCGAGCTCCAGCAGCGGCGGAGGGTCCAGCAGCGGCGGGGGCAGCGGCAACTTCCTCGTCGCGCCCAACCTGGGGGTGATGATCTGGACGTTGATCGCCTTCCTCATCGCGCTGTTCTTGCTCTCGCGGCTGGCCTTCCCGCGCATCAGCGCGGCGCTGGACAAGCGCCAGAAGGCGATCGAGGACTCGATCGACAGCGCCGAGCGCACGCGCCAGGAGGCCGACAAGCTGCTGCACGAGTACCGCGAGCGCCTGAAGGAGGCACGCGCGCAGTCCGACGAGATCGTCGCGCGTGCGCGCCAGAGCGCGGAGACGCACGAGCACGAGGCCCAAGAGAAGGCGCGCGAGACCGCGGCCGAAGCGTCGCGCCGCGCCGAGCGTGACATCGAGGCGGCAACCCAGCGCGCGCTGCAGGAGATCCGCCGCGAGGTGGCCGACCTGACGATCATGGCCACCGAGAAGGTCACGCGCAAGACGCTGGACGACGGCGACCAGAAGCGCCTGGTCGAAGAGGCCCTCGGTGAGCTGGACTTCTCCACGCTGAGTGCCGGAAACCACGGCTAGGCCTGATGCAGGAGATCGCTCAGGTCTACGCGCGCTCGATCTTCGAGGTCGCCGAGGAGCAGGACAAGCTCGACGTCGTACGCGAGCAGCTCGGCCAGTTCGCTGACGCCCTGGGCGACAACCGGGACCTGGCCGCCTTCTTCTTCTCACCCTCCTTCTCCACCCAGGAGAAGGAGGACGCGTTGGACAAGGCGGTGCAGGACGCCGACCCCACGCTGGTCAACGTCCTGCATCTGCTGATCGAGAATCACCGCATGCCGGTCATCTTCCGTATCCGCCGCGAGTACGACGGTCTGTGGGAGAAGTCCAAGAAGCTGTTGCCCGTCGAGGTGACCAGCGCGATCGAGCTCGATGAGTCCACCCTCAAGGGACTGGGCGATCAGATCGGCGAGCGGACCGGTCGCGAGGTGCAGCTGACCACGCGGGTCGAGCCCGACATCCTGGGCGGCCTGGTGGTGCGGGTGGGCAACTCCATTCTCGATGCCTCGATCCGGCGTCGCCTGGAGCGACTGCGCAAGCAGGTCGCCCGCAGCGCCTAGGCACTACCAGAGCCAGCCCGAGCCAGCCAAGGAGCGTTCAGAGCAGCCATGCAGATCAATCCCGACGAAATCACCAGCATCCTCAAGAGCCGCATCGAGGGCCTCGACGAGGGCTCAGCCGAGCTGACCGAGGTGGGCACCGTGCTCTCGGTGGCCGACGGCATCGCGCGCGTGCATGGGCTGGACAACTGCATGTCGTTTGAGATGCTCGACTTCGACCACGGGGTCACGGGCCTGGCTCTGAACCTCGAGGCCGACAACGTCGGTGCCGTGCTCTTCGGCGAGTGGGAGCACGTGGCCGAGGGCGAGACCGTGCGCCGGACCAACGAGCTGCTCGAGATCCCCGTGGGCGAGGAGCTGCTGGGACGCATCGTCGATCCGCTGGGCCGTCCGCTGGACGGCAAGGGTGACGTGAACACCTCCGAGCGGCGCCCAGCCGAGTTCAAGGCCCCCGGCGTGGTCCAGCGCCAACCGGTCAAGGAGCCGATGCAGACCGGTCTCAAGGCGATCGACGCCATGATCCCCATCGGCCGAGGGCAGCGCGAGCTGATCATCGGCGACCGTCAGACGGGCAAGACGGCGATTGCCTTGGACACCATCATCAACAATCGCGACACCGGCGTGGTCTCGGTGTACGTGGCCATCGGCCAGCGCATGGCCACCGTGGTCGCCCTGGCCCAGACCCTGGACGACGCCGGCGCGCTTGACAACACGATCATCGTGGCCGCGCCCGCCGACCAGGCAGCCCCGATCAAGTTCATGGCGCCCTACGCCGGCTGCGCGATGGCCGAGTTCTTCCTCTACAACGGCGGGCACGCGCTGTGCGTCTATGACGACCTGACCAAGCACGCCTACGCCTACCGGCAGATGTCGCTGCTGCTGCGCCGCCCGCCCGGCCGCGAGGCCTACCCGGGCGACGTGTTCTACCTGCACTCCCGCCTGCTCGAGCGTGCGGTCAAGCTCAACGATGATCTCGGGGCCGGTTCGCTCACCGCGCTGCCCATCATCGAGACGCAGGCCGGCGACGTCTCGGCCTACATCCCCACCAACGTGATCTCGATCACCGACGGACAGATCTTCCTCGAGCCCAAGCTGTTCTACTCGGGGGTCCGCCCGGCCATCAACGTCGGAATCTCCGTGTCGCGGGTCGGCGGCAACGCGCAGATCGCGCCCATGAAGAAGGTGGCCGGTCGCATCAAGCTCGAGCTCTCCCAGTTCCGCGACTTGGAGGCGTTCTCGCAGTTCGGCTCTGACCTGGACGCCGACACCCAGCGCACGCTGGCTCGTGGTGAGCGCCTGGTCAAGACGCTGAATCAGAATGAGCGCTCGCCGCTGCCGGTGGAGGATCAGGTGATTGCGCTGTACGCCGCCACCAACGGCTTCGTCGATCGCCTCAACGTCGACCGGGTGCCCAAGTTCCTCGAGGAGCTGACCGAGCGCTTCCACTCTCAGCACGACGACGTGCGCTCCAAGATCGCCGACGGCGACTGGTCGGACTCGACCCAGCAGGCCGTGCACAAGGGGGCGGAGTCCTTCGCGGAGGACTTCGGCTACGACCTGGACGAGGAGGGCCAGCCCCTGGAGGACGAGGAGCCTTCCGGGCGGTCCTCACAGGACTCAAAGGGCAATCGTGAGCCTGACTCCGATTCCGACCGAGACTCCGAGCGCCAGCAGGATTCCGAGCCTGAGCCGGCTGCGGCCTAGCTTTCGACCGATGAGCCCGCGGCCCCCCACATGACCCAGCGCGACGTCCAGAACCGCATCGGCTCGGTCAAGAACATCCAGAAGATCACGCGGGCCATGGAGATGGTGGCCGCGGCGCGGCTGCGCCGAGCCGAGCAGCGCATCACCGCGCTGCGCCCCTACGCCGATGCCCTGCGCCGCATGACCCGCCAGGCCGCCGAGGCGGCGGGTGCCGAGGTCTCCTCGCTTCCCCTGCTGGCCGAGCACGACTCGGACCGCCGTCTGGGCATGCTGCTGGTGACCGGTGACCGCGGTCTGGCCGGTGGGTTCAACTCGCAGATCATCCGCGCGGGCGTCCGCGTGGGCGCGAAGTATGAGTCCGACGGCAAGCAGGTGCTGTGGTATGCGAGCGGCCGGCGCGGGGTGAGCTCGCTGGGCTTTCGTGGGCACGAGGTGACGGGTGGCTACACGGGCTTCACCGATCGTCCCTCGTTCGCCGATGCCCGCAACATCGCCGACGACATGATCACCGCCTACAGCGACGACAAGATCGATCGCCTGGAGATCATCTACAACGGCTACGTATCGCCGCTGACCCAGCACGTGCGCCGCGAGACGCTGCTGCCCCTGTCCGAGGCTTCGGTGCTGGAGGGCGAGGGGGACTCAGAGCAGAGCGACGACGACGAGAAGGAAGGCGGAGATCGCCCCCACGCGCTGGTGGAGTACGAGCCCGACCCCGAGGAGATCCTGCGTCGCCTGGTGCCCGACTACGTGGAGATCTCGATCTATCGCGCCCTGCTGGAATCCACCGCCTCCGAACATGGCGCGCGCATGACCGCCATGCGCAGCGCATCCGACAACGCCGGAGAGATCATCACCGACCTGACCCTGGAGATGAACCGCGCCCGCCAGGCCGAGATCACGCAGGAGATAATGGAAGTCGTGGCCGGTGCGGAGGGCCTCGGGTAGAAGGCGAGCCGCACGGCGCCGGCGCTCGCGCTCCGAACAAGTCACCGACCTAAGAGAGAGAGAGAGATCAATGTCAGCCAGCCCCACTTCGGAGACGGAGAGCTCGCAGAGCTCAGACGCGCAGCGCTCTGATGACCAGAGTCCTGATGAGCAGACCGAGAGCAAGGAGAGCAAGTCCTCCGAGCGCAACGTCGGTTATGTCGAGGAAGTTCAGGGCGTGGTCATCGAGGCGGTCTTCCCCGATCGCCTGCCGGAGATCAACCACGCCATAACCGTCGCGCGCCCCGAGGCCGCCGCGGACGAGGAGGCCGAGGGCGTCAGCTCGGGGTCGGGTGGGGACGTGCTGGTCTGCGAGGTTCAGCAGCACCTCGGCGATGACCGTGTGCGAGCAGTGGCCATGGACACCACCAACGGGTTGGCGCGCGGTGTCGAGGTGCTCGACACCGGCGGCCCGATAACCGTCCCGGTGGGCGATGAGACGCTGGGCCGCATCTTCAACCTGCTCGGAGAGCCGATCGACCTCGGTGAGCCGATGCCCGAGGGGATGGAGCGCCGCCAGATCCACCAGCAGGCGCCGCGCGTCGAAGACCTGACGCCGACCACCGAGATGTTCGAGACGGGGATCAAGGTCGTCGACCTCCTGGCCCCCTACGCCAAGGGCGGCAAGGTTGGCCTGTTCGGCGGCGCCGGCGTGGGCAAGACGGTGCTCATCCAGGAGCTGATCCACAACCTGGCCCGTGAGCACGACGGCCTGTCGGCCTTCTGCGGGGTCGGCGAGCGCTCACGCGAGGGCAACGACCTGTGGCTGGAGATGAAGGAATCCGGCGTGCTCGAGAAGACCATGCTGGTGTTCGGGCAGATGAACGAGCCCCCGGGCGCCCGCATGCGGGTGGCGTTGTCCGGCCTGACCATGGCCGAGTACTTCCGCGACCAGGGCCAGGACGTGCTCCTGTTCATCGACAACATCTTCCGTTTCGTGCAGGCGGGCTCTGAGGTCTCGGCGTTGCTCGGGCGCATGCCCTCGCAGGTCGGCTACCAGCCCACGCTGGAGACCGAGATGGGCCAGCTGCAGGAGCGCATCACCTCGACCAAGCAGGGCTCGGTCACCTCTGTGCAGGCCATCTACGTGCCGGCCGATGATCTCACCGATCCGGCACCGGCGTCGGTGTTCGCTCATCTGAACGCCACCACGACGCTTTCGCGAGCCATCTCGGAAAAGGGCATCTATCCCGCGGTGGACCCACTGGACTCCACCTCGACGATTCTCAAGCCCGACATCCTCGGGGAGGACCACTTCCGCGTGGCCAACCGCGTCAAGGAGATCCTGCAGCGCTACAAGGAGCTGCAGGACATCATCGCGATTCTCGGCATCGACGAACTGTCCGACGAGGACCGCATCATCGTCCAGCGCGCGCGCAAGGTCGAGCGCTTTTTGTCCCAGCCGTTCTTCGTGGCCGAGGCGTTCACCGGCACTCCGGGCGCCTACGTGCCCATCGCCGAGACGATCCGTGGCTTCAGCGAGATCATCGAGGGCAAGCACGACGAGGTACCCGAGCGGGCTTTCTTCCTCAAGGGCACCATCGACGACGTGACGCAGGACGCCGAGGGCAAGGACGACGAGAAGTCCGGCGAGGGCGAGTCCGAGTCATCGGAGAAGGGCGGTTCGGACGGCGACGCGCAGGACCCCGTGCGGCGCGCCGAGGAGGCGGCCCAGAGGGCCGAGGAGGCCGCCCGGCGCGCCCAGGAGTCAGCCGGGGATGAGAGCTAGCCGGTGGCGCGCACCAAGTTCTGCGTCGAGGTGCTCACCCCCGAGGGCCAAGTGTTCAGCGAGGAGGTGGAGATGCTCTCCACCCGCACCAGCGTGGGGTCGCTGGGCGTGCTGGCCAACCACGCGCCCCTGCTGGCCACGCTCGAGCCGACCGAGCTGCGCCTCTACCGCAGCGAGTCCGACGTCGTCCGCTACGCGCAGGCCGAGGGCTACCTGCAGTTCTCTGCCAATCGCGCGCTCGTGCTCGTCGAGGAGGCGCTGGACCCGGGCGGCCTCGATCGCTCCGAGCTCGAGTCGCGCCTGTCCGACGCGCGCTCCTCGGTGGACAAAGCCGACGACGGCAGCGAGGAGAAGGCACGGGCGCAGCGTGACGTGCGTCGGGCCGAGGCCTTTCTGAACGTGTCGCAGGGTTAGCTCCAGGAAGATCGCCGACGGATCTGCGGCACCTGCGCGCGCACACGCTGGGCGACCCGTCGGGTGCCCGGCCCTATGACCTGATCATCGTGGGCCTGGGCTCGGCGGGCATGACCGCGGCCGAGCTGGCCGCCGGCACGCTCGGGCTGCGGGTGGCCGCGGTGGAGCGCGCGCGGGTTGGCGGCGACTGCCTGTGGACGGGATGCGTACCGTCCAAGGCCCTGCTGGCCAGCGCCCGTGCGGCGCACGCCGTTCGTCATGCCGATCTGCTTGGCCTGCGGGCGCACCTGGAGCCGGTGGACACCGCCGTGGTGCTCGAGCGTGTGCGCGCCGTTCAGCGACAGATCGCCGCTCAGGACGACAGCCCCGAGCGCTTCGCCGCTCTGGGCGTGGACCTGTTCAGCGGGTCGGCCCGCCTGACCGGCGCCCGCTCGGTGAGGGTGGATCAGACCGAGCTGCGCGGGCGCTTCATCCTCCTGTGCACCGGGAGCCGTCCCGCGATCCCCGATCTCCCCGGACTCATCGAAGCCGGCTTTCAGACCAGCGAGACGGTGTGGTCGGCGAGCCGCGCACCGCACAGCCTGGTGGTCGTCGGCGGCGGCCCGGTCGCGGCCGAGATGAGCCAGGCCTTTGCGCGGCTGGGACTGAGGGTGACCATGCTCCAGCGCGGTCCGCGCATCCTGGCCCGCGACGAGCCGGCGCTCACGACGATGCTCGACGCGGCCCTGCGCGAGGACGGCGTGGACGTGCGCACGGGCGTGACCATCGAACGCGTCACGGTCGAGCGCGGGGAGAAGGTGGTTCACGGCGTCGAGGGCGGCCAGACGCGTCGCTGGGCGGCGCAGGAGCTGCTGATCGCCGCCGGTCGCCGGCCGGACGTGGAGGACCTGGACCCGCGGTCGGTCGGGGTGGAGGTGGGATCTGACGGCGTGGTCACCGATGCCCGCCTGCGTACGACGCTGCCCAGCGTGTATGCGGCCGGCGATCTCGCGGGCCGCCATGCGTTCACCCACTCGGCCGGCTTCGAAGCGGCCCGCGCCGTGCGCAACATGTTCTTCCCCGGCGCTCAGGGCGACGCCTACATGGTGCCCTGGACCACGTTCACCGATCCCGAGCTGGCCCACGTGGGACTCACCGAAGCGCAGGCCCGCGCTGCCCACGGCGCGCGGCACGTGGAGGTGTGGAGACACGACCTCAGCCATTCAGACCGCGCGCGCGCCGAGGGCCGCACGCGGGGCGCGATCCTCGTGATCACCGCACGCGGAAGGGTGGTCGGCGCGCACATGCTCGCCCCCGCCGCGGGGGAGATGATTCACGAGCTGGCGCTGGCCATCCATCAGCGCCTGCGCCTGCGCGAGCTGGCCGCGCTCGTGCACGTCTATCCCACGCTCTCGGTGGGCGTACAGCAGCTGGGCGCCCAGGCTTCCTACCGCTCGGCGCGGCGGCTGCGCTGGCTCAGCCGCCTATCGGGATGGACCGCCGGTCGCAGGCCCTAAGCTGAGGCGATCGCCGATCAGAGCTCACCCCCGGCGCCCGTGGCCGCCGGCCCCCGCAGCAGCCTGCGTCGCCTCGCGGCTGCCTGGCTTCTCGCCGTCGCCCTGACGGCGCTTGGCGTCGGTCAGAGCGTGGCGTTTGGAGCCCGAGCGCACGCGCCTGCCCGGTTGGGAGTGGGAATCGCCGATGAGGATCCCGCCACCTTCCTGGACCCGCGCTTTCGCTGGCTGGGAATGCGCATGGGCCGTTTGGTGGTGCCCTGGGACGTCGTCTCGAGGCGGGCCGACCTGCGCCGCGCCGACAGCTGGCTGAAGGTCGCGCGTACCAACGGGATCACGCCGCTCGTGGTCTTTGAGCACAACCGCGCTCACCCGCACGTCCTGCCCAGCGTCCGCGCCTACACGGCCGCGGTGCGGTCCTTCATGCTTCGCTACCCCTGGGTCAGGCAGTACAGCGCCTGGAATGAGGAGAACCACGTCTCCCAGCCCACCGCAAGCCACCCGCGGCGTGCGGCCGAGTACTACAACAGCATGGCGGTCCTATGCCGCTCCTGTCAGGTGACCGCGGCCGACGTGCTGGATGAGCCGAACATGCGCGCCTGGGTCAGCTCCTTTCTGCGCTACGCCCACCATCCGCGGCTATGGGGCGTGCACAACTACTACGACCTCAACCACGGGGGCCATCGGCAGACCTCGCTGCTGCTGCGCCTGGTGCGTGGCCAGATCTGGTTCAGCGAGATCGGCGGCCTGGTATGGCGCTATGACCCCACCCACCATCGGTTCATCAACCGCGGCGAGGCCTACGCCACCCGTGCGGCCAGGCGGTTGCTCGCGCTCGCTCGCCTGAGCGGGCGCATCACGCGTATCTACTACTACCACTGGCGCGTGCACACGACGCTGGCCGCCGCGCGCCGCACCCGTCCTCCGCGCGTGACCTGGGACAGCGGTCTGCTGCGTCCCGACTGCTCGCCCAGGCCGGCCTTTGCCGTGCTCGCGCGGGTGCTGGGACGCAATCCGGCCCGGGCGCCACGCGCCGTGCGCGACCGCTTTGGCAACTGCAGCCGGCCCGCGCCGGTCGCGCTGGGCATGCACCCCCGGGCGAGCGGCTTCTAGACGTCGATCGTCGGGCAGGACCCGCGCAGGCTAGCCTTGGTGCGTGGACGAGCACCTGCTGGCCGAGCGCCTGATCACCTATGACACGTCTCAGGTGGAGGGCATCCGCCGGGCCGGGGCGTTCGTCAAGGGGTGGCTTGAGGCGCGCGACCTGAAGGTCTTTGAGCACCAGCACCGTGGCCTGCCCGTGATCCTCGCCGAGGCGGGTCCGTCCGACGCTCCATCGGTGATCCTGCACGGCCACCTGGATGTGGTCCCCGCTCGCGCCGGACAGTTCGACCCCCGGATCGAGGGCGATCGCCTCTACGGGCGCGGCGCCTATGACATGAAGGGTGCGCTGGGCGTGATGATGTGCGTGCTGCGCGACGTGGCCGACCAGCAGCGGTTGCGCGTGCGTCTGCTGTGCGTGCCCGACGAGGAGTCCGAGGACGTCGAGGAGCGTTCTACCGACGCGCTGGTGGCCGGCGGCCTGCGCGCCGGCTTCGCCATCACCGGGGAGCCGACCGATCTGCTCATCGGAGTCCAGGCCAAAGGGGTGCTCGCGCTCCGCCTCGCGCTCACCGGAAAGGCGGCGCACGGGTCCACGCCCTGGCTGGGAGACAACGCCATTCTCAAGGCCTACGATGCCTTCCGGCGCATCGAGACGCTTCCCTTCAGTCGCGAGTCCTCCGAGCTCTTTGACCGTCCGTCGATCAACCTGGCCCGCATCGAAGGCGGCGACGCGTTCAACAAGGTTCCCGACCGCTGCGTCATGGAGGTCGACATCCGCTACCTCCCCGAGCAGGATCCCGGCGCGATCCTCGACCAGATCCGCTCGGTTCCCGACCTGGCCATACAGCGGTGCTTCACCCGCCGGCCGGCGATCGTCTCGCGGACGAACCCCTACGTGCTGGCGCTGCGCGAGGCGGTCTCGCGCTCGATCGAGGGCGAGGCGCTGAGCATCGGACGCGACGGTGCCTCCGACGCGATCTCGTTCCTGGAGGTCGGTGTGCCGGCCGTCGAGTTCGGACCCATGGGCGCCGGTCACCACGGACCCGATGAGTGGGTGTCGCTGAGCTCGCTGACCGCCTACCGCCAGGCTCTGGGCGACTTCGTGCGCCAGCTGCCCGAGTGGCTGGAGCGCGGCGGGAGTGCCGAGCTGCGAGCGGTCAGGGGCGGTCTTTAGCTGACGGGGAGGTCCCTGGACGCGTGGGCTCACCAGCTAGCCTGTCCGCCCTCATGAGCAACGACAGGGAACCCATCGCGGTGATCGGAACGGGCTACGTCGGCCTGGTGACCGCGGCCGGCTTCGCCGAGCTGGGCAGCGAGGTCTTCTGCGTGGACATCGACGCGGAGAAGGTGCAACGCCTGCGTAGCGGAGAGGTTCCGATCTACGAGCCGGGGCTGCCCGAGCTACTCGTCGAGCACGCCGAGCGCATCCATTTCTCCACGGACCTGGCCCCGGCCCTCGAACACGCCCGCTTGCTGTTCGTGGCCGTGGGCACCCCGCCCACCTACTCCGGCGACGCGGACCTATCGGCCGTCCATGCGGTCGTCCAGGCCGTTCCCGCCTCCGACCGTCACGCCCTGGTCATGAAGTCCACCGTTCCCTGCGGCACCGGCGCCTCCATCCGTCGGTTGTTCGCCGCCCAGGGCAAGGATGACCTGCGCTACGTGTCCTGTCCGGAGTTCCTGCGGGAGGGCTCGGCGGTCAAGGACTTCCTGGCTCCCGACCGCGTCGTCGTCGGCGACAGCGGCGACTGGGCCGGTGATGCGGTGGTCGCTCTGTACGCTCCCCTGCGGGCGCCGCTCGTGCGCACCGACATCGCGAGCGCCGAGATGGTCAAGCTAGCCTCCAACGCCTTTCTGGCCACCAAGATCTCGTTCATCAACGAGATCGCCAATGTCTGTGAGGGCACTGGCGCCGACGTGCTCGAGGTGTCGCGCGGCATGGGCCTGGACGACCGCATCGGACCCAAGTTCCTGCAGGCGGGCATCGGCTACGGCGGGTCGTGCTTTCCCAAAGACGTCGATGCCCTCAAGCAGCTGGCCGGCAACTCCGGCTATCACTTTCAGCTGCTGACCGCGGTCATCGAGGTCAACGAGCTGCAAAAGCGCCGCGTGATCAGCAAGCTGGTCAAGCACTTGGGGGGGCTGGTCGGGCGCCGCGTGGCCCTGCTGGGGCTGGCCTTCAAGCCCGAGACCGACGACATGCGCGAGGCTTCCTCGCTCGTTCTGTCGGCGCGCCTGGCCGCCGACGGCGCCGAGGTGGCCGCCTATGACCCGGTGGTCGGCCCGGAGGCGCGGCGGCTGATGCCGGGCATGAGCTTTGCGGACTCCGCGCTGGAGGCCGTGCAGGGCGCCGACGCCACGGTGCTGGTCACCGAATGGAGCGAGTTCGAAGCTCTGGATTGGGGCCAGGTCGGCGCGCGCATGCGCGGCAACCTGGTCATCGACGGACGCAATGCGCTCGACGCAGCGACCCTGCGCCGCGCCGGGCTGGTCTATGAGGGCATCGGCCGTCCCTGAGCGGGGCCCCATGGTGACCGCCGCGCCAGGGCCCCCGCTGCCATGACATGCTTACCGCGTCCATGAAGCCACCGTTCCTGCGGGCCACGGCAAAGGGTCTGACCCCGTGCAGGCGGTGATCCTCGTCGGCGGGGAGGGCACGCGTCTGCGCCCCCTGACCTCGACGGTCCCCAAGCCGGTCGTGCCCCTGGTCGATCGGCCGTTCATCTCCTACATGCTCGAGTGGCTGCGCCGCCACGGCGTCGACGACGTGGTCATGTCCTGTGGCTTTCTGGCCACCAGCGTGCGCAACGTCCTCGGGGATGGATCGGCGCTGGGCATTCGCCTGCGCTTCGTCGAGGAGCCCGAGCCCCGGGGGACGGCAGGAGCGCTCAAGTACGCCGAGTCCATGCTCGACGAGCGCTTTCTCATGCTCAACGGGGACGTGCTCTGTGACATCGACCTGACGGCGCAGATCGCCCAGCATAAGCGCACCGGGGCGGTGGGCACCCTCGCTCTGGTGGGAGTCCCCGACCCCAGTGCCTACGGCCTGGTACGCCTTCACGAGGACTGCTCGGTGAGCGAGTTCGTGGAGAAGCCCAGCTCCGACCAGGCCGCCACCAACCTGATCAGCGCGGGCGCCTACGTGCTCGAGCGCTCGGTGCTCGAGCTCATCGCGCCCGAGCGCAACGTGTCGATCGAGCGCGAGGTCTGGCCGCTGCTCATCGGCCGTGGCCTGTACGGCTTTGCCTCCGACAGCTACTGGCTGGACATCGGTACGCCTGAACGCTACCTGCAGGCCACCTTCGACATCATCGAGGGCAACGTGCACACCGCCGTGCAGGAGCGCCTGGGCTCGGGCTTCGTGGCCGTGGATCCGGCCGCGGAGATCGCGGGCAGGGTGATCCCCCCAGCTCTGATCGAGCGCGGATGCCGGGTTGGCGAGGGCGCGCAGGTCGGCAGCCTGGTGGTCCTCTGCGACGGAGCGTCCATCGGCGAGGGCACGGTCGTGGAACGTGCCGTCGTGTTGCACGGGGCGGAGATCGGGCCCAACTGCGTGCTGCGCGACTGCATCGTCGCCGCCGGATGTCGCGTCGGTGCGGGCTGTGTCCTGACCGGCGGCGCGGTCCTCGGTGAGGGCGTGACCCTCGGCGCCGACAACCAGGTCACCGCCGGTGCGCGGGTCTTTCCCGGAGTGAGCCTGCCCGATGGGGCACTGAGGTTCTAGACGGTGCGCCCTCGCCGGCCCACGACAAGGGCCGCCCCGGCGGTCACCGCTAACCAGGAGGAGACACCGTGAGCAGCGGCGGAGCCGAGGCATCCAACCACGAGCAGGTGTTCTCGCGCGAGGCCATCGCGCGAGTCGATGTCTCGAACCAGCTCGAGGACATCCTCGCGCTGCCTGAGCAGTTGCGCGACGCCCTCGTGCGCGTGGAGACCGCACGCATGGTTCCCTGGGACAGTCCGGATGGCCTGTTGGTGGCGGGCATGGGAGGCTCGGCCATCGGCGGCGCCCTCGCCCGCGCCGCCCTCGGGGATCAGGCCTCGCGGCCGCTGCTCGCCGCGCAGACCTACGGACTGCCGCCGTGGACCACTCCCGAGACCACGGTCATGTGCGCCAGCTACTCAGGCGACACCGAGGAGACCCTGGCCTGCTATGAGGCGGCCGGCGCCCTCGGCGCTCGGCGCGTGGTCGTGAGCAGCGGAGGCGCCCTGGCGTCGATGGCGCGCACCGACGGAGTGCCGGTCATCCCCCTGCCCGGCGGCTTTCAGCCCCGCGCGGCGGTGGCCTACATGACCGTGGCGGCGCTCGAGGTGGCCGCTCTGTGCGGGGCCGGGCCACGGCTGACCTCGGAGATGGACGTGGCTGCGGCCCACACCGAGCGGCTGGTGGCACAGTGGGGCCCAGACGGCGCGCCGGACAGCCTGGCCAAGGACCTGGCGCGGATGCTCGCGGGCACCGTGCCGGTGATTGCCGGCGCGGGACTGACCGCGCCCATCGCCTACCGGTGGAAGACGCAGATCAATGAGAACGCCAAGCTTCCGTGCTTCTCCCACGAGCTTCCCGAGCTCGACCACAACGAGATCTCCGGTTGGCAGGGGGCACCGCGCCTGGGTCGTTTCGCGGCCGTGTTCCTCGACGACGCCGACGCCCACCCGCGCGTGAAGGAGCGCATGGCTTTGACCGAGCAGGTCCTAGCCCCGTACACCATGGCCAGCCGTCGGGTGGAGACCAGCGGACAGAGCGCCTTCGAGCGTGTCTTCTCCCTGGTCCTGCTGGGCGATCTGGTCTCCTTCTACCTGGCCCTCCTGGACGGCACCGACCCGGGACCGGTAGAGGTGATCGAGCAGCTCAAGCGCGAGCTCGCGGCGATCTAGCGCCCGGCGCGGTCGTCGCGGACCGCGCCCTCGTCACGAGCTCGGTCACGACCTGCCCCACGGTCTCCGTCCTCGCGGGCGTCACCATCGACATCGGGATCCAGCTCGTTGGCTCGGCGATGGCTCTCGGCGGCTCTGGTCTGGGCCGAGCCGGCGCGCTGGGCCTGCTCTTCGGCCTGCACCTCCACCTGGCGCGCGCGCGCTGCCTGAGCGTCGGCCTCGGCCCGCTCGGCCCGCGCCTGGGCGGCCTGCTCATCGGCCACCGCGGTCTCGCGCTCGGCATGACGCTCGCGAACCTGCGCGTGTTCGCGGTGCTCGGCGGCCTCTTCACGCTGCTTTTCCACGCGACGGGCACGCGCCTGGCGCAGGGCTAGCACCAGCGCGAGCACGACCACGATCGCCGCCACGACGATGATCACGATCAAAGCTGTTCCTGCCAGGGCCAACGTCGCCATCGGAGTCCTCCTCGTTGTGGGCAAAGCTCGTCCCGTCGCCTCTACCCCAACCCGGGCGTCCGGGTCAGAGGACGGACGAATGGACGAGCTCTTGGTGCGGTGTTCGCGCAGGCGGCGCCGGATCCTTCCCGCCCGCCCCGGCCAACCTTGACACGAGCGTGGTAAGGTGAGGTCTTGCGTCATGTCGGCACTGACCATCCACGAGGCCGCTGAGACGACCGGCTGGTCGGCACGCATGCTGCGCTACATCGACCGCGCCGGGCTGGTCGAGCCGGCCCGTTCGGCTGCCGGCTACCGGCTCTACGGGCCGCCGGAGCTTCAGCGTCTGCGCACCCTGCGCGAGTTGCTGGGTCGCTTCGATGTCGCCCTGAACGAGCTGGGCTTCGCGATGCGCCTGCGCCGCGAGCCGGATCTGCGCGATGAGCTGGACCGCTGGCTCGACGCCGAGGCGCGGCGGCCCTCCGAGGTCGCCGTCGATGACTGGCTGAGCTTTGAGCAGGAAAAGCACCAAAGGCTGCTGGCCGCCGCTGCGCAGCCCCTCCCACGACATCTGGAGACCGCATGAACCCCACCACCGCACTGACCCAGGACGGATTCAAGGTCGCGGACCTGTCGTTGGCTGCCTTCGGGCGCAAGGAGATCAGCCTGGCCGAGCACGAGATGCCTGGTCTCATGTCCACCCGCCGGGAGTTCGCCGACGCCCAGCCTTTGCGCGGCGCACGTATCACCGGATCCCTGCACATGACCGTGCAGACCGCGGTGCTCATCGAGACGCTCAGCGCTCTGGGCGCGGAGGTGCGCTGGTGCTCGTGCAACATCTTCTCCACCCAGGATCACGCCGCCGCCGCTGTCGCGGTCGGGCCGGACGGAACGACCGAGGATCCGCGGGGGATACCCGTGTTCGCCTGGAAGGGGGAGACGCTCGAGGAGTACTGGTGGTGCACCGAGCAGGCGCTCAGCTGGCCCGGCGAGGACGGCGAGCAGGGACCGAACATGATCCTCGACGACGGCGGAGACGCCACCCTGCTCGTGCACCAGGGAACCGAATATGAGCGCGCCGGCGCCGTCCCCGACCCGGCCAGCGCCGACTCGGAGGAGTTCCGCGTGGTGCTGGAGCTGCTGACGCGCACACTGCAGGAGGACCCCGAGCGCTGGACGCGCGTCGGGGCGGCCGTCCAGGGAGTGACGGAGGAGACGACCACCGGCGTGCATCGCCTCTACCAGATGCAGGAGACGGGCCAGCTCCTGTTCCCGGCCATCAACGTGAACGATTCGGTGACCAAGAGCAAGTTCGACAACCTCTACGGTTGCCGCCACTCACTGATCGACGGCATCAACCGTGCCACCGACGTGATGATCGGCGGCAAGGTCGCTGTGGTCTGCGGCTACGGCGACGTGGGCAAGGGCTGCGCGGAGTCGCTGCGCGGACAGGGAGCGCGCGTGATCATCACCGAGATCGATCCCATCTGCGCCCTGCAGGCCGCGATGGAGGGCTATGAGGTGACGACGCTCGAGGACGTGGTGGGCGCGGGAGACATCTTCATCACCGCCACTGGCAACAAGGACATCATCACCGCCGAGCACATGGCCGCCATGAAGCACCAGGCCATCGTGGGGAACATCGGGCACTTCGACAACGAGATCGACATTGCCGGCCTGGAGCGCGTGTCCGGGGTGGAGCGCATCAACATCAAGCCGCAGGTCGACGAATGGGTCTTCCCCGACGGCCACGCGGTGATCATGCTCTCGGAGGGGCGTCTGCTGAACCTCGGCAACGCCACGGGGCACCCGAGCTTCGTCATGTCCAACTCGTTCACCAACCAGACGATCGCCCAGATCGAGCTCTTCACCAAGAACGACGAATACGAGAAGCGCGTCTACGTGCTGCCCAAGACCCTCGACGAGAAGGTGGCCCGGCTGCACCTGGACGCACTCGGCGTGAAGCTCACCGAGTTGTCCGCCGACCAGGCCGCCTACCTGGGGATCCCCGTCGAGGGGCCCTACAAGTCAGACCAGTATCGCTACTAGCGCGCCACGGCTGGTGGTCCACCTGCCGCGCGCGGCGGCCGAGCGCTCACCGCCCGCGAGGGTGCGGTGAGCGCGGCGGCCCACGATGGTGCCGACCGGGGCTTGGCGGCGACCGGGCGCGCGCGCATCGAGTGGGCGGAGGGGCAGATGCCCGTGCTTGACCAGATCCGTCGGCGCTTTGCCCGGACGCGGCCGCTGGACGGGATCCGGGTCGCCGCCTGTCTGCACGTCACGGCCGAGACGGCAAACCTCGTGCAGACCCTCCTGGCCGGGGGCGCGCACGTCGCGTTGTGCGCCGCGAACCCCCTGTCCACCCAGGACGACGTGGCCGCCGCGCTGGTCGCCGACGGCGGCGCGCAGGTGCACGCCGCGCGCGGGGAGAGCGTCGAGGACTACACGCGACACGTGACACGCCTGATCGAGACCGATCCTGACGTCACCGTCGACGACGGCGCCGACCTGGTCACCACCATCCATGCCGCGCGGGCGCAGCATGCGGCGACCATGCGCGGCGGCACCGAGGAGACCCAGGCCGGTCTACTGCGCCTGCGGGCGCTGGAGAGGGAGGGCAGCCTGGCCTGTCCGATCCTCGCCGTCAACGAAGCGCACACCGAGCGCGCCTTCAACGACCGCTTCGGCACGGGACAGTCGACCATGGACGGGATCTTGCGGGCCACCAACCTGCTGCTCGCCGGGCGCATGCTGGTGGTGCTGGGCTATGGCTGGACCGGACGCGGGATCGCCGAGCGTGCCCGTGGCGCCGGCGCCTCGGTTGCCGTGTGTGAGGTGGACCCGCTGAAGGCGCTCGAGGCGCGCATGGAGGGCTATGAGGTGATGCCCGCTCTGGAGGCGGCCGCACGGGGTGACGTCTTCGTCACCGTGACCGGCAGTCGCGACGTGCTCGTTCGAGAGCACTTCGAGCGCATGAAGGATGGGGCGGTGCTGGCCAACGCCGGCCACTTCGACGTCGAGATCAACGTCGGCGACCTACTCGAGCTGGCCGGGGCGTCCCCGCGCGAGGTGCTCCCCCTCGTCGACGAGTACCGGGTGGCGGGGCGGCGGTTGAACCTGTTGGCCTCCGGGCGCGTGGTCAACCTCGCCGCCGCGGAGGGTCACCCGGCAGCGGTGATGGACATGTCCTTCGCCAACCAGGCGTTGTGCGTCGAGTACCTCGTGGTCAGGGGCCCCAGCCTGGCACGCCGGGTGCTGCCGGTCCCCGACGTCATCGATAGCGAGGTCGCCCGTCTGAAGCTCGAGTCTCTCGGCGTGAGGATCGACACGCTCACTCCCAGTCAGCGCGACTACCTGAGCACCTGGACGGGAGGCCGCTGAGCGGACGGACGACGCTGGCGTCAGACCAGTCCATAGCGTTCGCGGCGTCGCTGCTCGGCTTCGGATTCGCCGAGCATGCGCACGAACAGCACCGTCAATGCGGCGCCCATGACGATGGACTGCTCGACGGCCATGATCAGGCCCGCCACGGACTGGTCGGTGACCGCGGTCAGCCCCCATATGTGGGCGCGATGAACGTAGAAGGGATAGAACGCGCGGCCGGCAAAGGCCAGGCCGATGCCCAGCGTGCCCACCAGGACCTTGGTCACCGCCATGTAGCCCACGACCCCCAGGCCCTGCAGGCGGGCGCGGCTGCGGATGGGGGAGAGCACGTGCCACCAATAGAGGCTCCCGGCCAGCGTGAAGCTGATGTGCTCCAGCGCATGGACGTCGGCGTTGCCCAGCGCCAGGTCATAGGCCGCCGGTACGTGCCACGCCCAGATGGTGAGCACGTAGAGCACGACCGCGAACACGGGATGAGCCAGCGGACCGGCCTGGCGCTCCAGGGCGCTGAGCCTGCGCGTGACCGGACGCAAAAGCACGCGGGTCATGCTGAGGATGAGCAGGATCGGCGCCAGATCGAGCAGCAGCACGTGCTGGACCATGTGGGCGGCAAAGGACTGGTCAGACAGTCCGTCCAGGGGTGAGACCAACGCCGCGAGGATGACCAGTACGCCGCCGGCAAAGCATGCCAGCCGGCCCAGCGAGGCACCGCGTGCCCCCTCCTGGCCCCACACCCTGCGCCACCGCGGCACGTACAGGGCCACCAGCGCGACAACGAGCACCAGCACCCCCGGATCAAGGGTCCAGGACAGCTGTGGTCGTGCCATCGCAGAGATTCTTGCACCGCCCGCCCTGACAGGAGCTGCCGGCGGGCGTAACTTCTGACGGGTAGGCCGACGCGCACGGGCGCCGACGCCATGAGGCGCGCCCGTCCTGCACAGCCCGTCCATCGGGCGTCGTCCGTGGCGCCCCGAGCAGGAGCCGTCGCCATGCAGATAGAGGTCAAGGGCCGCAACACCCCGGTCACCGACGAGCTGCGCACCTGCGTGCAGCGCCGCTTCGACAAGGTGTCCCGCCAGGTTTCAGAGCTCGCCCGCCTGGAGGTCGAGCTCACCCACGAGCGCAACCCGGCGATCGCCGACCCGTGCGTGGCCGAGGCAACCCTCTATCTCAAGGGAATCACCCTGCGTGCCAGCGATCACAGCGGCGACATGCAGCACTCCATCAACCTCATCTCTGAGGAGATGGCGCGCCAGGTCAAACGGCACCGTGACAAGCGCAGGCGCCGCCGCGAGGCGCGCGCCTCCGCCCAGGCTTACCGCGTCCCGCCGACCGCCTGACGGACTCGTGGGGGGCTCTGGGAGCCCTCTCCAGCCGCCGCCCAGAGCCGACTTAAGCGCCTCCGGGCGACGCGTAGGGCGCCCCGCACGCGCTGCTAGGCTCCGTTAATGGGCCTCTTTGACCGTGCCCTGAATTGGGGCGAGGGATCGCAGTTCAAGCGCTACCAGCAGCGCGTCGGGCAGATCAACGCCTACGAGCCTGAGCTTGAGCTCGAGACCGACGCCGAGTTGCGCGAGCGCATGGATGAGCTGCGCGAGCGGGCCCGGGGCGGGGCGAGCCTGGACAGCCTGCTGCCCGAGTGCTTTGCCATCGTGCGCGAGACCGGCCGCCGCCAGCTCGGCATGCGCCACTTCGACGTGCAGCTCATCGGTGGCATGGTCCTCCACGACGGGGCCATCGCCGAGATGAAGACGGGCGAGGGCAAGACCCTCACCGCTACCCTGGCGGTGGTGCTCAACTCGCTCGCCGTGCGCGAGCCCGGGGAAGGACCGCAGTCGGCCGAGCGACGTGGGGTGCACGTGGTCACCGTCAACGACTACCTGGCCTCGCGCGACGCGCAGTGGATGAGCCCCGTCTACTCCGCGCTGGGCGTCAGCGTCGGCGTGCTGGAGAACATGCAGGCCTACGAGGACAAGCAGCGCGCCTACGCCTGCGACGTGGTGTACGGCACCAACTCGGAGTTCGGCTTTGACTACCTGCGCGACAACATGGCCACCGACCTGTCCGAGAAGGTCCAGCGCGGACACCCCTACGCGATCGTCGACGAGGTCGACAACATCCTGATCGATGAGGCTCGTACGCCGCTGATCATCTCGGGGGCTCCCGAGCAGGCCGCTGACCTCTACGTGCGCTTCGCCCGCCTGGCCCGACAGCTGGCGGCGGGCAAGACGCCCGAGGGCATGGATCCGCGGACCAAGAAGGCCTTCGTGGCGGACTTCGACTACGAGTTCGACGAGAAGCACAAGACGGTGTCGGTCACCGAGCAGGGGGTCGCACGCGCGGAGCGCTTCCTGGGCATCGATCACCTCTACAGGGCCGAGAACGGACACCTGGTCAATCACCTCAACCAGGCGCTGAAGGCCGAGTCGCTGTACAGGCGCGACGTCGACTACGGGCTGATCGACGGCGAGGTCAAGATCATCGACGAGTTCACCGGGCGCATCCTGGAAGGGCGGCGCTGGTCGGAGGGACTGCACCAGGCGGTCGAGGCCAAGGAGGGAGTGCGCGTCCAGGAGGAGAACCAGACGCTGGCCACCATCACCCTGCAGAACTACTTCCGCCTCTACGACAAGCTCGCCGGCATGACCGGCACGGCGCTGACCGAGGCGACCGAGCTGATGAAGATCTACAAGCTGCCCGTCGTACAGGTGCCGACCAACATGCCGATGGTGCGCGCCGACCGCAACGATCAGGTCTACAAGACCAAGGACGGCAAGTGGGGCGCCGTGGTCAACGAGATCGCGGCCCGCCACGCCAACGGTCAGCCCGTGCTCGTGGGCACCATCTCGGTGGAGGTGTCCGAGCTGCTCTCCCAGCGCCTCTCCCAGCGCGCCATCCCGCACACCGTGCTCAACGCCAAGCCCGAGTACGCCGCTCGTGAAGCGGAGATCGTGGCCGAGGCGGGACAGCCCGGCGCGGTGACCATCGCCACCAACATGGCTGGTCGCGGAGTGGACATCAAGCTGGGTGGCAACCCGGAGCACCTCGCTCACCGGGAGTTGACCAAGCTGGGCATGTCGCCCGGCGACCCCGACTACGGCGAGCGCCTGGGTGACGTGCTCCCGGCGCTGGAGCAGCGCGTGGAGACCAACCGCGAGCAGGTCGTGGCGGCCGGCGGCCTTTTCATATGCGGAACCGAGCGCCATGAGTCGCGGCGCATCGACAACCAGCTGCGGGGTCGCGCCGGACGTCAGGGCGATCCGGGTGAGTCGCGCTTCTTTCTGTCCGCCGAGGACGACCTGGTGCGCCTGTTCGCGGGCGACCGGATCTATCGCATCCTGGACCGCCTGGGCAGCCTCGACGAGGAGGGTAACGAGGAGCCCATCGAGGCGGGCATGCTCTCCAAGCAGATCGAGAAGGCGCAGCGCAAGGTGGAGGAGCAGAACTTCCTCATCCGCAAGCGCGTGCTCGAGTACGACGACGTCATGAGCGAGCAGCGACGCATCGTCTACGCCTACCGCGACGGGGTGCTCGAGGGCAAGGACATGGGTGTCGAGGCCCGCGAGGAGATCGGTCGCGTGATCGAGCGCACCGTCAGCCAGTACACGCCCGGTGACTTCATGGAGGACTGGGACCTCGAGGGGATGTTCACCCATCTCGAATCGGTGTTCCCGGTGGACATCGAGCCCGACGACCTGGACCCCGACTCGGTGGACAGGTCCGGGCTGACGGGCCGGCTGACCGAGTCGGCCATCGCGCTCTACGACGCACGCGAGCGCGAGCTGGGCGAAGAGCTGATGCGTGCGCTGGAGCGCTTCCTGCTGCTTCAGATCATCGACGAGCGCTGGCGCGAGCACCTGTATGACATGGACTATCTGCGCGAGGGCATCCATCTGCGCGGCTTCGCACAGATCGACCCCCTGGTGGCCTACAAGAACGAGGCGTTTGAGCTGTTCGGGGATCTCATGAACAGCATATGGTCCGACTTCGCCCGCATGATCTACCACGTCGAGGTGAGCGTCGACGGCGACGGGGGCGTTCCCGCACCGGCACCCGCGCCGGTACCCTTCGCGGCCTCCGGGAGCTCGACTCGTCCGGGCCGCGTCTCCTACTCGGGCGGCGCGGCGGCAGGGGCAGGAGCGATCGCCGCCGCGGCGGCCGGCGCACAGGTGCTCGAGGCCGGCGCGCCCGCTAATGGTGACGGGGAGGTGGCCGAGCTGGCTCCCATGGTCGAGCAGCGGCGCCTGGCCGACGACGAGCAGCTGGGACGCAACGACCCCTGTTGGTGCGGCTCGGGCAAGAAGTTCAAGAAGTGCCATGGCGCCTAGGGGGGCGTGGTGATGGCCTCCAGCCTGCCGCCCGAGTCCATCCCCCAGCGCCTCGCCGCGATACGCGACCAGCTCAAGCTGCTCGCGGACTATCTTTGACCCGGTCAGCCTGAGCCAGCGCGTCGCCGTGCTCGAGGAGCAGATGGGCGCGCCCGGCTTCTGGGACGACTCCGAGGGAGCGGCCAAAGTCAGCTCAGAGCATGCTCGCGCCGCGCGGCGGCTGCAGACCTTCTCCGAGCTCCAGGGCGACGTCGCCGACCTCGAGGGCCTCAACGAGGTCGTGGCCGAGGAGCCCTCGCTGGAGAAGGACATGCTCGAGCAGTTCGCCGCCGTGGAGGCCCGGCTGGCCGAACTGGAGGAGCAGCGCTTGTTCGCTGGTCGCTATGACGCCGGCGACGCGCTGGTCACCGTCAATGCCGGGGCCGGCGGCACCGACGCACAGGACTGGGCGGAGATGGTCCTGCGCATGGAGATGCGCTGGGCCGAGCGGCGGGGCTTCGCCAGCGAGTTGCTGGAGGTCAGTCCCGGGGAGGAGGCAGGGATAAAGTCGGCCACCCTGCGCGTCAGTGGAGAGAACGCCTACGGCCTCTACAGCGCCGAGCGCGGCGTCCATCGCCTCGTGCGCCTGTCGCCCTTCGACGCCGCCAAGCGACGGCAGACGAGCTTTGCCGGAGTGGAGGTGGCTCCGGTGGTGGAGGATGCCGGCGAGGTGCAGATCGACGACGACGACCTGCAGGTCGACACCTACCGCGCGTCCGGGGCCGGAGGTCAGCACGTGAACAAGACCGACTCGGCCGTGCGCATCACCCACCGGCCCACGGGCGTCGTCGTCCAGTGCCAGAACGAGCGCTCCCAGTCCTCAAACCGCGCCACCGCCATGGCCATGCTGCGCTCCAAGCTGATCGAGCGCACCGAGCGCGAGCGACAGGCTGAGATCGCGCGTGAGAAGGGAGAAGCCCAGGACGTCAACTTCGGCTCGCAGATCCGCTCCTACGTCCTGCATCCCTACACGATGGTCAAGGACCACCGCACCGGCGAGGAGATGGGCGACGCCAACCGTGCTCTGGGCGGCGACCTCGACCCGTTCGTGCGGGCCTACCTGCTCAAGGCCGCGGGCTCGGGCTCCTAACCGGCCTCGTCAGTGGCGGGGCCTCCACGCGGCGGGGCCGCGTCCGCGGCGCTCAGCCGGCGGGTCGGCAGCCCGGCGGCGCGCCAGGCCTCAAACCCGCCGTCTAGATCGGTGGCCCGTTAGAAGCCGAGTTGCTGGAGGGTGGCGGCGGCCAGACTGGACTGATAGCCCTCCTGGCACATGACGATCACGGTCTGGTGCAGCCCAGGTGCCGCGGGGTGGCGCGACGCGCAGTCGGGATCCAGCCGCCACTCGAGCACGTTGCGCGGGATGTGCAGGGCGCCGGGCACCTCCCCGTCGCTGGCGCGCTGGAGGTCAGAGCGAATGTCGACCAGAGCGGCCACCCTGCTGCTCCATGGCGCGGCGCGCCTGCTCGGGGCCCAGGCGCCGCAATCCCTCGCGGCTGCGCGCCAGCAGCTCCTCGATGGTCGTGCGGCTCACCGGCTCCTCGATGGTCGTGCGGCTCACCGGCTCGTCCTGATCTGCTCGCGCTCGCTCAGACGATTGCTGCGGCGCACCTGAGCCTCGTGGCGCCGGCGCTGCTCGTCGCCGTCCGCGACCTCGAGCTCGGGTACCGCGACCGGTGCCCCCTCCTCGTCGACCGCGACCATGGTCAGGTACGCGCTGTTGGTGTGGCGCACCACCCCGGTTCGCGGCACCTCAGCCTCGACCCGCACTCCGACCTCCATCGAGGTGCGCCACACCGCGTTGACCGACGCCTGCAGCGTGACCAGTCGCCCACGTGGATGGGAACGAGGAAGGTCATGCGATCCATGCCCGCGGTGACCACGCGCTGGCGTGAGTGCTTGATCGCCGCCAGGCCGGCGGCCTCGTCGCAGAGCTTCATCACCGTGCCCCCGTGGACGAACCCGGCGCTGTTGGCGTCCAGCAGGCTCATCCAGCGCACGAGCGTCGCGTGAGAATCGGCGGCGGGGCGGGGTGGCACGCAGGCGATGCTACCCGTGCCGCGCGGGTTGCCTTGGGCCCGGGGCCGCCGGCGAGTCGCGGCGACGGGCGGGTCAGCCTCAGCGCCGGCTCTATCCTCGAAGGTGCGATGACCCTGACCATGCCCGAGCTCCGGTACCCCCCCGATCGAGTAGCTCCGCTCGTGCGCGAGGCGCTGGCCGAGGACGTGGGCGGCGGCGACGTGACCACGCAGGCCACCGTGGCCGCAGATGCCCGCGCGCGCGCGCTCATCACCCAGAAGGCGCCTGGAGTGATCTTCGGCTTGGAAGTCGCCGAGGCCGTGTTCGGCGCGGTGGGCGCCGAGGCACGCAGTGAGCAACTGACCGAGGAGGGGCTCTGGCGCGAGGGCGGTCCCGTCCTGGTCGTGGAGGGTCTCGCTCGCACGCTGCTCACCGCCGAGCGCACGGCCCTGAACTTCCTCGCGCGCCTGTCTGGGGTGGCCACGGCCTCCGCGCTGGCCGCGCGCGCGGTGGCGGATACGGGAGCCCAAGTGCTGGACACGCGCAAGACGACGCCGGGACTGAGAGCGCTGGAGAAGGCGGCCGTCCTCGCCGGCGGAGCGGCCAACCATCGCGCCGGCCTGTACGACGCCATCCTCATCAAGGAGAACCACATCGCGCTGGCCGGAGGCATCACCGCCGCCGTCGAGCGCGCGCGCAGGATGGCGCCACGGCTGGCGCCCACGCTGGAGGTGGAGGTACGCGACAGCGGCGAGATCGCCGAAGCATTGGAGGCTGGCGTCCCGGTGCTGCTGCTCGACAACATGGACAACGGGCAGCTGCGCGCCGCCGTGGCCCAGGTCGGCGGCCGGGCCCGGTTGGAGGCCAGCGGGGGAGTCACGCTGAAGACGCTCCGTGAGCGCGCGCAGACGGGGGTAGACTTCGTCTCGGTCGGCGCGCTCACCCATTCGGCTCCGGCGCTCGACCTGTCCCTCGCTCTGGAGGCGCTGTGAACCTTCCGATGGCCCCCACGCCGGCGCCGGCGGCGCCGCTGTCCACCGACCAGGTGGCCGAGATGCAACGGGAGGTGAGGGCGCTGGCCGCGCAGCGCGACGCGGTGATCCTGGCCCACAACTACCAGGTCCCTGAGGTCCAGGACGTGGCCGACTACGTGGGCGACTCGCTTGGCCTCTCACGCCAGGCCGCCGCTGCCTCCCAGCAGACGATCGTGTTCTGCGGGGTGCATTTCATGGCCGAGACGGCGTCGATCCTGTGCCCCGAGAAGATCGTGCTCATCCCCGATCGCGACGCCGGCTGCTCATTGGCCGACTCGATCGACGCCGCCGAGCTCGCCGCCTGGCGCGCGGAGCATCCGCAGGCGGTGGTCGTCATGTACGTCAACACGACCGCAGAGGTCAAGGCGCTCACCGACTACTGCGTCACGTCGGCCAATGCCGTGCACGTGGTGCGCCACATCCTGGACACTCAGGGCCCGGACACGGAGATCCTGTTCGGCCCCGACATGTGGCTGGGCGCCTACGTCGAGAAGGAGATCGGTCGGCGCATGCACGTGTGGGACGGCGAGTGCCACGTGCACGCGGGCATCCGTCCGCAGGACATCGACCGCACGCGGGCGCAGCACCCGGGTGCCGATTTCCTCATCCATCCGGAGTGCGGATGCACCACCAGCGTGATGGAGTACGTCGCCGCGGGCGACGTCGACCGTGAAGGGGTGCAGATGCTCTCGACCGGCGGCATGCTGGCCTACGCAGAGTCGGCGGCCCGGTCCGGGGCCTCGGGCCAAGCGGTGGTGGCCACCGAGGTCGGAATGCTGCACCCGCTGCGCATGGCGGCTCCCAGCGTCGACTTCATCGCGGCGAACCCGGAGGCCAGCTGTGCCTTCATGAAGATGATCACGCTCCCGGGCCTGCGCGACGCGCTACGGGACGGCCGCTACGAGGTGCGTGTGGATCCGGCGGTGGCCCGCCGCGCACGCGTGCCCATCGACCGCATGGTCGCCATCGGCTGAGGCGACACGTCACAGGGGCGCCCGTAGCGCTCAGGCTCTCAGTTGAACTCGCTGGCCTCGTGGGGACCGACACAGGCGAGGGCCAGCTCGTCGGCCACCGCGCGGCACACCTCGGTGACATCAGCATGGGTCACGCCGTCCAGGGCGGCCACGATGGCGTCCGGGTCAACCGGATCACCGTGGACGATCGACTGCGCGGCCGCGGTTCGCGCGACGGCCCCCGAGTTCTCGAAGGCCAGCACGCGCCTGCCGGCCGCATAGGCGCGCGCGCGCAGAACCTCCTCCTCGGTCGGTCCCTGCTCACGCAGCTCATCGACGATCTCGCGCATGCGGGAGTAGGCCTCGACGCACTTGCTCGAGTCCAAGCCTGAGCCGAGCTGCAGGACGGGTATGTCGGCAAACGCGTGGTCCACCGCCCAGACCGAGTAGCACAGACCGCGGCGCTCGCGGATCTCGTCGAACAGGCGCGATCCCATGGATCCCCCGAGCAGCGTGGAGTAGATGTTCAGCGCGGCGCGCGCGCGCAGATTCCCAGAGTCGATTTGCGGGCGGTAGATCATGCGCAGGTGAGACTGGTTGGTGTCGCGCTGCTCGACCAGGGTCTCGGGCGCAAACTCGGGTGGCGGCGAAGTGGACTCGAGCTGATCGAGACTGGGAAAGCGGGCAAAGAGCTCCTCCAGCACGCTCTGCTCGGGCACGTGGTCGAGGTTGCCCACCAGAAACGCTCCGCCCCGGGCCGCCGCCCACCTGCGTTCGCGAAAGGCCACGATCCCCTCGCGCGTGAAGGAACGCAGGTTCTCCTCGGGTCCTAGCACGGTGCGTCCGAGCGGATGCTCACCGAAGGCGGCGCGGTCGATCAGGTACTCGGCGACCATCGACGGTTGGTCATAGGCGCGGTTTATCTCCTGAATGACCACGCCGCGCTCGCGATCGAGCTCCTCGGCGTCCAGGCGCGGGCGGCCGACGAAGTCGCTGAGCAGGTCCAGGGCCTGCGCCGCCGCCTCGGCGCGAACGGTGATGTGAAAGGCGACGAGGTCGTGGCTGGTGTAGGCGTTCAGCACGCCCCCCATGCGCTCGGCGGTCTCGTTGACGTCGCGGTAGGTGACGTACTTCTGGCCCCCCTTGAACACGAGGTGCTCGAGGAAGTGGGCCATCCCGTTCTCTTCCGGTCGCTCGCTGCGAGCACCGGCGTCGAAGGCGAACAGCGCCGTCACCGATCGCGTGCCCTCCACGTGCACGCGGTGCAGGGGCAGGCCCGTGGCCAGGACCGATGAGCTCACGCTGGGCACGCGACCCACTGTAGTCGCCGCGTTGCAAACACCGTTGCAGTGGCCCGGAAGGCTCACAGGCCACGACAGTGAGCGCTAGCGTGCCGACGCATGGCCGCCACGGACAGGTTCCAAACTCGCCGCTACGCGGTGCGCGCGCGCCCGGCGCCCGATCCGCAGACCGGGTCCTCGCCGGACGTCGCCCCACCGACGCCGGCGCCCTCGGCTCCGCCCGCCCCGCGTGATGCGGCGCGTCCGGACTCGGTGGTCGAGTTTCGTGGGGTGTCATGCCTGTATCCCGGCGGGGACGTCGGGCTCGAGCGCGCGACGTTCAGCGTCAGCCGCCAGGAGTTCGTGTTCCTGGTGGGATCGACAGGCTCGGGCAAGTCGACAGTCATGCGCCTGCTCATCAAGGAGTTCGAGCCCAGCGAGGGGACCATTTGCGTGGCCGGACGTGACCTGGCTCAGATCGACCGCCGGCGGCTGCCCTTCTACCGGCGCAACCTCGGCGTGGTCTTCCAGGACTTCAAGCTGCTGCCCAACCGCACCGTCTATGACAACGTCGCCTACGCGTTGCAGGTCACGGGAGCGCGCCGTCGCCAGATCCGCGACACGGTGCCCGATGTCCTGCGGCTCACCGGGCTTTCGACCAAGCTGCACAACTACCCCAACCAGCTCTCCGGTGGCGAGCAGCAGCGCGTGGCGGTGGCGCGCGCGTTCGCCAACCGGCCACCGCTCTTGCTGGCCGATGAGCCCACGGGCAACCTGGACCCGAACACATCCGTCGGGATCATGCAGCTGCTCTACCGCATCAACCGCGCCGGCACCACGGTGCTGGTGGCCACGCACGACTCGGCCATGGTCGACCGCATGCGCCGACGGGTCATCGAGCTGCGGCGCGGGCGCATCGTGCGCGACGAGGCCAGGGGGCTGTACGGGCCCGGCGACGAGAGCACAGAGCAGTTCGGCGAGCGCCTGCGCCGCCAGATCGACCGATGAAGCCCGGGTTCTTTCTGCGCGAGGCGCTGCGCTCGGTGCGCCGCAACAAGGTCCCAAGCTTCGCCGCCGCCGCCGCGGTGCTGCTCACCTCGGTGGTCATCGGCGTCTTCATTCCCGTGGTGCAGGCCACCAACGGGGCCGCCAACGACATTCGCGGGCGTGTGCTCGTCGACGTGTTCCTCAAGACGGGCGCCTCGGCGCAGGACGCCGCCCGGGTGCAGCGCGAGGTCCTCGGTGCGCGCCACGTCAAAAGTGTGCGGTTCATCTCCAAGGACCAGGCGCTGGCCACGCAACGCAAGCTCGATCCCCAGGCCTATCAGGTGGTGGGCTTCAACCCCCTTCCCGACACGCTGCGCATCACACCCGATCGCCCCGACGCGGCCAATGCCGTGCGGGCCGAGCTCGACCAGGCAAGTCCTCTGGGCACGCGCATGGTCAGCGATCAGGCCATCGACGGGGTTCGCAACCGCAAGGATCAGACCGATCGCATACTGTCGGTCACACGGGCGGCCAAGCTGACAATGGGGGTGCTGGCCGTCCTGCTCGTGGTGGGCTCGGCGCTGCTGGTATCCAACACCATCCGCCTGTCGCTGTTCGCCCGCCGGCGCGAGGTCGAGGTGATGAAGCTGGTGGGCGCGACCGACTCCTTCATCCGCTGGCCGTTCGTGATCGAGGGACTGCTGCTCGGAGCGCTCGGGGGCGCCGCCGCCGTCGTCTTGCTGGTGGCGGCCAAGATCACCTTCCTCAACCCGCTGAGCAACACCTTCACGGTGATCGCCCATCCGAGCACGGTCAGCTTCGGTCCGCTGGCCGTGGTGCTGATGGTCTCGGCGGTGGGGGTCTCGGCCGCCGGGTCGGGCCTGTCGCTGCGTCGCTTCCTGCGCGTGTAGCCAGAGGCCGTCGCGCAGCGGCGGCGGTACCCTGGAGCGGCGGCGGAACAGGCGTCTCCTGTGGCTGACCGCCTCGCCGCCATGAGATCTCGTCCGAGACAGCCGCTGGTTGTGGTGCTGGCCCTGCTGGCACCCCTCCTGCTCGTGGCCGGCCTATGGCTGGGCGGCCACCCCGAGAACCTGCCTGGCTTCCTGCGCAGCGCCTTCGTCTCCGGGGGCGACAACCCGGTGATCAACGAGGCGATCGACGCGGTGGGCAGTGACTACTACCGTCCGCTCGCCCGGCGCGACCTGGCCAATGCCTCCATCGCCGGCGCCATCGCGGCTCTGCACGATCGCTTCTCCCGGTACCTGAGTCCGACCGAGTTTCACGACTTCGCCCACGCCGACAGCTTCTCGGGCGTGGGCATCGACGTGCAAACCGAGCGGGTCGGGCTATCGGTGCGCCAGGTCTTCGACTCCTCTCCGGCCGCCCGCGCGGGCATCCGCATGGGTGATCTGATCGTGGCCGTAAACGGGCGTAGCCTGGCCGGCCTGACCGGCTCGGAGTCGACCAAGCTCATCACCGGGCCAGCGGGCACCGACGTGAAGCTGACCTTCACCCGTGCCCGCCACAGGCACAGCGTTACGGTCACCCGGGCCACCATAAGCGTGCCCGTCGTCGCCTCTGCGACGCGCACCGTGGCCGGCCACCGGCTCGGGGTGGTACGCCTGGCGCAGTTCAGCTCCGGAGCTCACGGCGAGCTGCGCCAGGCGGTCGACCGGGAATTGACCCGGGGCGTAAAGGGCCTGGTCTTCGACCTGCGCCACAACGGTGGCGGCTTGGTGGAGGAGGCACGCCTGGTCGCCTCCATCTTCATCCCCGAGGGGGTGATCGTGACCACGCGAGGGCGCACCCAGCCGACGATGACCCTCTCGGCCGCTGGCGACGCGATCCCCGGCTCGATCCCGGTAGTGGTGCTGGTGGACACCGATACGGCGTCGGCGTCGGAGATCGTCGCCGGAGCGCTGCAGGACCACCACCGCGCCACGGTGGTGGGCACCCACACGTTCGGCAAGGGAGTCTTCCAGGAGGTTCGCCCGCTGTCCAACGGGGGGGCTCTGGACATCACCGTGGGCGAGTACTACACGCCCAACGGGCGCAACCTGGGCGGCAACGGCGTCAGCCAGGGCGCCGGCATCCAGCCCGACGTGAACGTGCCCCCGGCCGTGGTGGATACGCCCCGCGGGCTGTCGCTGGCGCTGCGCATGCTGGCCGCCCGGGTGCGGTGAGCCAGCAGGGAGGCGCCCCGGCGCCGGCCGGCGCCGTGGTGGCCGTGCTCGCCCGGCGCGGGCGATTCCTGGTGGCCGAGCCGCTGTTTCCCCGTCCGCGCGAGGCGGGCGGCCCGCCCGCGCGGCGCGGAGCCGACCGCATGGTGGTCGACGGCTCCGCCCAGGGCGCCGGGCGCGCAGGCGACGGCGACCTCGTCCTGGTGGCCACCCAGGGGCACGGACGCGGACACGCGCGCGTGCTGCGCACCCTGGGGCGACCTGATGTCGCCCGAGACGTGATCGAGGGGCTGATGCTCGACCGCGGGCTGCGGCGGGGCTTTGATCCCGCCGTCGAGCGGGAAGCGCGCCAGGCCCGCGAGCACGTGGCCGGCGCCGGCGAGCGCCGCGACCTGCGCGAGCTGGCCACCTTCACCGTCGACCCCGCCAGCGCCCGCGACTTCGACGACGCCGTGTCGGCCGAGCGCCTGGACGCAGAGCGGGTGCGCGTGTGGGTGCACATAGCCGACGTGTGCGCACATGTGCCTGAGAAGGGGCTCGTCGATCGGGAGGCGCGTCGGCGGGCCACCAGCGTCTACGTGCCCGGTGCCGTGGAGCCCATGCTGCCCGAGGCGCTGTCCAACGACGCCTGCTCACTCGTACCCGGGCAGGAGCGTCTGGCCGTCACGGTGGAGCTTGACCTGGACGGGCCGCGTGTCACGCGCACCGCCTTCTACCGCTCGTTGATCCGCTCCGACGAGCGACTGGACTACGAGCGCGTGGACCGGATCTTCGCCGGTCACGAGCCGGCTCTGGAGCCGTGGGGGCTGCCCCTTGCGGCGGCCCGTCAGGCGGCCGCGGCCCTGGAGGACCGCCGCCGGGAGCGAGGCGCACTGGCCGTCGAGAGCTCCGAGCCGGAGTTCGCCTTCGACGAGGGGGGCCACGTGTCCGAGGTGCACAGCCGGGTGCAGACCGAGGCTCATCGTCTGATCGAGCACCTGATGATCGCCGCCAACGAGGCCGTGGCCACCCTGCTGTCAGAGCGCTCGGTGCCGTGCCTGTACCGGGTGCACGAGCGCCCCGAGCCCGAGCGCGTCCGCCGCCTGTTCGACCAGCTCGCCACGCTGGACGTCCCCACCCCGCCCCTGCCCGAGCTCATAGCCGCGGCGCAGGCGGCCGAGCTGGTCAGCGAGGCCTCGCGAATGGTGGCAGCGCACGCGCAGCGCACCGGGCACGGGCGGGGGGCGCTCGGGGCGCTGGTCTTGCGCGCTCTCAAGCAGGCTTACTACAGCCCCCGTAACGCGGGCCACGCCGGCCTGAGCTCAGCGCGCTACTGCCACTTCACCTCGCCCATTCGCCGCTACCCCGACCTCGTGTGCCACCGGGCGCTGCTGTCCGCCGTCAACGGCTCAGAGCCCGCTCCGCGGCCCGACGTGCTGGGCGAGCTGGGAGCGTGGACCTCCGAGCGCGAGCGCGCCGCCATGATCATCGAGCGCGACGCCGACGACGTCGCCAGCTGCTTCGCGCTTGAGCGCGTGCTCTTCGAGCAGGGCCAAGAGATGGCCTTCGCCGGTGAGGTCGTGGGGCTCATCGGCGCCGGAGCGTTCGTGTCCTTCGCCGCGGACGAGGGGAACGGCGCGCCCCCGGGCGCTTATCGCGGCATGCTTCCGGTGCGGCGTCTGCGCGCCGGCGACCGGTCGGGCGGCGCCGGCTGGTGGGAGCTCAACGAGCAGGGGACCATCCTCGCGTCTGAGTCGAGCGCACGCCGCCTGCGTCTGGGCGATCCCGTCGCCGTGCGGGTGAGCCGCGTGGAGGCCGCCCGTGGCCGAGCCGACCTCGAGCCGGTCGAGTCAGCCGAGCCTGGTCAAGCGCCGGGACGCTGGGGGCCGGCCGCTGCACATGGGCCCGAACGACCTGGTGGGCCGGCCGGCCGCGCTGCTGGGCGTCCTCCCGTGCGCAAGGGCTCGCGCCAGGGTCCGCGCCGGCCCCCGGGGCGCCGCTCCGGCGGCTAGGCGAACGTCCGCGAGGCGCTCGGGGGATACGGGCGGCGCCGGGGGACTAGGCTCGGTCGATGGCCAAGACCAGCAAGAGGAAGGTGGCGCCCGGGGACGTGGCGTCCAACCGCTATGCGTCCTACCGCTATGAGCTGGTCGAGCGCTTCGAGTGCGGAATCGTGCTGCAGGGAACCGAGGTCAAGGCGCTGCGCGCCGGCGGCGCGCAGCTCAAGGACGGCTACGCGGCCATCCGCGAGGGAGAGCTGTGGCTGCACAACGTGCACATCCCGCCCTACGGCCCGGCGGCGCGCGACAACCATGAGCCCGAGCGCGCACGTAAGCTGCTGGTGCACCGACGCGAGATCGAGCGCATCGCCGGTCGCGTCGCGGAGCGGGGCTTCACCCTGGTGCCCACGCGTCTGTACTTCGTCGGGGCGCGCGCCAAGGTCGAGATCGCCCTCGCCCGCGGAAAGGACCTCTACGACAAGCGTCAGGCGCTGCGCACGCGCGAGAGCGAGCGCGACATGCAGCGCGCGCTGCGCGAAGTCAATCGCTGACTGAGACGCTGCGCCGCGGCGATGCGCGGATCAGGTGATCGTGCGGGCCACGTACGTGAGCTCCATGCCCACGGCCAGCACGGCGACGAGGCCCAGGTAGGTCGCGGCAACCATCACGCGGTGGCGTCGCGCGACGCGGTAGTAGGCGGCCTGCTCGGAAGAGCCGCTGCGACGTGCACGCCAGCGTCGCCAGGTCTCCATGCCACCCAGCACGACGATCACGAAGACGAACGGCCCGTGCAGCAGGAAGGCGATCGGGACCAGCGCGGCGAAGCCCACCAGCCACACCCACGGAGACACCGCCGCCATGGCACGGCCGCCGTCCAGCGGCAGCATGGGCAGCAGATTGAAGAGGTTGAGCAGGAAGCCCACGTAGGCGAGGGCCAGGAACAGCTGGTTGTGGGTGGCCAGGTATATGGGTACGCAGGCCGCCGCTCCCAGAGTGCCCAGCACGGGGCCGGCCAGTCCCACCTTCGCCTCGATGAGGGCATTGCCCTTGCCCAGATCGGCCTTGATCAGGGCACCGAGGAACGGGATGAAGAAGGGTGCGCTGGAGCGCAGGCCCTCGCGGCGCAACTGCAGCACGTGGCCCATCTCGTGCACGAACAGCAGCGCCACGAAGCCGACAGCGAACTGCCAGCCCCAGAACAGCGCGTAGGCCGCGACCGAGACCAGGGCGCTGCCCGCCAGGGTGAGCGCCTTGAGCTTGGGCGCCAGCAGCAGCAGGCCCTTGATCTGGGCGAAGAACTTGGCGAGCGCGGCGCCGATGACCACCAGCCCGGAGGCCACGCGCTTGACCGGGTTGCGCCGTGGCTGGCCGAAGGCCTGGCCAGGGTCCACGGATGCCCCGGCTCGCTCAGCCCCCGGCACGACCGGATCATGGGTCACCGGAACCGGCCAGGGCTGCTGGGTGTCCATGGACTCATTGTGGCAGCCCTGATAAGGGACGGCTAAGACACCGGGACAGCACTCGGCTGCGTCCCGCCCCGGGCGTCTACAATGGGCCCTCATCCCCGGGGACGACAGGCTTCGACGCGGTCGATTCGTGGGGGTGGTTGCGAGTCGAGGTCCCGGGCGGCCTCGTAAAACACCCGGGAAAACAATAAGTGCGGACTCTCACGAGTACGCCCTCGCCGCTTAGCCGATAGCTAAGCCGTGAGGTTCTGGCCCCTGCGTGCCCGCCGCGGGGATCGCCGGAATCAGATAGCGGGCTCACCCGAGGCGGTCTGCCCCCGCCAATCCGGGGAAACCTCAGGGGGCTGGTCCTTCGCGACCCGGCCGGCGTGGCTAGCGAGGGATGAGATCAGAGCGCCGGATACGCTCGTAGACACCACCCCTGACGCGATTGCGGACGTGGGTTCGATTCCCACCGTCTCCACTACATGACCGAAAGTCGAACCCCGAGCCAGCGACGGGTCGGGGTTCTTCTCGTAGGCGTCGAGATCCGCGATCAACTCGTCGGCGAGGATGTCTCCGTAGAGATCGGATAGTTCGGAGCGCTCGATGCCCTCCTCGCCGACGAAGAGTCGGTTGAAGAAGGCGCGATTCCATTGGCGGCGAGTGAGTTGTCGGCGCAGTCCCAGGCAGACGCGGCGTCGTGGAGAAGGATGCGGGCTTGGCGGACGCGTTTCATGAAGGGGCGGGGCATGAGCAGGCAGGCGGCGAAGGTGTCGGCGGCGCGTTCGGCGAGCGCGGTGCGGGTGGCCGGGTCGCCTGAGCGGTAGAGGGTGTCGGCGAGCGAGCCGTCGATGACGTGCTTGAACTCGTGGGCGAGTGAGAAGCGCTGCCGCCCCCAGGTCTCGGTGCGGTTGACGACGATGACCCACCGCCCGCGCCGCCACTGCGCGCCGCCGGAGAGCGCCCGAGCGTGGATGTACTCCACGCGCATGCGCGGGAGGTACTCGATGATCTGCTCCGGCACCGGGGTCTCCTCGACACGCATGAGCGTGAGCAGCCGTCCGGCCTGTTGCTCGGCGACGCGCCGGGCTTCGTAGGGGGCCAGGCGCCGGGGCGGGCAGAGGTCGCGGAGCTGGCTAAGTACGGTCGCCATCGGCTCCTTCGGACTTCGCTTCGAGGCGGCGCAGGTGCTCTTCGAGTTCGGCCCGGGCCTCGGCGGGGAGGTGGCCGTACTTGGTGCGCAGGTAGGCGGAGTAGGCGGGGAGCCCTTGCGGGCGGGAGTAACCGGCGAGCACGAAGAGGTCTTCTTCGTCCACGTGAAGGGCGGCGGCGAGCTCGGGCAGGAGGTTGGGTTGCGGGGAGCTGCGACCCGCCTCCCACCAGTGGACGTTGCTCTTGGTCGTGCCGACGGCTTCGGCGAGTTGCTGCATGGTGAGCCCCGCCGCGGTGCGTCGGTCGTGGATGAAGGAGGGGAGCTGGTCGGTGCGTGGGGCCATAGGTCGTGTCGTTCAACACAAAGTATATCACATGCGTTCACTGATGTGAACTTGCCTGGTTTCGCGGTAGAGAGGGTGGGCGGTCCGCGCGTGGTCTTCGCCGTGCCCACGGAGGCGCGGAAGGCCGCCGTGGCGGAGGTCTTCGCCGCGCAACCCGAAGAGGCCGGGGAGCTCTTCCGGGTCGTGCTCGCCGGAGAGCTCGTACCCGCCCTTCTTGAAGGTGCGGCGTGAAGACCCTGCCGCGCAACGTGATCGTCCCCGGGGACGCTCGCGACGTCCTCCCCACGTTGCTCGCCGAGAGCGTGGACTGCGTGGTCACGAGCCCGCCGTACTACCGCCTGCGCGACTACGGCGTGTCCGGCCAGCTCGGCCAGGAGCCGACGGTGGACGCCTACGTCGCCTCGCTGCGCGAAGTCCTTCGCCAGGTCAGGCGCGTGCTGAAACCGACCGGGCGCGCTGTGGCTCAACCTCGGAGACGGCTACGCGCGGCAGCGCGGGGTCGGCGTGCCGCTCGGCAGCCTCACCCTCGCCCCCCAGCGCCTCGCGCTCGCGCTGTCCGCCGACGGCTGGATCGTGCGCAACGTCGTCGTGTGGGCCAAGCCCAACCCGCTCCCGCAGAGCGCCCGGGACCGCCTGAGCCCGACCTACGAGGTCGTCATCTTCGTCACGAAGAGCCGCCGGTACTTCTTCGACCTCGACCGCATTCGCGTTCCGCACCGCTCTGCCGATCGCGTCGGGCACGTCGGGCGGGCGGGGCTCTACCAGGGCGGCAACTCGGGGCTCGCGCGCCTCAAGGCGGCCGGACGGGTTGGCCACCGGGCCGGCAAGAACCCCGGCGACGTCTGGACGCAGGCAACGGCGGTGGACCGGCTCGGCCACGGGCCGGATCCACGGCGCGTCGCACTGCACGCAGATCCGCTCCGGGCACGCACGGCGGCGACCTGGGTGCCGCGAGGCGTTGGCAGGGGGTGCTCCGAAGCGCCGTGCCGCGGTTTCCTCTTCCCAGGGTTGGGGAAGGCCCTCCTGTTCCCTTGACGTCAGG
>JAABUQ010000982.1_pt1 | contig 64261 bp, 55 predicted proteins | sample 5560001 | NCBI WGS metagenome assembly JAABUQ01 (sample SAMN10711888, study PRJNA513371) | rock metagenome | isolation source: Antarctica rocks | place: Antarctica: Victoria Land, Finger Mt nord | collected 2015-12-18
CGTTGAGGTGCGCCGCGAGTGGCCAGGTGAACCAGGCGGTTAGCCCTAGATAGGCCGCGAAAACGAGCGCGCCCCATGCCATATTCATCCATACTGCGTCATGCCTGCGCCCACGAAGACGTGCAGGTTGGGGTATCCGGGTGGCAGTAGCAGACAGTACGTTCATAGGAATGTAGTATACCGCAGGGGGGAGTACCGCGAGTCCGTGCCCCTTACGCCAGCGTTGAGCGATGGTGAGCGATCTCGTGTGATCCGTAGCGATGCCGCGCGGCGTATGATTGATGAGAATGCTTCCGCCGTGATTCACGATTATGGTACGAATGTTGCACGAGGGAATCGCACGCTTCCCTTCAGGCTTTCGGTCAGGAGTTACCGGTATGACTCGTCAATACGTCACCCGTTGGTTCCCGCGCATGTTCTGTGGTGTCGCGCTCGCGCTCGCGCTCGGCTTCGTGGCGGTCTCGTTTGCGCATCCCGCCGCTGCGGACGACCCCGCCGCGCCAGCCGTCGCGATCACGAATTTCGCCTTTGATGCACAAACGATCACCATTTCCGTCGGTGCTACCCTCACCTGGACGAACAACGACCGCACCGAGCATAGCGCGACGAGTAATGATGGCGTGTGGGACTCAGGGAAGATCGTACCGGGCGCATCGTATAGCTACACCTTTACGACGCCGGGCACGTATGACTACTACTGCAAGTACCACACGTTTATGAAAGGCACCGTGTTAGTGATAGATAACGCGACGCCCATCGTCGCCACTCCCGACAGTGGCGCTCCCGCCGCTACTGTAGTGATCAGCCCCGACAGCGGTGCGCCCGCCGCGACTCCCGTTCCGTAACGGGTTAAATCGGCCTAACCCCTAGCCCCTTCCTCGTAAGGAAGGGGAGTGAGACAGGGCGAGGTACGATGTTTCCCATACACATCAATGTATCCAGGGCACACTTCCCTTCCTCTTTAGAGAAGGAGCCGGGGGGTAGGGCATTCAGGGTTGAATGTCAGGAAAACCCGTCGCAAAAACGTATGTGCCCGCGCGTTACCCGACGAACCCCTTGCCCGTGCGGTCGCCACCCAGGTACGCCGCCGTGGTGACGGGCGCGAGCAGGAGGCCGCCGTCCACGAAGATCGTCTGGCCCGTGATGTAGCTCGCCTCGTTCGAGACGAGAAAGTTCACCGTGTTGGCGATCTCTTCCGGCACCCCCGTGCGTTGCAGGGCGATCCAGGGGTGGGCGCCGCCGTCCGCCGCGTCGTAGCGCGCCTGCTCCTCCGGCGTCTCAGCGACATTGATGTACCCCGGCGCGATGCAGTTGACACGGATGCCGTGCCGCGCCAGTTCGAGCGCCATGCTTTGCGTCAGGCGCATCACTCCCGCCTTTGCCACACCGTACGCCGTGTCGTGGGGCCAGACGTGCGTGGCGTGAACGGAGGCGATGTTCACCATCGCGCCGCCCCCGCCTTGCGCGATCATCAGTTGGGCGGCGCGTTGCCCGCAGAGAAACGACGCGGTGAGGCAGAGGTCGGTGGTGTAGCGCCAGTCATCGAGCGAGAGTTCCGTCATATCGCCGCGCGTCGTATTGCGCCCGCCCCCCGCGTTGTTGATGAGGATATCGAGCCGCCCGAATGCCCGCACGGCCTCGTCTACGACCCGGCGGCATTCATTGAGGTCCGTCAATTCGACGGCGCGCACGAGGGTGCGCCGCCCCAGCGCGGTAATCTGTTGCGCCGTATCGTCCGCGCCGCTGTCGCCGGGGCGATGCGTGATCGCCACGTCCGCGCCTTCGCGCGCGAGGCGGATCGCCGTCGCTTTGCCGATGCCGTGGCTCGCCCCCGTCACCAGCGCCATTTTGCCTTCGAGTTGCATTCGTGCCTCCTTTGTTCATCGGTCGTAATCAGTGCAATAGCCATCTACTGCCCGCGCGTGTTTACCAGTCCGCGACGCTGCCGTCCGTGTGCCAGAGCGGGGGCTGGTCGGCGGGTTCATAGGGGTGGGTCGCCGCGACAGCGGTGTTCAATTCGATGCCCAGCCCCGGCCCCTGGGGTAGATCGAAGTAGCCGTCCACCACGCGCACGGGTGGGGAAACGATCTCGTCCCGCCACGGTGGTGCGCGCCAGATCCACTCCTGAATGAGAAAGTTCGGAATCGCCGCGTCGAGGTGCAGGCTCGCCGCCGTGTTCACGGGGCTGTACGGATTGTGCGGGGCGACGGCGATGTAGCTCGCCTCCGCCATCGCGGCGATCTTGCGCCCTTCCGCGATGCCGCCGCAATGCGCGAGGTCGGGCTGAATCACGCTCACCAGTTGCCGGTCGCACACTTCTCGAAAGCCCCACTTCGTGAACAACCGCTCCCCCGTGGCGAGAGGCACGACCGAGTGCGCCGCGACCTTTGCCAGCGCCTCGGTGTTTTCCGGCAACACCGGTTCCTCCCAGAACAGGATGCGGTAGTCCTTCAGCGCGTCTATGAGCATGATCGCCGTGGCGGGTGAGAGCCGCCCGTGCGCGTCAAGGATGATGTCTACCTCCATCCCCACCGCTTTGCGAATCGCCCCGATCCGGGCGTCCGCGTGCCGGATGAGGTCCGGCCCTTCCACGAGCCGCGCCGCCTCCGTGGGAGCGAGCTTCATCGCTGTGAAGCCGTCCGCGACGATCTGCCGCGCACTCTCCGCCACCTCATCCGGTGTGTGCCCGCCCGGCCCGTTGGCGTAGGCGCGGATTTTCTGCCGCGTTGCCCCGCCGAACAGTTGCCAGACTGGCACATTGAGCGCCTTGCCCATGATGTCCCACAACGCCTGCTCCACGCCGCTGATCGCGGTATTGAGCACAACGCCCCCGCGCCAAAAGGCGTGCCGGTACAACCGCTGCCAGTGGTGCTCGATAGCGAGTGGGTTTTCCCCGACGAGATGCCGCTTCAGGTCGTCTACCGCTGCGACCATCGTCAGCGTTTTGCCTTCAAGCGTCGCTTCGCCGAGGCCGCTGATCCCCTCATCGGTATCTACATGCACGAACGTCCAGTTCTGCCCGCCCCCGCCCCGCACCACCGTGGTGCGTACATCGGTGATCTTCATCCCACCCCCCGTATTCTCCACTGTCCGCGTACCGTCTCAGCCCGAATACTACGTGTATACGTGATTTCGCCCGTACATTCCAGTACAATCCCGCTGACGACACGGCTTTACCGTTATTTGCGACGGCCTGCGGTGGTGTAAGCGATGGGGAGGGGGGAATGAACGTGGTGCAAAGGCGAGGAACGGGGCGAGCGACGGCAATATTGCTCGTCGCGCTCGTCGCCCTCCTGTTGCCGCCGATCACGGTCGCCGTGTCCGCCGCGCCGACGCCCGCGCCTGCGACGTTTGATCTGGGGGATTTCGACCCCGCGTTGCCGACGTTTGTTTCCGCGCTCATCCCGCCCACGGGCAGGCCGGGGCCGGGGCCGCTACGCAGCATCATCGCGGAGCAGAAAGGTTTGACGCTCCGCTACCGCGATCTCGCGGTCTATCTTCCGGATGGCAAAATCGCGCGGGCAGTGGTGCCACCACTCGTCGGGCAGATGCTCTCGCGGCGGGCGAGTGAGCGCCTGATCCCCGAAAGCGACGCCAGTATGCGATGCTCGCGGACGCACTGGGGGAGGCATTGGCGCACGGCCCCGCGTCGCGCGTGATCGAGCCGAATGGCGTGATCGCGGAGCTTGCGGCGTCCGAGGTGCCGATCACGCCGCCGAATCTCTTTAAACCGATCACGGAGGCGCAGCCGTTGCCGGGAAACTGGGGTGGCGCCGGACGGCAGGCATTCGACTTGCTGCGCGTCGGCCCGCCGCTCGGTGATCCCGTGTGGGTGCGCGCGCCGAGTGGCCTGACCCTCGTGCAGCCGTTCACGTACCGCGTACTCGTCTGGAACCCCCGCTCCGGCGACCTGCGCACCACCGATCTCGGCGACGCGGCGGAGCGCGACAAACTGATCCGCGATACACCGCTCGGCCCGACGCTCGCCAGCATGACGACCCTGCTTGCCACCACGAGCCGCAACACGAGCGTCGCCGTCGCGTTCACCACGGCGCGCGGCGTCTCTACCGTGTCGTGGGGAGGGATGCGCGTTGACCCCATCGCGTCGGTGATGAAGCTCGCTGTCCTCGCTACATACGAAGACGCCGTCGCGCATGGCTTCACTGCCACACCGCAAACCGACACCCTCGTGGATGCGATGATCGTGTCGTCGTCAAACGGTGCGGCGAACCAACTAATAGACGTGCTGACGCCGGGACGGGTGAACGCGACGCTGGCGCGGCTCGGCTTGAACCAGACGCACCTGGGGCAACACTTCGAGGCATCGGGCTGGGGCGATACGCGGGACAATGTTTCCGTGGCGCGCGACTGCGTGCGGCTGATGAACGTGCTGGCGACGGGCGAGATCGGCGGCAATCAGGCGCAGGTGCAAGACCTGCTTTCCCGCTCCCAGGCTCCCGGCAGCGTACGGGGGACGGTGCGCAACGCCGGCGCGACCTACGAGAAGCGCGGCTGGTACACCGGCGTGGAAAACGAGGTCGTGCGCGTGCAGTTCGCCCCTGACCGTGCCATCACGCTCGCCGCAATGCAGCCCGATGTGCGTGACATCGGCGGCACGCACGCCCTGTTCGCCGACCTCACCGCGCAGGCGGTGGCGGCGTTGCACGACGGACAGGTACCGTAATATGCGATGGTATCCACTGCGGTACATCGGAAAGGAGACCATACGATGACGGCATCAACCGGTACGCCGGACGATCTCGCCGCCCTGACGCGGGAGACGCGGCAACTCTGGGAGCAGAAAGCGGCCTTCTGGGACGAGCGGATGGGCGACGGCAATGCCTTCCAACGCGAACTGGTCGGCCCCGCGACGGAGCGGTTGCTCGCGCTCCGCGCTGTCGAAACCGTATACGATGTGGGCTGTGGCAATGGCGTGATGGCGCGGCAGTTGGCGCGGCTTGGGGCGCAGGTGGTCGCGTCCGATTTCAGCCGCACGTTTATCGAGCGCGCCAAAGCGCGGGGCACGCGGTTTGTGGGCGAGATTGACTATCGGGTGATAGACGCTACGGACACGGCGCAACTGCTCGCGCTCGGCGAAGGGCGGTTTGACGCAGTGGTGTGTAATATGATGTTGCAGGACATCACGACGATTGACCCGCTGCTGCGTGCCCTGACGCGGCTCCTGAAGCCGGACGGGCGGTTCGTGTTCGCCGTGCCGCACCCCGCGTTCAACAGCAACGGCGCGCGAATGGTGCTGGAACAGGAAGACCGGGGCGGCGAGATCGTGGAAACGCGCGCGATGAAAGTGGCGAACTACCTCGATTTGCCGCCGGGCAAGGGCGCGGGGATGCCGGGGGAACCCGTGCCGCACTACTACTTTCATCGCCCACTGCATGCACTGCTCGGCGCGTGTTTCGCGGCGGGCTTCGTGATGGACGGCGTCGAGGAACCGGCCTTTGCGCCCACCGAAGGCGCTCGTGCCCTCGGCTGGCAGAGCTTTACCGCTATTCCACCCGTGTTCGCGGCGCGTCTTCGTCTCGCGAAAACCTGATGACGCCGCTCGACTGCTGCCGCCAGTTGCTGGTGGGAATCAGCACGGAGGTCGCCGCCACGCTGCCGCCGGGTCGCGCGCGGGCGCTACTCGCGTTGTTGCGCGTCGGAGATACGATGGCGCTGGCCGCCGATCCCGTGCAGGCCGCGTGGCCCGGTTGGAATCTGGCCCTGCGCCTCTGTCTGGAACGGCAAGACGACAAGGGCGGCGACATTCCCGCCGATCGTGCAGGGCTTGCCGCCTGGGCCGAGCGATTCCTTGCCGACTGCGACCGGTTGGCGCTCGCCAACCTGGCACTGATGCAGTGCGCATCGGGCCATCTGCAACTACAGCAACGCGCTCCCCGCACCTTTGTCGCTTGGGCGACGAGCCGGCGTCTCTCACCTGAGCAGCGCGAGCGGGCCGACTTCGACTGGTGGTCGGCGCACTTGACGCAGCAGGTTGCCCCGCACCTTGCGAACCTTCTTGTCGAACGCGACCGAATGCGTGCGCTTCTCAGCCAGAGTGACGATCCAATTCCCGAATCCGCAGGACCTTTCGTGAGCGCCCCGGCCGTCGAACGCTACTATCACCAGATCGGCCAAGCCCACGTCGCCCGCTTCGCCTGCCAGCACAGCTACCCGGCTGATGCGGTAATCGGCGGCGCGACCTTCGGCCAGTACACCGATATCCTCGCGCTGCTGATCGGCTGGCTGTACCGCGAGCGCGACTGTCACGCGCCCGACGGTGATTACACGCCCACACCCTGGGACGAACGGGCGATGATCGCGGCGCTGGCTGATGCGCTCGATGCCGACCCGGTGACAATCGGGCGTGCCCTCCAGCCCTTTATCCTCGATCGCGATAATGCCGCCTACCACAGCGCCCTTCCCGGTCAGGCCACGCCACCGCTGATCCGTCTCGACGCGGGCCGGGTGGTCCCGTCGGCGCGCGGGCTACTCGGCGAACCCCTGCTCTTCCTCTCGCGCGAACTGCGCCGCCGCCACGGGCAGGAGTATCACAACCGCGCCTATCTGCGCGAAGGAGTCTTCCGGCGGGACCTCTACCGCCTCTTCGGCGACCGGCGCTTCGCCCTGAGCGCGGAGCGGGTCGAACTGAAGCGGGGCGGCGAGGCGCGCACCGACCTCGACGCCCTCGTCTTTGACTGCAAGACCGGCACGCTCGGCGTTTTCGAGCTGAAGGCGCAAGACCCCTTCGCGCGCTCGGTCGAGGAACGGCAGCGGCAACGCGACAACTTCTTCCATGCCAACCATCAGGTCTCGGCGATTCTGGAGTGGGTGCAACGCCACGGCCCCGACGACCTGCTGGCCCGCTTCGACGCGCACGCCGCGAAGCGGTTTCATGTGCAGAAGGTCCACGTCTTCGTGCTTGGGCGCTACCTGGCCCACTTCACCGGCGGCCCCGAACCGGACCGCCGCGCCGCCTGGGGGAGTTGGCCGCAAGTGCTTCGGATCGTTGGGGATGGACCATTCGACCCCGATGCTCGCAACCCGCTCGGCACGCTCTTCGCCCGGTTGCGCGCCGCGCCGTCTCCCAGCGCGCCCGCCAATACCGACAGTCAGGTAATCACGGTCGGCGACCTCCGCCTGCGAGTCTACTCCTCCTTCGCCGACATGCGGTCAGCGGAAGATTACCCGGCGTAACTGGCGAGAGGCTGCAAGTGTATCTCAGTCCCCCACCTCCACGCGCTGCCGGGTGGCGAGATCGGCAAGCGCGTCGCCTTCCGCCACAAATGCGTCGTTGGTTTCGTTGTCACCTGTTTGCCCAAGTACCCAATCGGCGACCGCACCCCGTCCATTCGCCTCGATGTACTGTGCGACGAACGCCAGGGCTTCATCCTCAGTTTCGTAGTCCGCAATGATGTTGCCGCTGTCCGTGCCCCACAATTCGTACCAAACCGCTATCTCAGTCCTCACTCTCGTTCGTATCTACAGGGACCACCCGCATCACGCCCGCTAAAAGTGCGTCAGGAGCGCCCCAGACCGTGTGATGCCCCGCGTCGCAATATGCCCGTGCTGCCTGCTGTTATGGCATGAAAGCGGCATCGGGGGACGCCTCGGCTGCCGCGAGCAGGGTCACGGCGGGGCGCATCGCGGCCTTGCCGTAACGGGCGCGCACGGCGTCGAGCGCGGCGTTGGCGGCGCGATACCGCGCTTCCTCCCGCGCGTCCCATAACGGCAACTGTTGGCCGCCGTCGGTCAGCCGGGTCACGCGCACATTCAGTTGCCGCACGCGGCCGTTGTTCAGTTCACGCAGGCACGGCTCCAGCATGTTCGCCACCACAGTCAGCAACCGTTGCCCTGCGTCAGTACCTGGGTTAATTACCCGGCGCAGCGTGGTGGAGCGGTAGTCCGCGCGCCGCACGCGGAGCGTCACCTGCCGCGCTGTCAGCCCCTGATGACGTAGTTCCGCTGCGGTGTCGTCACAGAGGGCGGCGAGGGTCGCGTGCAGGATTTCGCGCTCTTTGGTTGGTTTCGCCAGCGTGCGCGTATGACCGATGGCTTTGGTGACGCGCCCGACGACTTCCGGCGTATCCTCGTCTACCCCACGGGCACGGCGCGCGAGCGTCAGGCCGCGCTCGCCGAATGCCTTGTACAGTGTGCGGTCGGTGCGGGCGGCGAGTTGCCCTAGCGTCTCAATATGGAGGGACGCGAGGGCACGTCGCGTTGTCGGGCCGATCCCCGGCATCGCCGCCACGGGCAATGGCGCGAGAAACCTCGCCTCGCTGCCGGGGCGCACGATGCACACAGCATTTGCTTGCGCCGAATGTGCCGCTACTTGTGCGGTCGTGCGACCTGTTGCCAGCCCAACCGAAACGGTCAACCCCAGTTCCACATGCACGCGACGGCGCACGGTCACGGCAATCATTTCCGGTGTCTGTGGCAGCCCTGTCAGGTCGAGCAACGCTGCATCAGCGCCGACGGTCTGCACCGCCGACGTGACGCCGCGCAGCAGATCGAGGAAGCGGCGAAAAAGGGCGGCATAGTACGCGGTATCGTGGGCCACGGCCACGAGCGACGGGCATCGCCGTTGTGCCTCGATCAGAGGCATCCCGACGCGCACACCGAACTGTTGCGCTGAAGTGGATACACTAACCACCGTGCCGCGCTCTCCCCCCACGCCGGTGACGGCGAGGGGCACGCTGCCGAGCGCGTGCTTGCGTGCTTCCTCCGCGCTTGCGTAAAAATTACCCAGGACGAGGCACAAGATCGCGCGGGGCCACGTCGTGACGATAGAAGCTGCGGGTGCGCCGAATGTATCGTGGGAAGCAGTATCATGGGCGATAGCGGGAGCATTCATAAAGAAGTTCCTTCTCACTGGGGTACGAATTGCACCTGCCCCTGAAAAGGCAGATGGTTTGCAGAACTAGTGTTCTCATTTTATCCCGCATCCGTGCGTTCGTCAAGAAAATACAGACGTTTCCACCCCGCGCTGTGGATAAGTTGTCCACACCCCTAGACAAGTGTACGTTCACTGTGTAATATGCAGAGCAACGGGGATTGTTGTGGATAACGAGCGGGTGGGGGGAGCGTAATGGCAATGGTGCAGCCAATCGAACCGGAACAACTGTGGCACGCGGTACTGGACGACTTGCAGGAACGGGTGACGCGCGCGAACTACGAGACATGGCTGCGTGCCGTGAACATCGTGGAGTTCGACGCGGTGGCGGCAAAGGTGGTGATTGCCGCACCGAACACGTTCCTGATGGAGAATGTGCAGAAGCGCTTCCACAGCTATATCGTGCGCTCGTTGCGCGGCATCCTCGGGCTGGAAGTGGAGATCGGCTACACCGTGGTAGCGGCCTCGAAGGGCGATGGGGAGGGTTCCGACAAGACCGCCGACCGCCTGATCGAAAAGCTCGCCAAGCGCGCCCCTGCGCAGACCTACCAGCAGCCGGAGCTATCCATGACGCCTACGCATGGCCTGAACCCGCGCTACACCTTTGACCACCTGATCGTCAGCGGCTTCAACAAGCTCGCGGCGGCGGCGGCGGAACAGGTCGCCGAACAACCGGCGCAGGGCTACAACCCGTTGTTCATCCACGGCGGCGTGGGCCTCGGCAAAACGCACATCATGCACGCCATCGGGCACCGGGCGATGGACCTCTACCCCGGTTGCCGCGTGCTGTACGTTTCGTCCGAGACCTTCACGAACGAGATGGTGAACGCGATCCGCGAGAACCGCAACGAGGAGTTTCGCAACCGCTACCGCACGAACGACATCCTGCTCATTGACGACATCCAGTTCATCGCCGGTAAGGAAGGCACGCAGGAAGAGTTTTTCCACACCTTTAACGCCTTGGTGATGGCGGGCAAGCAGGTGGTGATGACGAGCGACCGCCACCCGAAGGTGATGGCGACGCTCAACGACCGCCTCCGCTCCCGCTTCGAGGGCGGGCTGATCGCGGACGTCTCCATGCCCGAACTGGAAGCGCGCATGGCGATTTTGCGCCAGCGTGGGTCGGAGGTGGGCGTGCATGTGCCCACGGAGGTCGTGGACTACATCGCGCACAAGATTCAATCGAACGTGCGCGAGCTTGAAGGCGCGCTGAACAAGATCACGATGCTCGCGCGCATGAATGGTGTGGCGGTGACGATGGACGTGGCGACACAGGCGCTCAACGATGTGGCGATGGCGAGCCGCCGCCGCCTCATCACGCCGCCGCGCATCGTGGAGATCGTGGCGAAGTACTACCGTTGCTCGGAAAAAGACATGCGGGGCCGAGGCCGCGCGAAGGACATCGTGGTGCCGCGTCAGGTGGCGATGTACCTGATGCGACAGGAGACTGACCGCTCCCTCGCCGACATCGGCCAGGAACTCGGCGGGCGCGACCACACCACCGTGATCCACGGCAGCGAAAAGATCGCCAGGACCATCGAAGAAAACAACCAGTTCCGCCAGGACGTGCTCACTATCCGCGAAATGCTCTACGCGGACTGAATTGGTAGACCGAGATCGAAAGAAGCCTCGACACTTGCTCTCGCGTGAGCGTAGGTGCCAAGACTTTGGAAAGGGGAGACGGTAATATCTACCGCTCCTCGGCCTCAGGAAGAATGAGCGCGTTCTCCGACTGTGCGCCTACCTCTCCATAGCCATGCTGCTACTGCTTCCTTGACACGTTTGGCATGGGTGGGATCGGTGGTGGTGTTAGTTTGATCTCTTTAGGCAGCGTTACCCGCGCCAACCGCTCACCTTTCACATCTTTGCGCTTTGCCACGACGCGATACGTGAACGTCCCATTCAAGTCCGCCTGTCGCTTGCCTACCGCAAGCGATGACGGACTCGCGCTCACGGTGAATGTCGCCCCATTTGTTCCCGTAAGATGTAGATTGTGTGCCTCATCATGTGGCGTGAGGAAGACATGCAGAGTAGTTGTGTCCACCGTTCCTGCAAATAGTGAGTCCAACTTCACTTCTGCCCTCCCGGCAGCAAGCATTCCCTTCCCAAAGTCCTCGAACCATGGTTCGGGTGCTTCCACACAATGCATGAGACCGACACTGCCATCAGGTAGGTTCACTGCCGCGTTCTTACTGACGCCCGGTCCTGCCACAAAAGCATTGCCGTTGCCGAGCAGTGTGAGTGTGCCATAGACGTTCACAGGACCACTAAACTGCCCCGCGATACCGCCGGAGACAGAGGAGCCACCGGCAAACGCGACGGTGCCCGGTACCGTCGCAAGCCCATAGAGACCGAAGCCGGGAGCCGCGCTACTGACCACTCCAACTACGCCGAAGGGAGAGCCGGAACCACCGGCGGAAATCCCATAAATGCCCACACCGGTATTACTCGTGCCGACGACACCATTACCTGAAGTGGAACTTCCCGTAACAGCATCTCTGGTCGCCGCCGTCGCTTGTATTCCCCCAATAACCGTTGTACCGCTGGCATTACTATCACCGATCACTACTCGGTCAGATGCGTCCAGGGTAATCAGCGAGACATCCGTTGTTCCTGCATGATTGAGCGCACTCGCACCTTTGTTGTTTGGAAACCGAATTACGGACCGACTGATTGCGGAGGAAGCGGCATCAATACCATATGTGTGAGTGCCGCTCAGTGAGTAGGATGTATAGGCACCTGAATCGTCGCGTACCGCAGCCGATTCAACATTCATATTACTTGGGGGTACTGAGGCAATACTGGATTGCGTAAACCCGATACCAACATGCCATGTGGACGACGTTGGGCTACCCGAATTGCCACTACTGTCCAGACCGGCCAACGCGATACCCGGGCCACAAATTGCCGCCGGCAACGTCTTGCTTGTCTGGCAGGTAAGCCACAAGCCGCTCACCCGTGGAAAGTTACTTACATCGTAGTATTCGGAAGACGTGGTAGCGTTTTGTGCTCGGACCTCTAAACCGCTTGCGTCTCCGGTGGTGGTATCGCGTCGCCCTTCCACGTATGCGCCTCTGCCGACACCGACTCCACTTCCTGTCACACCCCCGAAGCCGAACAGCCCCACCGCGTCCGCCATCGAGACTGTTGACGATATCGTTGCCTGTCCAAGAATCGCAGCGCTTTGCATCTGTGAGGTTGACGTACCAATACTTGTTGCGACAAATGCCGCGTTCGCTTCATTATCGCCCTGATTTCCGCCAGCAATTGAGGACGGCACGTTTTCCACTCGGCTAATTCGGACGGTCGCACCGGGAGTAGTAATCTCTGCCCCGCTCGCACCGTCAACCACTTCCAGGCGTCGGGAGGGATATATTCCTACCATCGGATTCTGCACCTTCTGGGGAGAGCCGACGCCAACAAGTAATTGCGGAATTGGTGTGGAGGGTGGGTTTAGGGAAACACCGGCACCAACAACTAACTGTTTATTGGTCGCGCCCCAACGAAGATTGGCATTGTCTTCGGTGAGATTCCCCATCGCATCCGCGTATGGGATGCTTCCAGAAGAGTATGCCGCTACCGGTTCTGCCGTTTGCTGTGCGAGCGCTCCCGCCGCGACCATCGCAGCCGCAGCGATCATCCCACGGCGGCCTACCGCCCGAACCACATTGTTTTGCGCCGTTCCCTGTGTGTCTGACATCACGTCCCCCTTTAAGAAATCGATTCCTGGATGCTATCAGGCACCCATTCCCCGTACGGTAGCGCGTTTATATCCCTACTCTCATAGTATGGCACGATCAGGCTCGCGCGCAATTAGTACGGTTTGTTTTGCCATTGCATCCGGGCAATGAACATTACCTGCGTGCGCGGTCTCGCGGCGCAACCGGCGTACGTGTGGCATCGCTGCGGTTGCCTGGCGTTCGGTCGGCAACATCGAGGAAGCGGGTCAGTTGGTCGCGCGTGCCAAAGACGACCACGAAATCGCCGATGGCGATGCGGGTATCGGCGGGCGGGTTTGCGTTGATCGTCTCGCCGCGCTTCACGGCGATCACGGTGGTGCCGGTCTGTTCACGGATAAAGGCATCGCCCGTACATTTGCCCACGAAGGGGCTATCGGCGTTGATTTCCACCTCTTCAAGGCCGAGGCCATTGTAATCGGGGTTCATCATCATATCGAGCACATCCGTGATGTTCGGCGCGCTCGCCATCGCCGCGAGCCGTCGCCCGGTCATGCTGTAGGGGCAGAGCACGCGGTCGGCCCCGGCGCGCAGGAACTTCGTTTCGATCTCTTCTTCGCTGACGCGGGAGACGATGTGCAGGTCTTCCTTCAGGGCGCGGCACGAGACGACAATAAAGAGGTTCGCGGTGTCGGTGTCGAGCGCGCTGACCACGCCCTTCGCCCGCTTCACGCCCGCTTGCACCAGCACGCTGTCGCGCGTGGCGTCGCCATCCACCACGAGATATCCGTCCACCCGTGCGGTCTCAGCGATTTCCGGGCGGCCTTCCACCACGACGAGCGAGCGGTGATTGCCCGCCAACTCTTCCGCGACGTGCCGCCCGACGCGCCCGTAGCCGCAGACGATGTAGTGGTCCCGCAATGCCTCAATGTCATGCACCATGCGTCGCCCCCGAAGGATTTCGCCGAAAAACCGCTGCTCGATGAGCGTTTCAAAGAGCGTACTCGCCGTATATGCCGCCGCCCCGACCCCGATCACGATCAGGCCGATCGTGAAGATTTTCCCCACCGGATCGAGGGGGTGAACCTCGCCGTATCCCACCGTGGTCAGGGTGATCGCCGTCATGTAAAACGCATCGAGAAACGACCACCCCTCGATGAGCATGAAGCCCGCCGTGCCCGCGACGACCGTAACGACCAGCGCGGTCAGGGCGATGCGGATGCGGCGGCCAATCGTGGGCAGGCGAAGCCGCAACCGTGACGCGGCGCGGGCCTCCTCGACTGCTTCGGTGGCGGGCGTTTCCATGCGCACATTGTACCCGTCCCGGTCGCCTTCGTGTTATGTGGGCGATGAACTCTCGATGATCGGCGAGAGTGACGCATGTTTTGGCACCTGACATCCGGGCATAACGAGGTAGTACAACAGGGGCAGACTCAGAAACCATGAGGAGGATGCCCAATGGAGCTTACTGCCACCGAGACGGAGTTGTTTGCGACGTTTCTCGCGCCCTTCACCGTGGGCAAACGGTGTCTGGGATGGGAGGACGTGCAGGTGCTCGACTTTGAGGCAGCGCGGTTGCCGGTGGCGTTGGGATGGGTGGCAGCGGGGTTTCTGTACGAGTGGGGGGTGACGCTGGAGTGGGAAGAGGTGCGGCTGTTGCAGCGATTGGGTGGGGGCGAGGAACGGACAAACCGACCGCCAGGGAAGATCGTGCTGACGCGCGGGTTACGGCGGTTACTCGATCAGTTCGCCACGGAAGCGATTCTGGCGGCGTACATCCGGGACTACGGAGCTTTACCCCCCGCATTGCTACCCTGCTCGGTTGCCCCGTCACCGCCTCACTTATGCCCGGATGTCAGGCGCATCACTGTATCGCCACATTAGAACACCTCCTCTGGCGGCTGGCGGCATGACGAGAAGACCGGCAGTAGCACGCCATCATATTGTACTCTCAGGATCGAAAATGTTCCCTTTTGTAACAAAGGCAACATGCCGATATCTGGCATTCGTCTTGCAGACCGTCTCCGGCAGATGCCCGTGCCGCTTTTCGTGCCTCTCTGTTCTGTAATGCCCCATCTGGCAAAAGCCCTATCCGGCAAACGGGACTATGGCACGGAAGCGCCAGGTGACAATCGGTAACGTTCCGGCAGCATGATTGCGCGCCGGGGTAAGAAAGGATTTCAGGGATGGCACAGCACGAGACCTCGATCAACACTCTCCCCGATGCCGCGCCGAAATTCAACCGTCGCACTTTGCTCCCAGGGGCGGCGCTCGGGGTCGCGGCCTCGGCGGTTTCGGGTGGCCTGACCGAAGCGGCGCCCGCGTCGGTCACACCGGGAAATGCCCCATTCACCGCACCCGGTGCGCCTCCCGGTTCCACCAAAGGCGTGGGCTTCGTGCTCTCCCACGAGCAGTTTTCCGTGCCGCAGTTGCTGACCTTTGGCCCCGCTGCCGAAAAGGCCGGTTTCGATACCGTCTGGACGAGCGACCACATTCAGCCCTGGCAGGACAACGAGGGCCACGCGGGGCAGGCGTGGGGGAAGCGCTCAATGAGCAGACCGCTACGGGCAAGTGGGCGCCGTGGGCCGAGCGCAACGCGCGCATCATCGAGGCAATTGACGTGACGCGGCAACTCTGGAGCGGCAACACGGTCAACTACAACGGGCAGTATTATCAGGTCGAGAACATGAAGTTCTACGACCTCCCGTCGCAACCCGTGCCGATTTATGTTGCGGCGAATGGCCCAAAGGCGATGTATCGCTCCGGGCGGTACGGAGATGGCCTTATCACCGACCCGAAAATGCTGATGAACCAGCAGGGAATGAATAACTTCCGTATGGGCGCGATGGACGCGGGCAAGGACCCGACGGCGATGCCGATCCTTGTTGAGTCGTATGTCGTTGTGGGCGACGAGGCGGAGGCCCGACAGGTCGCGGAACTCTGGCGCTTCAGCCCGAAGTCGTGGGACACATACGTGAATGTGCCGGACCCCGTGCAAATTCGTCAGCGCGCCGATAGCGAAGTGATGATTGATCAGGTCATCCAGAACTGGACGATCAGCACGGACCCGCAAAAGCATGTGGATGCGATCAACAAATTCTTCAGCATGGGCGTGACGCAGGTGTACATCCACTCTGCGCAGCCCGACCAGCAAAAGGTGATAGATTTCTATGGTTCCCAGGTGCTGCCGAAGCTCCGCATGAGCTAACCTGATGCGTACGACCCTTCCTATCGCTCGAGGAAGGGGCGTCCGGTTATTTGTGGCGCCCATGCGGGTTGTACCCAATGGCATCGAGCGCGGCGCGAATGGTGTTCGCCTCCACGCCGAACGTCTCGGAAACACCGTGAACGTAATCGGCGGACAGGGGATGCACGTCTCGCTGCCCATCGGCGAATGCCTCAATCGTCGCGCCGCCGCGCGCGCCGCTGTCGAAGCGCAGGATATGCCCCCCCACCGTTTTGATCAGGATCACGCGGTCGAGAAACAGCCCGCTGGGGCCGTAATCGGCGGCGGTTGCCGCCCAGTATGCCGTGTCTGTGACGGGGCGATCCCGAAGCGTGAAGCAGTACGGGTTCGGGTGACGGTCGCGCATGATGTCGTACCGGTCTTCACCCTTCGGGGTGACGGTGTACGTATGAAACGGGCTGTCCGTCACGGTAGCATGGGCGGCATCGAGGGGCAGGGGCGCGTAGATCGGCATTCCCACATCGGCGATGTATCGCCCTTCGGGAAGCTGCACGATGATAGCGGTATGCACGCCGACGTGTGTATGCATGTCATTGACCGTGAAGTACAGGTCATAGCCGAGGGCGCGGAGCAGGGCGGCAAACGCGCCGTTGCTCTCGAAGCACGTCCCCCCCGTACCCGATGCTTGCGTCTGTTCCCAGAACAGGCGTGGCGTGCGCAGACGCACGGCATCGCCTGCCTGAGCTTTGTATGCGATGCGCGACGCGCTTTCCCATGGCACGGTGCGGGTATACGCGGTAATCAGTGTGTCAAGCAATCGCTTATCTGCTGCACCTGATGCGACACCGAGGAAGGTGAGAGCTGCATTCGCCTCTGCGGTCGTGAGGGCCGTGGGGGTAGTCGTCAGGGTGGCTACATACGCACTCATTTCGCACTCCCGTTGCCATCGCTGTTGCGGCCTGTGGTCGCGGCACTCGCGGCGCGGTCGAGCACCTGCCGGAGAAAGAAGCCGACGTTTTGTGGCCGCTCCGCGAGCCGCCGCATGAAGTACGGGTACCACGCCGTGCCGAACGGGGTGTAGATGCGCACGGGCGTGCCATCACGCACGAGCTGCCGCGCGAAGTCTTCCCGCACACCGTACAGGAACTGCACCTCGTATGACCGGTTCCCGAACTGCCCCGCGATCTGCGCCGCCGCCGCGAGCAGCACATCATCGTGCGTAGCGACTGCCGGGGCACGGCTTTTGGCAAGCAGTGGCCCAAGCAGGGCGAGGTAGGCGTGGCGGATCGGCTCCCGCCCCGTGTACGCGACGGACTCCGGCTCCTGATACGCCCCCTTCACGAGCCGCACGCGCACGTCATGGTCAATCGCCCACTGCAACAACTCCGGCGCGCGGCGCAGCATCGCCTGCACGACGATGCCGGGATCACCGCCCCGCCCGTGGGCTTCCTCCACGAGGCGAAGGGTCGCGTCTATCGTGGCGGACTCTTCCATGTCCACACGCAGGTGATGATCGTGCTCCGCCGCCTGCGTGCAAATGGCGTCGAGGGACTCACGTACGAGCGATTCACGGATCGTCAGCCCCAGCTGCGAGAGCTTGAGTGAAAAGTGCGAGCCGCGCGGAGCCGCCGCGAAGTAGCCCCGGTAGAGTTGCACCATCTCGCGTACCGCCGCCTCATCCGTCATCGCTTCGCCGAGGTGGTCATACGTGACGCGCAGGCCGTTCGCCGTGAGCCGGTCCGCCGCCGCCCGCGCCGCCATAAACGCCTCGCCCGCCACAAATCGCTGCACGAGCGGTTTCGTGAGCGGCGACGAGCGCACGATCTTCTCGGCCTGGGGCGAACGAGAGGCGGTGATGAATGCCTGACGGAGCGCGGAGTCAACCATTACGGGGCATCCTTTCCTGGCGGCGGTATCGGCAGGCATGTACTGCGAGGCGCGTGTCATTGCACGGTCATTACACCGCATGATACCGCACCCGCTCATCGTCGGTGATGTGTCATCGCATCAGTCGGCGCGGAAAGCGTGCAGCGCGGGTTCGTAGTAAAGCGAACATTTCAGCGGGAAGGTTTTCACGCATGTCATTGCTCTGGCACTGCTCTTGCACCGTACGTTTGTGGGCAACAGATACGGTGGGTTGCCCTGGGTCTCATGCACGCGGATATGCAGTGTTCCTGGATGACCTTGCAAACCGGGAACCGCCGCGTGGCGGAAAGGAGCACAGGATGAAACTGGCACTTCGTCGTCTCGGCATCATTGCCGCAGTCAGTGGTTTTCTCTTCACGGGAGCCGCGATTGACCGTGTGTCGGCGCAAACGAGCGACCCCTTCACGGCGGTTGGTTGTGCGGTCGGCAATTACTCCTGTCTGGTAGCGAACGGCGGACAACTGCCCGTGGAAGCGCCAACGAGCGCGGACTTTGCGCGCGTCGGTTGCACGGAGGGGAACTTCTCGTGCTACCGGGACAAGACCGGCTACACCGGCCCGTAACAGAGTCTGAAGGGAACGGCGGTTCGGGTCTTCCCGAACGCTTTGGTGGATTACCAGGGAGCGGTGCGTATTCCCTCAGCTACGAGCGACGGACAGGGTTTCCGTCACCCGTATATTTCCCGTATATGGCGGTAGCATCACGCTGCCGCCATATCGTTTTCTCCCCCCCGCCGCTCAATCTGCCACAACGGCCCCTAATTGCACCTGCGCCGCGACATCCGCGAGGCTCTGTTCGAGCCGCCCGGTCATCTCTGCAAGGATGTCTTCGGTGACGGTCAGCGGTGGGGCAAAGACCACGAAGTTCTTGCCGATACGTGCGAGCAGGCCGCGCTCCCGCGCCGCCCGTTCCACCGCCGCGCCGGGAGCAGGGCCAAATACCGCCGGGTCGAGGTCAAACCCCTGGAGCAACCCCGCGCCCCGCACGGCGCGAATGCCCGGCACGCGCTCCGCCATCGCCAGCAAATGCCCCCGCAACACTACCGCCAGCCGTGACGCCCGCTCGACCAGCCCCTCGTCGCGCATCAGGCGAAGCACGGCCAGCCCCGCCGCCGCCGCAACGGGGTTGCCGCCGTACGTGTGGCCGTGGTGAAACTCCCGCCGTTCTTCGGGCGTACCGAGAAAGGCTGCTTGCACTTCCTCCCGCACGAGCACGGCGGCGAGCGGCGCGTACCCGCCACTCATCCCCTTGCCCACGCAGAGCAGATCGGGCGTCACACCGTAGTAATCCGCGCCAAAGGGCGTGCCGAGCCGCCCGAACCCCGTGATGATCTCGTCGAGGATCAGGAGCACGCCGTATTTGTCACAGATCGCGCGTACCATCGGCAGATACTCCGCCGGTGGCACGGTGAAGCCGCCGCCATTGACGCTCATCGGTTCCACGATCACTGCCGCCACGGTCTCCGGGTCTTCTGCAAGAATCGTGCGCTCGAAGTGGCGGGCGCAGGTAAACAGATCGTGGGCGCGGCACTCGTCCAATGTGTGGTCGTAGGGGCAGGCATTGCAGGTGGGCGGATGCACATGGAGAAAGCCCGCCACGAGCGGCTCAAACACGCTCTTGCGTTCCCAGCCCCCCGACGCGGAGAGCGCACCCATCGTCGCGCCGTGGTAGCTGCCGTAGCGCGCGAGAATCTTGAACTTGCGCGGGTGCCCGCTCTGTTGATGGTACTGACGTGCCAGTTTCATCGCCGTTTCGGTCGCCTCTGAGCCACCGGAAAGCAGTTTGACCGCGCCAAAGCCATGCCCCCCCTGATTGGCAAACGCGAGCAGTTCGCGCGTCAACGCGAGCGCGGTGGGGTTCGTGCCCGCGAGGGGCGGCGCGAAGGCGAGACGGCTTAGTTGCTCCGTGATCGCCGCAATCACCGCCGGATTGCCGTGGCCTACGGAATTGACGAACACGCCGGAGAGGCCATCGAGGTACTGCCGCCCCGTGTGGTCCGTGACGGTCAGCCCCTCCCCGGCAACGATCACGAATGGCTCCGCCGCGAAGGCCGTCATCTGCCGGAAATCGAGGATTTGCCGCGCCAGCAAGTCGGGCGTCACCAGGTCGTCGTACATTTCGGACATCGTGCCCTCCCCTCATAACGATCACGCGCGCCTTTACTGTGTTTCCATCGCAGTCTGATAGCGCAGCATACCGCATTTCATCGGTGTGGCGTATGCTTTGCACAAAGCGTGGGGGTATGATCGTAGACATGACCAGTTATGTAACGGACAACAGGCGCGGGAGTGAGCAATCATGCAAGACGAAGCGGCAATCGAGGAGTACGACGGTGATGAGCGAACAGGCGCGGGGTGCCCCGTGCCGGAGTGGGCATTGCGACCCCTCGCCGTCGTGCTGCCGGTCGTCGGGCTGTGCGTTGCGCTCTGGCTCGTGCTGCATCGGTAACGCCCCGCAGGAAACCCACGCTTTCCACTTTTCTCACAAGAATGAGCACACCGTGCCTGAGTGGTACACTGCGGGCATCGAACCGGGGGCGGGGCGCCGTCGCAATGTGGAGACGTGCCCGAAGCCCACATATCTGCACGAAGGCCAATGCGAACAAAGCGTGCCGCTCTCCATCCCCGAATGCTCATCCCCTTCGCGCGTCTCTGCGTTGCGCTGATCGTGCTGTGTGGCCTGTTCGCGGCGTGGGGAGCGTCGCAACCTGTTTCCGCTCATACAGGTTTGCTGTCGGCGGATCCGTCGCCCAACAGCGTGGTTGACCACGCCCCAACACAACTGACGCTCACCTTCGATGAGCAGCCGCAGCCCGGCTACACCCGCGTGGTCGTGTACGATGCGAGCCAGCGACCCGTCGTGACCGTGAAAGACCCGTCACCCGGCGCATCGCCGGATGTGCTGTTGATTGCGCTGCCAGATTTAAAAACTGATAGCTACGCGGTAGTTTGGCAGGTATTGTCACAGGACGGGCACCTCGCCAAAGGCGTGTTCGTGTTTACCGTACAGTTGCCGGGCGACCCGCGCCCCGCCGATGTGCAACCGGGCGTCGCCCTCAATGCCTCCAACAACCCGCCGTTGCTCTCCGTGGTGCTCGCGGCGATCCGCTATGGCGGTCTGCTGTCGCTCGTCGGTGGTCTGGGCATCGTACTGCTCTGCCTGCTGCCCGCGCTTGCGCTTGTCCCTTCGGAGCAGCGAATGGCGGTGGGGCGCGATCTCGAAACACGGGCACAGCGGTGGATTTTCGGCGCCTTCGGGTTCGCCCTGGGCGCGCATGTGCTCATCCTCGTCACGCAGGTGGCGAAGGTCAATGACAGCACGTTGCGCGAAGCTGTGCGATACGACGCGATCACGAACCTGCTGAAAAACACGACGTTTGGCGCGGTCTGGCGCGTGCAGGCGCTGGTGTTGCTCGCGCTCGGTGAATGGCTCGTGCTGCTTCCGGCGACCGCTCGCGTGCGCTTGCCCTTCACGCGCGCCCGCCTCGGCATCACCGCGAATCCCCTGCCTGCGGGGCCGGCGGAACAAACGGGGCAACAGACCGAGACCGCGATGGGTGCAACGACATTGATCCCCCGGTGGGGGTGGGGTATCGCCCTTGCCGCCGGGTTGACCCTGCTTGGCGCGCAAATTTTCGGCGGCCACGCGATTGATGTGCCCGTGCATCCCGCGCTTTCCATGCTCGCAGACTGGACGCACCTTGTCGCAACGAGTGTCTGGTTCGGCGGCGTGCTGCTGGTCGTGGGACTGGCCCCTTCTCTCTGGCGCGGGGTGGAAACGGCGACGCGGCAACGCGCCACGGCACAGATTATTGCCCGCTTCTCACGGCTCGCCCTGCTTGCGGTCGTAGCTTTCATGATGAGCGGCACGTACAACGCCTTGCAGCACGTCACCCGCCCCACGCTCGTGACCACGGGATACGGCCTCGCGCTGGTTGGCAAGGTCGCGCTCGTCGCGTGCATCGTGGCGGTCGCGGCGGTCAACCGCTACGCCTTGCAGCCCCGCCTCGCGGCGGACGCGACCGACGCACGCGCGCTCCGGGCACACCGGCTGCTCACGCGGCTGGTGGAAGTGGAAGTGTTGCTTGGCACGGCAGTGATCGCCGTCACGGGGCTACTGACGCAGTTGCCGCCCGCATACAAAGCCGCCACGCCGGCGCGCACCGCCCCGGCGGCACGCCCGCCGTCCGATGTCGTGGTGAGCATTCCTACGCTGACCAGCGACGGTGTACGTGGTACGCTCTCCGTCTACGCGCAAGGCCCGGACGCGAACTTTGACGCCCTCATCACGAACACGGCGGGCAACCCGCGCACGGATGTGCAACGCGCCCAATTGTGGATGCGCAGCGGCGACCGCGACGTTGGCCTCGTGACCGTGCCGCTCGCCGACGCGGGCAACGGGCACTATACAGCGAGCGGGCCGTACTTCACCGTGGGGCAGCACTGGCTCGCGCAGCTCGTCGTGCGCCGGGTGGACGTTGCCGACGACGCCAAGCTCCCCTTCGCGCTCGAACCACGCCCCGTGTCGCCCGCCGATACGTCTTCGGCGACGCCTGCGTTTCCCTGGCCCCATTTCGAGCGCGCGGCGTTGTCCGGCGTGTTTCTCGCCGTGCTTGGCCTCGCGGTGCTTCTCGTGGCGCAGTCGAGCCGCGTACACTTCGGCGCGCGGGAACGATGGTTGTATCAGTGGGGTAGCGCGGCAGTGATTGTGGTTGGCATGATCGTTGCCGCGTGGTTTTCCCTGCCCGTCGCGCGCTAACGGCACTTATGCGCGTACTCTATGGCGGAAGTGAAAGAGAGCATAGTGGAAACCGATACAGTGCTTGTATGGCGGTTCCTTGCCGCAGACCATCGTCTGAGCCGAGCCTTTGAGGCCGATCAACGCTTGGGCGGCCGCCCCACGCCGCCTATTTCGCCTATAAATGCTGGCGACGTTCTGCACGGGCGTGACTGGCGAGAATCGTCCCTTCTTGGCTTGCATGGCTGGCAGAAGATGTCCGATGCGCTGCACTACGGGCGAGGCATGGTTGTCGCGCGCCTTCGTCTCAGCGGCGAAATTCGTTACCAACGACGCTACCGCATTGAAGCAACTGAGGCATCGGTGCTTTGGCTGGCTGACGCTTCACATCTCCTTAACGACTTTGCCGTGCTCCTTGCTGAACGGGAATTACATAGGGAGCGGACAGCGGGACGTGAACCGAATCCTCGCTTATGGAGCGCTATTGCTGTACGACGAGCATGGCTCGACGGCATAGCCACGGACGACGAGTTGCATGGAGCAATGCAGGCAACGATGGAAATGATAAAGGAAGGCGAACTACAGTGGCGCAGTAGTTATTTCGAGGCGGCTGCGGAATGGGCGCGGCTTGCCCAAATACGTCAGTACATGAAGCGGGGCGAGGGACCACAACCCAGCGATGAGAAACAGGCACAACTTGGCGCAGATATGAGCGCAGCCGAAGCACGTATGACTGAAGCGGGAGCGGGCGGGCGGGCGGCATGGCTCGTGTACACCGTATCGAATAATGGCATTGTATCGCCGCGAGCTATGGGATCTCTACTTCGAGAAGAGGGGCGTGACCCATTCGGGTACGAATTGAAGGACCGACTGGTACAGGCATTTGCCCCAGAAGCATAAACGTACATCTCACCTTGCACCGAAGAAACACAGTCTGTGCCCTTCAGATGCCGCCGAGGAAGCGACCGGGGTTGAGGGTGCCGTGCGGGTCGAAGCTGGCTTTCAGTTCGCGCATCACGCCTGTGGTTGGTGGCTCCGCGCCCCAGACGGACAGGGTAGCGGCGTGCGCAGGGTCGCAGCCCCAGACGGTGAGGGCGGGCCAACGCGGTTGCAAGGTGCCGAGCGCGGCCCGCAACCCTGCCCCTTCCGCGTCGCCTGTGACGCGTAGATGGGCAACGCCAATACCGACCGTGGCGCGGATTGCGATTTCCAAGCCGTGTTCCGGGCCGACGCGTTGAATCTCTGCGAGGGCGACGGGTAGCTCTGTGGGCAGGGTGGCGAGCTTGAGCACGGCGACCGATGGCGTGAGGTCGCCCGTGCCGCTCCAGTCGGCGAGGCTCGTCCAGAGGCGCGCGTGCTCATCGCCTGCGATGGTGGCGATCTCGGTGAAGTCCGTACCCGCACCGATGCACCAATCGCGGATATCGCGTTCCTGCCGTGTCACGGTCGCAGCGCTACCCTCACAGCGTACGCACAGGAGGTCGCCGTCGAGTGGGGCGCGGACGGCGGTTGCGGCGGTGGGTGAGACGTATTCGAGCGCCATCGGCATCAGCGGCGACGCGACGATGCGGGCCGCGAGCGCGAAGGCGACCTCCGCACGGGCGCACTGAATGACGAGCGTGCGCTCGGCTGCGGGCTGAGGCAGGAGCTTGAAGTTGAGCCGCGTGACCACGCCGAGGGTACCGAGCGCGCCGAGATGCATCTTCATCATGTCGAAGCCGGTGACGTTTTTCACCACCATGCCACCCGCCTTCGCCACCGTGCCATCTACGTATGCGGTGTCGAGGCCGATGCAGAAGTCACGGATCGTGCCGTAGCCGTGACGGCGCGGGCCGGAAGCGTGGGTGGCGAGGATGCCGCCGAGCGTGACCCGATCCGCATATGCTGGGTCAAGCGGCAGCATCTGCCCGTTCACGTTCAGGGCGTCGCGCAGGTCGGTGAGCGTCATGCCCGCCTGCACCGCGATGGTCAGGTCTTCCGGGGTGTATGCAAGCACCTTGTTCAGACGACGCAGGCTGATGGCGAGATCGTAGTGGCGCGGCGGGTAGCCGAGGGTCTGGTGTGTGCCCCCACCCCAGGGTACGACCGACGCGCCGCTCTCATCCGCACGCTTCAGGAGCGCCGCGACCTCGTCCGCAGTGCCGGGCGCGGCGACGAGCGCAGGAGACTGCGCTCCGATGGCGAACCCTTCCGCCCGCTCCCCACGGTGCAGGTGGCCTGCGCCCACGATCCCTTCCGCCACCGCCGCGAGTGCATCCAGATTCACCGCCTGTGTCGCCACTCCGCCCCCTGTTTCACATGCTATCGAAGCAAAATCATTAAGCACGAGCACACAGAGAAAACCGCGCACTTTCAGTCGTTCGCCGCCGGAACCGCAACATCGTCTATTTCAGCGGGCGTGGTGCCGTGCTCATTCGCACTCGTGTGGCTGTATTCGTCCACCCCACCCACTGATGCGCCACCGGGGGCGTTCATTTCTTCCATACCGTGGGCATCGTGGCCGTGGCCGTAATGCGGACCGCGCGCGCGCGGTATGGGGTCGCCCGGACGTGGTTCTGCGATCTTCGCGTATGCGGCGGGCATCGCCGACGCCTTCAGTTCGCGGATTTCGCCGCACCCTTGTGAGGCCGGAAAAACCTTGTCCGGGTTGAAGAGATCGAGTGGGTTAAAGGTGCGCTTCAGCTTCGCCATCGCCGCGAGGTCTTCGGTGGTGAAGGCAATCGTCATTGCCTTGCGCTTCTCGAAGCCGACGCCGTGCTCGCCGCTGATCGCCCCGCCCGCCGCGATGCAGGCGCGAGTCATCTCCATCGCCGCTTCCAGCGTGCGCTCGATGGCGCCCTTCTCACGGCGGTCGAACAGCAACAGTGGGTGCAGGTTGCCGTCGCCCGCGTGGAACATGTTCGCCGTCTGGAGCTTGTACTCGTTCGCAACCTGCGTGACGTAGTTGAGGATTTGCGGCAGTTTCGTGCGGGGCACTACGCTGTCTTGCAGGTAGTAGTTCGGGGCGAGGCGGCCCATCGCGCCGAGCGCGCCTTTGCGACCGGCCCAGAGGGCGTCGCGCTCCGCCTGAGAGGCTGCGAGACGCACCGAGCGTGCGCCTGCTTCATTGCAGATCGTAATCACACGCGTCGTCAGTTCGTCCAGCCCTTCCGCAAGGCCGTCCAGTTCGATCAGGAGGATGATGGAGGTGCCGTCGTCCGGGTAGCCTGCGTGATAGGCCGCCTCGACCGCCTTGCAGCCGGGGCCGTCCATCATCTCCAGCGCGCCGGGGATGATGCCCGCACCGATGATATTGCCCACGGTCGCGGAAGCCGGTTCGATGGTATCGAAGATGGCGAGCAGCACGCGCACCGTTTCCGGTGTATGCATGAGGCGACACGTCACGCCCGTGACGATGCCCATCGTGCCTTCACTGCCGACAAACATCCCCGTGAGGTCGTACCCCGGCGCGTCCGGCACGCCGCCCGTCTGGATGATACGCCCGTCGGGAAGCACCACTTCGAGGCCGAGTACATGATTGACCGTGACGCCGTTCGCGAGGCAGTGCGGCCCGCCCGCGTTCGTGCCCACATTGCCGCCGATCGTGCTGGACTTCTGGCTCGCGGGGTCTGGCGCATAGTAGTAGCCGTGCGGCATGATCGCCTGCGAGAGATGCAGGTTGACGACGCCAGGGTCTACCACGGCGCGGCGGTTCGCGTAGTCTATCGAGCGGATCGTGTTCATTCGTGTGAGGGAGATGATGATCCCACCGCGCACCGCCGTCGCGCCACCGGCGAGGCCCGTGCCCGCGCCGCGCGGGATGACCGGCATTCCCGCCGCGCCCGCCAGCTTGACGACTTCCGCCACCTGCTGTGTCGTCTGCGGGAGCACCACGATGTCCGGCAGCGCGTGCTCATGCGTGCCGTCCGCATCGTAGACGAGCAGATCGCCGCGCTGCGTGAGCACGTATTCCGGCCCAAGCAACGCAATGAGGCGGCGCACGAGCGTGGTGCGGTCAATGGTCGAGGTGAGCGGTGCAGTCGCCGTGGTAACAGGGGCAGTGAATGTGGGGGCAAGGGCAGTCGCCATGTGGGACACTCCTCTCCGTGCAGGCAGCCATGTAGTTTACCGTGTATTGTCCTCCACTTTGCCCCGATCGGCAAACGCCAATCCCGGCCCATAGCCAAGTGATACCGCGCGGGTATGGAGGCGAAGCGAACGGCTTACCCGTCCGTGGGATGGCGCGAGAAGATCATCGCGCCGGGGCCGCTATAGACGAGATGGTAGCGCGGGTCGTCCACGAGGGAGGGAACGAGCGTGCAGCACAGGAACGGCTGATCGCTCGTGATGCGGATATAGACGTAATCGAACGTCTGGCCCGTGTCTGCCGCCCAGTTCTCGACACACTGCGCGTCCTCATCGGCACAGAGTTGCGCGCCCCAGTGCTGCTGAATGCGCCGGAGAAACACCTTATCCGGCAACCACTCGTACCCCTGCGCGGTAGCGATGCTGGGACGCTCCGCGAACACGGGGAACCATTCGGAGGTCTTGTCCGTGGTCCAATCGAGATGCTGGCTGACCACGAGGAACTGGCTGGTCGCGGGCGTCTCCCGCGCCACCCACTCCATTGCCGCGCGGTCGGCGGGAACCAGGGCGGCGAGATTAGGCAACTCACCACCGAGGTTCGGATTGGTCTGCAATGCGCCATTCGTTGCATAGACGAGCGCACCGCCAAGCACGATGGCCGCGAGCGCCTTGCGTACGGGGCTAATCCAGAGAGGCGTGATCTCCCGCATGCGCTGTGAGGAAAACAACGCCACCTGCCACGAGTAGGGCTTCGTGATTAGCGGTTGATTGAGCAACGGAAAGAGGAAGTCCGTGACGGCGAGACCGGCGAGCAGGGCAATCGGCAGCGTCGAATACGTGTTCGCGGCCCGGTTGTCGAGCAGGTTGATCGCCAGCCACCACACGGGCAACCCCGGCAGGAGCAGCCCGCGCCGCGAGATCGAGGTGAGCGCACCGAGTACGCAAGTCACGACACCCAGAAACCCGAGACGCACGAGGACGGGAAAGAACGGCTCGCTTGTGGTGCCTTGCAGGTTTCGCAGTGTGTCGGCAATTTCGTTGCGCTCCGCGTCGCCGGACCAGATGGCGATGCCGGTCTGTTGCGCGTTTCGGAACGGATCAATGCCATGGTAATAGAGTATCGTACCCCACCACGGAGCAGTTACTGCCGCGACGCCGATACCGACCACGACCGTGAACCACAGGGCACGCCGGCTCGACCCATAAAAGAAAAGAAAAATCAGCATGCTGTAGGCGAGGAACTCGCCCGTCTCAAGGTGGCTGAGGACGCACAGCGATGACAGCATGACCGTGGGAAAGAGGTAGCGGCTATCGCCCGTCGTGTAGAGCTGGTACACCTGATAGAGCGCGAGCACGGCAAACAGAAAGCCCAGCGACCGCGTGATGCCGCCACCCATCAGTAGCCAGATGAAGCTGCGGGGAATGACCGCGAACACAAACGTCGCAACGACCGCGCCGACGGGGGAAAGGATGGCGCGGGCAAGCGGGAAGACCGCAAGGATCGTGGCCGTCGTCACCACGAGCGGGATGATCTGAAAGAGCGTAATGAGCGGGATGTGCGTGACATCATTGAGAAGCCCCGCCAGATAAAAGCTGAACGGGGCATATGCGTACGGGATGCTCCCGCTATTGTATGAGGTGTACACGGGCAGGGCGTAATGATTCGCTTGCAGGTCATGCACCATCACGTAAAACAGCCCGCCATCGTTTGGCGGAAACCCTTTTGGCAATGATTGCATGGCGCGAATGAAAAAGCCGAGGATTACCGCCGCCGCGACGCCTACGGGCATCGCAAAGCGCGACCATTCGGATGCGAGGCGGGTGCGAAGGGACAGGGATGTATCGGGCACCGGAGCCGGCGGAGACACGGCTAATGCCGGCGGTTCCAGTCGCGGTTCATCATCCAAGGCTACGTCGCCACCGATCTGCTCGCGGACCGCCAACGGCATCCAGTTTACTCCTTCGCCCATGCCACCCATGTGCCCCGGCACGACGCGAAGCGCCGTGTTCCCCTCGTGTGCAGCCGTTATTGTGACGCAAAAACCGGGCGGTTGCAACCTGTCCGCCCTCAGTGTATGCGAATGCACAATCTAGGCCAACAAGACGGGTATTATCTATTTTCTGATTTTTCGTACGAAAATTCAATATCAGAGGAGCTGAAGGAAAGTAGGGTTTGTCGGACATCATCAATTGGAACGGCGACGGTCGTTCGTAAGGAGCAATCAGGCGGGCACGGGGAAGAGGTTGCACGAAACGTGCAACCTCTTCCTGCGACGGGCTTATCCTACCCGCACTTGATCGTGATGTTGGCCGTGCGGGCGGCAATCGTGCCCTGGGCGAGCAATTGCTGCTCGCCCTTTTTCAGGTAATCGTCCAGGCTTTCCCCGTCAGTGAGATACGCCAGGAAGTTCTGTCCCCACTGCGGGCGGTCGGCATGGCTGAGGTTGTTGAAGTAGAACAAGTCTCGGTAGAAAATCTGCTCTTGATTCTGGTAGAAGAGCGCGAAGCGCGGGTCTTCGAGCTTGACGTTTTTGTTCACGGGCAGGTCATACCCCGGCTTCACATACTGCGCCTGAGTCTTCGTGGAGGTCATGTATTGCAGGTAATCTATTGCGATGGCCTGCCCCATCGCGTCTTTGCCCTTCTCGCGCAGGTCCGCGAGCGGGATGCCGTAGGTGATGCCCCGCTCGCCGTCGTCCGCGATCCTGCCCGCATTCATGGCGATATCGGCCCCAAAGGTGTCCGCATCGGGTTGCGGTGTCGGGAACGCGCCAAGGTCGAACTTCGTCGTACCCTCGGCTTTGGCCTCGTCATACAGGGCGAGAAAGTTTTGGCTCTCATAGATCATCACGGCCTTACCTTCAAACCAGAGTTGGCGCACATCGTTCACCTTTAGCGTGGAGTAGCCGGGGTTCCAGTAGGAGATGAGCTTTTTCAGGGCGGGCCACCCGGCGCGGCTCCAGGGCGTGTCCATCGTCCATTTCATGCCGCAGACCGCGTCCAGTTTCTGTTGCAAGCTGATGAACGGGCCACCCCCGGAGAGGCTGTCCCACTGCTTGCGCCCCAGCGAAATCATCAGGATCCAGGACGTGTGCGCGAGCGTCTGCACATCTCCCTGCCGCGCGATGGGAATGAAGCCCGCCGCTTTCAGTTTGTCACAGACGGCGAACCACTGCTTCCACGTCTTTGGCTCGTCCGCGTCCGTCAGGCCCGCCTTTTTCCATGCGTCCTTGTTGTAGACCCACGCGGACTTATAGGTCGTGAAGGGCAGGGAGTAGTTGTTTTTCAGGCCGAACTTCGTGAAGAGAAAGAGGTTTGGATCAATGTCATCGCGCCACTTGGGCGCGCCGTACGCGGATGGGCCATCGAGCACGGACGTGAGGTTGACCCACGGCACCGTGTTGTTCGCCTCCTGCACATCGGTGGTTGTCTGCTCCGGGTACGTGGCGACAAGCGTGGCGAGGTTCTTACCGGCGAAGTGTGTATCTACCCACTGGTAGATTTCCGTCGCCGTCGTGCCGGGAATTTCCGTGAGGTCAATCGTTACGCCGGGATGCTCGGTCTGGTATTGCTTGAGCAAATCCTTGAAAACGGTGGTGCGCGGGTCGGGCTTGCCGCCGGAGAGGGGTGGGTCAAACTGTCGCGCCAGCGAGATGTTGCCCTTCAATTCCGGGCGCATCATCGTGATCGCGGTGCTGCTCGCGCCGGTCGGGGCGCTCATCGCGCTCGTCGCGGCAGTCGTTGCCCCGGCGGTTGCGGCGGGCGCGCTCGTCGTCATCGCCGGTGCGCTCGTGGGCGTGATGATCGTGACCTGTCCCTGGCTCGTGGGCCGTGTTGTGCCCCCGGCGGGTGCGCTCGTTGCCGCACCCCCGGCGGGGCTTGTCGCCACATCGTTACCACCACAGGCCGCGAGAATGCCTGCCGCCGCTCCCCCCGCCGCGAGGCCGAGGATACGCCGTCGTCCTATCTGAATCCCAAAGCCTGCCCGTTTCGTCCATCCGTTCACGTTGCTTCCTCCTGAATAGAGTGAACTAATCGCCAGTGTCCCTTTTGTCCCTTTGGTCCGATACCTCCATCGCTGGACGATTCCCGCCTCCTGCCGGACGATGCGTTACAGCTTAATCGCGCCGGATGTCAGTCCCTTGATGAACTGCCGGGACGCGAGCGCGAACACGATCAGCAGGGGCAGGCTCGCCATCGTATAACAGGCCATGATGAGGCCGTACTGCGAACCGAGGTCGCCCGAAAAGGTGCGCAGGATCAGCGCGAGGGTGTAGTGGTCTTTTTTCGAGATCACCACAAAGGGCCAGATGAAGTCATTCCATAGCCGGATGAGCTGGATGATCGCCAGCGTGGAGAGGATTGGCTTGGAAAGCGGCAGCATCACGCGCCAGAAAATCGTGAGGTGCGAGGCGCCGTCAATGCGTGCCGCCTCGATCAACTCCCCCGGCACGGCGGCGAAAAAGGTGCGCAGCACGAAGATCGCGAAAATCTCGCCGGAGGAGATGTACGGCAGGATCAGGCCGAGGTAGTTTTCCAGCAGGTGCAACTGCCCCGTAATCACGTAGCGCGGCACGAGTAGCAGCACTTCCGGCACCATGAGCAGCGACAGCACGGCAAGAAACAGCAAGCGCGAGCCGGGAAAGGTGAAGCGCGCGAACGAGTACGCCGCCAGCGACGCGAGCAGGAGTGTGCCGCCGATGCTGGCGATGCAGACGATGGCGGAGTTCAGGAGCGGGCGCAGGATTTGCTCCCACGCGAACACGTAGTTATCGAAATGTAGCGGCAGGGTGGGCCAGATCGGCTGCACCGCGAACTGCGCCCGCGTCTTGAACGAGATCGAGATCATCAGAATAAAGGGCAGAAAGGTGAGCAGGGCAACCAACCACAGAAAGGTATATTGCCCGACCTGCCGGTCGTGTTTCGTGCCCGCCGTCACGGCAACATGATGCGTTGCGACGGCGGCTTCCGCGTTGCTCAGGACATCTTGCGCGTTCTGCATCGTTGCTCCTTTCAGAAGTACGCAGTGTGCAGAGGGACAACGACCGCGATTCCACTCGTGACGCGCGTGCAATCCCATGTTTACTGCGTACTGCCTGCTGCTGACTGCTTAAACGATCCCCGTTTCCCGCGTCTCGCCGTCATCGGACTTGAGCAGGAAATTATTGATGAGCGTGAGCACGAGGATAAAGAGAAACATCACGAGGCCCACAGCGGAGGCGTAGCCGAGGCGATAGCTCTGGAACGCCTTGAGGAAGAGGTAGACGCCCGGCACCATCGTGGCGTTCGCGGGGCCACCCTCGGTGAGAATGTAGATGAATACATACCGCTGAAAGGTCTCGATGATCGTGAGCACGGCGAAGAGCTTGATCTGCCCCCGGATGAGCGGCAGGTCAATTGTGAAGATGCGCCGCCACGTCCCCGCGCCATCGAGCTTCGAGGCGTCGAGCACGTCCTGCGGGATGTTTTGCAAACCGGCGAGGTAGATCAACATACTCGTCACACTCGCCCAGGGAAAGCCGATGAAGATGTACGACCACAACGCGCTTTTCGGGTCGGACAGCCATAACTGTGGTTGCTGCCCCATTGCGTGCAGCACAGTGTTGAGAAAGCCATCCACGGGGTTGTAGAGGTACTGCCATAACAGGAGCGTGACGAGGTTCGGCACAATCACGGGAATGAGCAGAAAAACGCGCCAGAACTTCTGCATCCGCTCGCTGGCGAGGTTGAAGATTGCCTCCGCGATCACGATGGGCATCAGGAACGGCACCGTCAACTGAAAGAGAAAGATCAGCACGATGTGCTTGACCGAGAGGATGAACACCGGGTCGCGGGCCAACTCCTGAAAGTTTGCCAGCCCGATGAAGTTCTCGATCCGAAAGCCGTCCCAGTCAAAGAACGACTCTTTGAACGCGAGAAACGCGGGGTAATACTCGAACAGCACGAGCAGCACGAACGCCGGCACGAGAAAGGCATACACCAGCCTGAGCCGCCAGAGGCGTTCCAGAACGCTTGCCTCACGCCGGGCAGGGGCGACGCCGGCGCGGGGTCGAGTGATATTACGTACAGCCATACCGTTCCTCTCTTCGCTTACCCGCAGGGGATGTTCAGCTTCGCCTGACGGATGGTGGTTTGCGCATAGCCGGTGATTTCCGTCTGCTCATCCTTGATGTAGCCATCCAGGTCTTTCTGGCCTAGCAGGTACGCCTGGTAATTCGGAATCCAGTCCGGGCGGTTGCCGTAGTAGAAGGATGCCGGGAAGAGCTGGTTCTTGTTCTTGTAAAAGAGCGCGAGGCGCGGGTCATCCAGCTTCACATTCGGGTTCACCGGCAGATCGTAGCTCGGCTTGACATAGATTGCCTGAATTTCCGGCGACGTGAACCATTGCAGCAGGTCAATGGCGATGGCTTCGGTGCCGGGGTCTTTGTCCGAACGGATGTCGGGAACGGCGACGTTGTATGCGAGGCCGCGCTCGCCATCGTCCGCGATGGGGGCGGCATTCATCGCCAAATCAGCGCCAAAGGTTTCGGCGTCCGGTTGCGGGGTGGGGAACGCGCCGACCTCGAAGGTTTCCAGCCCTTCGCCCTTCGCCTCGTCGAGCCGCTTGAGGATCGTCTGTCCCTGATTGCCGGGCGTGCCCTGCCAGAGCACCGCTTTCTGCGAAAGCCAGAGTTGCTCGACATCGCTCGCTTTCAGCGTTGTGCTCCCCGGTGGCCAGTACTGGAACAGGCGCTTCGTCACCTCGGCGGCCTTGCGGTTCCAGGGGGTGTCCATCTTCCACTTGCCGGAGCACAACGCTGCGTACTTGGTCTGGTCGTCCGCGAAGATCTGGCCGCCGCTCATCGCGAGCCAGTCCTTGCGTCCCAGTGAGTTGGTGAGTAGGCCATACGCATGGGAGAGGGCGAAGGCATCGCCGGTGCGGGCAATCGGGATCACGCCGCTGGCCTTGAGCTTGTCGAGCACCTTGAAGAAGTCTACCCACGTCTTTGGCTCATCCGCTTCCGTGAGGCCCGCCTTGTTCCACATTTTCTTGTTGTACAGCCACGCCGCTTTATATGCCGTGAGCGTGACGTAGTACAACTGTTTGAGCGAACTTTGCATGTAGGCAATCGTGTCGTCGGGGAAGTCCTGCCGCCAGAGTTTCATCGTGTACGGGCTGACTTTGGCGAGGTAGGGCGTCATTGCGATCCACGGTGAGGTGTTGGATGCTTCCTGCGCGGTGGTCGTGTTGAAGAAATGCGCCGAGATCGTGGGCACGCTCTTTGACGCGAGCCGCGTTTTGACCCATTCGGTCAGTTCGTCAAAGCTGCTCCCCGGCACGCGCACCCATTCGAGCGTCACGCCCGGATGCTCCTTCTGATAGCGGTTCAGGAGGTCCTGGAAAACGATGTTCGCGGGGTCGTCCTTGCCGTTCGAGAGCGGGCTGGCGGGCTGGCGGGCAATCGTTACTTTGCCCTTCAGATCGGCGCGCATCATCGTGATTGCCGGGCTTGCCATGAGCGCGGTAGGCGCGACGACGGGCGCGGCTGCGGTCGTACCGGCTACGGTTGCTCCCGCCGGGGCCGACGTGCCACTCCCAGCCATCGTGGTTGCCGTGGCTGCCGTGGTTGCCCCCGCGCTCGTCGCCCCCGCACCTGTCGTCACTACCGCCGGTGTCGGGGTGGTAATTGTGACGCGCGCGCCGCCCGTGCTCGTCGCGGCGGGTGCGCCCGTCGTCGGCGCCGCCGCAGGCGCGGAACCACCACATGCGGCGACTACCGCCCCACCTGCACCGGCAATCGCCAGCCCCAATGCGCGTCGCCGTGTGACCTGCGATGTCGTCGTGCTGTTGTGCATCGTTTCCTGCCCCTGTCGTCGGTTGTTGATGATCGTCACATGAGCATTAACGGGTCATGCCATCGCAATGTGATGCGTCGTGGCTGCCCCCTGGCAAACCATGCCGCGTTTCTCACTACGAGTGCGCGCCAGTGTTTCCCAGCGGGCGGGAGGAGCCGATACACTACACCCTGTATCAGTTGTGGTAAACGGCGCGAAGCATAGCAAGGGGCGGTATCACTGTCAAGAACCGTTGCGCGCCGGAAATCGAAGGGCGCGCATCATCCCCACCACTCGTGATACTATGCCCACCACTGCTCAAGAGGCGTTTTTGCCTGTGAACCGCCGGTATCGGCGGGGTACAACGGGCTACTTTCAGGAGGAACGTGCGTATGACCACGCTGACCGGGGGACAAGCCCTCGTGCAATCACTGAAACGCGAGGGAGTGACCACAATCTTCGCGTTGCCCGGCATCCAGCTTGACTGGGCTTTCGACGCCCTGTACGAGGAGCGTGACGCGATCCGCGTCGTCCATACGCGGCATGAGCAGGCGACCGCGTACATGGCGGACGGCTATGCGCGCACCACGGGGGATGTCGGTGTCTGTCTCGTGGTGCCGGGGCCGGGGTTGCTGAATGCGACTGCCGCCCTGAGTACTGCATACTCCTGCTCCGCGCCCGTGCTCTGCATCTCCGGGCAAATCAATGCGAACATGATCAACGTCGGACGCGGCCTTTTGCATGAGATCAAAGACCAGTTGACGATGATCGCGAGCGTCACGAAGTGGGCGCACTGCGCGATGACTCCCGAGGAAGTCCCCGGCACCGTGCGCGAAGCGTTCCGGCAGATGCTCACCGACCGTTCCCGCCCGGTAGAGATCGAGGTGCCGCAGGACATCCTCGCGCGGTCCGGCGATGTCGAACTGTTCGCCCCGGAGAGCCGGGACCGCGACCGGCCCGCAGGCGACTCGGACACCATCGAGGCGGCGGCGCGGCTGCTCGGCGCGGCGAAGAACCCGCTCATTTGCTCCGGCGGCGGTGTGCTGTCGAGCGGTGCATGGACGGAACTTCAGACCCTCGCCGAGATGTTGCAGTCGCCCGTAGTGATGAGCCGCAACGGGCGCGGCGCGCTTTCCGACCGCCATTACCTCGCGCAGAACTCCCTCGGCGGGCGCGAACTGTTGCCAAAGGCGGACGTGATCCTTGCCGTGGGCACGCGCTTTGTAGACCCCGCGACGATCTGGGGCCTGAGTGACGAACAAACGGTGATCCAACTCGACATTGACCCGGAGGAGATCGGGCGCAACTACCCGCGCACGCAGGTGATCCATGCGGATGCGAAGGCCGGTCTCGCCGCCCTCATCGAACGTGTCGGAAAGCACAGCACGGCACGCCCCTCCCGCGAGGATGAACTGACGGCACTGAAGGAATCCGTGCAGCAGCGGCTGCAAAGCGCGCAACCACAAGCCGCGTGGGCCGATGCGATCCGTCGTGCGCTGCCGGATGACGGCATCCTCGTCAACGAATCCACACAGGTCGGGTACTACTCCAACGTCGGCTTTCCCGTCTACCAACCGCGCACCTTTCTCAACAGTGGATACCAGGGCACACTCGGCTATGGCTTTGCCACGGCCCTCGGCGCGCAGGTGGGCAACCCGGACAAAAAGGTCGTGTCGCTCAACGGTGATGGTGGCTTCATGTACAACGTGCAGGAGTTGAGCACGATGGTGACACACGGCATCAACGCTGTGACCATCGTCTTCAACGACAACGCCTTTGGTAATGTGAAGCGCATCCAGCAGCAGAGCTTTCACAACCACACCATCGCGTCGGACCTCGTCAACCCCGATTTCATGAAGCTCGCGGAATCGTTTGGCGTTGCCGGATACCGCGTCACGGAACCGAACGGCCTCGAACGCGCCCTGAACACGGCCTTTGCCGCAGATGCGCCCGCGTTGGTCGAGGTGCCGGTTGGGGAGATGCCGGGCATCGGGCCGCTGCTCGGATGGGGACAATCGCCGTCCCCGCCCCCGCCTCGCCGCTGACGCCGTCATCCATCCTGTCGCTACCGCAAGGGCAGGCCACCGTGCCTGCCCTCCCCGGATAGCAACCGCTCACTCTTGCTGACACATGCGAAAGGCCGAAAGCACCACGCTTTCGGCCTCGTTATCGCTCTCGCGTTACCATTCCGGTCATGCGGTTACTGCTTTTTCGTGCGCCGTTTATGGAGAAACCACGCGGCTTTCACGAGAACATCTCCGTTCATCGCGCTCCGTTGCTCTTCCATCTGACGGATATACTCGTTCTTTTCGGGTACGACCGTGCCTTCAATCGTGCGCACCCGTTCTTCAAGCTGAGCGAGATGCGCGTTCTTTGTCGCGAGGGCAACGCGCAATTCGGCAAGCGCGGTGTTTTCCATACCCAGGGCATGGTACGATCGGATTTCCATTTCCCGCAGTTTTGTTTTCGTTTCCCCTAGCTTCCCTTCTGTTTCCCGCAGCCTCGTTTCCGTTTCCCGCAGCTTTGTTTCTGCTTCCCCCAGCTTCCCTTCCGTTCCCCCCAGCTTCCCTTCCGTTTCCCACAGCCTTGTTTCCGATTTCCACAGCGCGGTGTTTATCTCAGACAGCTTTGTCTGCGTTTCCCATAAGCGTGTATCGCTGTGATGCAACGCGATATTTCGGCGTCCAAGCTCCACTTGTGTCATTTCCAGCGCGTCCTCGCTCTGGGCAAGCGCGGCTACTGTCTCGGCGTCGTGCCGTTGCGTCTCCCGCCATGCGCGCGGGTGAATGACGGAGCGCATCGCGGTGCGTGCGTCCATGTCCGCAGCGAAGATTGCCGGAAAACGCGTTCGTGCCTGCTCATCCACAAAGATCAGCAGTGATTGCACCATTTCAGGTGCGACGCGTGTATCGCTCCAGAAGCGTCCACGTACGCTATCAAGTGCAGCATACCCATGTGCGGCAAAGAGCACTACCCACGGATGGAGCCACTGTGCCTGATCTATCTCAGCGTCAGACGCGGGTAACGGGGCAGCAAAGAGTACTGCGGGCGCGAGTTCCGTGAGCGATTGTACGAGCGTGTGCATCTCCGATGCTGCCTGCGGGATTGCGGGCGAGAAACAAAGTGCGAGGTCAAACCGTTCCTTGATTTGCGGCAACCGCTGCGGGTCGGCAGTCATCACGTCTTTCGGCGGGATGTGCAAGGTGTTACGGTCTGTCCCGTCAATATCAACCCCAAGCACCCGCTCGACGCCATGCTCCGTAAACACCGAGAGCCACGCGCCTGTACCGCACCCAAACTCGACCACACGCGTTGGCGAAAGCGTTTCCATCAGAAAAGGAACAACAGCTTGCGCCGTGTGCAGGTTCACGGTGTCATCCGCGTGCGTGCGCGCAGTCTTGCCGCGTGGGCTATCAGTCTTTTGCAGGATGAATATGCTCTCCCACGATTCAGGTACGGGCTTCCCCTTATCAAGGATCTCGAGGGGGAAGTCCAACTCGTCGCGCGCGTATTCGAGCATCTCGAGAAATGTTTGATAGGTGAAGACATGAAAGTGAATGGAGTAATCGGTATCAATCAGGTGCTGGATGTGCGCTTTGACATTCGCTTCGGTTTCTTCGGGCGTTGCCCCCTCGAAGTTCTGCTGCGTTTGGGGGTCGTATTCCCCCGTCATGTACGTCGTCCAGTCCGCGAAATGCTCGTAATTACGTGCCTTCCGGGTCTGTGCGTCAACGCGGTAGTCTTCGACCATATGCATGAGTGGTGTGAGCGGGCGGTGTTCATCCCATCCGATACGCTTGTCGGGCACCGTAAGATAGACAACGCCGCCGGGGCGCAGCTTCGCCAGCCAATTGCTGATCGTGCCAAGCGGGTCGTCCGTGTGTTCGATCATGTTGTTGGCAATCACGAAATCGAGCGACGCATCCGGCACGGTGCCCAGCACCTGCCCATCGTCTACGATGTCAACGGGCATAATGTCCCAGTCGCTCAGTTCGGGGTAATGCTTGCGCAACCCTTCAAGATCGTAGCGATCCACGTACCGGATACGGGTGATCGGCTGACCGGAAAGATCCAGCGGGTTGTGGAGGGCACCAACCTCGACCCCATCTCCCGCGAGGTACTGCTTGAAGTGCTGCCGCCGCAGGTAGTAGTGGGTTTTTTCGTCGATCTTCAGGTGGGGTTTCTCATCAACTTCCATACGTGCGAGGATACCAACGAGAACTGGCAGTGTCAATACGGCTACGCGCAAATATCGCCCGTGCCCCCTGATGGTGGAAACACGGGCGATAGACAAACGGCAAACGCCGCCCGGTTTACGACTTATGACTGGCGAGTGACTGCCGTGCGAATTCAGCGTGCGCCGCAGCGCGCTTGCTATCGTAGGGGAAATCCACTGCGGCAGGTGGCTTCTCGTCACGGACCTTGAACGGGGTAAACTTCGCGAGCCGCTCTCCCGGGTTGTCCTTCCGCTTGGCAACAATCCGGTACGAGAACGTCCCATTCGTCTCGCCCTGCTCCTGGCCCCGCGCCGCAAGCGCACGCGCGTCCGCTTCCACTGCAAAGCCGGAGGCATTCTTTGTGGCAATGTGAAGGGCGTTATTCGCGCCATGCTCCATCACGAACACATGCATTTTGCTCGTGTCCACCACGGCAGCGAAGTCGGGATCGAGCTTCACTTCCGCCCGACCGTTGACCAGCGACGCCTCACCGAAATCCTCAAACCATGCTTCGGGGGATTCCATGCAGTACAACAGGCGATACTGACCATCGGGGTGAGGCACCGCGCCGTTCTTCGGGCCACCATAGACGATAAATTGCCCGGCGACTTGCACGTTGCCGCTAAAAAAACCGGCTATCGAGCCGGTACTGGCCACCCCTTGCCCAAGAACCCCAACGGAGCTTGGACCCGTGGCGTAACCCCAGAGCGCGTAACTGCCAGACCCATTGGTGGTGCCGATTACACCGTACTTCGCAGTCCCGTTGGATTGGCCGAGGATACCGACGCCGTTTGCTGACTGCGCTTGTAACGCGATGCCATTCGCCGAATCCGATACGGCGAACACGCCATACGATTGCGGGCCAGTATTCAGGTTTAATGCGTTCACGGCGGTCGTCAGGGTGCTGTTCGCCGGGGTGGGACCGATGGTGCCCATCACGCCAATGCGTCCGAAGCCGTTCCCGTCGTTACGCCCCTCGATGCCAAAGGTTTGGGACTGGTCGTACGTGCCGCCGGGTTGAGGATTAATGAGACCCTGCACAGCCGTATGTCCTGTCCCTTGCGAGAAGTTTACGCCCTGCACGGAGAGACTTGCCACGGTTGGCGTACCGATGGTGCCGAACACGCCGCCCTGCACACCCACACCGTTGTTTACCAGCCCTTGCACGCCGTAGTCTATGCCATTTTGAGCGTATCCCTGTATCGCAGATGCCGGACCGATTCCCACCGCACCCGTAAAGTTCGACCGCACAACAAGCGCCTGCACCCCACTTGAGACGATAGACGTGGTGCCAACGCCGTTGTTCGTCGCGTCAAGTATGACGGCGGCTTGCGCGGCAGCGGGTTGCGCATCTTTCAAATCCCGCGCTACCAGCCCCGCCATCAATGCCGCCGCTGCCGCGACAACGCCACGCCGCCGCATCGCTGTCGGTGACGTCGCCTGTTTGCCTGCCGTCTGCCCGGTGTACTCGTGATCTTCCATTTGTGTCTCCCTGAAATAGTGATATGCGAACGCGCAGAAGCACAATAGCAGACAGAGACACACAAATACAAGAGATTCAGACGTGTTGTGCAGATGATGTTTCAGGCAAGGGGGGTGAAGGGAGAATTCGCACAGTCGCAAAACGATAAAGCCCACCACGCGGCATCACAAGCCGGGACGGTAGGCGGAAGATCGAGATTACCTGAGGCCGATATATGCGTCACATTTGCGTCGCGTCAGGTTCCCGACGCGGAATGCTGTCGGCGTACCCGTGCGCTCCCGATTGCCCCTGCTAACCCCGCGACCGCGATCATCGCCAGTGCGACCTCCACCACACGCACCAGCGCGAGTGGGATGCCGGTCGTTGCCGTGGGAGAAGGGGCGCGGGGAGATGCGGGGGCCGACGTCGGTGGTGCGAGCGTTGCGTTAGCCGCTGTCGCCGCCGGTGCGCCCGTAAACGCCCCACTGGCAGGCATCGAGGGCGCGGCAGGCGGCGTGGTTTGCTCGATCTGCGCGCCGGTCGGCCTCGTCGCCGTGGGTGACCCCCGGAAACCGCCCGTGGCGAAATCCGCCGTGATGAGCACAAAGAGAAGCACCGCCGCGATGGCCCCGAACGCGCCGAGCAGCGGTGTCAGCCGGTTGACACGGGCGGCGGGACGGAGAGGCGTCACGTTCGGCGCGGGTGCAGGCGCGGCGGCGGCAAACGGCGTTTGAACGGGAATTGGAATCGGCGCGGGCGTGTGCAGCGTTTCGCGCACCGTGCGGGCCTGATCTGCGGTCAGGGTAAAGGAACGCGAGGGGGCGGGTGACGGCAACGCCCGCAGCAGCGCCACGGTGGCCGCGAGTTCGTGGTAACGATCGCGCAGCGTGCGATCAGTGCCAATCGCCCGACGCACGGCTTCCTCGTCATGCGGGGGAAGATTGCCGTCGAGGTACGCGGAAAGCATCTCATCATCTATCGGCAGGGGTGTATCCCCGTATGTATGCGTCATTTTCAGCCTCTTCACCTGCCGTGCGCCCACCACGCACCCACTCATTCAGTGGGTACAGAGAAGGAACGCACGTAGTCCGCGAATTGTTCCTGCTCCCGCAGCCGCTCACGCAGGGTTGCCCGCGCGCGGCTCAGGCGTGACTTCACTGTGCCAAGCGCCACACCGGTAATCGTGGCGACTTCCTCATAGGCATAGCCCTGCACATCGCAGAGAATCACCACGAGACGTTGTTCCTCGGACAGCGTTGCGAGGGTGCGCTCCAGAAAGTCGCTCAACTCCGCCTGTGCCACGCGCTGCACGGGGTCCGCCAGCGGGGTCACGGTGCTCCATTGTGGCTCCGTCTCGAACTCCCGGTCGTCCAGCGAATCGGCGGCACGCCGGTTGCTCGCGCGCAGCAGATCGTAACAGCGATTGGTGACGATACGCACGAGCCACGCACGAAACGATCCACCATGAAAGGAGTCGAGCGCGCGATACGCCTGCAAAAACGCATCCTGCGTGGCGTCTTCCGCCTGCTCAGGCCGCCGCAGGAGCCGGAGCGCCACCGCGTATGCCTGTCGCTCATACTGGCGCACGAGTTGGTTGTACGCCTCCAGATTGCCGGCGCGGGCGGCGCGCACGAGGGTTTCATCGTCTGCGGGGTGCGGCAGTGCTGAACGTCGCCAGGACATCGCGCACGCTCCTCTGTCGGTCAATCGTTGCGGCATCGCGGCACGGGTCGCTCGGTGCGGCGGGGGATGAGACCGGGCAAGGCATGCATCGTACCGTGTGTCGCCTGCTTTCCCCATCGTACCCGCGATACGGATGGCAGTATCGCACGCGCCCGAACACCCTGCCAACTCTCTGCCCTCGTTCGCTTCGTCCAGCGCCGCAATGGACATGCTCATTTCCTTTCACCGCTTTCGCGGCTTTCTCAGAATCGCGCAATCGGTCGCACCGCACACCGGGTTTGCCCCAAGCGAACGGCGAGGGGTATCCGCATCTGTTCTGTCACCGCCCTTGCTCCCCGCATGTTCTCTGTGATAGAACGATGCCCCTGCCCGTATTCGTGGAAAACCGGAAAGGAACAAGCACATGCTGAGGCCCCGGCTCCGAATCGCGCTTCCCCTGCTCATGCTTGCCACCCTGCTTGTCGCATCGTCCGGTGCGCGTGCGGATGACCCGCCGCGTGACGCCGCTTTAAGTGTGACGCAGGCGAACGGCGTCATGCGGGAGGTCATCGGCAGCGGCCTGCCCGTCGGCGCGCCGGGGCAGGAACTCGTGCTGCTGCGCTTCACCTTTGAACCGGGGTCGGTGATTCCGCCACACATTCATCCGGGAATGCAGACCGCATACGTGCTCTCGGGCACGCTGGGCTATACCGTGCTTTGCGGGCACGCCCTTGTGACGACGCCTGCGGCAGATGGAAGCGCGCCTGCCACAGAACCGGCCAATCCCGGCCCGGAATTCCTGCTGCCGCCGGGCGCATCGTTCACCGAAGTCGAGGGGTTGGTGCATACAGGACGGAACGCCGGCCCCGGCCCACTCGTGTTGCTCGTATCGTCGCTGCTTGGGAACGACCAATCCGCGAGCATCCCCGTAGACCCGCAAACCGCCCCGCAATGTGCCCCCGCACACGCACATACCTGAATAGGCGGCATGAATGGAATCGCGCGGCGGTAACAGCCGATCAGGTCAGGACCGAAATGGCTTGCCCCGCATGGTATAGTAAGCGTGAATGAGCGGTGTTGGTGCCCGACGATGGGCCAGAAAGGGGCAGGAATGATGCGTCGAAGCCGGTTTGGGATTGGGTTTGTCGTGGCGGTGGCGTTCGCGCTGATGGTGCTTGCACCAGTCGCGGTGGGCGCAACGGAGATCGGGGCGATACCGGGCGCGTTGCAAAATGGCACGAGTGTGGTGGTATTGCAGGGCAACGGCTTTGGTCCCGGTGAAAAGGTCGCGGTCACGGGCTATCTGAACGACGGACGCACCGCGATTTATCCCGCGATCACTGCGGACGCGAGTGGCGCGTTCACCGCACCGGAGAACATCGTCAATGGCGTCACGCGGTACATTGCCGTGGGGCAGAGCACAACGCTGTCCGCCAGCACGATCGTTGGCCAGCCGAACTTCCCCCCTGGCTCGTTGCCGGGGCAGTTGCAGCCGATCTTCTACGGCCCGTATGGCGGGTATGGCGCATACGGTGGCTTCTCGTATCCCTTCCTGGGGGGATACTACGGGTAACAGGTGAGTGACCCCGCCCGTGTTCCGGGTGGATGTCCCTCCTCGCGAAAGGCGACGCAGCGCACCCCGCCGCGTCGCTTTTCCGTTGTGTACCGTCCCACATCAGGGAAAAGGATGGGCCCCGGCATTGTGGCTGTGAGGGCGCCGGAAAGGGCGGGCAGAATGCTCAGGCAACAGACGCGCCGATTGCGCACATCGTTCCTGGTGATGCTGGCGGTTGTGCTCGTGGCCCTGCCAGTACCGGTCGCTGCCGCCGCGATTGCCGTGCAGCCCGGTACGGTGAACGGCAGCGCCGCGTTGCTCGTGACGGGCAATGGCTTCGGCCCGAACGAGGCAATCAGGATCACGGGTGCCACGAACGACGGGCGACAGGCGGTCTACCCGGATGCGCGAAGCGACGGGAGTGGGAACCTCAATACCGCGCTGTACGCGGAGGCTTCCGTGGTCACGATTACCGCAACGGGGCAATCCTCTCAGGCCACCGCAACGGTCCCGGTTTACCCCGTAGTCTCCGCGATACCGGGCACTACGGGGTCTACGTATCCCGGACAGCCATATCCGGCTCAACCGTATCCTGTGCAGCCCTACCCGGCCCAACCGTACCCCGGCCAGCAGTATCCCGTGCAGCCGTCCGCACCGAGCCAGCCCGCGACATCGGTTGCCGGCATTGGTCAGCCAACGAGTGTGACGGGCGCCGGGTTTGGGGCGAACGAACGGATCGCGATCTGGTTTACCGGCCCGGATGCGTCGGTGACATCATATCCCGGCGTGGTTGCGGACAGCCGGGGCGGGGTCACGACCACTGCGGTCTTTCCCTCCGCAGGTCTCTGGCAGGTGACGTTGTCCGGGCAGTCGAGCGGTGTCACGGTAATTAACCGCTTCACCGTTGGCGGCGGTACAGCGGGCGTGCCCGGCCCGTTGTATCCCAGCGGGCAGTATCCGGGTGCGTCGTATCTCGGTTCCGGTGTGCCCCCCGTGCCGACCTATCGTTCGATGTGATGTTCCCAATGATTTCCTTATGGGGAGACGATCCTCTCATCGCAATCAGGAACCAGGGACAGACAAAGGCCCCGGCAAACTGCCGGGGCCTTTGTGCGACGAATACACGGTCGTATTAGAAGCGGCGAGACGAGGGGGTGTAATCGCTGTAGTCTTCGAGGCCACTGATGTCGCCCCAATCCTCCGCAGCGTTTCCGGCCGGGGCTGCATTCGCATTCGCATTCGCGCCCGCGCCTGCGGCCATTCCCGCTTCCTCCATTTCGCCTTCCACGGTGACGTTGCGGGCCGCAGGGCCTTTCGACGTCTCAATCGTATCGAGCGCGACGCGATCACCCTCGCGCAGGGCGCCACCCCGAATATGATCGCGATGCACGAATACATCGCGCCCGCCGTCAAGGGTAATGAAACCATAGCCCTTGTCCGGCGAGAAGCGGCGCACCGTTCCTCGTAAACCGGCCTCGCGCCCCTCGGCAACGCCTTCGCGCGTGACATTCGATGCCGCCGCCCCACGCGGGGTCATCGTCTGGTCGAAATTGACCCGATCACCTTCCGTGAGAATACCGTCAAACGGCTCGCGCACTTCACGCCGATGGACGAACAAATCTTCGCCGCCCCCATCCTGTGTGATAAACCCAAACCCCTTGGTCGGGTTAAACCACTTCACAACACCCGTCCCCATGCCGTGCTTTTCCTCCTGGCGCGCGAACCGTTGCTTCCGCACCCCTGTACCATGACAAACAGAACCCGTCTGGCGCATTCCAACAGCGGAATGCTTCTTGATGATAGACCCTTCTTTCGCACTGTCAAGACGAGTCGCAGTTATTAACATATGGATTATGCGACGCATTCCCCGGAATCGTCGCGAAACGAAGATTTCGTCCACGGTTAACCACGTTCGCGCCTCTCGCATCGGAGGCCACGCCCTCCATGCGGCCCGCGCGCCGTTACGGTACCCACACCGCGCGTTCGCCTCCCGCGATCACGAGCCGTGCGTCCGTGCCATCCGCGTCAACCCGCCACAGCCCACGGTCGTCGCCGGTACGGGCGGAAAAACGGGTGGCGATGATCGTTTGCCCGTCGGGCGACCATGCGGGGTCGGCAGACGTCAGCCCGTCGCCGCCAAAGAGCCGCCGCACTCCCCCGATGCCATCTACGCGGGCGACCGCGATGTCCACCGTGGGCGAGCCGTCCGCCCGCATCGCGCGCGACGCGAACACGAGTCGCGTACCGTCGGGGGACCAATCCGGTGCAGCGGCATCGGCCCCGCCGAGCGTGTACTGCGCGGCGCCGTCCGCGCTCACGATCACCACGCGGCTCCCACCCCCGCTCCCGCTGTCCGGCGTGTTCTCGTCATACGCGGCGCGGGTGCCGTCCGGCGACCATGCGATGCGGCTTCCCGGCCCCGCCGCGATCTTCACGGGGTTCGGTGAAAGGTCGGACAGCACGACTGCCGCGTTGTTTTGTGCGTCCACCTGCTCACGAAAGGCGAGATGCGTGCCATCCGGCGACCAGACGGGCGCGAAGCCGACCTCATCCCCGCGCCCGTAGATGCGGCCCAGCGCGTTGCCGTCCGGCGTTACCGCCCAGAGCTTCGAGGTGCCGAGCGTGATGCCGCCAGTGCCATTAGGGATCACGCCGCGCAACACGTACGCGATCACGTCCCCCGCCGGACTCCACGCCGGCGTCGCGTAACCCGAAGGGTCGCCAGTGGGCGACAGGCGGGTATGCCCCGTGCCGTCGCTGTTAATTGCCCAGAGCGCGGTAATCTGCGGCCCTTCCTGCGTGGTGTAGGCGATGCGGGCGCCGTCCGGCGCGGGCGAGAATTCGAGCACGCCCTCCGGTTCCTGAGTGATCTGCCGCAGGTTGCCGCCGTCCGCGTCGGCGCTCCACAGTTGCCGCCCCGCCGCGCGGTCCGTGGGGTTGACGCGCAGAAAGAGCAGCGTCGCCGCCCGTACGGCGAATGACCATGACCGGTCTCCCTGCACGCTGCGCCCGTTCGTCGCGGTCGCACCGTGCGGGAGCGTGACGCGGTACGTCACCCCCGGTGTGAGGGGCGCGGTGGGAATGAACTGTGCGACCCGGTCGGAGCGCGTCGCGCCCGTTTCCCATGTCCAGTGGCCCCGCACCGCGTCGCCCGCGCCGGTGGCCGTCTCCGGCACCACGGTCAATCGCCCCTCCACGCTCTCCGTCCGCATCGCGGTCGGAAAGGTGAGTACGATCCGTGACCGCCCGGACACTACCGCGTTCGGCGCGGGCGTCGCAGTGACATCAATGCCGACCGTGCTGCCACGCACTGCGATACCCACCGTCGCCGCGACGACCAGCGCGAGAAACCCCAGCGCTCCCGCCCAGTACCGCCCCTCGTTCTTGGAGGCGGCTTTCGGGGAATGGGCTGCATGTCGTGGTCCGTCGGTCATTCGGTGCGTCATGGCGTGTCGCTCGCTGTTCGATGCTACGGATACAGGTAGGGTTGGGCGGGACGCTGCACAGTCGTGACTTGCGATGCCGCGATGTACGGCGTCGGTTTCCCTGCGGCCATATCGGTCTCAAGGCTGCCCGTCACTTGCACCCAGGTATCGCGCAGGGGGACATCGCCGCCGCGCACGGGCAACGTCACGGCGTTGCCATCGGCAGTGCAGCAGACGATCACGAACCGCGCGACGGTGAAGCCACCTCCCGGTGCGTCCCCCGCGACAAAGCCGACAAAGGAGACGGGCTTGCCCGCGAGCGTTCGCACATCCGGCGTCTGCGCGAGAGCGGCGGTCCAATCGAGGAGCGTCCAGCGCGTCGTGTCGTCACCTAGCTCGCCCAGTGTGCGCAGTTTGCTGCTCGCGGCCCCCGCGTTGCCACCGCGCGCCTGAAGCGCCGCCGCGCCGAGCGGGCGTGCCGGTACGAGCAGGCCAAGCAGGAGCGGCACGGCAAGCAGCGCGTATCCCAGCGCCTCGACGCGCCCCGTCGCGTGGACATGCTCCCCGTCACCGAAGTGCAGATGGCGGGCGGGGCGCGCGTCGCGGCGCACGATCCATTCCAGCCCCGCCACATACCCGACAATCAGCAGCCCCAGCCCCGCCGCGAAGATCAGCCGCGTGTACACCCCGTTCACGTACAGAAGCACACTGCCACTGAACACCTTGACGACGAGCATCGCCCCCAGTGCCAGCATCAGCACCATCCGCAGCGTGGGAACCCACTGAAGCCGCCAGTGCGAGCGGGGATGGGGCCGTCCAGTGCCGGGTATCGGGTGCGATGTCATTGGCGCCTGTGGAATGTGCATCGGTATTTCCGTCTCCCCTGTCTGGTTCTCGCTACCAGGTCACGCAATGTTCAGGTTGATAAACAGCGTGGCGCAGAGCACGAGGGCGGCGGCGAGGGCGATCATCAGGGCCACGGCCCGTCGCTCGAACACGGTGAGAAACATCAGCGTGCTCTTGATGTCCACCATCGGCCCGAACACGAGAAAGGCGAGGATCGCGCCCGTCGTGAACGTCCCCGCGAAGCCAAGCACGACAAACGCATCCACGGTGGAGCAAACCGAAAGGAGCACCGCGAGGGCAATCATCACGAGCACGCCGCGCACCGGTGACTGTCCCGTGCCGATGAGCGCCCCGCGCGGTACGATGGCCTGAAACGCCGCCGCAAGCGACCCGCCAATGACGAGAAACTTGCCCATCTCGAAAAACTCCGCTGCCGCGTGTTCGCAAGCCGCGCGCAATTTCCGGGAGAGCGGCGCAATTTCGGCCTCGCGCCGCGTCACGGGGGCGAGATGGGCCGCCCGCCCCCCGGTGCGCCCGCGCACGTACTCGCCGAGTACGACGGGCGCGTAACCCATCGTCGCCGGTGCGGGTTTCAGCAGCGACTCCGGGTGCGGGTGCAGCGCGAACACGATGCCGATGATCGCGGCAATTGCGAGTGTCAGGCTCGCCCGCGCGGCGACCATCCGCCAATCGCCGCCGAATGCCGCCCAGGTACTCCATAGCACAATCGGATTCACTACGGGCGAGGCAAGCAGAAACGCGACCCCCAGCCCCACCGATGCGCCCTTGTTCAGGAGCCGCCGCGTCACGGGCACGACGCCGCACTCGCACACGGGAAAGATCAGGCCGAGAAACACGCCGACGACCGGCCCCGTCACCCGCCCATGTGGCAGCAGGCGCATCACCGTTTCGTCGCGCACGAAGACGCCGAGCAGGGCCGAGACGAGCGCCCCCGCAAGCACGAAGGGCATCGCCTCGATAAAGATGCCGAGAAACACGGTGGCGAAGGTCTGTACGGCGGCATACCCGCCGGTCAGTACGAGGGCCGCCGCCAGCGCCACTGTACACCCGATGAGCACACTATATGTCACACGCTCCCCACGCCGCGTGGTGTGGCGTGGGAGCGGCAGCGATGACGGCGCGACCGGGCGAACAGACGGCGGGATTTCGGACGGCGCGGTGCGCTGCATTGCGCTTCCCCTCCTGCATAGCACGAGCACGGGACTATTATCGTCAACCCGCGCCGCAGTCTACTATAAACAAACGGCGGCGCCTCATTCGGCGATGCACTGCCGCGCGATGCGGAGGCGGAGGTGGGGGCGGAAAAACCGCGCCCTGCCTTCGGCAAAAGGCAGGGCGTGATGCAGACGAGAAGATGCATACAGGAATAAGCCGCGTGGCCCGTTTACCAGTCGTTCGTTGCCCGCACGCCCTCCGGCATGGAACCGTGAAAGATCACATCGAGGCTCTGGCGCATGTAGAGGTCCGCCGTTTCGTGGTCGTTCGTGCGGTACTGCGTTGCGACGCTGACGATAATCAGGTTCGCAATCAGTTGCGCCAACTGCGCGGCGTCGAGGTTCGGGCGAAAACGGCCGTTTTGCTGCCCGGACTGCACGATGCGCTCCAGCAACCCTGCGAGCGCGAATGCCTGCGCCGCCCGTTGCGCTCGCTCGACATCGGGGTTGAGCAGTTCGTGCGAGAGCACGACGACCGCTTCGCCATGCTGGTCGAGCAGTGAGCGCACTTCGAGCCAGATGTCGTAAATGATGCGCTCCGCCGCGACTTTCTCGCCAAGCTGGGTTTCCGTCTGGTCGGTGAGCTTAACGAGCAGATCGCGGCCAAACTCGACGATCACCGCTTCCTTGTACCCGAAGTAGTTGAAAAATGTGCCCCGGCTCACATCCGCCGCGTCGGCAATGTCGTCAATAGAGGTATTGTAAAACCCTTGTGAGGCAAAGAGTTCTACCGCCTTATCAATGATCGCACTGCGGGTTTGTAGCTTCTTCCGCTCCCGGAGCGAAGGCCGTGGAAAAGTTCCTCGTCGTGTTGTTGCCTGCATGATGCCTCCTCGTCCTCTTGTTCCACGCCTCGTGGCTCACGCTACCCGGTCATCCGTCGGGGTCGGTATTGTGTCCGGCAATATGTGACATTACGCGATCACACAAAAAAGCTCGACCATTGCATCCACGCGGAAAGGTCGGGTTCACCACTCACTCCCCGGCGCCGAGGTGACCATATTGCAGGCGCCAGATCAACGCATCCCTTTTGACTTTGCGCATACTGTACCGAACAAAAATGATGGTGTCAAGTGTGAGCCTGTACTATCTTTTCACAGTAGAGCCGCTTGATACGGAAATACATGGGTACACGGGCACTCATGCGTCGCCAATGGACGCATAGAACGGAAAACGCGCGAAACATCGGGGCATCGTTGCGTCACTTCCCGGTTCACACAGATCGGCGCAAATGGTCATGCGGAAAACGCCGTTATGTGTCTCGCTCCGTCAGTCTGGCCTCGGCATTAAGTGGGGGCTTGGCGAGCAGATGCGGGGCGGGGCAGATGCAGTTGAAGTGCAGGATGCGGTCGTTCAATGTTTTTGCCTCGGCGCGGTACTCGGCGGCGAACTTGCGGCGGATGGCGGGCGTGGTCGCGGCATGATACTGCGCGAGCAGAGTGTCGCAGTATTCCTGGTAGCGGCGAATTTCTTTATCAAGCTCGATCCAGAAGGGTAATGCCTGCGCGTTTTTCAGGATATGGTGCGCCATCTTGAGGTCGCCCTCAAGCGCGGTATTGGGATCGTCGTCGGGGTTCTGTAGCGGTTTGCCTGTGCCTTCGAGGTCATCGAACTCGCCGTTCTGCTCCGCATTGCGGATTTGGTCTTCGACAATCTTGCCCCAGTTAATCATCGCGTTCCTCTGCCCTATATCATGTACGATGTGCGGTAGATGAGCAGCCGCACCTCTCCGGGATGCCACGCACGAGTGAATGAGTACCCGACTATTATACCAAAAAGACCGCGCGGATCAGGGCTGGCATAGACGGATCGGTCGCCGATCGCACTGCCGGCAACCGTGGTGCAGACGTGGCACGAGTATTGCGCAACTTATGTAGCATCGGCATCGTAGTGACAATAGACATTCTGTGTTCCGCGCCTCCATGCGGTGGTAGACTGCGAGAAGGCTACCCAACGCGAACGGCTACCTTGACGTACCGGGACAATGATGTAATGTTATGTCACGTAGATGCGAGACACCGCGTCGTGGTTAGGGATACTTCATCCAGAGGCGCGTGAGGCTGCGGCAAGAGGGGACGGTGCATGATGAACGTTTCTCCATCTCCGGCAATGCGGCTTGGCCTGCATTTCGCCCCGTTATTCATGGTGGCGCTGGCGGCGTGGGCGGTGTTTGGGATGCTGCGTGACGGCAACATGCACCTGCTCCCCGGCGTGATCGTTGCCGCAGTCTGGGGCGCTCTTGGCACGTACATTGCTATGAGAACAGGCGAGGAGCATGATCTGCGCGGGCGCGACGCCCTTGAAGGCTACGCGGCGCGGCAGATGAACCGGACGATAGCCCGCACGGGTACGCCTCTCACCTTCCGGATCACTCGTTCTCGCTCGGGGTAACCCGACCGCTGGGAATTGAGTCCTGACATTCGTTTATTACTTCCCCCTCTCCCCAGCCCTCGGTCCCCCAACCGAGGGCGCTTTTTTGCCCGCGTATTTGATTGCATGAAATCGCGGGGCGATAGGAGCGGGGGACAAGCGTGGCGGCGATGCTTTCCCCGCGTAGCGGTATCATGCGGGTGCGAAATGGCGGATGAAACGGAAGGCGGGCGTATCAATGGCGGCGGCGGGGGAGTTTCCGGCGGATTTTCTCTGGGGGGCGGCAACCTCGGCATATCAGATTGAGGGCGGGGTGCGCGAAGACGGACGTGGCGAAACGATCTGGGACCGCTTCACACACACCGCCGGTCATATCCGCGATGGTGGCACGGGCAATCTCGCCTGTGACTCGTACCACCGGTATGCCGACGACATTGCCCTGTTGAGCGCGCTCGGGTGCCGTGCGTACCGCTTCTCGACCGCATGGGCGCGAGTGTACCCGGAGGGGTACGGGCGGCTCAACGACGCGGGGCTGGACTACTACGAGCGCCTCGTGGACGCCCTGCTTGTCGCCAACATCACGCCGATGCTGACCTTGTACCACTGGGACTTGCCGCAGGCATTGCAGGACAAAGGCGGCTGGCTGAACCGCGACACCGTTTCCGCGTTTGCGGAGTACGCCGATGCCATGTCCCGGCGACTCGGCGACCGCGTGCCTCTCTGGGCGACGATCAATGAACCCTGGGTGGCAACGCACTTCGGGCATGTGCTTGGCATCCACGCCCCCGGCGTGCGCAACCGGAAAACGGCGTTGCAAGTGGCGCATCACCTGCTCGTGGCCCACGGTGAGGCCGTACCCGTGCTGCGCGCGAACGGCGCGGTGGGCACGCAGGTCGGCGCGGTGCTCAACGTGATCCCCTGCCACCCCGCGAGCGACCGCGAGGCGGACAGCCGCGCTGCCACCCGGCAGGATGGCGCGATCAACCGCTGGTATCTCGATCCCCTGTTCCATGCCCGCTACCCCGACGATTTGCAGGAGTTGTACGAAGCGGACGCACCGGAAACACAGACCGCCGATATGACCAAGATCGCCGTTCCCTGCGACTTCCTGGGCGTCAACTACTACACGCGAATGCTCGTGCGCGACGCTCCTGACGCGCGACCCGTGATGACCACCACCGTCGAGGCGGCGGAGGCGACGCACACCGCGAATGGCTGGGAGTCGTACCCGGAAGGCTTGTACGAGGCCCTGACGCGCGTTCACACCGAATATAGCCCCAAGGCGATCTACGTCACCGAGAACGGCGCGGCGGACAACGCGGGGCCAGACCGCGACGGCACGATTACCGACCGCGTGCGGCTCGATTACCTGCGCGAGCACCTGCCACAGTTGAACCGCGCAATCGGGGCGGGTGTGCCGCTCCGAGGCTACTTCCACTGGTCACTGATGGACAACTTCGAGTGGGCCGACGGGTACACGACGCGCTTCGGCCTCGCCTATACCGACTACGCCACAGGCACCCGCACGATCAAGGAAAGCGGCCACTGGTACACCCGCGTGATCGCGGAAAACGAACTCCGCGAGGTCTGAGCTACATGCCCGACATGCCCGGTGTGGACAACGGCGCGGGCTTCACCCTGCGTGTCGCCACGGATGCCGACGTGCCTACGATCACGGCTTTGCTGAAGGAGGCGTTCGCGGAGCAGGCGACACTCGCGCCACCCTCCGGCGCGCTCTCGGAAACGGACGAAAAGGTGCGCGAGGTGATGCGCGCGGCGGGCGTGCTGCTCGCGGTCGCAGACGGCACGGTCGTGGGGTGCGTTTTCCATGAGACCGAGGGAGGCGCGCTGTACCTCTTTCGCCTCGCCGTGTTACCCGCGTACCGCCGTCGCGGTATCGCCCGTGCCCTGCTCGATGCCGGTGAGGAGATTGCCGGACTACGCGGCATCGCCCGCACGCGCCTGGGCGTCCGCCTCGCACTGCCGGTTCAGCGCGCGTGGTACGAGCGCCGTGGCTACCGCGTCGTCTCGTTCCACGCGCATCCCGGCTTCACCGCACCGACCTCTGCGGTGCTGGAAAAAGATTTGGCAGTGAGCGACGGGTGACGAATACGGCATCGTGAATTACTGGTTGCAACTGGTGCCGCCTTATTCCTCGTCCCCCGGAATTTCGGCGCGAAGCTGCTCCAGATACCCCTGCATGAATGCGGTGCGGTGTCTGGCCTCGGCGCGGCCCGTGGACGTCTGCATCGTGTCGGCGAGGGTGAGCAGTTTGGTGAAGAAGTGGTCGAGCGTCCACAGGCCGTCGTCCGGCTGGCGGGCAGCAGCGAAGGGGTCGTCGGGGTCGTAGAAGGGCCGGTTCAGTGCGCCACCGAGCATCAACGTGCGCGCGATGCCGACCGCACCGAGGGCATCCAGCCGGTCGGCGTCCTGCACGACGCGCGCTTCGAGTGTTTCGGGGGGAATGCGGGCGGAAAAACTGTGTGCGGCGATGGCATGGGCAATGTCGTCCAGGTACCGCGCGGGGTAGCCCGCCGACCGGAGAAACGCGGTCGCCGCGTCCGCCGCGAGGCGTGACGCCTGCGTGCGTTGCGGCGAGTCCTTTGGCACGACCACGCAATCGTGCAGCCACACCGCCGGTAACACGACCGCGCGCTCCGCCCCCTCCGCGTCCGCGAGCCGTCGCGCGTTGGCGACTACCCGCCGCACATGGGCGAGATCATGCGCCGCGTCCGCCGCCACATTGTCGGCGAGAAAGCGCGCGAAACGGCTTTCCCAGATTGACCAATCCAGCGCATCCGGCTCTGTATCGTTCAATTCGTTCAATCGGCTTGCCCCGTCTCGTGAGCGAAGGAAACTGGGGCGGGCGCCGGGTCCGGCACCACCGTGCCACCCCGCCGCCAGAGGCGCGCGAGCATCGTCACGGGCACCCCGCAACGGTATAGCAGGCGGATGAGCGCGACGCGGGCGATCAGCTTGTACGGCCCGTGCGCCTTGTGCCGTCGCGTACTCGTCACCGCGTCCGCGTCGAGCAGCACCACGCGCCCCTCGTGTCGCAGCCGCTCCGAAAAAGCGACGTCCTCCATGAGGGGCCACTCCGGGAAGCCGTCCATGCGCGCGAAGACCGCCCGGCGCACAAAGATGCCCTGATCGCCCGTGTACGCGCCGAGCCGGGAGCGCACGTCCGCCCGTTGTGCCATCATCGCGTAGACCGGGGCAGGATCGTCGAAGCGCAGGCGGTATGCCCCGCCCACCACGGCGGGGTCTGCCATCGCGCATTGCACGGCGGCGATGTTCGCAAGGTGCGTGTCCGCATGGAGAAAGAGCAACACGTCTGCCGTAGCGACGGCGGCGGCGCGGTTCTCGTTTGCGCCGAGCGTGCCGTGGCCCGTGACGACGCGGGCATAGCGGCTCGCCTCCCGCGCCGTGCCATCGCTGCTCGCGCCGTTCGCCACGATGAGTTCCGCATCCGGCACGGCGGTGTGCAGATGGCTCAGGATGGCGCCGATGCGCCGTTCCTCGTTGCGCGCGGCGACCACGATGGCAAGGGACGGCAACGCCCGTTCGTCTGTCAACGTCTACCTCTCTTCACGGATCGAAACGCGCCCCTAGAAAAACGTCGGGGCGGTTTGCAAACCACCCCTGCCGGGTCCGCTCTCCCCTGGTCAGTCCGCCATGATGAGTTCAGGCGCGGGGAGGGGAATCGCGCCCTCGAATGCGGAAGCGTCTACGGTGGTCGTTGGGCGCACGAGGTTGTTCAGGGCGCAGAAGGAGTGCAGGCCGCGCGGTGAGGCGTTGTGGTAGGTGCAGCGGTCAATGCGGTCGAAGTCGAGGTCTTCGGCGTCCATGAAGGGCTTGATGAAGATCGTCGTGTAGTGCGTGTCGAGGAAGTTCTGCGGGTTCTTGCCGATGTACTTCCAGAGCGTCTTGACCACGGAAAAGCCGCCTTGCGTGACCCACCGCTTGATGACCGCCTTTTTCCCTTTGGTGACGACGCGCATGAACTCCACCGGGTCTTCGCCGAGAATATTCGCGTACGCCTCCCACGTCAGATCGGGGGCGGCGGGCACCCAGCGGCCCGCGCGCTTGTCATTGCGAATCACCGCGAATGCCTGGCAGAGCGGCGAACCAAAGCCGAGGGGCAGAAAGGTCTCGGTCGGGATCTGCACCTGTTCGGCGACGAGTTCCTGAATGTCCGGCATCCGCAGTTTGCGCCCGAACCCTCGGGTGTCCGGCTTCTCGCCCTCGCCCACTTCCCAGCGGTTGCCGAACGGCGTCGCCGCCTGCAACGACACGGCGCAGACAATCGAGTGCTGCCGCGCCAGTTCGAGGATGCCGCCGATCTGGTCGGTGTTCAGCCCCGGCAGGAGCGCCACGGCGAGCACGCAGGGCAACCCCGCTTCTTCGAGCTTCGCCAGCGCCTTCATGCGCACGTCCAGCAGCTTCTCGCCGCGCAGCAGTTCGATGTCCGACTCCCGCAAGCTGTCCCACTGGAGGTACACACTCGTGAAGCCCCACTCCTTCAGGCTCTGGGCGAAGTCGGCGTCCCGCGCGATGCGCACGCCATTGGAGATCATCTCGAAGTTCGTGAAGCCCCGCGAGCGGATGAGCGCGGCGATCTCCGGCAAGTCCTTGCGCACGCTCGGCTCGCCGCCACTGAGTTGAATACAGACCGTCGGCCCCTCGGCGGCGATGATCTGGTCAATGCGTTGCTCGATCTCCGCGAGACTGTAGTGCCGACCGGCGGGATTGCTCCCGGCGTAGCACATCGGGCAGGTGAGGTTGCACTTCTCGGTGATTTCCAGCATCACCAAACCGGCGCGCTGGCGGCTGGGCAACCCCGGCCCGCCCTTCGTCGGCCCGTCGCCGTCGCCGTAGCGCGCCTTGATCTGCTCATCGAGCGCGAAGATGCGCCGGTAAAAGGGAGCATGCGGCCCAAGCTCGGTGTCTATGATCTCGCCATCCGCCTCGAAGCGGCGGAAAACCGCCGAACCATCCGGCAGGGCAACGTACTGCGCGGGTACGCGGTCATGCGTGCGTGACAGCCCTTCCGTTTCCTTCAGTACCTGCTCTCCGGCCCGTACCTGCGCTGCCACAACGGTTGCCATGCCCTGCCTCCTCTGCCTCTCGCGGTCGCGGTGATCCATACGCGCCGCCGATGGATGATGCCCCGATGCGCTCACTGATGATACGGATGCAGCGATGTTCTGGATGACCAGGTTGCGCGGGAGCATAGCACACCCTCTCATCTATGAACAGATATATATCTGACATCCGGGCATAACTCCGAGTGGTCGGGCAAGCGGTCAGGCGGGAGCGAGTAGATTGCGTGCGAACACAGTGAGAAGATTCGCTGCCCTCACTGCCTCGCCCGAGTCATGCTGGGATGTCAGTCGTACCTCTTGACAAATTCCCGCACCGCATCTATTCACATAGATGCCAGATGCTCGCACGAGTAGACAATGCATGGATCGTGTCCAAGGCGGGCGATTTGTGCATGTGGGCGGAAAGGGGCGGAAAGCGGGGTGAGGGGCATGGCAGACGATGTACATACCGGGACGGCACAACCGCTCTTACTGAATCGCTATCGCGTGGAAGGGCTGCTCGGGGAGGGCGGGCTTGGTACCGTCATCAAGGCGTTCGACACGCGCCTCAAGAGTATGCGCGCCATCAAGACACTAAAGCGCACGATCACGACGGATTCCGAAGTCTTCCGCAGCCTGGAAGAGCGCTTTACGCGCGAGGCCGAAGCCGGCTCGCGCATGGGCATCAACCCGAACCTTGTTGCCGTCTATGACCTTGTCGCGGACACCGGCGGCACCCTCTACCTGATTCTCGAGCTCGTCCCCGGCGGCACGCTCGCGGACCGTATCAAGCAGGGACCGCTCCCCCTCGCCGACGCTCTCCGTATTACGGAGGACGCAGCGCGCGGTCTCCAGGCGGCGCACGACGTCGGTATCGTGCATCGGGACATCAAGCCCGCGAATATTTTCCTTGCCGCCGACGGCCGCGCCCAGGTGGGAGATTTCGGCATCGCGCAGATTGACGACGTTTCGGCCCGGACGCGCACCACGGTCGGGCATCCGGGGACGCCCCTCTACATGAGTCCGGAGCAGGCGAGCATGACCGCGTACATGCAACCGGCGACGGACCAGTACAGCCTCGGCTTGACGCTGTATGAAATGATCGCCGGTAAGCCGTACCGGCGCTCAAGCCCGCAGGAGATCGCGGCGAATCTGGCCCGGCTTCCAGGCCCCGTCCGCGCGCTGATCGAGCGCATGGCGGCGGAGCAACCGGGGGAGCGTTACCCATCCATGGGTGCCGTGCGCACCGCCATCGAGACGATCCGCCGTTACGCCCCCACGGGCGACGAGAACACACGCGCGAGTGACGCCGCAATCGTCGTGGACGCTCCGACCATCGCGGCGCCCCTTGGCGCGGGTACACGCAGCACACCGCTGGTCAATCTGCAACCCGTGCCTCCGGTTTCTCCACCGCCACCCATCCCGGTCCCGCATACCACGAACCGGGGTGTATTGCTCGGCGTCGGGGTGCTGCTCGCCGTGGTGATCGTTGCCAGCGGTGCCTTCCTGGCGTTTGCGCGGCGTAGCCCATCCATCCCCGTTTCGCAGACCGCGACGACTGCCCCGCTTGTCGTATCCGGTCTGATGGCAACAACGGCGGCAGGCGTGGTACCGCCGACCGCCGCATTAGCGACGGCCACAATGCCTGGCGTCACCGTCACGCAGCCAGTTGCCAGCGCGGTACTGCCCGCCGCGAGCGTGGTGCAACCAACCGTTGTGTCACCGACCGCGACTACCACCCCGCCCGTCATGCCCGGAGTGGTGGGAACAACAGCCGTGGCAGGCATGGTGGGGACGCCTGCACCACCAGCCAGTTTCGCACCGATCACGTCCCTGCTTTCCTATGTTGACGGCAAGGTGCCACTCCCCGGTGAGCCGCGCAGCAACGACGGCATGACGATCATCGGTGTCCCGGTGCAAGTGGCTGGTGTGGATCTATCGAGCAATGAACCGGCGAAACTCCCCGCCGTCACTGCGCCATCCGGCAGCCGCGTCGTGCGAACGCTGTGGGCGCCCAAGGGCACGTTGCTCGCCACCCTCGTGCGCCAGCCCATTCCGGGTGGGTTCAGTGACAATTTAGACCTCGTCGTTATCGACATCGCCACAGGCAAGGCGACCACCGTCGCGAAGGCAATTAACGCGATCCCTGCGTGGTCGCCGGATGGCACGACGCTGGTCTATGCGCTGAGCAAGGGGCTGGCGGATGGCGTGCCGATTGACCAGGACGGCAAGCCGCTCACCCTCAACGGGATGCCGCAGGTCGTGAACGGGATGATCTACGATGTCCATCTCGTCAACGCGGACGGCACGAAGGATCACGTCATCGCCCATGTGCTTCCCTTCGCGCAATGCAGCGGCGAAGCGGAACTGATTGACCCGGTCCTCAACTTCCTCGACGCGGATCAATTCATTGGCGCGCCGCAGCAGACTGCATGGGCAGCAGACAACTCGCTGATTGCCTTCAGCGCCGCCGACGCGACCTTCACCTTTCGCCCCGACGGTAACAACGTGAAGCAGGCGTCGTCGTGTGCAGCCCCGGAACTTGGCACACTCATTGGTGCGACGACCGACGACCCTTACATTCCCGCAAACAGTGTGCAGGTGCGGTTGCAGGACGACGCGGACGCGCTCCGCTGGCGCTATGAGCGCGGTCTCTTCCCAACCACGATTCTGACCGGTTGTAACGGGGAACCCACGGACAACAAGCCGTGCGATAACATGAAAAAGGGGACCGCGAACGCGGGCTACCGTAACCAGATCGTGGTGCGCCTCGCGGACGGCACAGAGAAGACGCTGACTTCATCACCGACCTTCAAATACCACGTCGCTGTCTCACCCGACGGCACGGCGGTCGCCTTCACTGCCATCACAATGATTGACTACAACGCCGCCATCAGTGCATTTAACCCGAGCTCGGGAAGCTGGAAGACGTTCACCGGCTACACGACCGACGTGTATATCGTTCGTATCACCGGTGGCGCGGAGCAGCGGGTGAGCATGAGCGGTGGGGGGCATCACCCATCATGGCAGCGCGATCTGCCGGTGAAAATTCCACCCCGCCCCACGCCGACGCCAACGAGCGAGGCGACCCTGCCCCCGACCGGGAAGCCGTAACGGAACGCGCCGGTTTTCGCACGACCGCGCGCAGGCGAAGCCACATAATGCGCGCCCTTCCGCAACTGGCGTCAATAGCTTTGGGGCAGCACGCTAAGCACGCCAGGGGAAAATCGGCACCAGACGTCGGTTGCGAACGTGTGCGCCCGCTCCGAGGCAGAACCCCCTGCCCCGATCGGACAACATTCACACTTTCTACTCTATGCTGATTATGGAAGAGCCACTTGGACGCCCGGCGTCTACACCCCGTTGCCATGCCCGTGACATGGCTGTTGGATGCAGGATTTGACGACATCGCGGTCTGGAACATGGTTTGGGCACAGGGACACACGCTGGTCTGTCGTGTGCAGCACCGCGACCGCCTTGTCCACCCCACTGCCGACGCCACTGCGGGTCATCTGTCGGCGTGCGTTGCGCGGTTACACCCATTGGCGCGCAGCGAAACCGAGATGGTGGTGCGCAAGCACGGGCAACGGCGCGAGAAGTTGCAACCCGTTACTGTGGTGGTCTCCGCCTGCCCCTTTGTGTTGCGCTACACTCACGCCCCGGATGCCCTGCCCCGGTGAGAAATACACACATGCCCTCGTACATGGAACACCAATGTCCGAGAGAACGAGTAGCTACTCCGCTCCAAAAATTGCCCCTTGTGCCCCGTCACATTTTAGTCTATCTTGTCGTTTATAAATGTAGGAGTGATGCCTTCATACGGGAGAATGATAGTGATAAAGCGGACATGGTGGGTCATGGGTCTTCTGATAGCAATGGCGCTTGTGCTTCCCGGTATGGCGCAGGCCGTGGCAGCGGAGAGTAGCCCGGCGGGAAACAGTGTGATACTCACCCCCGAGGAGCAGGCGTTGTGGCAGGCGTTGACGACTGCCCGCACAGCGAGTGGCCTCCCGCCCCTCACGCTGGATGCAAACATCACCGCGTTGACCCGTGACCGGAGCGCGGACATGGCGGCGCGGTCCTACTTCGGCCACACGAACCCGGACGGCAAAAGCATGGTAGACTTGCTGCCCGCGTACGGTCTGACGTACCATGCGGCGGGCGAGACCATCGAGTTCAACCTCGGCATCCCCGATTGCGGTGCGGAGGCGGCACGCGGGTTTATCGCCAGCCCCCCGCATCACCTGATCCTGTTCGATCCCCGCTTCACGACCGCCGGTGTCGGCCACGCCGTAGATGCGAACGGCAAGCATTACTTCACGATCATCGTGCTTGCCTGATTGCCTGACAGCGTATCGGAATCTTCCGTTGACTGACCTTTAGCCCAATCGGATTCTCTGAGAAGCCAGTATACATGACCAATTGCGCACCGGTACCGAGCAGCAGATTCCCGATCCGTAGCGGTAAGGGGTGCAAAGGCCGTCGGTCATGGCTCACGTTCAGTCAACATGATTGAATGCGTCTCGCCCTTCAAAATGCGGACACATCGCTGGTGATATCGTGCCGGGTGGCAAGCAGTCGGAACTTCGAGGTCGTCGCGCGTACGCTGGGCACGCACGATGACGCGGTAAGTAGGTCGTCAGCGGGATTTAGACACCGATGGCGAGAAGCCCCTGCTGACCGTTGGGGCTACGCGAACAATCCTCCATACCGTCTAAAAGCACTTGGCGGCCTACTTAGATATTCAAACTCCGCTCGCCGATCACCGAGAGGAACTGCAATTTGTCGTAGCTCTCGGTGCCGGGCGTCGCGGTGAAGACGAGCAATGCCTGCGATTGGTCAAAATCAAAGAGGGTCTGGCAGTGGAGTGCGAGTTCGCCGAGTTCGGGATGCGCGATGCGCTTGAGATCGTTGCGGCGAATGCCGACCTCGTGCTCGCTCCAGAGTCGCGCAAACTCGGCGCTCTTCTCGAGCAGGTGGTCCACGATTGCACTCGCCCGCGACCCAGCCCCATCACGGGAGAAGGCTAACCGCAAATCGGCGGTGAACACCCGGCTGTGCAGCGCGTGGTCACGGTCCGGGTAGATGCATCGCGATGCCGGGTCGGTGAACCAGCGATAGAAGGCACTGCGTGCCATACCCGTGAACTGCGTCTCGTTTCCGAGCAGCGCGACTGCGAGACGGGTTTGTACCAGGGTTTCGCCCAGGCCGGTCATCACCTGGGCCGGCGTATCGGTCAGGCGGTCGAGAACGCGCATCAGCCCCGGATTGACGTGATCGGTGCGTAGCGTGCGGAGGGGGGCGTTGTGCCCACAGAGCCGGAACAGGTGATCCCGCTCGTCCAGTGATAGGTGGAGGCCGCGAGCAATTGCGGCGAGCATTTGCTCGGAGGGCTGCGGGCCACGCTGCTGTTCGAGACGGCTGTAGTAGTCAACGGACATCCCGCACAGCGCCGCGACTTCTTCCCGCCGCAGTCCGTCGGTGCGTCGCCGCGCTCCTTGCGGGAGTCCGACGTCTTTCGGCTGCAATGCCTCGCGACGCCTGCGCAGGAAGTCGGCTAACTGCGCGCGATCCATCATGTCGGTATCCTCACCTAGTCGTTAAGTTGCCCGATAGTCTGCCTGTTGCCTACTGCCTGTGCAGGAAACTTTACCTGTGCCAGCCGCTCAGACACCTCCCAGAGGCGTTGCGACTCCGCCTCGTTGCGGGCCGCCTGATAGATCTCCTGCTCGGTGGCACCACCCGTGAGGTGGGCCCAACCGTCCGGGCCGTAGAAGGCGCCGCCCTTCGCATCCGGGCTGGTCGCGGCGAACAGCGCGGGCAGGATGCCTGTCTCGACCTGCTGGATCAGAAACGGGAAGCGTGCCATGATGGGAAACAAGCGAGACAGCGATGAAGCGCCGATGCGACCCATGTTCGGCCCGGAACTCTGCAAGTTGGTCACGGTCAGGCCCGGATGTGCGACATTGCTCGTGATGCCCCAGCCGTGGGCGCGGCTGCGCCGATCCAGTGCGAGGGCGAACATCATGATCGCGAGCTTCGACTGATTATAGGCCTGCATGGGCGCGTACCGCTGCGTACTCTGCAAGTCATCGAATGTGAAGCGACCGTCCCGCGCCCCGAAGCTGGACATCGTTGTCATCCGTGCGTGTCCGGCGCGAAGCAGCGGGAGCACGGATGCAGCGAGGGCGAAGTGACCGAGGTAGTTGACGGCGAACTGTAACTCGAAACCGTCCTCAGAGATGTGGCGCGTGGGCGGCGTCATGACAGCTGCGTCGTTGATCCAGATGTTGATTGGTCGCCCTTCGTCGTTCAGGATTCTGCCCAGCGCCGCAACCGAATCGAGCGACGCGAGATCGAGCGGGCGGATGGAAACCGTGGCTCCCGGCGTCGCCGCACGAATGCGCTCCGCTGCGGCGTCCCCCTTCGCGGCATTGCGGACCGGCATGAGCACTTCGGCGCCGGCGCGAGCGAGCCTGCTTGCGAGACCGAACCCGAGACCATCGCTCGCGCCAGTGACGACAGCGAGTTTTCCGGTCAGGTCGGGTACGTGAACGGCGGGTTTTGTGCGTGGCATGGGAACCCCTCTTCTAATCGTGCGGGCGGATGAGGGCCATATGTACCGGTTAGTTCTTGCCAATCTCCGCCAGTCGTGGGACCATCTTCTCGCCCAGTTCGCTGACAAAGGCCACTGGATCGGATACCCTTGGCGGAATCTCGACGAGATCAATGCCAAGCCGGGCGTACTCCTCCATGCTGGTAAGGAAGGCGTCCGGCTCGCCGATCGGATCGCCGAAGCCGATGATCGTTTTCTGAATCGTGTCCGGGTCGCGCCCCTCGGCCTCGCAATGGCGCGCGAGCACGTCAAGCTTGTGCTGCACCTCGGCGGGTTCCGTCGCGAAGAGGTTGCAGGCGTCGGCGTACCTGGCAACTAATTTGAGCGTTTTCTGTTCGCCGCTGCCACCGATAAGGATGCGGGGTCGGGGTTGCTGGATCGGGCGCGGCACGCAGATGGTCTCCGCGAGTTGGTAGTGCGTGCCCTCGTACGGGCCGTCGTTGTCGCTCCACATCTGCTGACAGATTTGCAGCGTCTCCTCTAACCGCTCGAACCGCTCGGCGACTGGCGGGAACGGCACGCCGAGTCCCTTGTGTTCCCGCTCGTACCACGCGGCCCCGATTCCCAACATCGCCCGCCCGCCAGAGAGCACGTCGAGCGTGGTCACGATCTTGGCGAGCAATCCGGGGTGCCGGTACGTGACGCCCGTCACAAGGAGACCGAGGGTCATGCGTTGCGTCTGGCCGGCGAGAAAGCCGAGGGAGGTGTAGCCTTCCAGCATCGGGTCCTGCGCGGGGGCGAACTGTTCCATCTGGAACCAGTGATCCATCATTGTGAACTGTGCGCAACCGCCCGCTTCTGCAGCTTTGGCAGTCGCTGCCAGGGTCGCGCTCAAGGTGTCGGGGGCACCGGGGAGAGTAAAGTTGGCGAAGTGGATACCGAGCTGCATGAGTTGCCTCCTGATTCGTGAGGGACATATGGTGTGCGCTGGTCCGCAATGGAACGCACTGCGGAGCCATCGCGCGTCGCTATGAACATTGTTGCACCCTTTCGGCGCGAGATTCAGGGTCCGCCTATCCACGGATTGGGAATCCCTGCTTAGCGGGTGTTTTGGCAATGCTTCGATACTCTCGACATCGCGTTCATTGAGTGCAGAATCCGCGTTGTGACATGCACAATTGCAGTCGAAGTACGCCTTTTTGATCTGACAAGAGGCCGTCCGTGACTCCGCCTCACGTATTTGCAAAGACACCTTGCAGGCGTATGGCGTCCTCGCTCGGGAGGCGTCCGGCCCATTCAATTAACACCTGTGCATGGCGCTCCGCGTCCGCGCCGTGCATGGAATGGGGCATCGTCGGATACGTCTGGTACTCGAACGGCTGACCGCGTACCGTAATCCTCCCAATTCGACATGCCACTTTACGGCCGGTAGCACCCCAATGAAGCGTGGACAGCGGAGTTGAAAGGAAACGGGTTCTGCAGCACTCTTGTTGGTAGCTGACACCACCAAGGAGGAACCGCATGAACCCGCAGGAGCAAGTGTGCCACAACC
>JAABUQ010000984.1_pt1 | contig 64205 bp, 77 predicted proteins | sample 5560001 | NCBI WGS metagenome assembly JAABUQ01 (sample SAMN10711888, study PRJNA513371) | rock metagenome | isolation source: Antarctica rocks | place: Antarctica: Victoria Land, Finger Mt nord | collected 2015-12-18
CTACACGCTGGGCGAGGAAAACGTGTGCGTGCTGGACACGGCTGCGTATCAGATTGGCGACGGCGCGCGGCAGGACGAGGTGGAAGTGCTGAAAATAGACCGGGCCGTGCGCGCGGAACTAGGGCAGGACCTGCGCGGAGGCGAGATGGTGCAGCCGTGGTTCCGGGAAAAGTACGAAGAGGCCCCGCCTATCCTCGCCCCGTTATCCCTGACGTTTGAGTTTGACATAGACGCCCTGCCCCCCGGCCCTGTGCATCTCTGCCTGGAGCGCCCTGCCCAGTGGACGCTGACCTTGAACGGCCAGTCCTTGCCCTCCGCGCCGGATGGCTGGTGGGTGGACACGGCGTTTGAGAAGATTCTCGTGCCCGCCGCCATGCTGACAGTGGGGCGCAATTTGCTTTCCCTGGATGTGCCGTTCCATGCCGGGGTGAACATTGAGGCCGTGTATCTGATCGGCGCATTCGGGGTGCAGCTGGACGGCACGCGCAAAACCCTGACCGCCCTGCCCACCCAGGTCATGCCCACCGATCTGGCCGCGCAGGGCTTTGCGTTTTACGGCGGCAGCATCACCTATCATATTCCTCTGCCCCCGGAAGCAAAAAACGGCGGGCGCGTGTTTGTAGAAACGCCCGCCTTTGAGGCGGCGTGCGTGAAAGCCCTCGCGCCCAGCGGCGCAATGCAGATGATCGCCTGGCAGCCGTACCGCGCGTCCATTGATCCCGGCGCGGTGCAGGCGGGCACGCTCGGCCTGGAAGTGGTGCTCACGCGCCGCAATACATTTGGGCCGCTGCACCAGGTGCCCCTGCGGGCGGGCGCTTACGGGCCAGGCAACTTTGTGACCGTAGGCGAGGGCTTTTCCGAAGAGTACATGCTTTACCCCGCAGGCCTGCTGCAAGCCCCTATTATCTCGTGGGCAGTCCCCGGCGATTGACTTCAATCGGGCCGATGACTGCTGCGCGCGGGGCGACCGGAGCGACTTCACCTTGAACGGCGACGCCGCGCCCCGCGACCGCTCCAGCAACCGCGTCAAATGGGAGCGAGAGGGCGTTCTGTGGGCATTGCTTGGGCGTCCTTGCGGCAGAGTCACGGCGTACCGACGACGGAAAGATTTGTTCCGTCGTCGGTACGCCGTTAGGACGCCGATCATAGCCCGAAGCAAACCCTATGCGACGATGCCGCAGCCCAGCAATGACGCATGGATGACGGCCCCGGCTGCCTGATATTTTAAGATTGCCGGGCTGGTATTTTATGATTGCCGGGCGGGAACGGAACCAATACCGGGCGTTGTTGGTATCAGTGACTATGGCAAAGATTTATAATCCCGATGCGGAGCCGGAAGTGCCGCAGTCGCTCAAGGAGCGTCTGATAGAGCATGACCCCGCGGTGGTGGAAATCGCCCCCCGGCGGCTGCGGCAGGTTTCGCGGCGCGACTTTTTTCTGTACGGGGCGGGCGCGGCGGCAGTGGCGGCGGCTTTTTGGGCCGGGCTGCCGCCCGAAACGCAGCAGCGCCTGGGGGCAAAGCATGCCCACGCCACAGCGGCCAAAGAGCGCATCTTGAACAAGGCATTGACGTTTGACGATGATGTCGCCGCCGCGCTGTATTCTGCCGACCGGTCGGTGCCGACCTATGACACAGCGCAGGCGCAAAGCCCGCAGACCCTGCGCAACAACTATGACGGACAAACGCCTGACGCGGATTATCTTCAAGACTGGCATTTGACGCTGACCGGCCTGGCATCGGGTACCATAGAGCATCTGACGCTGCGCGACATTGACGGCTTGATCCGGCGCGCGGGCCTGCGCGACCAGGTGACGCGGATTGTGTGCGTGGAAGGCTGGAGCGCGATTGCCTGGTGGGGCGGCCTGCGCATGGCAGACCTCATGCGCGAGTTTCCGCCCGCCCCCGAAGCGAAGTGGGTGCGGATGGACTCATCGGTCAACCTGGACAGCGACGGCAACCCGGACCCGTACTATGTGTCCATTGACATGCCGACCGCCCGGCACCCGCAGACATTGCTGGCGACCCAGCAAAGCGAGCAGCCGCTGACCCTGGAGCATGGCGCGCCGCTGCGCCTGGTCGTGCCGATGAAGCTGGGACTGAAGAATATCAAGGCGATCACCAAGATCAGCTACACCGTCAAGGAACCTGCGGATTATTGGGCCGAACGGGGCTATTCCAAATACGACGGGCTGTAAAAACGGGGCGCGCAGCCGACGAAACATCGCGCCGCCCCATCCGCCGCATCCAAAACGCGGAAAAGGGCCAGTGTTATGATCGCCGGGCGCAACCCATCCACTCAAGACGCACCTCAAACGCCGCCGCCTGCCGCGCTTTCTTTCCCCATGCCGGGCCGGGAAGGGCGGACAGGATGGGCGGCGATATTTTTTAATGGACGGCTCCTGGGCTGGGCCATTGCCCTGCTGACCCTGGTCGTCTTCGCTGTGGACTGCCTCACGGGCGAAAACCTGCATGTCGGTATTCTGTTTAATGTGTGTATCGGCCTCACCTTGTGGTCGTGGCGTCCCCGCTGGGTGATCCGTCTGACGGCGACGACCATGATTTTGCGCCTGGCGGCGCACTACTTTGACCCCGCAGCCCACCATGACAGCAGCCCGTTTGTGGATGTGTTCAACCTGGTCATCGGCCTGACGGTGCAGGCGCTGACCGGGGCATTGATCTGGCGGCATGTGCATGTGCAGCAGGATTTGGAGGAGCGTCAGCACGAAGTGCAGCATCAGGCGGTCGTGCTGGCAGCGGCGTTGGAAGATGCGCGCCGGGCGACGCGCGAAGCGCAGGAGGCCGCCGCGCGCGAGCATCTGGCGGCGGACGGCGAGCGGGCGGCGCGCCTGAAAGAAGTGGAAACCCGTCGGCGCGAGCGCCTGCTGTTCCACGATTTGGAGCGTGTCAAGGGCCTGTCGGTCGCTTTGCACCGGGCCGTGCTGCCGGATGTGCCCGCCAGCGTGGCCGGGGGGCGTTTGCGGCTGAGCGCGCGCTACGCGCCTGCCGAAAAGCAGATGGAGATTGGGGGCGACTTTTACGATCTGTTCGCCCTGGACAGCGAAGGCACGCGCTACGGCCTGGTGATTGGGGACGTGGCCGGGCATGGGGTGGACGCAGCCGCCCAAACAGCCCTGGTGACGACGACTTTGCGCACGTGCGTGTTTGAATCCAAGGAAGGGCCGGCCCAGATTTTGTCCCGCACGGCGCGGGCTTTGGAAGGGCAATTGACCTCGTTTGTCTCGGCGGTGTATGCGGTCTACGATACCAGCACGCGCATGCTGACCTGGGCCAACGCCGGGCATGAGCCGCCGATTATCGTGCGCGGTGACGGCAGGGGCGCGCCTGTTCCGATGTCCCCTACGGGCAGCCTGCTGGGGATTGGGCTGGACGATTTCACCGAAGAGCAAATGCTGTTGGAGCCGGGCCACACCTTGATAATGATTACAGACGGCCTTGTTGAAGCCCGCACCGAAGCCAATGTCATGCTGGGCTGGGACGGGCTGGCATCAATTGCCGCCCGCCGCGCCGCGGCATTAGCAGAGACTGACGGTATCGCCGACGGCATTCTGGAAGACACGCGGGCGTTTGCCGGCAGCCGCCGTATCAATGACGACATTGCCCTGCTGGTCGCGCGTGTGGGGATCGGGTAAAGGCAGCTTTGCCCTGGGGGTGTTTAGAGATGGGCGGCTGCGTGTCCGGGCAGGTCGGTATCAAGGCCCGCTTCGGCGACGGCTTCTTCCAGACTTTCTTCCAGGGCGGACAGCACGGCGGCAGGGTCAGCCGCCTCAGTCATGGCTTCGGCTTCGGGGTCGTGCCGGTTCTGCACGCTGGGCAGGTCGCGCCGCAGTTCTTCCACCAGCGAAATCAACTTGGTGACTTTCTGCTCGGACAGTAAATTGATCTGCAAGTTGAGCTGCGCCCGCCGCTCCGCAGTCTGGCCCTGACGGTTCTGCGTAATCAAAACGATGGTGGTCATCAGGAGCGCGCTCAGGCCGATCAAGCCTTGCAGCCAGAAGAACGGCGGCGCGTCCCACGGCATCCTGCCGAAGAAGCGCGCCGCCAAATTGCCCCCGATCCAGAGCGCAACAAACGCCAGCACAAAGTAATAAAAGCGCGGGCGGCCCAATTGCCGGGTCAAGGCCTCAATCAAGCGCTGATGCCGCCCGATCTTTTGCTCTGCCTGCACATGCAGGGAGGCAATGGTGCCGACGGTCTGCGATACCAGATCGGCGGCTTCGCTCCCAGCGTTCGCTTGGAGATTGCCGGAGCCAGTCGCCGGATCGGTATTTGGTTGGGCGCTGATAATTACCTCCCCCAGGTTGCAAACAGGCCCACGGCGGCCAGCAGCATAACAATGGTCGCCGTCCAGCCCCAGAACTTCTGCCCAGGCTTGAGCGTGAACCGCCCCATCACGCGGGGGTTGGACCCCATGCGCATCATCAAGATCATAATCGGGCCTGCCACGACGCCGTTGATGACGGCAGACCAGAACAAGGCTTTGATGGGGTCAACATGCGCCAGGTTCAATCCCAGGCCGAGAAAGGTCGCGAGTGCCAGCACGCCGTAGAAGCCTTTGGCTTTGAGCGGGTCACGCCCCAGCCCGACCGGCCAGCGCAGGGCCTCGCCGACAGCATAGGCCGCCGAGCCGGCCAGTACGGGCACGGCCAGCAGCCCCGTTCCAATAATGCCCACAGCAAACAGCAGATAAGCAAACCGCCCCGCGATTGGCTGCAAGGCATGGGCCGCATCTGTAGACGTCTGGATATTGGTGATACCGTGCGCGTGCAGCGTCGCCGCCGCCGTAAGAATGATAAAATACGCCACGATGTTGGACGCGCCCATGCCCGTGTACGTATCTACGCGAATGCGCTGCATCTGCGCGGGCGCATCGGCGGGGCGGCGCAGCAGGGGCGCTTCCTGCGGGCTGGCCTCTTCCAAGTCCACCTCGGCCGCCGCCTGCCAGAAGAACAAGTAGGGGCTGATAGTCGTGCCTAGCACGGCCACCAGGCTTGTGATGGACGCGCCATTCAGGTGAATGGAAGGCAGGGCAGTCGCCTTCAGTGCATGGCGCCACGGCACATGCACCACAAACACGGTCGCAACATAGGCCAGCAGCACCAAACACAGCCATTTCAAGACGCCCGCGTACTTCTCGTAGGGCAAGAGCGTTTCCAGCACGACGGATGCAATGGCAAAAAAGGCGGCAAAGGCGAGCGCTGGCCCGCCTGTCAGCATGGCCGCCGCCGCCCCCATCGCCCCAATGTCCGCGCCGATATTGATGATGTTCGCGGCCAGCATCAGGCCGACGATGGAATACAAAATCCAGGGGGCGTAGTGACGGCGCAAGTTGCCTGCAATGCCCCGTCCGGTCACGCGCCCGATCAACGCGCTGATTTCCTGGATGCCGCACATCAGCGGGTAGGAAAAGGGCATGGTCCACAGCAGGCCATACCCAAATTGCGCGCCGACCTGGGAGTAGGTCGCGATGCCGCTGGGGTCGTCATCCGATGCGCCGGTAATCAGCCCCGGCCCCAATGTCTGCAAAAGCCCCTGTTTGGTGACGCCTTTGGGCGGGGTCGGCTGCTGAGGGTCGTCCGGGCTGAACCCTTGCGGTTCCGCGGCAGCGCTCGTTATCGTCTGGTTCCCTGCCATCAAGTCTCGTCTTTCCGGGCACTGCACCGGGCAGCCCCTTTGTTTGCATCTCCGACTTTAGGAGAGGGCCGAATTGTTCCCGCACGCTTATTTCGGGCCAAGAGTGATCTTGTCAATGACTGCCCCGCCCGGTGTCGCGGGGATAGGCCGTGCGTGCCCTGTCCCGCCCGCACCGACCACGGTCACAGTCGGGGCCGCGCCATGCATGGGGATGGCGCTGCCGTCTAGGCAGAGGGTGGTAAAGGTGACACGAGACCCGTCCACATCGCAGCGGATGACATGGTGGACACTCGCATACACATCGCCGGGGATTGCCAATTGCTTGTTGTCGGGAGAGTACAGGGGCGCACCGCCGCCCCCGGTCACAAAATAGGGGACGCCGTCACGATTTGTCCTATAGTACAGATGGTCATGGCCGCAAAACACCGCGCGTGGGTGGTACTTGGCAAACAACGGGTGCAGGTAGCGCTGGGCGTCGGGGGTCGGCCCGTGCGGGCCGATGCTGTACGCGCTCTCGTGGAACATAACAAACGTGTTGAGGGCCGTCTTTTGTGCCTTTTGCAGCTCATTGATGAGCCACTTTTGCTGGGCGCTATTGGGGGCGAACTCCTCTGGGTCCATGCTGTCCAGTATGATAAAGCGGCTGCCGTGCCGCGAAAACGCATAGTAATAGGGATTGCCCGAATCATACGGGGCCGTGACGAAGCGCGCATAGTACGGCCCGACATCATGGTTGCCGCGGGCCGGGTAATAGGTAATATGGTTGTCGCGCAAAGGCTGGATGATGGACGCAAACTCATCCCATTCGGATGCTTTGCCGCCCCGCGCCACCAGGTCGCCGCTTTGCAGCACAAATTCGGGATGCAGCTTGACGATAGCCCCGATGACCGCCCGGTGCAGGTCGGGGTTGGAGCGCGTGTCGCCATACGCGATAAACATATACTTCTGGCCTGCGGGCGTGTTGGGCGTTAGCAGCGGGAGTTTGGCTTTGGGCGCAGCCCCTGCCGTGGTCGTTGATAAAAGCAGGCCTGCGGCCAGCAGGGCGCGCCAAGTAGTTGTCATGTCTGTGTTTCCTTTGTGAGTTATGAAGTAAGCCCCAGGCGGCGCAGCAGCAGGGGCATGGTGATGCCCTGCGCCATGACCGAGAAAGCCACCACGCCAAAGGCCCCAATCACAATGGCATCGCGGCGGGGCAAGTCGGGAGGCAGGCTCAGGGCCAGCGCCAGCGCCAATGCGCCGCGCAGGCCGCCCCAAAAGAGCGCATGCTGATGCCGCGGGTCTAGGCGCAGCCGCGAGCGCGCCAACAGGCTGCACAAACCGTACACGCTCAGCGCGCGGCCCAGCAAGGTCAAAACAACAGCCAGGGTCAGCGCGCCTAGTCCCAATGCGGCAAAGGGAATATGCGCGAGCCGCACGCCGATCAGCAAAAACACTAAAGAGTTGGCGACAAAGGCCGCAAACTCCCAAAACGCCGCGACCACTTCCCGGCCCCGCACCGAGATGACGCCGGCGTCTTCCTGACGCATCATGCCCACATTGCCCATGACCAGGCCCGCAGTGACTGTCGCCAGCACGCCGGACGTGTGTCCCGTCTCCGCAAAAGCAAACGACCCATAGGCCGCCACCATGGTCAATGTCGTTTCCACCAGCGGGTCCACCGTGCGCCCGGCGAGGACAATCGCGCCCCCTGCCACTGCCGCCCCGATCAGCACCCCGCCCAGCGCCATCCAAGCCATTCCACCGAGATTGGGAACTGCTGTGCCCGCGCCCGCGTGCGGCATGGCTGCCGATGCCACAACCAGGGAAAAGACAACTGCCGCCACGCCGTCGTTGAGCAGGCTTTCGGCTTCCATCACGTGACGCAGCCGCCCTTCAATCCGGGCTTCTTTGAACAATGCCAGCACGGAAACAGGGTCTGTGGCCGCAAGCAGCGCGCCGAGGATCAGGGCGGCCTCCCACGGCCAGCCTGCCCCCCACTTCATGCCGCACGCCAGCACCAGAACCGCGATCCCCACGCCCCCGGTCGCCAGCAGGCCGATAGGCCAGGCATCGCGCTTGACTGCCCGCCACGGCAGCGACAGCGCCCCCTCAAACAGCAGCGGGGGCAGCAGAACATCAAAAATCAGGGTGCGCGTGAGTGTCAGGCCCACGTCGGCATGCAGCCACGCCATGCCCAGCCCCACCACGACCAGGCCGACCGTGTACGGCAGGTGAATGCGGCGCGCGGCCAGCGCGGTCAGGGCCGCGATCAGCAAAAGCCCAATAGTGCTGTGCAGGAAATGTATGGCGGGCGGCTCCTGAAATCGCTGCCCTATTATAGACGCTTTGGCCGCCCGAAAGCAACGACGCCTCGGCGCGGGCGCTGGTCAGCGGCGGGTATACTGGAACCTATGATCGACTCTGCTTTCGCCGCTCAGGTGCGCGCGCGTTTCCCTTCGCTTCATCCCCCCGCCGGGCCGGCCCCGATTTTCTTTGACAACCCCGGCGGCACTCAGGTGCCCCAGGGCGTGCCGGATGCCATTGTCCATTATTATTCCACATCCAATGCTAATGTTGGCGGCGCGTTTGCCACCTCCCACCGCACCGATGCTGTGATTGCCGAGGCCCGGCAGGCCATGGCGGATTTGCTGCATGCGCCGTCCCCGGACTGCATTGTCTTCGGGCCAAGCATGACAACGCTGACGTTTCACCTGGCCCGGTCGCTGGCCGACATCTGGACACCCGGCGACGAAGTGGTGGTGACCACGTTGGACCATGATGCCAACATCACGCCCTGGACAGATTTGGAGGCCGCGGGCGCGGTCGTGAAGTGCGCAGACATCCACCCGGAAACCTGCGCCCTGGACATGGAAAGCTTCGCCCGTGCTCTGTCCCCGCGCACGCGCCTGGTCGCCGTCACCCACGCATCCAACGCCGTCGGGGTCGTGCCTCCCGTTGCGCAGATCGTCCAAATGGCGCACGCGGTCGGCGCGCTGGTTTTTGTGGATGCCGTGCAGTACGCCCCGCACGGCCCGATTGACGTGCAGGCCCTGGACTGCGACTTTCTCGCCTGCTCCGCCTACAAGTTCTTTGGCCCGCATCTGGGCATCCTGTACGGCAAGCGGGAGCATCTGGAGCGCCTGACTCCGCACAAGGTGCGCCCCGCGAAGAACACCGTCCCGCAGCGCTGGGAAACAGGCACGCTCAACCACGAATGCCTCGCGGGGCTGTCTGCCGCCGTGGAGCATCTCGCCTGGATCGGCGAAACCTTCAGCGGCCCTACGGCTGAACACTCTCCTGCCGATGGCTGTGCGGGCCGCGCGCTGACACTCAAACACGCCATGCGCACCCTGCATTCTTATGAACAGGGCCTGATGACCCAATTATTGACGGGGCTGGGCGCCCTGGGCGATGCGACCCTTTACGGCCCTTCTGGGGGCGAGGAACACGTCCCGCGCGTCCCCACAGTCGCCTGGACATGGCCGCGCCTTGCGCCGCGCGCCACCTGCGAGCTGCTGGCCCGGCACGACATCTGCGCCTGGAGCGGCAACTATTACGCCCTGCGCCTGATGGAGCGCCTGGGCCTGGAAGGGACGGGCGGGGCCGTGCGTCTGGGGCTGGCCCATTACAACACGCCGGAAGAAATCACCACGCTGCTGGACATTCTGCACAGGGTTTCCAGCCAAACGCGCTAGAAGTTTTCAGCCTTCCCTGATGCTGCCACAGATCGCCCCCCCGCCCCTCATTGGGGGGCGAGGGAGCAATCTGCGCCTTACAGCCCGCGGCTGCCCATGCCGGTGTTGGCCGCCCCCGTGGGCGCGCCGCCAATCGTGCCGCCCGACGACAGCCCGCCCGTCGGCGCATTTCCCTCTTTGTCGTCCTTGCCGTCGCCATCCGCCTGGGGATGCACAGTGGAACCGCCGGTCAGCGTCCGGCCCGGCGCGGGCGCATCTTCTTCCAGGCTGGCGCCGTCATTGAGCGCCCCTGCGCTGCCGGGCGCGCCCGCATCATCCAGGCTGCCCGTGTCGCCCAGCGCCCCGCCGCCCGTCAGCGCCGTGTCCGGGGGGACAGCCATGCCGCCCCCGGCAGGGGCTGCTCCGGTCAACCCCGCACCGGACTCGCCGGGCACGGTGCCGCCCGTGCTCAACGCTTTCGTTTCTCGCTCGTCCATTCTTCTCCTGCTTTCTTGGGTGTCTTCGCGCTAATCGCCGCCCGCATGCGTGCGCGCCATGCCGTCCGTGTTCGGAGCGTCCACGCCGCCCGCATCAAACACGGCGGGGTCGGGTTCTTCGCCGGTTTCGGTCAGTGTCTTGCCGCCGCCCGACTCCGACGGGTCGCCCGGCGGAATATCATTGGACGTGGGGCTTGTGCCGACTTCGCCGCCGAACGCGGGGGAAGGCGGCATGGGCATGTCGCTGTCGTTGATCCCTTGCGGGGCTTGTGTCAATTCATCGACGGCCTGTTTGATCTTGGCTTCGCTCATGGGTTACCTGTTTCTTTGGGGTGTAGTGGGAGTTTTATACCCGCCCGGCGTTTGACCCTAAGCCCCCCACGGGCAAGAAAAGAGCAAAGGAGGGTTTTCCCCCATGAGTCAGGCTGTTTTTGACGACCAGGGCCTTGTCGCCGCGTGTCCCCACTGCGGCCAGCGAAACCGTACGCCCTATGCCCGCCTGGACGAAACCGGGACATGCGGACGCTGCAAAAATCCGCTTCCGCCGCCCGCCACTCCCGCCGACATAGGCGAAGCCGGGCAGTTTGACACGTTGCTGGCCCAGTCCCCCCTGTCGATTGTGGTTGATTTCTGGGCGCCGTGGTGCGGGCCATGCCGCATGGTCGCCCCCGAACTCGCCCAAGTCGCTCAGGCCAACCGGGGCGCGTTTTTGATCGTCAAAGTGAACACCGAAGCCCTGCCCGCCCTGGGCGCGCGGTTCGGCGTCCAAAGCATCCCGACAATGGCCGTGTTCCAGGGCGGCAGGGAAGTGGGGCGCACACTGGGCGCGCGTCCCGCGGCGGCGATCACCGGGTTTGTGCGTCAGTCTTTGGGCTTGTCATTCGCGGGCTGACACTGCGCCGCAGCGGGGCTGCAAAGGCGTTCCCACGGGGCATTAACGGCGTACCAAGCCATGAGCGACGACGGAACAAAACCGTCCGTCGTCGGTACGCCGGGGGAAAGCCCAAGCAAAGCGCTGGCAACGCCCAAGCAAAGCGCCGACAACGCCCAAGCAAAGCGCCGACAACGCCCAAGCAAAGCGCCGACAACGCCCAAGCAAAGCGCCGACAACGCCCAAGCAAAGCGCCGACAACGCCCCGGCAGCACGGCGGGGCGGCGGGCTGAAAGCAAACACGCATGACGACGCTTTACCCTATCTGCCCGCAGGTTCAATGGGAGCAAGCGCAGGCACAGGGCGAATACAGCGCCCCAAGCTTGGCGGCGGAAGGCTTTATCCACTGCTCCACGCAGAGCCAGGTTGCGGCAACAGCCGACCTGTTCTTTCGGGGACAAGACGGGCTGGTGCTGCTGGTCATCGACCGCACCCGCATCGCCGTGCCTGTCCGGGACGACGACATCGGCGGCGGCAGGCGCTTTCCCCATATCTACGGCCCGCTGAACCTGGACGCCGTGACCGAAGCGCGGCTGTTTCCGCCCGCCGCCGACGGAACGTTTGCAGCGCCGCTTTGACATCGCAAAAGGAGCCGCCCGGCGCTTTTTGCCTCACCGTCGGCGGCAGCATATTTGTGACGGCCAGGCGTTTTACACTTTCACAGCGGGGGTATATCCGACGCATACGGGGCGAAACATAAACAATCCCACGCGCCCCGCTTCAAAAAGGAAACTATTATGGCCGACGACAAACTGACCACCAGCGACTTAGATACTACCAGCGACACGGAACCGGCAACCAAACACGATGTCGGCATCGGCGGCGGCCTCGGAGCCGTCGGCGGCGCAATTGTCGGCGCGCTGGCGGGCGGCCCTGTGGGGGCCGTAATCGGCGCAATCGCGGGCGGGGCGGCTTCGGCAGGCGCCGTGGATGTGGTGGACAAGCACGACCACGACTTCGCTCGCACTGCGCCTGACGCTTCTCCGGCAGACGCCGCTGTCGCCCCGGCCTACACCGCCGGAACTATGGCGGAAACTGCAGCGGACGCCACCACGCCCCGCGCCGCAACCGATTACACCGGCCCCGGCGACTACCAGCGCACCCAAGCTCCGGTTGACACGGGCTATGCCGCTGCCGCCGCGCCGACATCTTCTGCCGCCGCGCCGACATCTTCTGCCGCCGCGCCGACATCTTCTGCCGCCGCGCCGACATCTTCTGCCGCCGCGCCGACATCTTCTGCTGTCGGCACGGACACCGCCCGCACCATTGAGCTGCACGAAGAAGAGCTTCGCGCCTCCACGCAGGCTGTGCAGACGGGTGAAGTGACGCTGCGCAAGGAAGTAATCACAGAAACCAAAAGCATTGATGTGCCTGTCACCCGCGAGGAAGTGGTCATTGAGCGCCACGCCGTCGCCGGCGCCGCCGCTTCGGGCAGTTTTGACACCCAGGCCGACGAGGTAATCCGGGTTCCCGTCATGGAGGAACAAGTGACGGTTGAAAAGACGCCGATTGTCACCGAAGAAATCTCGCTCGGCAAGCGCGAAGTGACCGAAACCCAGCACATCACGGACACGGTGCGCCGAGAAGAAGCCTATATTGAGAACCCGAACAATGTCGACGTTCTTGAGCGCGGCGGCGCAGCCAGCAGCGACCGCAGCTAGGCCAGTCTGGAAAGCCATGTCGGCATCGCTTCGGTGTTGACGCTGCTTGGGGTTGGCGCGGCTTTGAAACCAAACAGGGCGCATGGGAATGGTTCCCATGCGCCCTGTCTTTTCCATGTCGCTTTCCGCTTTGGCAGCCTGCTGCTGCGGCTCAAGCTGCTGCCGTACCGGCATCCAGGAAATGTAATAGTTGAACAGCCCAACCCACGAAGAGTGCTTGCTGAAAACCTAGCCTTGCCTTCAGACAGTACCATGTGCTATAATTTCACGTTCCTGCGCCTGTAGCTCAGTGGATAGAGCATCTGTCTTCGGATGATGCTTTTGCTGACGCCCCCAGCCAGTGATTTTTATAGAAGCCCTTCAGAATCAGAAATGATGCCGAGGCTTTACGCTCTACGGCTTGACTCAAGCTTGCGGCTGCGCGGCTTCTCTCTAAACTCGGTACAAAAGACAGACATGCCAATTCCATCGCGCGAGCCATTTCAGATTGGCAGCATGAAGTTCCAAATACTCGACCGCCGCCTCATGGGGCAAACAACCGCGCACATTCCGTATGGCGTCATCTCGATCACGGGCAGGGAGCAGTTACACCCGTGCATCCCTGCCTCAGCCTGTTGTCTTGGCGTTCTGCGGATCAAGTTTGACGACATCCAGGAAAACATCCTAGGCATGACCCTGTTCAGCGAAGCCCATGCTCACGAGATCATAGATTTCTATGATGAGATGCGCGCCAAGGGAGCGCGTCTCATGATCATCAACTGTGAACAGGGCCGTTGCCGTTCGGCGGCTATCGGCGCGGCACTCGCCGAGATGGAACGGGCTACGTCCTGGTTCGACAAGCGGTTCGAACCAAACGTGCATGTGAGGAGAGTGATGGGGGATGCTGTGCAGGCGGCTCTTATCTCCCAGTATCGTCGTTTTGCGCCTACGTTGCCGTATTCTTAACCTGCTATGCGCCAACCAGAAAGACCGTTGTGTCGTCGCGCAAAAACCCTACGATAAGAGACTTCGTTGGTTTGTTCTTGTTTCTACAAATGCTTACTAATTTGGTTGCCTGGCAGCTACGCTGGAGCATGACGGGGTATGATTCGGACTATGGACACTGCTATTTACACCGAGGCTGATTACGACGCAGCGCTTGTGGAAATCGAGCGCCTTTTCAACTGTGCGCCTGGCACCGCCGATGCTGAGAGGCTGAACTTCTTAGTAGACCAGGTGGAGGCTTACGAGGCTGAACACTATCCGATAGGACAGCCGAGTGCCGAAGCAGTGGCTGAGTACGAGGCACAGAAGCAGGGACAGAACTTTGAGCAAGCAAAGGCTGCAACGTTCGCTCAGTACGGTGACGCATTTCAGCGACTAGCTGACGTGCAGCGTGACGGGCTTCTGGATGCGGGAGCAACAGAAATGCAGGCCGAGAAGGCAAGCAAGAATTGAGCGTAGAGCTATGTTCCGCGAAGACAAAACCACCCAAATGGCAGCGCGGCTTTTGATGCTTGCAGGCGGACGCATGCCGTCCAAAACTCTCATGCTGATGCTCTATGCCGCCGACAGAGAAATGCTCGTACGACGGGGAAAGCCGATCAGCTATGACCGATGGCTTATGACGGAGCGTGGCCCCGTGCTCGGCGCGACACTCGACTTGATCAGGTTGGAAGCCGATCAGCCAAGCTATTGGTCCAATCACATTTTGATGGAAGGCGATGAACTTGTTCTGAAGGCCGACCCTGGCAACGACGATTCGTCCCGCGCAGAAGACGCGGTGGTTGATCAGGTTTTTCGCGAGTGGGGCGGCATAGACCAATGGGATGAGGCGGAACTCATACGCCGCTTTCCCGAGTGCAATAATTCAGGCGCAGCCCCACAGACGATTTCTTATCAGAAAGTCTTGCAGATCAATGGCTATTCACAAGAAGAGGCGACGGATGTTGTTGAAAACATCGAGATGCAGGACGATGTGTATCGGTTGCTGAGCACCGTTCGATGACAGCAGCCACGCCGCGAAAGCGGCGTGGCTGCTGCTACACTCAATGAGCATTATCCCTCAGTCGTCCTTTGGCGCGGGCGTGGCACTCGCAGTCCGCCTGGCGGGATTGGGGGGATCGGTTTGATCTTGCCCTGCGCCCTCAGTTCGGCCACTTCTTTCCAAGCAGCCTCGAACGCTGGCTCGTCGCGCGCACGGTCGTAGCGCGGGGCTTGAGCGCCAGTGGGTTTCCTCGGATGAGAGATCAGCTTCAAATCCTTAATCGGAACTAGCGTCACGTGGTACTTTGAGACAGTGTCTGGCTTGTCATTTTCCTCCGTTTGCGCAAGCATCTCTTCTGAGTCTTCCATGGTGATTTTTCTAACGTCTTCCTACCAATTTTAGCGTGGTTTTTGCCATTGGGCGAAACACCAGTCCAGGCAGTCTTTCGCGTTCATCACCATGACATTTGCTGCGGGCGGCTTGATGTTTGCATTTCCAAGAAGATGGGTGCTGTCGAAACTCACAAGCACGTCCGCAGCGCACTCCATAGCAGCCGCAAGAATGCGCGCATCAGGGCGATACCCTGTGAGCACCTCGCATCTAGCAATGGTTTTTGGGTTTGGCTCTAATGTCACTGCCATTTTGCCTAGATCGATGATATGAGCTACCTTGGGCAGCATGGCAGGGTTTCGGAGACGAATAAACCGTTCGACATCGGAAATCACCTCGCGGCTGATGCGCAGATCGACAACATTTTGTTCACCGAGCAGGACAAGACGATAGATAGGTGTACGCTCGCTGGTTGTGATCACGGCAGAGATCAAGCCATTGCTGTCAAGAAATACACGAGGCTTCGGCCTCGTAGTCGCTGGTTTCACGTATTCTCCTCATCTCTAAAATCATCTCCTCCAGCGACATGTCTGAGGTACCTAAGCCCTCACGAACCTCGTCGAAGAGAATTGGAATTTGAGACTGACGGGGAAGAATAAGCATCGCACCATCCAACTCAATCAGAGTTCCCTTCTGCCCAGGTTCAATACGATAGTGCTCTCTAATTTTTTTGGGGATCGTAAGCTGTCCTTTTTTGATAAACTCTATTGTCTCATAAACTTCTGATCTTCCATAAGTTTTTTGTGGGAGGGGCTGAACCGTTTCATCTAAGGATTGCGCAGGATCAAATTCTGGTACCATGTTTTTATCCGATTTCTCTTTTCCGATTTCTCTTGTATTTCTATTATACCACACCAAGAACCTTTTAGAGCACCTGGCAAACATCTAATCTTCTTGAATTTGGTGACAGTTCGCTGTTCGTTTTGCTACATAATATCTGGCCTAGAGAAATGCCTAGAAAGTGACATTGCCGCCCTCACCAGCCAAATCATACACCAACCAAATCATAAACAAACACAGGCACGCCTTTATCCACCAGCTCCGCCTGAACAATCGGCTCGATCTTGTCCCATGTGCCTCCTGCCAGACCGCAGCCGATGCGCGGCATGTGAACGAAGGTGCCGTAGACTGTATGCCGCCCCACAAAGCGCAATCCTTCCTCTATGGCTTCATACCGAACAGGCGCTGTTCCTTGGTAACGCCCGATACCGTGCTGGCCGATCAAGTTCGCCACCCAGAGATTGTCTTCCACTTGTACGAGCTGCACTTGACCAAGATCAAACGGGACAGACCCGTCGCCTTTGGCCCAGGCACGATACTCGCGCTCTGGCTCTTTCCAGCGCTGGGACAGAGCCAGGACAAAACCCCGCCCCCACGCGCCAATGTCGTTGCAAACATGGACAATAATCCCTGGGTTGTTGCGCGGAGGATCAGTGGCGTCGCCGATGAGGTAGGTGATGGGCATAATGTTGAAAGTATTACGGAAAACACAGCAGCCTACGCCGCGAAAGCGGCGGGGCGACTTGTCATCAGCCAAAAATTGCACCAGCACGACGGTCTGTTAGCCAACAACCCTAGCCTGTATGTGTGGCCCTGCCTGGCCTACCTGCCCATTTCTTCTGCGGCTTTCTTGCGGGTTTTGCGGGATTACTCGCATCTAACAAATGGCGCGTTTACACAGCGGCATGGCGGATATTGGCCGATTGATGGCGTTGATCGCCAACTAATCGCCAACTATTGGCCGACTGGGCTGCCAGCTCATGACTGCGTAATCCGCGTGACTTTTGCGTGATCTGCGTGACTTTTGCGTGATCTGCGTGGCTTTTGCGTGATCGTTGCTCGACTTGCGTGATCCACTCGTCGCAGGTTCGGCGGAGTCGGAGTGGATGCCATGAAAAGGCAGCCGCCACGCCGTGAAAACGGCGTGGCGGCTGCTTCTGACGAAAAGATGTCACATAACTCAGCGTTAAACTGTCATTTGCTGGGCATGCTTCTGAAGCCTCTTCTGTGCGCTTTTGCCCCAGTTTCCCCGTTGGTCGATTTGGCTCACTTCCCTGAGTTCAGCCAGTGCTTCATGTCGCTTCCCTAGCACTTCCAGGCGTTGTGCAAGCCGAAATCGCACCTGAACATCGTCAGGATGCAGAGCTAATTGTTCACGTGCATGTCCGATCTCACTCAAGATGTCTTTTTGCTCTTCAAGGGCGTAGTCGAGATGCTCTTGGGCTTCTTGGCATTGAGGATCAGCGGCTACTGCCTGGCTGTAGCCTTCAATAGCACCTACTATGTCGCGCGCTTTGTAGCGCGCCAATCCTGCACCTGACCAATCCTGCGCCGATGTCTCAGAAATGTTTGAATAGTCGATGTCTTCATCGGGCATTTCCGACAAAGCGGCGAGTTCCCTTTGAACGTATTCTGTTATTTTCTTCATGGTTTCCAATGGTAGCGAGGGCCGTCCACTTTGCCCGTCCTGAACTCAGCAGCCTCACGCAGAGCTATGTCAGTCGGCTCTGTGTCCGCTGTCATCATTGACTTGAACAGCACAAAATCTTCATCAGACAGAACTACCTCAGCCTGGGCAGCAAACGCTGCTTTGTAATCGGATGCAGTGTGGATGTTGTTTTCCATACTCTGGATTATACCCACTCGATGCAAACCTTCTTTTATTTGCTCAGTTCATCCTCCAGCATCTGAACAAAATCAACCACCGCTACCCCAAGCGGCTTTAGGTATTCGCGCGCGTTCAGGAGGAGAAACATCCTCTCGCCTCTCTCAATACTGGAAATGATTTGTCTTCCTACGCCAAGCTTGTCAGCTAAATCCTGCTGGGTTAGACCCGCGTCTTTTCGGAGTTTTCTCAACAAAGAAGTTAGAATTGCACTTTCTCGGCTATGAATTATTTTGCTGAGCACACCTCATCATGTGCCAGCACAATCAGTTGCGCCAAGATCGCGCATTCTGTGATATAATGTCAGCAAGGCCGCTTGTTCATGGGTCAATTCATCATTAGGAAGACCGAATTATGTACTACTCATGTTCACAGTGCCGAACCGCTTTGCAGGAGGGCCAGTCCGCCTGCGCCAAATGCAGCCAGGCTTTCAAGAAACCTGTGCCCGTCTTTGACGATTCTCACACATCCATGTACTGGCCGCCTGCCGAAACGAACGGCTTTGCAGCTTGGCTCAGCACCGTACCTCCTGCCGTTCAAGCTTCTGTCGCAGCAGGCTTTGCTGTGCTTTTGATCGCCGTTTCCGTCGGCGGATCGGTGATACACAAGCACAGTGCGGCGAAACCCCAGACCACTTATCAGCAGTCGGCTATGATAGCTTCAGTACCACCAGGATCAGCGCCTGCCGCACCCAGCATGCCCGCGCCCATCGTACTGGAAGCATCGCCTGCCTATGTACCACCGCAGAAGAGCGCGTCTTTTCCGTCATCTGCGCCTGCCTTCCGTTCAGAAACGCAGAGCACCCCCGCCGCGCCAGCGGCTTCTACCGACAATTCTCAATCGGCGGGGACTTCCAGTGAACAGTACGCTGCCGCCAGAGCCGACGCGGATAATGCAGGTCATGATGCAGCATCCTATATCAATAGCCTCACCCCCGAAGACTATCGGCGCGGCCCTGTGAGTCTAGAGGAGTACCTGTCGCGCGCTAAACAGGACAGGGCAACAATGTTGGACAGTCCTGCTGTCAACCCGCAGGACTTGGCTCAAGTGAACGCAGATATTAATGGAATTCAGAACATGGAAGACACCACGAATAGAAATCGCGGTCCCGCCAGCATCGACATGCAGTAGTGGCAGCAATGCCGTTAGGAACAGGAAAAGAGGTCGCCGACAGGCATCGTAAAATCTTAGATGCGATTTTGCGAAAATCACAATAGGGAACGCAAAGGGAACGCAATAGGGAACATTTTTTAGCGCGATTTCTAACTATTCTCAGAGTAAATCCCAAACTCTTCATTGGATTTCATTGAAATGTTCCCTTGTTTCCTTTGTTCCCTTGAAATCATGCATACATCTTTTTTTGGAAAAGGAGCTGCCTCTTGCGCCTCACGAAAAGTAGAGTGCATGCTTTTTAAGGGAACAAGGGAACAAAGGGAACATTTCAATGAAATTGATCTAAAAATAGAAATTTACTCTAAGAATGATCAAAAGCTAAGCTAAAAAATGTTCCCTATTGCTTTTCGTAAGGGAACATTCGTGGTTTTAGCGTTCGATCAAGCGAGAAAAACTGCTAGGGAATTTGCGATCTTCAGACTTTGATTCTCCTATTCCGAGGTCATCTGCGGAATCAAGCCCCATCGCAACCTGCATGCCAAGTGGACTGAGTGCGATCAGTGCGACTGTTCTTCCCTGCAGCCTCATTTTCTTTGTGGACCGACTCTGGCCTTTGTCATTATCGGTTTCTAACCACCCGCGATCTTTCCAGTGAGAGAGCGTGGCACTGTACGGGTACTTGTGCTGTTCCAGCACGCGCTTGACCGCATCGGGCAAGAAAGCGAGGCGACGGCTGCCATCCATGTCTTCGATCTCACGACCGAGTACTTCCCGCCCGTCCAGACCAGACCAAATTTCGCCTATGAAGGAGTCCATACGCCCTGCAGCCCAGGACCCCAGGAGTTCAAGGCTTGTTTGCGCGCTATCTGCTTTCCTGGTTTCTGTCAGGCGTTCAAGGGCCGTGTCAATGATGGTATCGACATCCCAGGTGAGCTGCATTATTTCGCACGCAAAGCGGCAGGCAGCATCCACGGCGGCACAAACTGCAGCCAGGCGTTCGCCGATGTTGTCGTTCACACGTCCCCTCAGCCGCTGATACGCCGCTGCCTGCCATGCCTGTACTTTCAGCTTGAAATGGTCATGCCTCTGCATATACTGCGTTGCCATTCCAATGCCGACCAAGCCGTAGCAACTGGCAGCAACGTCATTGACTTCAGCCACCAGTTCGGACTGGCCGTTGCTTCCAAACGGCGATCCCCAGAAGCCAAGCACACGCCCTTGCACCCCGTCATGGGCGCTTGAATCTGCCAGACGTGCTTCCCCTGCTGAAAACAGCACACCCCGATAGCGCGAAACGCTCTGCACCCCCCCGTCTTTTGTGCCACGCCCTTTCCCAGTCCCGTTCGCATATTGATAGACGATGTTTTGTACCATCTCAGGGCGAGCGTTGTGGCTTTCGTCCAAAAAAATTGGCAGATCATTGCAAAGAGAAGCCAGGCGCTCGACGAACACTGGCGTCGAGCTCCAGGAGCGGACCTGCCCACCCATGATCTCTGGGGCCAAACCCCACATGCTGGCGATAAGGCGCAGGAGCGTCGACTTGCCCGAACTTGACTTCCCGCCGAAGTCAATAACTGGGTTTTGGATCAGCTTCATGTCCGCTAAAAGTACAGGGAGGATGCCTGCACCGATCCCGAAAGCGGCCACGGGGCAGTTACCTAATCGGTTTGCCAGGCTTACCCAACGTTCCACTCGTGCGGGGGCATCCTGCCATTGCGAATCGCCACCAAAGGCTTTCAGAATTCCGTTCGGATCAGCCCCAGGCGCTACCGACACCTGCACCGTCTGGTCCCCGATCACTGTGTTCCCGTAAACGAAAACATGATGACCATCAACGCGCTTGTGCCCGCACGAGCTGACGACACGCGCAACGGGAATAGCGGATTGATGGTAGTCCAACAGGTGAGCCAGATAAGCCACGACTTGCCTAGCGTTGACACTGTTCACCGCGAGTCCCTGGTCAGCGAGTGCGAGGATAGCATGGATATCGCTAATGGTGCGGCGCGGGACGGTCACATCTTTCCGGGGGCCGACTTCGTTCCAGCGGAGCATGACATGTTCGCCGCCTTCGTCGAGATCGCGCGCCCTCTCGATGATCTGCACGACTTGACCGATCACGCGCGTATACTCATCACCGTCTTTCGTCACCTTTTTGTGCCAGACACCCCCGTCACGGATAGACCAGGGGCTGTCTGGGTCAGGCACACATTTTTCAGGCGACCACGCTGTAGTGCCTACGTCTTCTGCGCCATCTGCTGCAGGCTTGTGAAGTCGCTTCGCCATACGGTCGGCGGGCCTCACCGTTGGAAGCTGCTGGAGGCCCTGGTAGGCAAACCAGATCGAGCTCAGCTTCCCGTTAGCAACACCACAATCGTCCTGGGGGTCCAGGCCGCATTCCATCTTTGCGCATGTGGTCGGCCCGTACAAGAGGCTATCCCAGAGTGTGTCTGTCTCGTGCTCCGAATATCGAGAATCGCATGCGGACAGCAGATGAAATTCGGCGAGGCCCCAATCGCCATAGGCTTTCAGGTGGCTCGCCAGCTTCATCCATTCAGCGCGGGACAGCTCGTTGCCATCGCTGCAACGCTGGACCATATCTCGCAAAGCTTCACAACCGAAAAGCTGGACCTGCCAGCAGGCGGCGGCTGTTTCATCGTCCTCGGCCAAAGGACTGTCTCCGTCCTCGGATGTTCGCTCGCTCCGCTCGCGCTGAGCTGCTGTCGCCTTGATCTCTCCCGACTCAGTTGCCCTTGAAACGATCTCTGCTAGGCGTTCTAAACTGGTGCGTCCAGCCAGTGCTTCAGCGACGAATTCATCCACCGAACGCGGCTGTTCTGTGGTCGGATCAATCATCACTTGTCGCCCTTTTCGCGCATTTACGCCCCAGAACGGCACGAAAACGGCTGACCCCACGCTGTCTTTGCCAGCAGGAGCGCTGACGGGAAATACTTCTGTGCGCTCATGGAAACCCGCTCGTTTGACCAGGAGCTTTCCCAAGTCGCGTGCCTGCGTCCAGGAGCAGCGCTTGTGAAATGTCCAGTGCCTGTAACCTGCTGATTTAGTGATTTCGATGTACGAATTCAGGCCCAGGACCTCTGACTCGGCCATTAGTTTCCGAGCCGCTTCCAAGGCCAGCTCACGCGTCAGGAAATGCTCATCAACATCCGCATGGCTCTCGCCCTTAACGTCGAGATCGACGGCGGTGGCGACGGAACTGCCGTCCAGATCAACCATGTATGTCTGGAGCATAATGTCAGGACAACTTGCGTCGTCCCAGGCGTCGGCGGTCGTTTCCCCTGAAAGGTGACTTGCAATGATGCCCAGGTTTGCCGCCTGATACTGCATTGTTTTGCAAGCAAAATTAAGGTAGCGCCAGGGACCAGTCACAGGCTTGCCACTGGTTTCTGAGATCACATCGGGCAGGCGGCGGCCAATGCGGTCCGTGCGGGCGAAAAACAACTCGCGAAATCCGCCCCATAATTTAATTTCGGCATCCAGGAAATCGGGGTCGTCAATCGAAATTGTAACTGTGGGAATGCTCAAAAAGCCACCTCCCAGTCAAGCATTTTGCGGTCGTCGCCGACAATGCCGTAGCGCTCTCGGCGCGTGCCGATTTCATTGTGGTCTTGCTGACTGCGCGTAGCGATGGGTTGGGGAGTCTGCACCTGGAAGCGGTGCGTAATGAGAAATGCAACGTCTTTTGCGACGCTGGCTGTGGTAAAATACATATGAGCAATCCTTTCAGGGTTGTATCATCAAGGCCGTCCGCACCTATAGGGGTCCAATCCATAGTGCGGGCGGCTTTTTCCTGTCTTGCGGGTATGTTGTACCCCAACAGAAATACCTTGTCAATTGTTTTGTTATAATTGTATTCCGTATAGCCTTGACTACTTTGCGCTTGTGGTGGTAGTATTATTGTAGAGGAATCCTAAATGAACACTACGACGCTGGAAACGACGCGGAGACAGACGCCCGCTGCCACATCGCAGACTTCAATGAGGCTGACGGTCAAATGTTTGGAACTCATTGACCAGATGGCTGCTGAACTCGGCCTAAACAAAACTGGAATAGTCGAAATCGCCATCAGGGAAAAAGCCATTAGAGATGGCTACATGACCCCAAGATCGTCGGAAGGCTGACGGGGCTTCAGAGACTTAAAAAACAACAATTCATGTTTTGCGCCCGTAGAACGTCTCAAAGTTTTCGTACATACTGTTTCAGGTAGTACTGAGGTATATCTACACGCTTTCCGCTCCGCAGCTCGGGCATTTGCTAGGCTATTGCGCGATAAGTGAATTGCCGATTCGGGGGGTTAAGCAAAGAGTAATAAGCCAAAAAACAGATAGCCTGTTACACAAGTGCGTTTGACATGGCACGCGAGGCGTGCTATAATCGGTTGGTTCTGAGAGTAGATTCTGCGAAAATCATGCGCCTGTAGCTCAGTGGATAGAGCATCTGTCTTCGGAACAGAGGGCCGGGGGTTCGAATCCCTCCGGGCGCACCAGACTTTCCCGCACGCTTTTGCGGCTCTCGGCTCACGCAGGCGACAAATGGTTTTTATGATTGTCCCCCCTTTCTCTGACGCCGCTAGGCCATGCCGCGCTTGGAGAATACCCGTATGAAGATGCTTTGTGATACACGCTCCAAAACGATGCAGGCCATGCTGATGCTGGGAACGGCAGCCCTTTGCCTGCCCTGTGCGGCGCAGGCCGCGCCGACGGCTGCCGCTTCTCAATCTGTTCCCGATGCGTTTGCTCCCCTTCCTGCGCCCACGGTTCAGGCTCTGCTCAGCCAGGTGCAGGCGAGTTCCCTGGTACGCAAGCGGTATGCCCGCTACTTTCATATCCCGGACAGCCACCTGCTCGCCTATTTGCGCGCAAACCTTGTTGCAAGCCACCTGAGCGACGATGGCAGGTATACCATGTTTTGCGTGCGCCCCAACGGCCTGGTCTACCCGACTGTCCTGCGCATGCCCAAGGGCAGCCGTGTTTTCGCCCTGCGCGGCGGGCCAGCCGTGCTCACCTGCCCGGAGGGCAATCCTCTCGCGCGCTTCCAGACTGCCGTGGAAACCCATGTCGTGCCTGCCCCAATCATAGTCGAGGCCGCACCGCCGCGCCGGATTATCGCGCCGACGCAGACACGGGAGATTGTCGTTCCCGCGTATGTGCCGACGCCTGTGTATCAGGCCGTGTCGCCGCTGACGCCCGCGGAGCGAGCCGAAGAAGCGCAGGCAGTTCCTGCCGCGCCCAGCCCTGTCCCTGTGAAGCCTTAGTTGTCGTCCTTTCGCAGTGCGTCAACAGACAAGAAAACACCCGCCGGCATCGCATTGCCGGCGGGTGTTTTGGTGGGTGAAATAGGGAGGTAGCCCGCGCTTACTTTTTGCCCGGCACAGAGGCGGCGGGCAGGCCGCGCAAAAGCCCGTATTCAATGCTGTCCACGACCGCGTGCCAGCTCGCGTCAATGATGTTGGTGCTGACCCCGATAGTGCTCCATGTTTCCGCGCCGTCGGCGCTGTCCACGGTCGTGCGCACTTTGGCCGCCGTGCCTTCTTTGACATTCACCACGCGCACTTTGAAGTCGGTCAGGCGGATAGATTTGAGCTGGGGATAGTGTGACGTGAGCGCTTTGCGCAGGGCGGAGTCGAGGGCGTTGACCGGCCCGTCGCCTTCGGCTACGGTGAGCATTTCTTCGTCCCCCACTCTGAGCTTGAGGGTGGCTTCCGTGATGGCCTGGGTGTCGCCGCCGCGCTTTTCCACAATCACGCGGTACCCGATTAGGTCAAACAGGCGATGGTACTGGCCCGTCGCTTTCTTGACTAGCAGCTCAAACGACGCTTCCGCGCCCTCAAACGAATATCCTTCATGCTCCAGGGCGGCGACTTGCTTCAGAATAGCCTTGGTTTCCGGGCTGTCTTTGCGCAGGTCAGCCCCGCGGCTCTGAACTTTCTCCAAAATGGTGGACGCCCCGGACAGTTCGCTGACTAATATGCGCCGCTCGTTGCCGACCAGGGCGGGGCTGAGATGCTCATACGTTTCCGGGTTTTTGCGCATGGCGTCTACGTGCAGCCCGGCTTTGTGCGCAAAGGCGGAACGACCCACATACGCGGCATTGGTGCGCGGCGGGACGTTGGCGATCTCGTCCACATAGTTTGCCACATCGGACAATTCAGCCATGTGCGGGCGGCACGACAGGTCATAACCCATCTTCAGGGCCAGGGCGGGCATGATAGAGGTCAGGTTGGCATTGCCTGTCCGCTCGCCCAGGCCGTTGATGGTGCCCTGCACTTGAATCGCCCCCGCTGCAATGCCCGCCAAGCTCGCCGCGACCGCGCATTCGGCGTCGTTGTGCGTGTGGATGGCAAACCGCGCTTGGGGAAACCGCGCCTGCACCTCGGCGACAATGCGCCCAACATCGTGGGGCAGCGTGCCGCCGTTGGTGTCGCACAGGGCAACGCAGTCTGCGCCTTCATTCAGCGCGGCTTCTATGCAGCGCAGGCCATACTCCACGCCGCGCTTGTAGCCGTCAAAGAAGTGCTCGGCATCGTAGATGACTTCCCGATTATGGAACTTGAGAAAGCGGACGGTGTCCGCGATCATCTGCACGTTCTCATCTAATGGCAGGCGCAGGGCCTCGGTCACCTGGAAGTCCCACGACTTGCCGACAAACGTAATCACGGGTGTCTCGGCATCTAAAAGCTGCCGCAGCATGGGTTCGTCTTCGGGCGCGCGGTGGGGACGGCGGGTGCTGCCGAACGCGGCGAGTTTGGCGTGTGTCAGCGTCACGCCTTTCATCACCTGGAAAAAATCCACGTCTTTGGGGTTGGAGCCGGGCCAGCCGCCTTCAATAGTGTCCACGCCGAACGCATCCAGACGTTTGGCAATGCGCACTTTGTCTTCCACGCTAAACGAGATGCCCTCGCCTTGCGCCCCGTCGCGCAGGGTCGTGTCATAGATTTCAATGTTGGTCATGGTGCGTCCTGCGGCGCTTGCCCCAGCGGCAAGAGCTTGAGTGTCGTGGCCTGAAAAGTGCCTTCGGCGTCGTTGATGTAAAAAAGCGCGATTTGCGTGACGGCGCATTGCCTGGGCTGCCAGGCGTTTTTGTGCTGCGCATAAGCCTGCTGATAACAAGCGAAAGGCGCATTTCCCTGCGCGAGCGTCAGGTGAAAGTGAAACTCCGGCCCGTCAAACGGTGCCTGCATGTCATCAAAACGCGCCGCCAGTTCCCGGTTCAGGCGGTCGTGCATCGCCCTGAGTGGTGCGTCTTCCGCCACGTTGATATAAAGCGCGCCGGTCTCGTCGCCCGGCGCGGGGATGCTCCACAAGCCGAGCGCGGTCAGGGTCAGCGTCAGGGGCGGCACGCTTCGGGCGAATGCCGTAAAGCAGGCGTCCATCGCCGCCATGTCCATGACGGGAATAGCCATCTTCAGCGAGACATGCGGTGGCAGCATTTGCAGCCCCAGATGATGCTCCCGGTCAAGCGCAACCGCGAGAGGCCGGACAGCATTGTGCGTGTGGTAATCCACCATCAAGGCAAAGACGACTTTTATAATGCCCCGTCGCCCTCTTCCCCGGTGCGGATGCGGATGGCGCGTTCCACACTCTGCGTGAATATCTTGCCGTCGCCGATCTCGCCCGTGCGGGCGGCGCTTTCAATGGCGGCCACAGCCGCATCGGCGATGGCGTCGGCGACAATCAACTCCACTTTAACTTTGGGCAGCAAGTTGACCACATACGTGTTGCCCCGGTACTTCTCGGTATGCCCGCGCTGATGCCCGTACCCACGCACGTCGGTGACAGTCATGCCGACCACGCCCATGTCTTCCAATGCCTGCTTGACCTGATCCAGCCGCAGGGGCCGAATGACCGCTTCAATCTTCTGCATCACACGCTCCTTCCACAAGCCGGTACGGGTTAGTCATCTTACGCCCGCTTTCAAACACTAGAGACTAGGGAACGATTTCAAATGCCGACCCATCGGCAAGGCGGTAGATATAGAAGTCGCTGTCCAATGTAAATATGCGGCGCAGGCCCAATGTCTCGGCGGCAGCGACGAGGGAAGCGTCCGCAAAGTCCATCGGCGTGTCTTTGTACTTTTCCATCAGGGTCTGCATTCGCGTAATCTCCGCCTCAGACAAGGGATGTATCCGCAGCGTGCCATCAGTGATATATTGCCAGACCAGCCTTTGCATCGGCCAGCCTCCCTTTGCACCGGCGAGATACATAGCCTCGGCCAAACAGGGCCAGGTCGTGAGGAGCGGCAGGCTCAATGTCGGCAAAGCCGCCTTGCATTGGGCATGAGGCGTCGTCTGGCTCCGATCTACCAGGGCAAAGATGGGGCCGGTATCGCAGAGTGTCATTACAGATCAAAGCCTTGCTTGCGATACTTTTCCCGCAATATCTCACCAAACTCCGTGTCGTACCTGGCGGCATGGGCGGACGGCTGAGGCTCCAGGGCTTCGGCTTGTTCGATAAGCAGGGCAAGAGACTGGCGCAATCCGGCTTCTGTGTACATCTTAGGTTTGACAAAGAGGCTTTGCAGCGTTTCCGCCGCCAACGCTTCCGGCGTTGTCTCCTGCTTGCGGGCTTCTTCGGCCAGCGCTTGTTGCAGTTCAGGCGCAAGTTCAAGCGTGAGTGTCATACTTTGAGTTCCCTCGTGTAACGATTGTACCTAACCGCGCTTATGGTATTTCTCCACCAATATCTTGGTGAACTTCGCCCCGGTGTTTTCCGCGGTGTGGGAAGGCCCCCCGTCCTCGGTCTCACTGCTGAACAAGCCGATACGTCCTTCCAATGCCTCCGCAAGAGACTTGCCTGCCCACGGTGAGGCTGTTTGTGTCGGCTTGGGCGCGTCACGCTGGAACTCATGGCGCAAGACCGTCCGAATGTATTCTTCCGCCGGCAGCCCCTTTTGCGCGGCATGCGCATGAAGCTCCGCTTCTTCGTCTGGTGCGAGGTTGAGTGTAACAGTCATCATCTTTTCTCCCGTGAGTTCTCGTGCCATGATTGTACCTTGCCTTGCGCGCCAGGCTGGTTTTTATCGTGGAACAAGCGGCCCTTCAGCCGAACGCGGGCGGTTGGAGCAAGAAGTCATCGTCCAGCAAATTGGCGATTTCCGTTTGCGCTTCAGGAGGCAGATTGGAAGCAGCAAGCCTGCGCTTGATGGCGGCGATCTTTTGCCGCTTCTGATGAAACCGCTGCCGCAGAGCAGCCAAAAACCTTCGGTTGAGGCGAATGTGCCTGATGGTATACATGCCCGTGGGGGTCGTCGCCGCAAGCGTTCCGTCTTGGCGTGTATTCCAATGATCTTTATGGTCTTCGCGGCACGGGTCCAAAAAGCGAATACCCGCTTGATACTCTTCATTCGTGGGCCAGGTGTTCCCTTTCTCGGAATTGCATTTGCCGCATGTCCAGTACAAGTTGTCGTAGACGTTTTTGAGCGAACTGAAGTCCTGCTTGACCTCGGCAGGCGGATTGAGCGGGCGGTGATGGTCAATCTCGCCGCCGCCTTCTTCCAGGAAAAACCGTTCATGGAGAAGGCAGTAGGCACAGCGGTATTGGAAGTCCGGGCGCAGAAACTAATCCCGATAGCTATGGTAGTCGCTGGCCGCCGGGACATCGGGTGTGCGGTGGAAGATCATAGCGGCTCAGTGCGTGTGAGGCAGGCTCTCTAAAAACGCCAGGATACGATCTAATTTGCGGTCGTCCTGGGCACGGCGCCGGTATAATGCCTGCACCGCAGGACGGCGCTCTTCCCAATCATCCAGCCGCGCTTCCACATGGCGCAGGCGCGCAGTCTGCGTGTCCGTCAAAGGCCCCGCCATCTCCAAATCCGCCAAACTGTGGTACTCGGCCCGGAGTTCTTCCTCGGACGCCTCATTATCCAGGGCCTCAGACAGCAGCGATACGGCCAGCGCGTCGGCATCCTGCCCTGTTTGCGCCGCTTTCCGGCGCAGGCGCGTTTCAATCTGCGGCGATACTGTGATGGTCATCTCTGCCTGCTTTTTTGTTTTCATTGTACCATGCCTCGTGCGTCAGGCGGGTTCCCATGGCATTTCTTGGGCTGATCTTGGGCTGATTATCGGCGTTCCCACGCCTGATCCACGGCGTACCGACGACGGAACAACTCTTTCCGTCGTTGGTACGCGCTTGACACGGGCAGGATACGCCTTTACAAAGCGTCCGCGACGCGGCGGCCCATCTCGCGGCAGGAAACAAACGGGGCGTCATTACCCTGCCGGATGTCCCTGGTGCGGAAGCCGTCCTCTAAGACCTGCTCCACGGCGGATTCGATGGCGCGGGCGGCCTTTTCCGCGCCCAGCGAGTAGCGCAGCAAAAGCGCGCCGGACAAGATTGCGGCCAAAGGATTGGCGATGCCCTGCCCGGCGATGTCGGGCGCGCTGCCGCCGCTCGGCTCGTACAGGCCGAACGTGCCGCCGGAGACTTTGCGCTCGCCCAGCGAAGCCGACGGCAGCATGCCCAGCGAGCCGGTGAGCTGCGCGGCCTCGTCGCTGAGGATGTCGCCGAACAGGTTTTCCGTCACGATGATGTCAAAGGATTGGGGACGGCGCACCAGGTCCATCGCAGCAGCGTCTACCAGTTGGTGCGACAGGGCGATTTCGGGATAGACAACCCCGACACGGCCCATCGTCTCGCGCCAGAGCCGACTGGTTTCCAGCACGTTGGCTTTGTCTACGCTGAGCAGGCGGTGGGCAGGGCGGGCGAGCGCGGCCTTGAACGCGATATGCGCGATGCGCTCCACCTCATCGCGCGTGTAAACGCAGGTGTCTACAGCCCGGTCGCCGTCCCAGGCTTTCGGCTGGCCGAAGTACAGGCCGCCGATCAGTTCGCGCACGACCAGAATATGGAAGCCGCCCTGCACTAAGTCGGGCCGCAGAGGACACGCCGACGCGAGGGCGGGGTACAAACGGCACGGGCGGAGATTGGCGAACAGGCCGAGTTTTTGGCGCAGGGGCAGCAGTGCGCCGCGTTCCGGGCGCAGATTCGGGTCGGCGATCTGGTCATACTTTGGCCCCCCGACCGCCCCGAACAGGACGGCATCGGATTGCTGGGCGAGTTCTAATGTGTACGGCGGCAGCGGATGGCCTGTGGCGTCATAGGCCGCCCCGCCGACCAGGGCTTCTCTGAATGTCAGCCCCAAGTGAAACTTGGCGTCGGCGGCCTGGAGAACGCCAACCGCCTCGGCGGTGATTTCGGGGCCGATGCCGTCGCCCGCCAGCACTGCGATGTTTGCCATTGTGTTGTATCCTATCGGGTGTGAGTTGTTGCGAGAGTGACAGGAAGGCCCCCCCGCCCCAATTCTGGGGAGCCGGAAGGAAGTTTGGCCCTGCCTATGCAGAAAAAGAAAGCTGGGTTAGCCTTGTCTTCTCTTAATCCGGCTCCCCATTATTGGGGCGGGGGGGCCTTCCTACCCTGCCTCTCAGTTCGGGCTGAACGTGAGGCTGTGACTGCCGACTGCCGTGCCTTCGGCGCAGGGCGTGTGGCCCGCATGGGGCGCACCCCGTGCCGCGCAGCCTGTCCGCGCCTGGGGACTAACGGGCGCAAGCGCCGAACCGCCCGCGCTGACACGCATTCCCGGCAGCCATGTTACATGGGCATCGGCGGCCAAGAAGTTCGCGCTCTCGGCGTGCCGCCCGGTTCTGTCGGCGTACTGGTCGGTGGCGAGGGGGGACACCGGGGCCGAGTTGTCCATCAGTCCGGTGGCGTACACGGCGCCGTCGGGCGTGCCTGCCCCTAACCCCGTGAGAGACAGCAGCAAGCCATTGATGCCGTTGCCCGATGCGGACTGCTGGGCGGGAGCAGGCAAAGCGTGAACGCCTTCATCGGGCTGGGTAATCTGGGCGATGTCGCCGCGCACTTCAAACAGCAGCACGGTGCGAGACGGCGCGGTGAGGGCAGACTGCGCCGATGCGCCTTCCAGGTTCAAGTTCAGGGCATACGAGACGACGGCGGCAGGGCTTGTGGGCGTGCCCGGCGTATCATCGGTGGCGTCATCCGGGCAATGGAAGACGGACACGTTTTTGACCAGCGGGTACACCTGGCCCGCCCAGCCGATGTTGGTGACAAACGCCGTGCCCGTGAAGGGCGCAACTGTGGCGGAAGCCGGGTGCTTATCGTCATAGTCCTGCGTGTAGGCCATCAGGGCCAGCCCAATTTGGCGCATATTGCTCAGGCATGACACGCGGCGGCCCTGCTCGCGCGCCTGCGCGAACACGGGAAGCAGAATGGCTGTGACAATCGCTGCGACGGCGAGGACAACCAATAACTCAATCAGCGTGAACGCCTGACGCCTCTGGTGCATGACAAATGCCTCACAGTTCGCTGCGCAGGGTGCGCAGGAAGTCGCCAAAGCCCATCTTGCGCCAGAACGCCTGGCTCGCCGGGTTCGCGCGCACAATCTGCACTTCAATCGCCCGCAGGCCGCGCGCGAGGAACCAGTCTTTGATCTTAGAATACAATGCGCGCCCGATGCCCTGCCCCCGGTGTTCGTCGCGCACGCAGAGGTCGGCGACATACCCGCAGTCGCCGGACACAACCGTAGGCCGCTGCATGATCTGTCCGAAGACATAGCCGACAACCGTCTCGCCCTGCACGGCAACCAGCACGAGGGCGTTGTCATGATCCAGTTGGTCGGCCAGGAAGTCTGAAAACCACGAGGCTGACTGCGTGTTGGGGGCGAGGCGCGGCTCAAAGGTCGCGCTGGCAAGCTGCAATGTCCGCCACAGCGCAACCACGGCGGGCAGGTCGCGGTGGGTTGCGGGCCGGATGACTATCTCCGCAGACGATGTGCCCGCGCCGAAGGCAGGAGCGGAGGGCACGGATGCCGACTTGCCGCCTTTGCGAAAAGGAGAAGATTGGGAGAGTTCAGCCATCAGACATGTTCCAGCACAGGGGTTGAGGCCAGCCGTCCCGCGACACGGGCAATCTGTTTGTTTAAAGCCTGCAAGTAAGCCTTGGCGCTCGCCACAAAGATGTCGGTATTGGCCGCGCGCCCTGTGTAGATGGTGTCGCCGCTGCGAATGCGAATAGTCACATCGGCCATGGCATCAATGCCCTCGGTCACGCTTTGCAGGGTAAACTCAATCAGTTCGTTGTCCACCTGCACAATGCGGTTGATGGCGCGGTAAATGGCATCGACGGGGCCGTTGCCCGTGTCCGCGTCCATCAGCACGGCACGGTTGGCATGGCGCAGCTTCACGGTGGCCGTGGGGATTGCCTGGTCGCCGCAGGTCGCCTGCACCTGGACAAGCTCATAGGTCTGGGGCACGGTGACGGTTTCATCCGCAACGATGGCGTCTAAGTCCTCGTCGTAGACCACTTTCTTGTTGTCGGCGACGCTCAGGAAGCGCGTGTAAATCTTCTCAAACTCGTCCTCGCTATTGAAAACATGCCCCATCTCGGCCAGGCGGTGCCGCACGCCCGCACGCCCCGACCGTGCCGAGAGAATAATCTTGCTTTCCATGATGCCCACGGTGCGCGGATCAATAATCTCGTACGTGGAGCGTTCTTTCAGCACGCCGTCCTGGTGGATGCCGCTGGAGTGGGCAAAGGCATTCGCGCCGACAATCGCCTTGTTGGGCTGGACGAGAATGCCCGTGAGCACGGACACCATGCGCGAAGTCTTGTAAATCTCCTCGGTGCGCACCCGCGACTGGATGCCGTAGGCATCGCGGCGCGTGTGCAGGGCCATGACCACTTCTTCCAGACTCGTGTTGCCCGCCCGCTCGCCGATGCCGTTGACCGTACACTCAATCTGCCGCGCGCCGTTCTTAACCGCCGCCAGCGCGTTGGCGGTCGCCATGCCGAGGTCGTTGTGGCAGTGCGCGGATAAGACGACGTTCTCAATGCCCGGCACGTTTGCGCGTATGCCGGCAAACAAGGCCCCATACTCATCCGGGGACATGTACCCCGTCGTATCCGGCACATTGATGACAGTCGCGCCCGCCTCAATCACGGCCTCAATCACGCGGTACAGATACTGCGGATCGGCCCGCCCGCTGTCTTCCGTAAAGTACTCAATGTCCTGGCAGCCCAGGCTGCGGGCATGCTTCACGGCGGCCACGCCAATCGCCAGCGCTTCCTCCGCCGTCTTTTTGAGCTTGTGGCGCAGGTGGCTCTCGCTGACGCCGAGGCCCGTATGAATGCGCGGACGCTTTGCGCCTTTGAGGGCATCCCACGCGACATCAATATCTTTCGGCACGGCCCGTGTCAGGCCGCACACCACAACGCTGTCTCCTACTGCCGAGGCAATGCGCCGCACGGCCTCAAAGTCGCCGGGGCTGGAGATGGGAAATCCTGCTTCAATCACATCCACGCCCAGACGTTCCAGTTGGCGCGCGATTTCCACCTTTTCCTCAATGTTGAGGCTTGCGCCCGGCGACTGCTCGCCATCGCGCAGGGTCGTGTCAAAGATTTGGACGTGATCCATAGTTATCTACTGCGTCTTTCTCACGGCGCTTTCTACTGTGTGGCTTCTACAACATCGGTCTTCTTAACCCAGGACATCAGGCCACGCAGATGCTTGCCGACGGTTTCCAATTGCGAACTCGCGTCCTGCGCGGCGAGCGCGTTAAACTGAGGACGGCCCGCCTTGTTCTCCAATATCCATTCTTTGGCGAACTGCCCGGTCTGGATTTCTTTGAGGATGCGCTTCATCTCGGCCTTGGTTTCATCGGTGACAACACGCGGGCCACGCGTCATGTCGCCAAACTGCGCCGTGTCCGAGATAGAATACCGCATGCCCGCAATGCCCGCCTCATACATCAAGTCTACAATGAGTTTCAGCTCGTGCAGGCACTCAAAGTAGGCGATTTCCGGCTGGTAGCCCGCCCCGACCAGTGTCTCAAAGCCCGCTTTGACCAATGCGGTCGCGCCGCCGCACAGCACAGCCTGCTCGCCGAACAGGTCGGTCTCGGTTTCTTCTTTGAATGTGGTTTCTAGAACTCCGGCCCGCGTGCCCCCGATGCCTTTGGCCCACGCCATCGCAAGCTCCCTAGCCTGCCCTGTGGCATCCTGAGAGACGGCAATCAGGCACGGCACGCCCCGCCCTTCTTCGTACTGACGCCGCACCAAATGCCCCGGTCCCTTCGGCGCGACCATGAACACATCCACGCCCGCAGGCGGCGCGATCTGCCCGAAGTGAATGTTGAACCCATGCCCAAAGGCCAGGGCATTGCCCGGCGAAAGATACGGCGCGATGCTTTGACGGTACACATCGCCCTGCACCTCGTCATTGATCAGCATCATCACGATGTCGGCCTCGCGCGCGGCGTCCTCCACGCTCATCACCGGCAGCCCGGCCTCCTGCGCCGTCTTTTCCCGGCGGCTGCCTTTGCGCAGCCCGACCCGAACGTCCTGTCCGCTGTCGCGCAGATTCAGGGCGTGGGCATGGCCCTGCGAGCCGTACCCGATCACGGCAATCTTTTTGCCCTCCAAAAGCCCTAAGTCGGCATCCGTGTCATTGTAAACTGTCGCAGCCATCGCGTGTGTGTTCTCCTTGTGTGTCGCTTTGTCCCCATGTTAATCGCCCGGCAGGTTGGGCAGCAGCAGGACATTGACATGCTCCCGCTGATCCATATCTTCTTCCGCCTCTTCCATAACTTCTTGGTAAGTACGGGCGCTGATGTCAGGCGGAACCGGCTGCACCACAACGTACCACCAATTGCCCTCATGCCGCACTCCCTGGCGCACGACATTGAGTTGAAACTCCTGCGGCTGCCGCTGCCGGATATATTGCTCCACTTTGTCCAAAACTTCGGTTTCACTCATGGCTGACTCCTAAATATTGAAACACTTTTTCTGTAGCACGCAGTATCTTTATTGCTGAGCGTTTATCAATCCTCAGCACAGAGTAATCTGCCGCAATTCTATTGCGATATAAACTTCTTACATAGATGACAAGATGCTGGGACTTCTCAGTTCCTAGAGGCGTTAGGTATCTATCAATCAGGTCAGGCAATTGTGCATGCCCCGGCGTGTCGCGATTTCCCGCGAACTCTGCCCGCGCCCCGCGCCGCACCAGCTCTTCCGTCAGGAGCGAGAATACCGCATAGTAAAAGCGGCTTACGGCACTGCGGTAACAGCTTCCGCCTTTATCCAAAAGGACAATGCCAGCGTGGTAATTGTCCACTCCAACCTGCCGCCAATTTGCCATACGTTGATGTTATCTTTCCCGGCTTTGACTTCGGAATGCCCACGTGCCCGCGCCGCTGGCGACAATCCGCCTCGGCATGGCGCGCTTTCAAGTACGTTTCGCGTTATCAACCAGGCAGTGCCGGCACCAGCGATACGTTAAGGTGTTCTTGGTCGTCTATGTCTTCAGACGCTTCGGCGAGGCGTCCATAATAGTCATAAAGGTAAATGTCTTCTCGGCTCGGCTGCACCACAATTTCCCACCAGTCGTCTTGATGACGCACGCCGAGGTTGTTGACATTCAGACGATAATCTGTCGGCTGGTGTGGCTCCAGGTACCGTTTGACCAGTTCCAGAACCCGTTGTGTTTCTTCATCCATCATTGCCTCCTAAATACCGCAGCAGTTGCGCTGCGTCGCGCTGTGCCTCTTGTGCCACAGCTTCATCTATTGTGCGCCGCTGATAATCCGCCGTAATCCGCACTGCGTACAGTCGCCGCACGATTGCGACGCACTGACGGCGATACGACAACGGCAAATGTCGCTTCAACAAGCCCGGCAACGCCTGATGGCTGGGCGTTTCCCCGTTGTTCCCAAACGTGACGCCCGTTTCACTGAGTTCATGCGTCAGCAGGGAAAAGGCCGCATAATAAAACCGGCTGACACTGCTGCGGTATTGCTCTAGTTTCAGCAGATCACGTCCGGCGGCATAGTTTTGTTCGCCAATCTCTTTCCATGTCGCCATGTCAGCCCTATTTTGTCGCCATGTCAGCTTTGCTTCTTGCTTTCGCCTGTCTCTAACTTGGACGCATAAATGCCCGCGCCGATGCCTATTAGCAAGCCGACAACGACAAACAAGTTGACCAGTAAGTTCTTGACCGTGTCCAGCCCCAAATGTTCGGTAATGGCGTTGTAGACTGTCCACAAGCCATAGTTGCCCGCCCCAACGAGCAGCCCAATCACCAGGCCCGGCACGGGCCGCTTTTTTGCCGCGCCCCAGGCCAGCCCGACCAGCGGGGCAAGCACCAGCACGGCCAGCATCAGCAAATTGGCCTGGTGCAGACTAATCAGTTCTTTGTTGGGGTCGCCCATTGGTGGCTTTCCTGTGTTTGCTCTTTGCGCGTGCTGCCTGCATGCGGCTTCCGTGTTGCCAGGGTGTTTCCAGCGTGTACCGACGACGGAACAATTTCGTCCGTCGTCGCAACGCGCTTGCAACGCCTTTGGCACGCCTGAGCAATCCCATCGGCACACCTTCAGTTCGCGCTTGCTTAAATCCCGCGCAGGCCGCGCGCCATCGCGATCCGGCCTGTGCGCACCAGCTCGCGAATGCCATAAGGCTCCACTAACTTCTCAAACGCATCAATCTTTTCGTTGCCGCCGGTCAGTTCAATCACGAATGTCTTCTCGCTCATGTCAATGACCCGGCCCCGGAACACGTCCACCAATTGCAAAAGGGCCGTGCGGTTTTGCACTTCGGCATTGACTTTAATCAAGGCCAGCTCGCGGGCGACGATGGGGATGTCTAGGTAGTCCTGGACTTTAGAAACGTCAATGAGCTTGTGCAGCTGTTTGGTGATCTGCTCGACTTCCTGCTCATCGCCGTTGACGACCAGGGTCATGCGGGACACTTCGGGGTCTTGGGTGATGGAGACGGCCAGGGATTCGATGTTGTAGCCGCGCCGAGAAAACAAGCCGGACACGCGGGACAAGACGCCCGGTTTGTTGTCCACAAGGACGGTAATGGTGTGCTGCGACTGCAAGGGGGTGTTTGTTCCTGTTCTTCCCTGCGTCCTTGATGAAAGAACGCAGGGAACGAAGTGCGGATTTGTTTAGGCTTGGGGCACAGCGACAGGTTCTTTTTCCACGGGTTTCATAGGACTTGTCTCACCCTCGTCCATGTAGACTTCACTCGCCATGTAGCTGTCTAAAGGGGTCATGTTGGGGGGACGCTGCACGACCATTTGGGCGATAGTCCCCCCCGACGGGATCATCGGATAGACGTTTTCTTCCTTAGCAATCCTGAAGTCAAGCACGGTGGGGCGGTCGGTGATTGTCATGGCTTCCTGCAAAGCGGCCTCCACCAAAGACGGGTTGGAGCAGCGGATGGCATGCGCGCCATAGGCTTCGGCCAGCTTGACAAAGTCCGGCGAGGCTTCCAAATCCACGTTGGAATAGCGCGAGTCCCAGAACAATTCCTGCCACTGACGCACCATCCCCAAGTACTGATTGTTGAGGATGCAGATTTTAATCGGCAGCTTGTAGATGGTGGCGACCATCAGCTCCTGAATGCACATCTGGATGGAGCCATCGCCGGACACGCAGAAGACGGGCTTGTCGGGCATGCCGAACTGCGCGCCGATGGAGGCAGGCAGCCCGAAGCCCATCGTGCCCAGTCCGCCTGACGTGACAAACTGGTGCGGACGCAGGCACTTGTAGAACTGGGCCGCCCACATCTGATGCTGCCCCACATCGGTGACCACAATGGCCTCGTGGCCCGTGATCGCCCCGATCTGCTCGATCACCTGCTGCCCGTGCAGAATGCCGTCCTGGGGGTAATGCAGGGCGAAGTCTTGTTTAAGCTGCGCAATGCGGGCGGTCCACTCGGCATGCTTTGCGGGGCGCACCACTTTCAGCAGCTCGGTCAAAATGGCTTTGACATCGCCGACAATGGGCACATCGGCATTGAGCACTTTGCCGATCTCGGCGGGGTCCACGTCAATATGGATGATTTTGGCCTGGGGCACCCATTCGTCGGCTTTGCCGGTCACCCGGTCATCAAAGCGCGCGCCGATAGCCACCAGCAGGTCGCACTCGGACACGGCATAGTTGGCATAAGCCGTCCCGTGCATACCGAGCATGCCCAAAGACAGCGGGCTGGTTTCAGGAAACGCGCCCAGACCCTTGAGCGTGGTTGTGACCGGCGTGTCGGTGCGCTCGGACAACAGGCGCACTTCATCGGCAGCGCCCGAAGCAATCGCGCCGCCGCCGACATACAGCAGGGGCTTTTGGGCCTGCGCCATAAACTCGGCGGCCTTTTTGATCTGTCCAATGTGGCCCTTGACAGTCGGTTTGTAGGTGGGAATGTCCACGCTGCCCACGGGTTCGTAGTCAAACTCCGCGCGCAATATATCCTGGGGAATGTCCACCAGCACGGGGCCGGGGCGGCCTGAGCGTGCGACATGGAACGCTTCGGCGATAATGCCGGGCAGTTTGGTCACGTCTTTAATGAGCCAGTTGTGCTTGGTGATGGGCATGGTGATGCCCGTGATGTCCGCTTCCTGGAAGGCATCGGTGCCGATCAGGTTGGTCTTGACCTGGCCCGTGATTGCTACTAAAGGCACGCTGTCCATCATGGCATCGGCAATCGGGGTCACCAGGTTGGTGGCCCCTGGCCCCGAAGTGGCGAGGCACACGCCGACCCTGCCGGTCGCGAGAGCATAGCCTTCGGCCATATGGCCCGCGCCCTGCTCATGCCGCACCAGGATGTGCCGGATGTCGGGAAACTGCGCAATAGTGTCGTAGAGCGGGATAATCGCCCCGCCCGGATAGCCGAAGATCGTGTCCACGCCCTCGCGCTTGAGGCACTCTAAAAGCGCCCGGCTGCCTGTCATTTTCATGGTTGCCATCTTTCACTCAGACCTAACAGTCGGTTGGAGGCCAGGGGGCTAGGCCCAAAAAAGCCCCTCGTCCACGGCAAGGGACGAGAGGCTATAGAGCACTCACGCGGTACCACCCTTGTTCGGAACTCTCTTGATTGTTCCCTGCCGCGAAGCAAAGGTGCAATCAAACATTCCGCACTTGGAGCGCGATCACGGGCGCGAACCGGACGACCCTACACGCCCGCCGCGCGTGGCAATGCAGCGCGGACAGGGTTCGGACAGCCTGCTCGGAGGGGAGACCACAATCGCGCGCCTGCCGCCTTGCACCATCCGGCGGTTCTCTGGAAAGCGGCGCGTTTGTGTATTGTCCTCGTCAACGCAGTTAAGTTTAGTTGTGAGGGCGATTATACCTTGCATTTTGGGAGCGTGTCAAGCATTGTTGACACTTGTTTTACCAATTGTTTCGGCGATGCGTTTCTGTAAGTAGGCTTTGTCGTATTCGGATTGAACCGGCACGCGCAAAATCGGAAGCTGGGCGGCATGGCAGGCGGCATCTTTGACGGCATCGCGCGCCTGGGCGGAGGAGCGGCGGTGCGTGGGGTCGTCCAGTTCAACGGCTAGCAGGGGACGGGTGGTGGCTTTGTCGCACAGGACGAAGTCAAAGTGCTTGGCGCTGATTTTGTTGAAAGCGCTTTGATTGGGAGGCTGGGTTTTTAAGATGTCCGCCATGCGGGGCTTGCACGCGAGCAAATACCGATCCCCGCCGGCTTGAGCAAGGACAAGGTGAAAGCGCTCTTCCGTGGGCGTCAGCAGCCGGGCTTGCACGACATAAGGAAGAACGGGGCTGGGTTTATTCGCGTCCTGCTTTGCCTTGAGGAACGCAGCCACAAGCAGCGCGATGATGAGGACAACGACTTCCAAGAACAGCATGGGCAGGCTCCTGCTTCTATTTCACGCCGCGGTATTCGCTCATAAAGAAAGTTCGTGTTACAATACTATGCCATCTGCACTATGCAATCTGCCGAACAAGGAGAACACCATGACTTTACGCACTACAATCAAGGCCGCGCGTGTGGCCGTCATTGCCGCTGTTGTGCTGTATGTCGTCACCGGCATCGGTTTGCTGGGGCCGCGCGCGCAGCAGCAGAACCTCAAAACCAGCACTGCGGCGCTGATGGCATTCTCTACGCTTGTTCAGGGCCTGGCAGCACGGTATTTCGCGGCACACCCCATTCTTCCTCCCCTTGCTGCTCCTCCACCGGCACATAAACGTTCGGCACATAAACGTTTACCCCCTCCCCACTGAAAACTGCGCCCGACGGAAACAGCCTTTGGCGACAGCCAGGCGCAGGAGTTCCGCGCCGGGGTGGGGAATCACGCAGGAAATGAGACTTGTTTGTTTTGCCCCTGCGGGACCATCAAGTCCCCACCAACCGGGCAGGGGACGCGTCGCCAATGCATTAGAATGGATCGCCGTCGCGCTTCTGTTCCTGGCCCTGACGCTTTGGTACACCTTTCCGCTGTGGAGACACCCTGCCTCATTTCTGGTCGCCCCCAGCGATCCGCTGCACAATGCTTCTGTCTCGTGGTGGCTGGAACGGCAGTGGCTGTCCGGGCGACTGCGCGGCGCCTGGGATTTGCCGCCGTACTTCTTTCCCACGCGCCACGCGCTCGCCCTGGACGACCCGCAGATCGGTGTCACGCTGCTGGGACTGCCGGTCTTCGCCGCGACGCACTCGGCAATCGCCGCCTACAACACAGTGGCGCTGCTGTCGCTGCCGCTTTGCGCCCTTGGCTCTTACGCCCTGGCGCGGCATCTGACCGGCAGCCGCGGCGCGGCGCTGGTGGCAGGGATCGCTTGGGGCTTTGGCGCATGGCACAGCGGCCAGGCGGCGCACCAGCAGATTTTGTCGCTGGAGTGCCTTCCCTGGGCGCTGCTGATGCTGCATCGCTATGCGGAGTCGGGGGGCGGACGCTTTCTTGTCGGCCTCTTTTTGTTTTGGACGGCGCAGGAGTATTTGTGCCACTACTGGGGCGCGTTCTTGTTTTTGCTGGTTCTGCGGTTTGCCCTCGTGTTGCTGCGCGTTTGCGCTGGTCTGTCGTGGCGTATGACAACGCGGGCCGTAGGCGTCATCTTTCTGGCGGGCATGGCCTGGCTGCCTGGGCTTTGGCCTTCCTTTACGCTGACAAGGCATCCGCACCACGCAATGATGATCCAGCATTACAGCGCCGATCTGACCAACTACCTGCCCGCGCCGGGCACCTGGCTTTGGGGGGCGGCGGGACTTGGGGGAACAGGCGAGTCAGCGATAGCTCCGGGAGTTCTGGTGTTGGCGCTGGCAGCGATGACAGCAGGGCGATTGCTGCGCCCATGCCTGGAAAGGCCGGCTTCCGCGACGGCGGGGCGAATATGGGCGCAGATCGGGGCGCGGATGCCCTTTGTGCTGATCCTTCTGCTGATCCTGCGCGGGCTGATGGGGCTTTTGGGGGTGACGAACCTCAGCTATTTCCACCTGCCCTTTTGGGTGAACACGGACACAGTTGCGCGGGCAGCGCTGCTTGGGGCGCTTTTGTGGGCGAATGCGCCGGTGCGCGCCTGGCTGCGTCGGCACTGCCTGGACTGGCGCTCACCCTGGGCCGCGTATGCGTTCCTCGCATGCCTTGCTGTGGTGTGGTCGTGCGGGTATCAGGTAAACGCGGGGGCCTTTTTGTGGCCCCTGGCCTGCATGGGCTGGTCGCCTGGCTGCCCGGCATGCGCACTTTCAGGGTGCTGGAAAGGATGGGCGTTTTTGCCGACCTGGCCCTGACAGTTCTGGCCGCGGCCGCCGTGGCCGACGGCTTGCGCCGGTGCCGCACGCGGGGCGCGCTCCCGTGGCAGCGCGGGCTGGGTGCGGCATTTCTGAGCGCGCTGATTTTGGCCGAGAATGTTCCCCGTGCCGGAACCTACTTCGCCCGCAGCGGCCCCTATCCGCCGCCCGCACGGGCTGTGGACACCTGGCTCCGCGCCCAGCCGCCGGGGCCGTTGGTGGAGCTGCCTTTTGCCGAGATGGATGCGACGCGTATGTGGTTCCAGACCCGGCACCGGCACCCCATGTTTAACGGCTATGCGACTTTCCCGCCGCCTCGGTACAACGCCGAGGCGGGCACGCTGTCGCATCCTCAAACGCCGGAAGCGGTCTCCTTGCTGCGTTCGCTGGGCATTCGCTATGTGGTGATCGATCAAGGCGCGGCTCCTGCCGGTGGCCTGAAACCTCCCTACCTGCGGCTTTATGCTGATGCGCAGGCGGCTGTCTACTCGCTGGATGGGCAGGGTGTGCCTAGCTTCGCTCGGTTTGGCATCGCCGGCGCCCCGTGAATGGAGGCCATCCCCAGAAGATTTCAAAGGCGCCGCATAAGCGTTTCCCCCTCTCTGCAACGGCGTACCAACGACGGAAGGATTTGTTCCGTCGTCGCTCATGGCTCGGCACGCCGTGGATCACTCGTAGAAAAGACGGGGCAACGCTTATGGTATGCCGTGGATCAGCAGGGAGAACACCGCTGAGACACGGAGGCAAGACCGACAACAGGGGGAGGCAAGACCGAGCTGAAAGGGATACCCCCGATCCGCACGCACGCTGATTGGTTTCTTGGGTGTCGCCTGAAGACCAAAGCGGAAGGGCATGGAGCAGGCATAGCGAGGGCGGGCTTCTCTCCCGCCGGACAGCGCAGTGTCACCGATACAGGATAATATTGGCACAAAAGCGTATCTTAGAATGTTTCCTTGCCCTGCGCCTGGCGATAGCGCATGACTTCCAGGGCCAGAAACAGCGGGTCTAAGTTGATAATGCTGCCCAGCCGCTCCATGCTTTTGAAGAGGGCGCGCTCTCCGGCATCATCAAGGGGCAAACCGGGCGCAGGCAGCAGGCTGTCCATGGTATCGGAAATCAAGCGCGCGGCCCGCAGCACAAAGCGGGCCTGCCCCTGCGCATGCTTGATCGGGGATGCTTTGTAGAGTTGCATCAAACGCTCGTTGAGCTTGTCCCAGCTGGGGGCAGGGTCAGGGGCAGAAGCATCCAGCGCGCTGAGAACGGGACGAGGCGAGGCCGGGGGAGGCGAGGCAGAAGCAGCCGGGACGGACAAAGCGGCCTGACCGGTGAGGGCGGATTTTTGCGCATCCCAGTCTGACAAAGTCGTGCCTTCAATCATTTGCAGGGCCAGCACGCGTCCGGTCTGCTGCTGCAAAGCCTCTTCAATGGCCGCTGTCGCATCGTGACTTTGCAGGTTTGCGGCAAGGTACTGATCTTGGGTCGCCAGCCCGGCCACGAAATAGTGACCGTCAACGGCAATCGGCACGGCGGCCTGCATCGCCAGCCAGACGGTGGCAACATCAATAGTATCGCGGACATGGTTAAAGGCGCGCAGCCACAGCTCGCGCACCGAGGGGATTTCGTTGGTTTCCATGTGAAGAAGGGCCTCGGCTTTCTTTGGAGTGGACGGACGACAGGGTGATTATAAGGCATAGAGGGGAGCGAAGTCAACAAAAGGGGCGCAGCCGGCAGAAAGCGAACGTACATGTTATGCTATAATAGGAGCAAAGCGAGACAACATCCCCGCCACATTTCCGATGGAGCAACAATGATCATTCCTGAAGTCGCCCCCATGCTGACCTGCACGGCGAACAACGACGGCTATTTGTACGAGCTGGTCTTGCGGGCCGTGGAAGGCCAGCCCGCGATTACCCAGATTCGCCTCGGCCCCTATGCCTTCCGCCCGGACTACCGGCCCCGGCCCCTGATGCTGGGCCTGACCAAAGGAGGCCCCGAGTCGGCGTTCTGGATGCACAAGCGCGTGCCGCATGGCTGGTCGCGCCTGCGCTGGCATGTCGCGCTGGATGAGCCGGGCAGCCCCACTTATCTGGTCTCGGACGGCGTCCTCAAGCCCGGCAAGCAAGGATTGTTCCAATTTGTGTCGCTGTTTGCGCCGGGCGGCATGCGCGCGGGCCTGGCCGTGTATCAAGGCCGCGAGCACAAAGACTGCGGCGTCACCGGGCCGAATTATGAGCGTTTCTTAGAGGGCGACCACGGCCACTGACCCGTGATTGATCCCTGCAAATGCTCACCCCTGCAAAGATAAGCAAAGCCCCGCGCGTCATTACGCCTGCGGGGCTTTTCTCATGCGGAAGGGGAGCAGCAGAAACGCGACGAGGACGACGGACAGCAGCACAAACCAGTCGCCATGCCGCACATAAAATGTTTGGGTATGGCGGGACTGCACGGGCGCGGCGACCACGGCAGGCACGAACAAACGGGAAGACGCGATGACCCGGCCTGTCGGGTCAAGAACCTGCGAGATGCCTGTCGCGGCGCAGCGCACCAGATACCGATCCGTAGCGGCGGCATCTACGGAGGCCATCGCCGCGTGCTGACCCGCAGCCGCCGTCCGTCCGAACCAGGTGTCGTCGGTGGTGACCACCAGCAGATTGGCGCCGCGTGCGACCTGGGCGCGCATCAGCCCGCTGTAGGTGGAGTCGTAGCAGATGGCCGCGCCCAGTTTGCCGATCCCCGGCCCGGCGTCCAGCAGAGGCTGATGCGCGCTGCCTTGAGCCATGTCGTAGATGGACAGGTGCAGTTTTTCCAGTATCGGGAACGTGGCCCTGAGCGGCACATACTCGCCAAAGGGGACGAGGTGACGCTTGCTGTACTGGCCTGCAATCCTGCCCTGCGGCGTGACCAGAAACAGCGTGTTGGTGTCCTTCTTTTGGCTGGGCAGATAATCACGCGCCCCGACCAGAGCGGTCTGATGGTTGAGGACGGCAGACTGCGCAATCGGCTGCGCGAAGCGCGGGTCAAATCGCAGGTAGCCGGGCACGGCGGTTTCGGGCCACACGGTCAAAGTCGCGCCCAGAGCGGCGGCGGTGCGGCTTTGCGCGGCGAATGTGTCCAGCACGCGCCGCTCGTAGGCCGGGGTGTCTTGTACGTTCTGGTTGATGTTGCCCTGCAAAGCGGCGGCGACAAATGTCGGCTGGAGATGCTCGCGGCCCAATGTATGCCGTCCACAAAGTGTCGCCGCAAAACACAGCAGCAGCGCCCCGCGCAGGTGCGCCTGGGTCTGCCAGGGCCGAATGCTGGCGCGCCCGCGCACAGCTTCAGCCAGCACAACGTTGACCAAAACAATGAGGAAAGACAGGCCCCACGGCCCGGTCGCTTTGGTGACTTGAAGCAAGGGAAGAATGCGGTGCTGCGTGAACGCCAAATCGCCCCAAGTTGTCCCCAGAATGCCGAACTGACGGCCCCACTCCAGCACAGTCCACAGCGCGGGCAGGCCCCAGACCCAGGCTCCAGCGCTGCGCCGCGAAAGCCAGTGCGCTCCCCCGGCAAAGACGATCAGCCAGGGAGCCAGAGCGAACACCGAACCCAGCCACGCCACGCTCCCCAGAACCGGCCCCACCGCATGCGCGGCGAACAGCCCGATCCAGTACATCAGGCCCCCGAAGAACACCGCTCCCAGCACGGCCCCATGCGCCAAAGCCGCGCGCAGATCGGCATGGGGAAACGTCAGCAAAAACGGAAGGAGAGCGGCCCAGGCCAGCCACCCCAAGTCCCCATGCGGGAATGAGGCAATCAGCAGCAGGCCCGACAGCACAGACAGGCCAAGCGACAGCGGGGAAAACAAAACGCGCTTGATGCGCGGTCGAGAAGCGGCAGCAGTGGAAATGGTAATAGCCAATAAGATGCAAACCCTGCTATAATGTGCTTAACTATGCTCCGAAAAGCCACACGCTGCGCCGCTGTCTGCGCCACACTCGGAGTCGCCGGCCTTGCCGGATGCGCCAAAAGCCCGTCCATGCCCGGCACGACAGTAGGCACGCAGATTGTCGTGTCTATGACCGTGCGCGGCGTCATTCGCCCGGACTACTTTTACTATGTGCTGTTCAGCAACAGCGCTGATGCAAGCGGCACGAGCGGCCCCATTCCCGTCGTGGCCCCGCCTTACGGCAACGGCTTTGCGGCAGGGACGTTTACGCAGTTTGTCGTCGTGAACGGCGCGCAAAGCGGCGGCGGGGGCGGCAGCGCGGCCCCGGTCGGCTACGGCGTGTTCGCTGTCACGCCCGGCTCCAGCCTGCGCTCGTTTACGCCGCTGCCCTCACCTGTCCAGACCGCGACCGGCACCAGCACCATCCAGTTCCGTATTCCGCTGTCCGAGCTTGCCACCCCGTCCGTCCCCGCCGCCAGCATCCGCTACTTGCAGATCAACTTTGTCAACACCAACACAGTCCCCGTCGACCCCAACTACACCGGCCTGAAGCTGTTTGATGCCCTGGGCGACAGCACGCAGCCGGGCGGCATCAACGACTACATTTCCATTGACGTGAGCAAAGCCGCCACGTACCAAAACAGCGACAAGGGTCTGGAAGGCCCGAATGATGTTGTCCAGGTCGGCAACGGCACATTCCAGGTGGTCAACGAGCCGGATTTGGACATCGTCAACTGGCAAGTGCAGGTGGTTGACTAGGCCCGCATCCGAAGAAAGTATACCCCCATGACACTGATTGTCCCGTTCTTCTTCGCCCACCAGCCGTTTCGGCTCAAGCACGCCGAGCAGCGCCGCACCGACGCTGTCCTGCCGCCCGATGCTCTGGAAGACTCGTACTTTGACGACAAGCTGGACAGCGAGATATTCCACAAAGTTGCGGGCAAGTGCTATTTCCCCGCCACGCGCATGATCCTGGACATGGTGCGCGAACGCCAGAACCACGACAAGCCATTCCGGGTGGCCTATGGCCTGTCCGGGACACTCTTGGCCCAGGCCCGCCGCTACGCCCCTGAACTGTTAGACTTGTGGAAGCAGCTTGCGGATACCGGCCTGGTGGAATTTACGGGCGAAACTTACTACCACAGCCTCGCCGCCCTGTTTGACGACGAGCGCGTGGAGTTCCGGCAGCAGGTGGAGATGCACCGGGATGCCATCCGGGAGCACTTTGGCGTCACGCCTGCTGTCTTCCGCAACACGGAAATGATGTACAACAATGCCGTAGCGGAGGCCGTGCAGAGCCTGGACTACCAGGGCATCATTACCGAAGGCGTGGACTGGCTGATGGCGGGCTGGCGCTCGCCGGACTTTGTCTACCAGGCGACTTGCGGGCTGCCCGTCCTGCTGCGAAACTACCGCTTGAGCGACGATGTCGGCTACCGCTTTTCCAACAAAAGCTGGGGGGGTTACCCGCTGACGGCGGAAAAGTTCGCCGGGTGGCTTGCGGGCAACACCGACCCCCTGGTGCTGCTGGCGATGGATTACGAGGCCCTGGGCGAGCATATCTGGGCCGACACGGGCATCTTTGACTTTCTGCGCGCCCTGCCGGGCCAGACCGCCCACTACCCGCAACTGGAGTACAGCACGCCGTCCGATGCCATCGCCCGTGTTCCGCTGGGCGGCGAGATTGACGTGCCCGTCATGGCGACCATCTCGTGGGCCGACCAGGAACGGGACACATCGGCGTGGCTGGGCAACGAGATGCAGCAGTTCTGCTATGAGGAACTCAAGCGCATGGAGCCGATTGTTCGGGCCACCCACAACCCGGATTTTCTGCACGTGTGGCGCTTGATGCAGACCTCGGACCACCTGTATTATATCTCCAGCAAGGCCATGTCCGACGGCGATGTTCATCAGTACTTCTCCGCCTATGGCAGCGTTGTGGAAGCGTTTGTCCGCCTGCACACCGCCCTGTACGACCTCAAGCGCCGCGCCGAGGCCGCCGCCGCTTAGCGCATTGATTGCGGCATTCCCATGAAACGCCTGGACCGCTACTTACTGAGCGAGATGATCTTGCCCCTCTTTGGGGGCATTTTACTGATTGTCGTCATGCTGGTCGGCAACACGCTGTTTCCCCTCATTGAGCCTATCGTCAAGAACGGCATTCCCCTTGCCGTCGTCGCCAAGCTGGTCGTCTTCAACATCCCCACCCTGCTGACATTGACCCTGCCGCCGAGTGTCGCCCTCGCCGCCGCGTGGGCCGTCAACCGTTTGGCCCGCGACTCCGAGATTACCGCCATCCGCATGGCGGGCGTGTCCCTGCGCCGCTTGTTTGCGCCCATTATCCTGGTGGGGCTGGCGGCAAGCATTATCGCCTTTTGGATCGGCGACAAGGTGCAGCCGCGCGCCCAGCATGAGTTCCAGCAGACGCAGGGGCAGATGATCGCCTACACCCTGCAAGCCTCGCCCGCCGTCGCCGCCAACAAAGTGTTTACGTTCCAAAACTACGCATTCCACATTCGCGAAATCCGCAAAGACCCGCGGGGCGGCACGGACAAACTCAAACTGCTGGGCGTCACCATCTACGAAAACGCCATTGACCCCGGCGCGTTTCCCGCCCTGTACACCGCCCAAAGCGCCGACTACAGCCACGATTTATGGACGCTGCATGACTTTGTCATTCACACGCTGGCCCCCAACGGCGAGGAGCGCTATGAAGTGTCCGGCAAGACCCTCTCGCTGAACCTGCGCGTGCCGCTTTCGGGCATCGCCGAAAACGCCGCCTTTACGCCCGATGAGCTTTCCATGTCCCAGCTTGGCACGCAGATGGCGGCCCTGGCCCGCACCGACCAGGACTACACTGCCGTCGCCGTCAACTACTACACCAAGCTGTCGCTGCCCTTTATCTGCCTCGCGTTCGCCCTGTGCGCCCCGCCGCTGGCCCTGCGCTTTGCGCGGCAGGGAGCCTACACCGGCATCTTTCTGTCCATTGTTTTGGTGTGGGTCGCCTGGAACACGTTTCTGCTCGCCAAGTTTCTCGGCCTGTCGGGCAAGCTGCCGCCGTTCGCCGCCGCCTGGTCACCCGACATCATTTTCACTGTCCTGGGGGCGTACTTTTTGTGGCGATTGGAGTGAGCAAAAAAGCCCCGGCCATATGGCCGGGGCTTTCTTGGGCCTTTGGTTAAGAGGGCAGCAGGACGGTATCGATCGCGTGGATGACGCCGTTGTCGGCCTTGATGTCGGCCTGGGTCACAGTGGCGTCGTTGACCTTGACACCCTGGCTTGGGTCGATCTTCAGCGTGCCGCCCTGGACAGTGGCAGGCGAGATCGGCCCGGTGATGTCCGACGACATGACCGCGCCCGGCACGACGTGGTAGGTCAGCACCTGGGTCAGCTTGGGCACATCCGCAAGCAGGCCTTCCACGGTTCCGGCGGGAAGCTTCTTGAAGGCGTCGTCGGTGGGGGCGAAAACAGTAAACGGGCCTGCGCCCTTGAGTGTGTCTACCAAACCGGCTGCCTTGACGGCGGCGACTAGGGTGGTGAACGAACCGGCGGCGACGGCGGTGTCTACGATGTCTGCCATGGGAAAAATCGATTCTAAACCCGCAAATGCGGGCAGTGGGGGCATTTGCCTATTCAAGTGCCAAGAGTTTATACCCAAGGCCCACCCTTGGAAAACATTGTCCGGCCAAAGAGGGTGTCTTTATCAGCGTAGCGTGCAAAAAGGCCGTGCTCGGTATGTCAAGCACGGCCCTGCGCGTTCCCAGGGATATGTCAGAAGCGGCGTCCGAACCCGCCATGGGGCTGCCAGTCCAGGGCGAAGTCGCAGCGCTCTAACCCGGCCTATCGGGCAAGCTGCCGCCGTTCGTCGCCGCCTGGTCGCCGGACATTATCTTTACCGTGCTGGGCGCGTACTTTCTATGGCGCTTGGAATAAAAACGTCCTGCGGGTATGATGGCAGCAGCGATTGCCGGAGGACACTCTATGACTATCTTGCTGGAACTGGAACCTGATTTGGAGGCGCAGGTCACCGCGCAGGCACAACAGCAGGGCGTTTCTGTCCCTCAGTACCTGCATGGCCTGATTGCGCAGGCAGTTGCAGCCCCCGCGTCAGAAGCCCTAGGCTGGCCTGAAGGGTTCTTCCAGGAAACGTTTGGCGCCCTTGCTGCCAATCCGCTGGCACGGCCTCTCCAGGGAGACTTTGAGGCGCGGGAGGCGCTGGGCGGTGGGGTTGATTGACGTGTTTGTTACCAAACAAAAGCAGGCCGCGCAGACAAATGTGCCGGGTGGTCCCGGAACCCTCCTGTCGCCTGCCGCCGACCCGCGCCGCGTGGAGGTGACCTACAGCCCAAGCCGCGCTGACTACTGGCGTTGCATGCTAACGTTTATCTTCACGCGCTGGCAAACATGGCTGGCTGTCTCCTGGTGGCCGCTGCTGACGTGCGTATTGGTAATCCCCGCGTTTCTCAACGGCTTCGTTGCGGGCGTGTTGGCGCTCTTGTGGGTGGGGGTGGGCTGGTACGGGTATTTGCTGGGCATATTTTGGCTGCAAATCCTGCTGTGTCTGCCGCGCCGGGACAGCACGCGCTTTTGCACCACCTCGCTGTCGCCATGGGGTTTATCGGACGTGACGCCGAACAAGATGGTGGAAGTGCCGTGGCATCACATCAGAGAAATGCGTGAGCGTAACGGCGACTTGTTCTTCTGGCGCGGGGTTACTAAATGCACCTATGTTCCCGTGTCGGCGTTTGGTGGGGACAAGGCGGCGGCGCGGGCGTACTTCCAACTGGCGCAGGATGCCTGGCAGGGACGCGATGTGCAGTGGCCGGAGCGCGCCCCCGCTCCCGCCGCCCCTTACGATCCTACAGTTTGGCCCCCACCGCCGCAGCGTTTTTAGGCAGCGTCTGCCCTGCGTGGACGTGCTGTTTGCCTGTTGCCATTGCTTTCCCAGAGCGGATTAAGCGCGTACCAAGCCATGACCAACGACGGACGGAATTGTTCCGTCGTCGGTACGCGCTCCAAACGCCCCTAATCAGCCTTGGCAATGCCTGCAATACGCCGCCGAACACAAAAACAAGCCCGAAGCCAATCGGCTCCGGGCTTGCTGGGTTTGCTTGCTGGGTTTGCTTAAAGCGCGCGGCGGCCCTGCACCATGCGGGCGATCAAGACCACGACCACGGCCCCAATCGCGGCCCACAAAATGCTGGGCAGGTCAATGTGCGTGATGAAGCTCCGGCTGCCGCCGGAAACGAAGTAGTAGATCAGGCCGCCGACAATCGCGCCGACAATGCCCAGCACCGTGGTGCCAAGAAAGCCGCGCGGCTCATTCGCCGAGCCTGGGGTAATGGCTTTTGCCAGAAGACCGGCGAGAAAGCCGACCACGATCCATCCGATTATTCCCATAACGTTCCTCCGTGCCTACGTTGTGCGTCCGTGCGGGGTGCGGGCCACCGTCCCTGGCGGCCCTTTCGTGTTCCTCTTGTTGACGAGCAGGCGTGAGCATAAGTTCCATGCTCACATGCTGATTATGTCCGGCAAGCGGGCGGGCTAAACATTGAGGCTCAGTGGGGGGCAAGGGCGGATTGTGCAGCGCCTCGCGAATAAAGGGGATGCGGCTCTGCGGCGGCACGGGGGCACAAAAAAGCAAGCCACACAGGGGCAAAAATAGGGCACTATTACTCTCATTCCAGGAACGTGCCCTGCCCCGCAGGTGTTCTAAAACCATGAGCACACTTCTTCTGGACACCCCTGCCCCCGCCGCCAAATCCCGCCTGTGGATGCCCGCGCGCGCCCTGTTCACGCCTGCCGCTTTGGACGAGGCGTGGGGCCGCCAAATCCACAATCGCGTGCAGGGCCTGGGCATCCCGATTGAGGTCATGGCCGCCAATCGTCTGACCAATCTGCGCGGCGAGGACGTGCGCTCCACGTACAACAGCGCCAAGCGCACCCTGGCGGTGGTCAACGCGCCGCCGTCCGCCGCGCGGCTTTCGCCCATCCCGCCGAGCGCCGACTGGCAGTTTCATATCGCCGAAGGCTGCCCCGCCCACTGCCAGTACTGCTACCTGGCAGGCAGTTTGGCCGGGCCGCCGATCATCCGGGCCTTCGGCAACGTGCCCGGCATTCTGGACAATTTGGCCCGCTACGAGAAGCCCGGCGCGGGGCGCAACGAGGCGCAGGGCACGACATTTGAGGCGTCGTGCTACACCGACCCCCTGTCTTTGGAGCACCTGACAGGCAGCCTCGCTGAGTGCATCCGCTGGTTCGGCACCCGTGATGACGCCTACCTGCGCTTTGTGACAAAGTTCAGCCAGGTGGAGACATTGCTGGACCTGCCCCATCACGGCCACACGCGCCCGCGCGTGTCGGTGAATGCCGCGCCGGTTTCGCGTCGCTTGGAAGGTGGCACATCGTCGGTGTCCGCGCGTTTGGAAGCCTTGCGCCGCTTGGCCCTGCCGCGCGCGGAAGGCGGCGGCGGTTATCCTATTGGCCTGGTCATCGCCCCCATCATGCCCGTAGAAGATTGGCAGGAGCACTACCTAGCCCTGCTGGACGAGGCGCAGGCAGCCGTGGGCTTTGCCCAGGACATCACGTTTGAGCTGATTACCCACCGGTTCACGCCCGGCTCCAAAGACGTGCTGCAATCGTGGTATCCCAGCTCGTCGCTGGAGATGGACGAGGGGGCGCGCACCGAGAAGCGCAACAAGTTTGGCGGCGTCAAGTACGTGTACCCCACCGACACCATGCGCGGCCTGCGCGGGTTCTTTGAGAGCGAGATTGGGGCACGCTTCCCGCAAGGCCGCATCCTCTACTGGACTTAAGATGCGCCAGGACTTTCCCAACGCATTGCCGCCGCTGTTCTTTGTGGGCCTTGCCCAACTGAACAGCGGCGCATTCTTTGCCTGCCACGAGACACTGGAAGCGTTGTGGCTGGAAGAAACAGGCATGGTGCGCCAGTTGTACCAGGGAGTAATCCAGATTGCCGTGGGGTGCTTCCACCTGACGGAGCGGGCAAACTGGGTGGGCGCGACGCGCAAGCTGGACGAAGGGGCGCGGCGCATTGAGCGCACGCTGCCGTTTGTGCCCGTCCGTGCTGATGGGTATGGCGTGGACTGGCAGGCATTCATCACTGATGCCAACCGGCTGCAAGCGCACCTGCGGCAGATTGGCCCGGAGAACATCGCCGCGTTTGACCCTGCCTTGCTGCCGCGCGTGCGATACTAAATCCTACCAGCCGCTGCCGACATTGCGGGACGGCGCGATCACGGACTGGGCGAACCGCTCCATTTCTTCCAGCTGCGGGCTGCATTGCAGCAGCAGCAATGTCGCGCCGGCCTCTTCAAATGCCCGCACCTGCGCGCGGACGTGCTCCGCTGTCCCCACCAGGCCCGCCCGCAGGCCCCGGTTGGACACGCTGTAGTCTTGCAGCGAAACCTGCTGTTCCAGCTGCGTTCCCGCAAGCCATTGCTGGTAGTTGTCGTAGCCTGCCGCGCTTTGCCGCACGTCTGTGATGCGCGCAAGCTCGGCCTGCGCCTCGGCGTCTGTCTCGCGCACGATGGCATAGGCGGCCACGCCGAACGTCATGTCCGGCAGGCCGGTCTGGGCACGACGCGCGCGCATATCGGCAATCTTCTCCGCAATGCGCTCCGGCGGGTCGCCGTGCATGACATACGCATCGCAGGTCTGCGCGATGAGGGTCTTGGCAGCCTCCGACTCGCCGCCCGCATACACCAAAGGGCGTGGATGCGAGACAGGCTTGGGCTGAAGCTGCGCTTCCTCTATATCGTACAGCGGGCCGTGATGGGTGAACGGGCCGTCGGCCTGCCACAGGCCATTGACCACTTGCAGCCATTCCTCGGTGCGGGCGTAGCGGTCGCCGTGGGGGTCAAACGCGACCCCGTACTGCTGAGCCTCTTCCTGCCACCACGAAGACACGACATTCAGCGATAATCTTGCGTTGCTAATTCGGTCAATGTTGGCCGCCTGCTTTGCTAAAAGTGCGGGGGAGTGGAACGCGGGCCGGACGGCGACCATCAGCTCCTGCGTTTTGGTGACGGCGGCGAGCGCGGCTGCCGTAGACCAGGCATCCAGGCACGGGGCGGCCTGCCCTTTGATGTCGTTGAGGTTTAACTCAGCAATCAGGGTGAGGTCGTAGCCGATCTCTTCCGCCCGCACGGCGAGCGCCTTGGCATACTCCCAGGTTGCGCTCATGTTCTCGTCGCTGACGTTGCGCAGCCAGCCGCCGAACACGGGGAGCCAGTATCCATAGCGCATTATTGCCCGTCTCCTGCAAACGCTGTGGGTGCGCCCGCCCACGAAATGGCAGGCACGCGGGCTTCTTCTCTCGCCGGGTGCTGCAGAGCGGGGGCGGCAGGACTGTTTGCCTGCGCCTCGGCTTCCAAATAGTCCGCCAGACGGGCGAAGGGGTCGAAGCCGACCACGCGCGGGGCGTCGGCGACAAAGTTGGACAGGGCATTGATGTCGTAGTAGACGATCTGCCCATCGCGGTCGTCAACCATATATTCAATGCCGCCTACGTCAATGCCTGCTGTTTGCACCATGCGCTCCACGGCATCAACCACCGAGGCCGGGGGCATGCACCCTTCCACGCGCATGCCGGACTTGGGGGCGTCCAGGGCACAGGCGGCACGCACCAGGGCAACGCCCTCAGTGGTCTGGCAGATGTCGGCAGGGCACAGGTTGAAGCTGTCGCCATTCGTGTAGACATTGATGGCGTACAGGAACTTGCCGCCCAATGTCTCCACGCGCGTGATATGCCCATTCCGCGCAGGCACGAACTCCTGCACCAGGGCTGTGCCGTCCACGCCTAGGCCAATCTCCCCCGCTGCCATCGCCTGCTCCAAATCGGCTGGCTTGTCATAACGCACGATGCCGGCCCCGCTTCCGCCAATGTTGGCCTTGACAACGACGGGAAAGCGCAGGCCCTGCGCCGCTTGCATGACGCTTTGCGGGTGGTGGATTACGCGGGCGCGCGGGTACGGCAGGCCCAGGCTTTGCAGGTGGGTCAATTGCAGGGCTTTGGATGTTTCCATCGCGAACGCCTGCCGCCCATTGACCACGCGCACGCCCAGGCTCTCCTGATGGGCGAGCAGGCCCAGCGTGTAGAAGATGGCGGGCGTCTCCGAGCGCAGGTAGGCGCTGGGCGACATTCTATTAAAAAAGACGCTGTACTGCGGCTGGGTTTCGGATGGGTCATAGACATGCTGCCGCGCATCCAGCGTGACATAGGGCGTGCCGCGCCGGTCAAGTTCAGTGAATAGGGGCCGGAACCAGTCGGGATGCTCGTAGTAAATGGCGATGGTTTTGGTGGACATATTCTTGTTGGTTTCCCATATCTTTGCGGGCAGGGACGATATGTGCGATAATAAGAGCGCCATGCACAACGACACCACACCCGATACCCCCGTCCGCGACCTCGCGCGCCGCGCGCAGCAACGTATTCTACCCCAGGCCGTCGCCCTGCGTCACCACCTGCACCAATACCCCGAACTCAGCGGGCAGGAGGCGCAAACGGCGGCCCATGTCGCCGGCCTTCTCGCCCCCTTAAACCTCACGTCTCTGCAAACCAACTTTGGCGGGCACGGCATTGTCGCCACATTGAACGGCGCGCGGCCCGGCCCGACTGTTGCTCTGCGGGCCGACATGGACGCCCTGCCCATCCGTGAGCAAAGCGAGTGGGACTACAAATCCCGCACTGACGGCATCATGCACGCCTGCGGGCACGACGGCCACACGGCCTGTTTGTGGGGCGCGGCAGCCGTTTTGTCCGAATGCCGGGAGCACATTCGGGGCACGGTTAAGTTCATCTTCCAGCCTGCGGAAGAAACTGTCGGCGGCGCGGAAGTGTTGTGCGCCCAGGGCGTCATGGACACTGTGCAGGCCATCTTCGCCCTGCACGGCTGGCCCGGCCTCCCTGTTGGGCAGATCGGCATCCGCCCCGGCCCGATGATGGCAAGCGCCGACCGCTTTGACATCACCCTGAGGGGGCGCGCAGGCCATGCCGCGTACCCCCATTTGGGCGTTGACCCCATCGTTGCCGGCGCGCAATTGGTGCAGGCATTGCAAACTCTCGCGTCCCGCGAAGTGTCCCCTTTGGAGCCGGTGGTCGTCACGGTGGCCCAGTTCCATGCAGGCACAGCGTTCAATGTCATCCCCGGCGAAGCGCGCCTTGCAGGAACCGTGCGCTGCCTCAGCAGCCCGTTGCGCGACTCCATGCCAGCCATTTTAGAACGAATCACGGCAGGCATCTGCGCCGCCTCGCGCTGCGAGTACGACTTTTCCTACAGCCCCGGCCCGCCCGTGGTTGTCAACGACCCCGCGCTCACCGCCTTTGTGGAAGACGTAGGCCGAAACGTTTTGGGCCTGGGTAACGTGCAATTGTTAGACACGCCCACAATGGGAGCCGAGGACTTCGCCTACTATCTCGCTCACGCGCCCGGCGCATTCCTGCGGCTCGGCGTGGGCGAGGATGTTTCGCCGCTGCACACGCCCACCTACAACTTCAGCGACGCCGCCCTGCCCCACGGCATTGAACTGCTGGCAATGCTGGCGCTGGGCTGCGGGGTGCGCTTGGCGTTGTAACGGCAGCCTTTGAGGATATGAGCGGCTTTGTCACGGCATACCGACGACGGAACAAATTGTTCCGTCGTCGGTACACGCCGGAAACGAGCGAGCAAGCCTGATGGCATGCCGATGCAGCGAGGGCAAAGCACACGCTAGGCCCAATCAAGATTGCGGCTGATCAGCAGCTCGCTCATCTGGGCATGATGCGTGTTTTTCATGGGGATGGCTTGAACGGCAAAGCCATGCTTCTGCGCAAGCCGAACGACTCCTTCGGCATTGTCATATGTCATCAGGAAGCTGCCGGCGAGCGATGCCGCGACAGCGAAAAGTTCTTCATGGTCAAGTTCGTTGTGGACGTACAGGCGCGCACCGGCCTTCTTCCCGGCTGCTGTGTAGGGAGGGTCAATAAAGAAGGCGGCATGGGGGTCGGCGGCATATTGGCGCAGGGTTTGCAGGCCGTCGCTTTGCACAAATGTCATTTTGTCGGCGATGGCGGCAATCCCCAGCATACGCGTTTTCAAGGTCTGCGGATACCAGCGCGACGACAAGCCTTTGCCGTTTTCACCCTGCTTCAGCAGGCCACTGCCGGGTGCGAGAATGCCGCCATGATAAACACGGTTCTTGAGGATTGTCTGAAACGCCTTGTCCCGAACACTGGTACAAGGACGGGCTAATGCGGCCTGGACGTTGCCCGCTGTCAGATCAAACAAGACGATCTGTTCGGCAAGCCAGAAAGCATCGCCGTTCAGGAGAGTCTGCCAAACAGCCGCCACTTGGTCATCGCACTCGACCATGAGAACTCGTTCCACAAGGTTCTCGCAGGCGGCGGCAAGGCTCACGCTGCCGCCACCGGCAAACGGCTCCACCAGCAGGGCGGGACGGACGAGCAGGCTTGCCAGCCACTTGCGGACACGCGGGATAAGCCAAGTCTTGCCGCCAGGGTAGCGAAACGGGCTGCGCTGCGGCACAGACGCGACATTGACGATGGCTTCACGTTGTGGCTCATCAAACAGCGCGTATTGGAACGCAGGCTCAGAAAGGAGCGTCGGCGGGGAAGGTTTCGGGGGCATTGCCATTGTCCAGCCTTTTATTGAGCTGCACTTCGGTCAAAGAAGTCCACTTGGCGTCGGGCGGAAAGAAAAACTCAGCGGCATCGGTCGCAATCACCCAGTCCTGACGAAACCGAACCGGGCAGGTAATCACCGGCTCGCCGTTTTGCCCGAAGACGCTGCACACGCCCAGGGGGTTTTCTACGCTGGTCTTGGTGCAGTTCGCGGACGTGTTGTTGAAGGGGCACAAACGGTTCCTGCGATAGCGTTCGGCTTCCGGCGAAAGGTTGTCCGCAGGGTATCCAAAGATTTCCGCAAGGGGATGAGTGGGCATAAACGGCAGTTCGGCAGCGATATGTCATTTTCCTACAAGCCTGCAACTTTTAGCGTACAGCCGTGTCTCAAATAACAGAAGGACAAAGCAAACATGGGACTGGTCTTGGAAGGGTTCTTTGCACTGGCAGTGGTGGTCGCGCTGGCGTGGCAGTGGTCGCTGCGGAGCAGCGTGGGCAAAGACATCGAGGCCGCGCGGCAGGCTGCCGAACAAAAAACAAAGGCGCGGGAGCGGGAGCGTCAAACGGCCCGCTTATACCGCACCGAAGAGCCGCTGCGTTGCCTGGGGTGCGGCGCGCGCTTTGGCGGGCCGCTAGGCGCAAACGGCTGCCCCAAGTGTCACCTGGCGGTGCTGGTGGTGACCGAAGACGAGTATCAGCGTGGGCAGCAAACACCGCCGCATGGGGCGGAAGGAAGCGAGCGCGAGGCAGAAGGGAGTTAACATGGCGACAAAAACACATCCTCCATTTCGTCCCAATGGAATGAAGTTTTCGGGGCGCACGCGCGGGATCGCGATTGCCGGGCTGATCGGCATCGCATTCGCGCTGTACCTGGCGCTTTCGGTGAGCATCGGGGGACATCTGGCAGGGCCGACTTATATCGCGCCCGGCAATGTCGGGCTGGTGATTGACAACTACCACGGGCGCGTGGAGCACAATCTGATGCCTGCGGGCACGCACTGGCAGGGCCTGTGGGAAACGGTGATTGAAGTGCCGACCGCCCAGCGCACAATCTCGCTCACCCGCGACAGCGGCGGCGCGGTGCAGGTGAACACCGTGTCCAACATGCTGCAAGTGGACGTGTCCGCGCAGTACCGGATCGCGGGGGACAAGGCCGACAACCTGTACAATGCGTATCAGGATCAATTTGCCAACCTGAAAAACTTTGAGGGGGTCAACCTGGAACCTGCGGTGAAGGGCGCGATCAACTACGCGATTGGCGACATGGACACGGCGACGGCCCTGACCACGGTCGGCAAGCAGAAGGCCGAGCAGGGGGCATTGCGGGCCTTGAACAGCGAATGGGAGCCGCGCGGCATTGTCTTTTCCAACCTGATGATCCGGGGCATTGAACAAGACCAGGCCAGCAAAGATTTGTTAGCCACCACGCTGACCAAGATGCAGGAGATTGAAAACGCCCGGCTGGGCTTGCAGCAGCAGACGTTTGACAACCAGACACTCTTGCAGCAGGCAGTGGCCGAGGCCAAAGTCAACACGCTGCAAAACAGCGCCCTGACCGACCTGTACGTGCAGGACCAGATGCTGGGCCAAGTGCGAAAACTGTATCTGCCCAGCGACGAGCTGATGGGCATGCTGAAGAAATAAGCCCACGCCATTGAAGAAATAAGCCAACTATGAAACCAATCATCGGCATCGCCCTCTTTCTGCTTATCGTGGCAGTGCTGATAGGGCGCAACACCAGCGGCTTTGTGGTCAAGACCGGCAACGTCGGCCTGGTGGTCAACCACTACACAGGCCGCGTGGACAAACGCGTGCGGCACGCGGGCTTCAATGCGCAGCCGCCGTTTTCGGGCAACGAACTCATTGAAATCCCCACCTACGAGCGCACCTACACGATGGTCAAAGACAGCGGCGAGGGATCGCATGCCGGCGACGACAGTGTATTAGTGAATACGCTGTCCTCCAACACGCTGAACGTGGACACCAGTGTGACGTACCATATCGCGTGGGATGCCCGGCACCCGGAGCGCATTGTCGCCCTTTACAGCAAGTACCGCAACCAGTTTACCGACTTCGGGGCGTTTGAGGAAGCGCAACTGCGCCCCGCGTTCCGGCAGGCCATTGTGGATGCATTCGGCCTGGCCTCCACATCGCAGAACATGACCGGGGCGGGCAAGGGGGCCGATGCCGCGTATGCGCTCAAGGAGCTGAACACCCGCTTCAACCCCGACTCCATTGTGATTGACGAAGTGCGCATCCGCGCCATCTACCCGGACGCGGCGACAGTGACCGCCCTGCGCTCGCGCTTGCAGGCCCAGCAGAACCTCAAGCTGTCCCAGCTCAACCTGCAATTGCAGCAGCTAGTCAACCAGAAGTCGGTGCTGGCGGCGCAGGCCCAGGCGCAGGCATCGCATATCCGGGCAGCCTCGCTGACGCCGCGCCTGGTCAAGTACAAGCACATCAAAGACATTGAGATTGTGGGCGTGCCGCGCGGCGCAATCGTCAACTTGCAGAACGAGAGCAGGGGCGGGAACGAGCAGCCAGCCCAAGCGGTTGCCGTGCCTGCACCCTCCCAAGCCGCCCCATCTGACACCCGTGGACAGGATACGAATGGGCAGTAATGTTTGGTAATCCCTCCCAAAAGGAACGTATCACGAGGCGTATTTGTTATTGAAGCACCAACTCAACGGGAGCAAACTACTATGACGGAAACAGCGACATTTGGGGCAGGCTGCTTTTGGGGCGTGGAAGCCGAGTTCCGGCGCACGCCCGGCGTTGTGGCGACAGCCGTGGGCTACGAAGGCGGCAGCAAAGACAACCCCACCTACAAAGAAGTCTGCACCGACCGCACGGGCCATGCCGAAGTGGTGCAGGTGGAATATGACCCGGCCCTCGTCTCCTACAACGACCTCTTGAAGGTCTTTTGGACCAATCACGACCCGACGACGCTGAACCGCCAGGGACCGGACTTTGGCTCGCAGTATCGCTCGGTCGTGTTCTTCCATTCGCCGCAGCAGCAGGAGCAGGCCGAGAACAGCAAGGCCGCATTGGAAGCCAGCAATGTCTTCAAGCGTCCCATTGTGACGCAGATTGTCCCCGCCGAAACGTTCTATATTGCCGAGGATTACCACCAGCAGTATCTGGAAAAGCGCGGGCTTTCCACCTGCCATCTTTGAGACATTTCAAGCCAAACTTATCGCGAAAGCGAGGGGCACCCGCCTCTCGCTTTTGTTTTGCTTCCCTGTCAATGGCGCAATGCGCCTGCCGATGCGCCATAATAACCGGTGTGGAACAGCGCAAAGGAAACGCAGGGTGAACGGCAAGACAACGAGGGCGGCGCGCACATGCGGCGCGAAGCCTAAAGACCCGCAGCAGCGCGCCGCGCAAGTCGCCGCCGCCGTGCGGGCGCTGGAAAAAATCGGCGCAGCCTTCAGTGTCGCCGATGTCGCCGAGCGCGCGGGCCTGTCGCGGGCGACTATCTACCGCAGCGATGCCCTGCGCGCTATTATCGGCGCGAGGGGCGATGGCCCGCGCACCGTTCCTGCCGACCTGCATGAGAAGCTTGCTGAGCGGCATCTGGCCGCCAAATCCAAGGCCCGCACCCTGCGTCAGGAACTGCGCGAACTGGAGCAAAGCTGGCAGGAAATGCGCGCGCGGGCCTTGTCCGCCGAGGGCCGCCTGGCTGATGCGGAGCGCAAACTCAAGCTTCTGCAAAACCCTTCCACGGCTCGCACCGGGGGCAGCACGACACTTGCGGGCATTGGGGCGCAGATGAGCGCGGACGAGCGTCGTCAGGCGCGTCGTCAACTGGCCCGCGCCCTGCACCCGGACTTGTTTGCCAAAGATGCCGCCACGCAGGCATTGGCAACCGAGCTTCTCAAGCTCATCAACTCGCTTGCCGAGTAATACACACTCGCTCGCCGAGTGAGATAAACTTTCTTCTTCATTAATCTTTTATTGTTGTCAGCCAAATTGACGCAGCATGATGCGGGCCTGCTCGGCAAGATACGGCTGCTTGGTTTCGGCCTGCGCCAGCACAGCCTGCCACCGGACACGGGCTTCGGCTTTGCGCCCGGCTTTGTACAGGGCCAGTCCCAGATTGAATGCGACAAGAGGCTGGTCGGGCAGGCGCTCCAGCGACTGCTCGTACTCAGCGATGGCCCCGTCGAACTCGCTCCGCTGGTAAAGGCGATGCCCGCGCCGGGCGTGCCCCCTTGCCTGAAGGCGGTTACGAAGGGCAAGGCGCAGGCGGGCGATGGCAGAAGCAAAAGACATGGCGTGTGCAAAACCGTGCGTCCGCAGTGTGAGGGCGCAGGAAATTACCCCCTGCGGCGGGAACAGGACACCGTCGCCGACTGCCGGGGAGAACTCTGATGCCTGATTTACTCGTGCCTCTTTACACGCTGCCGCCGCGCGCCCAGGGCGAAGGACAAATGCCGGGGCAAAGCATTGTCGTTCGGCGCGCGTATCCGTTTGAGATGACCCGCGTGCGGGTGTTTATCTCTGCTCACTTTTCCCAGTCGTGGGCGGACGAGATGACGACCGCCTTTGCGCGCCAGCCCGTTTCCGGCTTTCTTGCCGTTGACGACGGGCGCATGGTGGGCTTTGCGGCCTATGACGCCACGCGCCGGGCGTTTTTTGGGCCGACCGGGGTTGCGCCTTCGCACCGGGGGCGGGGCGTGGGCACGGCTCTTTTGATTGCCTCACTGTGGGGCCTGCACGATTTGGGCTATGCGTATGGCATCATCGGCGCGGCGGGGCCGGTGGCGTTTTATCAAAAAATCGTCGGTGCGATTGAGATTCCTGGCAGCGTGCCGGGCGTTTACACGAACATGCTGCGCGCCGACGGCTAGCGGTTGCCGTGCGCGCCGTGCCGCGCTGTTCTGCGTGCCATGCGGCTTTTCCTGCTTGTTCTGCCCGCCCTGCTGGGGACACGCCTTCGCACCCAGCGTCAAAGTCCCTCCCCCCCGCGTTGTAAGCCCGTTTCCTGCGCCACGTGTCTGTCTGGGAGACACCGACGCAAGTGGCTACCTACTCGGAAGATTAAGTTGTCAAAGAGCATAGGCAATGCCGATGTTGGCATTGGCGGGTAAACTGCCGGGTGGATGATAGACGGCGCAGTTGCAGCCGCTGCTTCATTATAGCACATATGTTCGCTCGCGTCAACACGAAACAGCCGCCCCTCCGCATGTGAAAGGGCGGCTGTCATTATCCAACTCACCTGCTATGTTTATCTAGGCTGCTGCTACCTTTTCAGTGCTTCTTCGGCGGCGGCCTTGACATCCACGCTGTCTGTCTTAGCGGCTTTGGCAAAAGCCGCTTGAGCCTCCGCTTTCCGGCCCAATCGTTGCAATACGCGCCCGTAGTATAGGTTTGCGAGTGGGGAGTCCGGTTCCATCGCTACAGCCTTCTTGTATTCACTGGTGGCTTTGTCAACCTGGGAATGCTTCCCCCAAGTATCCGAATAACTGTAAGTAAGACCCAAAGCGATGTGGATCGCTGTTTCCAGTTCCTTTGGCTGCGACACGTCAGGAGAGAAGTGGCTGTTAGCTCGCACCAAGTTTCCATCTGAAAGGTCAGACAATGCTTTGTTGTAGGCGGTGACGGCTTGTGCCCAGTGCCCGGCTTTGAGTGAAAGCAAAGCATATGGAAGGAGGTTACGCGCATGGTCGCCCCCCAGAGACGCCATCTGCTGATACACTTCAAGTGCTTCCTGCGACTTGCCCTGCTCATTCAGGGCAGAGGCCAGAAGCTCTTGAGCCAAACCTGAGTCATGGCCTATTGATAACGACTGTCGTGCATCGTCCTCCGCCTCCGCATACTTGCCTGCGTCCAGGGCTGTTGCCGAGGCTTGGTCGAGACGGTATACCTCATCGAGTTCTGCCGCCAGTGCAGGCGTCATGGGAACAGGTCTCGCGCCTACAATTTGCCCAACGTGGTTGTGAGGTGGCTGCACAGCAGGGTAAGACAGTTTCGTAGCAGTGTGAGAGGGCTTTGCAGAATTGGGCGGGCCCCTGCGAGGCACCCGCCACGTAGAGGAGGATTCCTAATGCAACGTTCGTCATCCGTTTGTTCCGGTTCATTGTCACTTCTTTCCACTGGCAACGACGGGAGCCTTGCAATGAGGTAAGAAACAGCCGCCCTTCCACTTGCGGAAGGGCAGCTGTCATTATTGAACTTACCTACCAGGAACTATACTGGCTTCTTGTTCTTCTTCAGCGCCTGCTCTGCTGCCGCTTTCACTTCGCCCTTTGCCATCTTTACCGTCTTCTGAAACGCCGCATTCGCCTGTGCTTTGCGGCCTAGCCGCTGCAAACCGTAGCCGTAGTAGAAGTTAATCAGCCCGGAGTCAGGCTGTAGCTGCAATGCTTTGTTGTATTCCTTCAACGCTTTGTCGTGTTCAAGCCGGTTGCTGGCGTCAATGCCCAGGACGAGGTGGGCTGCCGCCTGAAGTTGGTCGGGCATTGACACACCTGAGTCAAAGTGGACATCTACTCTGGGCAGGCTTCCTCGTCCTAATCGCGGCAATGCTTTTTCATAGATGTTAACCGCTTCAGGCCATTGACCTGTCTGGCTCAATAGAATAGCATAATTCATCCAGATTGAGATGTCCTGTGAGCCAACCGAGGCAAAGCGTGTGGGGTCTTTGTAAACAGCCTGTCGGTATGCCTCCACTTGCTCAGGCTTGTCGGAGCTAATGCCGTTTCGGACAGGCAAGACATAGAAAAAGGTGCGGTACGCTTGGATTGCTTCCGCTCTGCGCCCTTGTGCCGTGAGTGATTCGGCTAAGCCTGCGTAAGCGATAGGGTCGCTGGAGCTTGTGGAGAGCGCATCGCGAAACTCAGCCTCAGCGACAGCAAAGCGACCTTCCGTCAAGGAACGGGTTCCTGCTTGCACTAGCATATTCAGTTTTTGGCGAGCAGCGAGTTGTGCAGTGGTCTCTCCCAAATCACCACTTGCCATCGCTCCATTTTGTTGCAGACTCGCAGGAGCGTGTCCTGCGGCTTGAGCCAAAGCAGCTTGTGCAGAGGCAGAGGTGCAAAGTACCACAAGAGCAAGCGTTGCCTTTTTGGTCTTCATTATGTTTCTCCTGAACTAAATAGAAACGGTAGAGAAAGAGTAGCGCGAGCCGATTGCTGCCTCTACCAATGCGCGGTGTTTATCTTTTGCCATGAAGGAAAATTATAGACCCTTTGATCGTTTGTATGAGTAAGTGTGCCGGGGTTCGTGCCTATCTGCCAATTTGACCATGTTGTTCCAGGTCGGGTAACACTCCCACTCCAACTCCAACTGAATTCGTGCAAGGGAACATACTGAACGTCCGTACCTGGTGGTTTATACATGACATAAGTATCAAAACTGTTGTCAACCCGGTAGCTTTGGTAAGCATCCTCAAGCGCCGTTCCAGGGCTATCTCCGCTCCGGTGTTCCTGTTCATCAGCGTAGTCGCCCGCATATGGATAGCTCGTATCAAGGCTAAATTGTCCATTGATGGAAGATGCTTGTTCGGTGCCTTTATCTGGTGTTCTCCAAAAGCCTGGCGTGAAAACTTGAACA
>JAABUQ010000985.1_pt1 | contig 64162 bp, 62 predicted proteins | sample 5560001 | NCBI WGS metagenome assembly JAABUQ01 (sample SAMN10711888, study PRJNA513371) | rock metagenome | isolation source: Antarctica rocks | place: Antarctica: Victoria Land, Finger Mt nord | collected 2015-12-18
TATGGAGCACGCCACTGCCCGCAGTGTGCGGGATGAGGCCGAGCGGCTGGAAACGCTGGAGCGGCTACGGGGCGAGTTTCTCGCCACGACCTCACACGACCTCCGCACGCCGCTTACGGCGGCCCGCACGGTGCTCCGCCTGATCGAAGTGAGCGCGGCGGACCGCTTGCGCCCGGACGAGCGCGATTTGCTGGAAAACGGACGCCGCAACGTTGAACGGCTCGATCTGCTGATCGGCGACCTCCTTGCCTTCAATCAACTCGAATCCGGCAGCTTGGAGCTTGATCTCAAGCCGGTAGACCTCCGCGTGATCGCGTCCGGGTCGCTGGCGCTGGTGAGCCTGCTCACGGACGAAAAGGGGCAACTGCTCACGTCCGATCTCCCCGACCTACTGCCAGTACGGGGGGATGCCCGCCGGTTGGAGCAGGTGCTGGTAAACTTGCTGGACAACGCCCACCGACACACACCGCGCGGCACTGCGATTACGGTCTCCGGTCGGGCAACGGCGAACGAAGTACGCATCACAGTGCGGGATACCGGCCCCGGTATTCCGCCCGCTGCCTGGGACGCGCTTTTTCAGCGGCTTTCCCGCCCCACCCCACCCCACCCCACTTCCGCTTCCGCCGAGGGAACGGCGCGCGGTTCCGGGCGGGGGCTGGCGATTGCCAGAGCGATTGTAGAGCTCCACGGGGGGCGCATCTGGATGGAGCGTGGGGAAATGGCGCCGGGAAAGGCGACGGGTGCGGTCTTCCATATCGCGTTGCCTCGTGATCACGATGCGGAGATGGGATAACAATGCGGGTGCTCATTGCCGAAGACGCGCGCGATGTCGCCGAGGGAATCGCATTCGCCGTGCGCATGTACTGGCCGGATTCCCAGGTAACTATCGCGGCGGATGGACAGGAGGCGCTCAACCGCTTCACAGGCGAAGGGGCGGACCTCGTCGTGCTCGATGTTGCGATGCCGCCCCCCGACGGCTTTGAAGTGTGTCGGCGCATCCGCGCGGTCGCTTCGGTGCCCATCCTGATGCTGACGGTGCGCGACGATACGCGCGATAAAGTGCGCGCCCTCGACCTCGGCGCCGATGATTATTTGACGAAACCCTTCGATCCCCTCGAATTGCTGGCGCGCTTGCGGGCGCTTTTGCGGCGAACAGCCACCGTAGATGCGTCAATGAACCGCCCCGTCGTGGTCGGTGATGTCACGCTGCACCCCGCCACGCGCGAAGTGTATCGGGGTGGTGAAGTGGTCCGCTTAACCACCGCCGAGTACCATTTGCTCGAAGCCCTGATGCGGAACGCAGGCGTCGTGCTCTCGCACGGCTCCCTGCTCGCGTGCATCTGGGGCGAGGAGTACATCGGCGATGTGCAGTCGCTCAAGGTGTTCATCCGGCGGTTACGCCAGAAGCTCGGTGATGATCCCAAATCCCCGCGCTACATTCAAACAGAATGGGGCACGGGATACCGCTTTTTGCTACCCTACTGATTGGTACGGCTCCGCGCTTCACCCCCTCTTTCCAGAATCACCTGAATCCCGCCCCATTTCCCCAGCGTCCCGCTCCGGCTTAAAATGGTGAGCAACCTACAACGGGCTTTCAGGTTTTGTTACGGTTTGTCACGCTTTCCGTCACCATTTGTTACCACTTTCTGAGGGCTACAGGCAATAGTTATGCCACATACACGGGTAGTGGAGTGGCAATAGTGCTCTCCACGACTACTCGTGTGTGTGCCTCATATATGTGCATGAGGCACACGCGACGACAAGGAGCAACCCGTGACGGATGCAAACGACCCGACCGTGAATGGCAGTATGCCCGTGCCGCACTCGCGGCGGAGTTTCCTCAAAGGAGCGCTGGGAGCTGGCGCAGCCGCAACCGCGCTTGCGGCCTTCGGTGATGGCCTCGTTGCGCCAATGGCGGGAGTGAGCGCCCAGAGCGACGAAATGCTGCCCGCAAGCAAATTCACGATCAAGAACACGCTGGCCCTCAACCTGACCCGGCACTTCGCTACCGTGCCCCTGTTTCAGGGCATGTTCAACGGGCAACCCGTGTGGTACGTCATCACGGAAGCGTCCGATCAGGGTATTGCCAGCGACCGTGGCCTGAACTTCTCGCCCCGGCTGGCGAATATCCCCGCCGGTCATCCGGCAGTGCAGGAAGTGGTTACCGGCAACCCGTCTCTTGGGCGCGATATGGCCACGTTCGCGGGCGTGCCCAACTTCGGTCCGACGCGCGTCATTACCGCCGGTCCGATGGGCTTTCCCCCCGCCAACTTCTCCCCCGGTAGCTACGGGATGGGGATGTACGCCGACTTTGTGCGCGTCCGGGGCAATAATGTGGTTTACAACGCCCCGATCATTGCTGTCGGGTCTGGCCCCTTCGACGTGACGACCCACACGAACACGCACGACCGCGTGCTCAGTATTGACACCGCGAAGATGACGGTAGACCTGTTGTTCGTGCGGGCATTCGCGCACGGGCGCGAGATCATGTATCATAGCTTTTCCGCCTCCGAGCCGATGACGGCGGCGATCGAGCGCGGCACGTATGTTCCCGCCCTGTCGCTGATCCCCACAATGAACACGCGCACCGTTCCTGAAGGAGCGCGCTCCTCAATCTTTGCCTTTGTCAACGGCAAGCTGGGGCTGACAAGCCCCCCCGCACAAGGGCTGAATCACGTTATCCTCGACGGGCACAACCCCGAAGATGCCAGCATGGGAAACGTGGCGTTGTTAAAGGCACTGAGCATGGGGGGCGATGCGCGCAATGTTCTCGACTCGTTCCCGACGCTGAACGATCCGCGTCTGTATACGCCCGTGTGGGATTTGCAACTCGCCAAGTGGAGCAAGGACGCGATGGCGCAAGGGATGAACATTGCTCAGACGGACGCCAACCAGATCCGGCAACTGGCGTCGCAGGGGCTTGTGACCGCTCCCGACGAGCTACCGATCACGGAACAAAACATCATTATTAACTGCCCTGCCCTCGCATTCACCACCGACGCGCCCAGTGAGCCACAGGCGCTCGACCCGGGCCGGAGCGCCACGGTCTTCCGCGGCGCTCCCTGAACACATGCGCTCGGCCCGGCACATCGCGGTGTTTGTTGCCGCATCGCAAAATTGGGAAACATCGCAGTGGGGCAGGCGGTTTGCCGCTTGCCCCGCCCGTGTTCCGATCCGCAGCAATCTCACTCCACCGGTTCATCGGGGGAGGGGATAGCGCTTTCCTGCGCGTCCGCGCTGCCGTGAACGAGTTGCTCCTGCTTGGCCTTTTGCGCTGCGAGCGCTTCGAGGATTTGCTCCTTGCTCGGTATGGCGATGCCGATCGCGGCCAGTTGCTCCTCGATGCGCAGGTTATTGAAGCGCATCAGCGGGATGAGGATGTTGAGCAAATACGCCGTAACGTACTCGGGATCGCCCATCTCGTGCCCGTCCGGGCCGACATCCGGCGTGTTTTCGCTCGCCTGCGCGATCAACTCCTGAATTTCCTCCATCGTCAGCCCCAGTGACATCTGTGCTCCCTCCCCGATTGCCGTCAGTTGCTTTCCGCAGGCCCACATCAGGCCACGGGCGCTATTGTACCCGCTCCATGCCGCAATATGCGCGGGGTGCGCAGTGTACGTGATGTGCGTGGTATCATGCCGGGACGAAAAATCACCATCACGCCGGAGTACCCCACTCTTATGATGCAGGATTGCCCGCCTGACCGTATCCCCGCGCTGCTTGCGCACATCGAGTCACGCCCCTGGTATACCGCCGTGCGCTTCCTGCTCCGCACGGGCCGGGCGCGCGTCATGGTAGACGATCCGGCCCGCCCACGGGCGGTCACCGTCACCACGAGCGCCGGCGCCTACTTCGTGCCGCTCGGCAGTGTGGAACCGCTCGTAGATTTCCTTGCGGAGGAACCGGGCATCGCGCGTATCTGGGTGTCGAACCCCGAAGCGGAGGGGATACTGGAAAAAACGGTGATCGGCGAAGACCGCACGCCGATTACCGTGTTCGCTGCCCCCACCGATTGGCGGCCGGTAGCTCCCGACGTGACCGGCCCCGTCGCGCGTCTCCTCGGTCCGGCGGATACGGCGGCGGTTTCGGCCCTGATACGCGGCGGCGGCGAATGGCTGACGGATGGCTTTGGCAGCGCCGCCGTGCTTCTTGCCGAAGGCATGGCGGCAGGGGTCGAGGCGGATGGGCAACTCATCTCGGTTGCGGCTACGCTGGCGGTCGCGCCCCCGTACGTGGAAGTCGGGGCGCATACGATGCCAGAAGCGCGTGGGCGGGGTGCGGCGACCGCCAGCGTGCATGTGCTTTTCGCCGCGATTGCCGCGCGGGACTGGCTGCCGCAGTGGACGACCTTCGCGTCTGATGAGCCAATGGCACGCCGCGTTGGCCTCGTGCCTGCGGATGTGGGCGTAGAATACCGTCGGGACGAGTAACAACCACTGTGAAATCGTGAGAGCGTGAGATCGCAACGACGAAAGATTACGGAAAGGGCATGATATGACCGAGCAACCGCGCACCTTCGATAGTACACGCTGGCAACGGTTGGAGTCCCCCGAACGGCTCGCACGCCTCGATCCACCGGGCATGATCGCCCGATTGGGGCTGCACCACGGGGCGCATGTCGCAGACCTCGGAAGCGGCACGGGCGTGTTTACCGTCGAACTGGCAAAGGCGGTGGGGGAAACGGGGCGCGTCTTCGCGCTCGACGGTAGCGAGGAGATGTTGCGTGTCGCGGGCACCCGGAACCTGCCGCCCTGGGTGCGCGTGATGCATGTAGACCTCAGCCACGAACTGCCCCTGCCCGAAGGGAGCCTCGATTGCTGCCTGATGGCCTTCGTGCTCCATGAGGTGACGCCGCACGAAGAGATCATCCGGCAGATGTTCCACCTGCTCCGGCATGGCGGCATCGTCGCCATCCTCGAATGGCGCGACGACGCGACCGGCCCCGGTGGTCCCGAAGCCGCCCACCGCATCGGCGCCACTGGCCTCGATGCCATGCTCACCGCGCAGGGCTTCGAGAACCCACAGGTCGCGTGGCAGAGCGACCGCGAATACCTGATGCTTGCCACGCGCCCCGACCCCGCGCGCAACTTCTAAAACCCGTCGCCCGTCGCGCGGTGTTTCCGCCGCACCCGCCGGTCCTTTGGGGAAGGATGGCGGATGTTTTCGCGTTTCATTTGCTGGGCACATTGATCGGCAAATGGCGATGCATCGAGGGTATTAGTGACGGCAACCACGACAACCACGACAACCGCCCCGGCTACCCCGGCGCAGTCTCTGCTCGATGTACGCACGATTTACACCGAAGCATCCGTTCCCGAATACGTGCGCGGGCGAGCGATTCTGGCGCGCTTCCCGAACGCCGAGCGTATCGTGGTGCTCTCGCACTGGCAGATTCCCGACCTGCACGGCAACGATGCATTGGTCGAGGATTGGAACATGACCAAGCGCACCACGCTCGTCCTCGGCGTCAAGAAGTCTCTGCAACTGGTGCCCTTCGAGCGGAGCGCGGACTTCGTCGCGCCGAGCCAGGCGAACGGTTGCGCGATGGCGTGTGCATACTGTTACGTTGCCCGCCGCAAAGGGGCCGCGAACCCGATCACCACCTTTGTCAACATTGAGGGGATCACGAGCGCAATCCTGCGGCATGTGAACCGGCAGGGCTGGAAGTTCGACGCGACGCTGGCTGACCCGACACACTGGGTGTATGAACTCGGTACGAACAGCGATTGCGCGGCGGATGCCCTCGTTAGTGACAATTTGCGCGACCTCGTGGCGTTGTTTCGCACGTTGCCAACGGCAAAGGCGACCTTTGCCACGAAGTACGTGAACCGCGATCTCCTGACCTACGACCCGCAAGGCAAGACGCGCCTGCGCTTCAGTCTGATGCCGCCCGATCTCGCGCGCATTCTCGATGTACGTACCTCGCCTGTCGGGGAACGCATCGCGGCGATCAACGATTTCGTGGACGCGGGCTACGAGGTGAACGTGAACTTTGCCCCCGTGATCGTCTATGACGGTTGGCAACGCGATTACGCCGACCTTTTCACCCTGCTCGATGACGCGCTCTCGCCCGCCGCGAAGGCGCAAATGGCGGCGGAGATCGCCTTTCTCACGCACAATGCCGAACTGCACGCAGTTAATCTGCGCTGGCACCCGCAGGCCGAAAGCCTTCTCTGGCACCCGGAGCTACAGGAAGAAAAGGTTTCCGGCACGGGCGGGCACAACCTGCGCTACCGCCGCACCCTGAAGCGCGAATGGGTTGCCGCGTTTCGCGCCCTGCTCATTACGCACATGCCGTATTGCGCCATCCGCTACGCCTTTTAATGTGCGCGATGTGGGTCGTTCGCCGATTCTTCCCCGGTCATTTCTCGTGAAGATCGGCGAGATGGATGAATACGGCGCGTAGGTTGTCTGCAAGTGGGTGTGTTGCGTCTACCTGCAGGGCGTCCGGCCCCCAGGGCGCGAAGGTGGCACGGAGTTGCGTGACGTATGCCCAGACCGCGTCGTCCTGCTCCGGGTGGTGGCGTCCCCGCGCGCGGAGCCGCTCGCGGTGCGTCGCGGGGTCGGAGCAGATGCAGACGATTACCGCAAAGCGCGCATCGTAAATCGCCGCCATTTCGCGCCACTCTGCGTGCGTCGCTTCGTCTGCGGCGATGCTGTCAAGGATCACCGATTGCTCCGCGTCGAGGTAGCGATCCGCGAGGTTCGTGAGCAACAGGTCGGCTGCGGCAGCAGGGCCATGTGGGTGCGGCGGCAGGAATGACCCGGCAGAAGCGAGTACGTCGTCCATCCGCAGCACGGGCAGACTGAAATACTGTCCGACCGCCGCCGCCAGCGTGCTCTTGCCCGTGCCCGGCAACCCCGAAAAGACGATCAGCGTGAGCGTCACGGTGTATTGCCTGTGGGGGGTGTCACGAAAAGCACGGGGCAGGATGAATCGTGGAGCACCTGTGCCGCGATCTCGTCCAGCATATTGCCACCACCGCCCCGCACCACACTCAGCACGATCAGGTCTGCACCCACTTCCGCCGCCGTTTCGACGATCATCGTCGCGGGCACGCCGTCCATGATGAGGTGTTCGACAAGCGGGATGCCCGCCCCGCCCATGATCTTGCTCGCCTCCTCAATCGCCGCCTGTGCCTCGGTACGCAGGCGTGCATACCGGGCCGTTGCTTCGGGCGTGAAGGCCAGTGTGCCGCCCGTGTCCATCACCGCGAGAATTGCCACGGTCGCGCCAAGTGCGTTGGCGAGGGCCGCTGCGTGCGTCGCGGCGTGACGTGCCGCCAGCGAGCCATCTATCGGCAACAGGATGAGGCGGTACTGTGGGAGCCGTGGTACCGAGGGCATGAGAGGTTTCTTCCTTCCCGTGACGTATCTGAGAATGCGTTCCCCGCACAGTGTACGTGACACGACGTGTTGTCGCATGGGAAAGGTGTATGGAGTAAACGGAAGCAAAAGTTCGGACGCAAAAATAATTACGACCATCTCCATTCGTCATCTTCGCATAACCGATGCCTCATCACGCGATCATCTTGCCATCGCGTCCGTCCATGATACTGAGACTGGTTTCGGCGACCGCCGCGAAAAAGACTGGGAGCATATACTGCTGCCAGACGATTCGCCATGACGTAAATTCGGAAAGGGAAAGTCCTGCAATGCTCAATCGTGCTACTCCCCGGCCCGCGCTGAAAATGACGCGCCGACAGCTACTCAAAGCCGGTGCGGCACTTGCGGGTGCGGGCATGACCTACGAGGGGTACATGCACGCCTTTCAGCAGGTGAACGCGCAGGTGCCTGCGTATGGCAAGCTCACCGATATTGAGCATATCGTCTTTATCTCGCAGGAAAACCGCTCCTTTGACCACTACTTTGGCTCGCTAAATGGCGTGCGTGGCTTCAGCGATCCGGCGGCAAGAAGGATGGACGGTAGCTCCATCTTTCACCAGCCCGATCCCACCGCCCTCACCACTGTGCCGATGGGCGTCCGTTACCCCTTTCACCTCGACACCTCGACGCTCACGGGCGGGTCATGCCTCTCAGACCCCGATCATAGCTGGATCACGAACCACACGAACTACGGCGGCGGCGCGATGAATGGTTTCATGCAGTCGCAGGTGGACGCGGGCAATGGCCCGAAGGGCTTCGTGGTAATGGGCTACTACGAACAGGCCGACGTACCCTATTACTACGCTCTCGCGGACTCGTATACGATCTGCGACCGCTACCATGCCTCGCTGATCGGGCAATCGGACCCGAACCGCCTCTATGCCATCGCGGCAAGCATTGACCCCGAAGGCAAGTACGGTGGGCCAATCGTGAACACGGCGGGCACGACGCGCAACCAACTCTATGGACGTTTAACGTACCCGACGATGGCAGAAAAGCTGCAAGAGGCCGGGATCACCTGGAAGGTCTATCAGGACCCGGACGCGACGCCCACCGTTAACCTGCATACTGCCTTCAAGAACTTCGGCTATCTCAATCCCGCGAGCGCCGCAAACCCCGCGCTATACACGAATGCCTTCACCTATCAGATCACGCCCAACTTCTACGCCGACTGTCAGGCGGGTACGCTGCCCCAGGTCTCGTGGTTGCTCACGACCACGTTGAGCAGCGAACATCCGCCCGCCCCGCCCTCGTTTGGTGAGTACGAAGTGTCGAGCCTGATCAGTGCGATTCTCGCCAACCCGGCGCTCTTTGCCAAAACCGTGATCTTCATCACCTGGGACGATCCCGGCGGCTTTTTCGACCATGCCATTCCCCCGGTTTCGCCCCCCGGCACACCGGGCGAGTTCATCACCGCCGATGCCGCAAACCGGGCGTTTCCAGGCAAGGCCGACCTCACCGATAAGAACGGCAATCTCGTCCTCGATCCCATCGGGCTGGGGTTCCGCGTGCCGATGATCATCGTTTCACCCTTCACGCGCGGCGGTTTCGTTTCTTCCGATCTGTTTGACCATACTTCGATGTTGCGCTTCATCGAGGCCCGATTCGGCGTTACCGTGCCGAACCTCACCGCATGGCGGCGGAGCGCGGTGGGGGACATGACGAGCGCGTTCAACTTTGGCGCCGCCCCCAGTACCGCAGTGCCTACGGAGGTCACGAACCACACCCCGTCTCCGCTGACTCCTACCCAGATGATGCAAGCCGAGGCGTGTATCGTGAGCGGCGCGGGCACGAATTTTACGACGTTTCCGATCACTCAGACCGATGCCACGCAGACTGGCCCCGGCCGACCACAGCCGAGCGGCCCCGTGGTGCCGACGATTACGGCCCTCAGCCGACAGGGTAGCCCGCCGGAAGGCGGCGATGAGATCGTGATCGCCGGACTGACCTTTAAGCCGGGCGCGACCGTGACGATCGGTGGCGTCAATGCGACCGTGCGCGCAATCAGCAGCGATGGCACACGCATCACCGCGACGATTCCCGCACATCCCACCAGTGGTATCGTAGATGTCACGGTCACAAACCCGAACTACCCCGGTACCACGCGCCCGAATGCCTTCACCTACGGGCCAATCGCGCCGCAGCCGATCCAGCCGCACTTCGCGCCCACCGGCGTTCCCGGTTCGGTCCCCACGGCAACCCCGCTCCCGCAACCGACCGCGACGCATCCCGCCGCGCCGACGACCACCACACGGCCGCTTCCACAACCACCGCGCCATTAACGCACACGGGCAAACGACGCAGGAGATGGCAATCGCCATCCCCTGCGGTGCCTGTTTCGACGGTACGTACTTACGAAGCCTGTTGCAGCAGCGCGGGCATCGGTGCATCGGTCAGTACCGATGCGAGGGCGTGCGCGGCGGCGAGGGAAATCGTTTCATCCTGCCGCAGTTCCGCGAGCAGGTCATCGTGCGTGATCACATCCAGTTCACCCGCCCAGCAACGGTGGGCGAGGCGCATGTATGCCGCTTCGCTCTGCGCCGGAGCAATCAGCCGACCGAGCGCGGCCAGGCGGGGCAGGTCCGCAGCGAGTGCGGGGGTGATGATGGGGGCGCTCAGTGCCGCGAGGGCCGCGCGGAAGCCTGCATCCCAATCCACTACGGGCATACATGCCTGAGCGTGGCCCGCGAGATCAATATGCTGCACGAACGGTACGCCGTCATCGCGCACGAAAAGGATTGCGGCGCTGCATTGCGTCTGCCGCATCAGGTTATTCCCGGAGGCGAGGGCGCCCGGGTTGACGAGCAACACGCCATCGTACGCGAGCGTCATCGGCACATGGGTGTGCCCGAACACAACTACCTGCGCTCCCGCCTCACGGGCCATCGTCGCGCGGCGTTCGAGTTTCGGCCCCCAGGCATCGTCACGGCGGGATGCCATCTCCTGCAAGCGGTTCGGGTAGTGCGCGTGCGTGAGCAGGATGCGCAGCCCGCCTGCCGAAACGACCTGGCTGTATGGCAGCGCGGCGGTCGCCTCCTCGGTGTCATCGTTGCCATGCACCGCGACCACGGGCGCGATAGTCGAGAGTGCGTCCAACACCCACAACTCACCGACATCTCCCGCGTGCAATACCATATCCACGCCGGAAAAGGCGTCAAACAGCGCGGCGGGAAACGCCCCGCAACGCGCCGGCATATGCGTGTCCGAGACCAGCCCGACACGGGCGATGACCCGTCCGGCGGCAAGCCCCGCCGGCAGAAAACGGTCACACATCCCACTCATCCCATTCATAAAACCCTCCAAACGATGTGCGGTAACGGTGAAATCGCCCCGGTCAATCGGTCATGTGTGTACTATAGTACAGGTTAGTCTTGCTGTAAACCCCTGCGTCCATTTCATTTATTGGTATCGAGACGGGTAATGCAAAGGGGTATTTCGGTGAGGGAACGCGCGGTATGTGGTGTGGTGGCAGCATCGTCGCCTTTGCCGTGCATGAGCAGGATGGCATGCATTCCCACGGCCCGCGCCCCCATCACATCGGCGATACGGTTGTCACCGACATGTACTGCCTCGGCGGGGGAGACGTGCATCGCGTGCAGCGCGTGCTGAAAGATCGCGGCGTGCGGCTTCGACGTTCCCACCCGTGCCGAGGTGACGATCTGCTCAAACAGGGGCGTGAGGCCCAGACCATCGCACAGTTCGGGCAGATTCCATGACCAGTTGGAGATGACGCCGAGGCGGTAGCCACGCTCACGCAGCAGGTGCAGGGTCGGGAATGCGTCGGGGAAAAGGTGGAAGTGCGCGGGATCATCGAAGACGCGGTGCAAATCTGCGAGCACGCGGTCGAGCGATACCTCCGGCGGCACGCCCGCCGCGCGCAGCACTGCGCCATTGATGGCGCGGTAATACCGTTCGTCCGCCTCCTGTGTCGCCTCGTGCGTGTGCGCGTCGCCGTCGTGATCGAGCCGTGCGAATACCTCCCCATACGCCCGCGCCACTACCGCTTCGTCGAGCGCGATCCCGTGCGCCCGGCATACCGCGACGTACAGCGCGTACCACGACGGTTGCACCGTCACGAGAGTGTCGGCCATGTCGAAGAACACTACGCGCACTGCCATCGGTTTCCCTTATCCCTCGTAACCCGCGAGGGCGAGGGTAATGAGCAGGAGTTGCTGGATGCCGGTGGGGATGGTGGGGATGCGGATGTATTCTTCCTGACGGTGCGCGTTGCCCCCCTCGGCGATGCCGATGCACGCGGCGGGGATGCCGAGGCCGATGGGCACATTCGCGTCCGTGCTGCTCGCGTCGAGCGTGGATGCCACGCCCAGGGCACGCAGGGCGTCCACACAGATGCGCACGACGGGGGCATCCGGCGCGATCTCGCCCGCCGGCCGGTCGCCAAGCACCTCCGCCGTCACCTGTACCTCCGCGATGCGGATGGCGCGCACGGTTTTCTCGACCTGTGCGGCGAGCCGGTCTAACTGCGCCTGCGAGATCGAGCGCAAATCTACGAGCGCGGAGGCGACGGGCGGGATCGTGTTCACGGATACACCGCCCTCAATCGTCCCCACGGAGAGCGAGGTTTTCGGCGATGCCGGGATGGGCAGGGCGGTGAGGTCCGTGATGAGGCGCGCGAGTACATGGATCGCATTCGGGCGACCGTAGTTGCCCCATGAATGCCCACCTGGCCCACGCACGGTGAGGCGGTAGCGGCGGCTGCCAACGGCGCGATGTGTGACGCGCCCCAGATTGTGCCCCTCCACGGCGATCACCGCGCCCAAGCGGTCGCGGTACGTCTCCACTGCCCGCCGCATCCCAACGAGGTTGCCCAGCCCTTCTTCGCCCACATCCGCCACGAAAACGACATCGCCGGTCGTGACGACGCCTGCGGCGTCAAGAATGCGCGCCACAGTGAGCATCGCCGCGACGCCGAGGCTGTTGTCCCCCACGCCGGGGCCGGTCAACCGATCCGCCGTACGCCGCACGGTGAGATCGGTATCTGCCGGGAAAACCGTGTCTGTATGGGCGGCGATGAGCGTGATGGGTGCATGTGGCTGTGTGCCTGGTCGGCGTCCAAATGCATTGCCAACCGAGTCCACATGCACATCTGCGAGCTTCAGCGCCGCCATTTCACCTGCGACAAGGGCGGCGCGCATCCCCTCCGCTCCTGTGGGGGCGGGAGTTTCGGCAATGCGGATCGTGAGCGCAACGGCGTCGGCGAGGGTAAGCGAGGCACGGCTGAGGAGCCGTTCGATGTCGGAACTGGTCAGTAACCGCGCGATGGGAGTGGTCGTCGTGCCGATAGCGGGCCTCATTTCCGGGTGCCGTATGCCACGGACGATAGAAACGCCGCAAGCGCGGCGGTTCGCAGTATACACCCTTCCTCTCTGCCTTCTGGCCTCTCGGCTCGCACGCTTGCCCCACGTAGATACCAGGCGTATGCTGTTCGTATTCAGTGGCATTCAGTGCAACCGATACACCGACGCAAGGAGGATGCAATGGCGGTCGAATCCCGAACGGACTACCCCACAGACCTGTACCGGTTCTCGCGTAGCGCGGAAGGCGTGCAGGGTTTCGCGGGCATCACGGACGCGCATCTCGACCGGTTCCGCGACGAAGGCTACCTTGTCGTGCATGAGGCGTTCACGCTCGCTGAAACCACGGCGGCGCTCGATGGGTTACTCGATCTCATCAACGGCAGCCGCCCGGACTTCGATGGGCTGGAGTTTGAGTCGTGGGCCGGGGAGCACGCGAACATGCCGAGCCGCGAAGAAAAGCAGGACTACATCCGCAAACTGATGTGGTTCGTCAACTACGATGATCGCCTCAACGCCCTCGCCACCCACCCCGCCCTCCTGCACGTCGTTTCCCGGATCGTCGGGGATGTGCCGCATATGTTTCAGGACATGGCGCTCATCAAGCCGCCGGGTGGCGGGCGCGAGAAGCCCTGGCATCAGGACAAGGCATACTTCGACATGAAAGTAGACACTCCCGTGGTTGGCGTCTGGATCGCGCTTGACCCCGCGACGCCGGAAAACGGTTGTATGCACGTCATCCCCGGCTCGCACCGTGATGGTCCGGTGGTGCATTTCCAGCGGCGCGACTGGCAATTGTGCGATACCACCGTGGAGACGGCGCGTGATGTGGTCGTGCCGCTCGCGCCCGGCGGGCTGCTCCTGTTCGATGGCCTCATCCACCACGGCACACCCGCGAACCTGACAACGGAGCGCCGCCGCGCCGTGCAGTTTCACTATGCCCCCCGCTCCGCTGTGTGGACGGACGAGGACGAGCGCCTCGCCATTTTCGGTGGTGAGGGGCGCGGCGTGAGCTGCTGAACAGCCTTCCCAGATTGACGGGTACGGAAAACAAAGGGGATGCGACCGCATGATTGCAGCTGCATCCCCTTTGTTATGTGCCCGCTTGCGTCACTTCGGTGTGGCGAGAATGGCAATCACGAGACTGCCTTTCTGATTCAATTGTGCGAGGTCAACCACGAAGATGAGCGCGGCATTCATCTGGTTGTCCCGGCTAAACGTGAGTGCGGTAGCATTGCTGGAATCCTGCCCTTGCTCGGGCTTCCAGCCCAGTATTGGCATTTGTGCCCGGTAGAATGCCACGACATCCGCCGCACTTGACGCGGAAAGATAATTTTTGCTGCTCGTCACAGTCACGCTGTCGAGGGATGAGGCGACTCCCTCCCCAACGATTTTCAGGATCGAATCAACCGTCGCGTTCGTGCCTTGCACATACGCCATGCCATTCGGTGGGGGCGGGATTACCGCAGTAGCCGTGCTCGCGCTCGTGGTGCCCGTCACGCCGGCGCCCGCGCTTCCCGCCGCTGCGGAACCGGTTGTCGTGGTCGGGCGGGTGGCAGAACCTGCCGCCCCCGGTGTCGTGCTACCACTCGTCGCCGGACGGGTGCCACTCGCCGCGCTGCCTGCCGCAACACTTCCCACACCCGCCGGCTGGCTCCCCGATACTGGCGATGCCGATACGGAGCTTGCCGCCCCCGGCGTACGTACGGCAACACTACCCACCGCGTTCGGGCTTGAAGCGGACGATCCTACCGCTGCCGTGCGGCTGGCCGTCGCGCTCGTGGAGGCAGACGTGCTTCCCGCACTCGCCGTCGCGGTTGTCGCCCCTTTCCCCGCCGTGCCCCCTGCATTGAGGGTGGCAAAGCCTTCCCCACCGGGGCCGGCACATGCGGTGAGTAAGATCATCGTGAGCGCGGTAAGCCCCCAGAGGAATGTGTACTCGATTCTCTGCCGCCGTTGCTCAGGCATCCTGCCTCCTTCTCTCTGACGCAATCTCGCCCCTGCGACAAGAGCAAGATGTATGCGCAAGGAGATGTCCGTATATGCACAGGCGGACGATGATACCGGGCGCAGCATAACACATCGGGCCGGAGCGTCTGAACGTATCCCCTTTTGACTGCGGTGACGTGGGGACAGGCGAGGTAGTTGGGGCGAGAAAGCGCGAAAATGGGGTATCGGCGTTTGCCGTCGGGCGGAGTGGGGATTACACTGACGTAATCATTCTTCCGTGCGCTCCGCGCGGTGCCCTCCCAGGCATCGTGACGGAAAGCGAGACGCTCGCCCCGGCGGCGAGGAGGCAAACATCATGGCCACTACTACCGAACAGTTTACCGATACGATCATCAATGTCGTTGACTTCTTCAAGCCGGAAGCGATGGGCCGTGTTCGTCGCTACATCATTGACCTGCCCCACCTCGATCTTGACGCTGACCTCGTTGCCGAAGACGTTCACGCGGAGTTTCGCCTCCTGCGCGTCGGCTCCGGGTTGCTCGCGGAAGGGACCGTGCGCGCCACGGTCGAACTGGAGTGCGTGCGCACGCTGGAGCCGTTTCCCGAAACGGTCACGGCGGAGTTCGCGGAGCAGTTCCGCCCCACAATCGAAGCGACCACCGGGCGCGTCATCCGTCACGAGGACGAGGACGAGGACGATGTCGCCGCGCTGGATTCCTTTATCCTGAGCGAAAACCACGAACTGGACATGGAAGAACCACTCCGCCAGGTCATCATCGTCTCCCTCCCGATGCAGCCGATCAAGCCCGGCACACACGAGATTCATCTGGACGAAACGGGAACGGGCGCGGCGGAAGCGCGGGCAAACCCGTTCATGGCGCTCGAAGCGCTCTTGCAGGACGACGAAGGCTGAGGTACACTCAGGTTTCGGTGCGCGGGATTCCCGCGATTGCCGTATGCCTGTTCGCGGCGCCGGTGCCATGCACGTTCCGTGCCGCTTTGTAACGTAAGGGAGCATCGAGGCATGGGAGCCGTACCAAAGTTTCGTCCATCGCGCGGCAAGCGGGGAAGCCGACGCAGCCACGACGCCATCGCGCCCGTGCATCTCGTGGTGTGCCCGAACTGCCGCTCGTACATGCGCTCACACCATGTGTGCGTCACTTGTGGCCAGTATCGCGGGCGGCAGGTCGTGGAAGTGAAATCGCGCGCGCGTCGTACCGAGCAGTAATCGCCGCTCGCGCAACCGGGCAGGGAGCCGCCGCGTCGTTATGCGTGGCGGCTCTTTCTGCATGGGATCAGGGCGGATAGTCCCCGTGACACGCCATTGGCGGGTGGGAGGAATGGGTGACAGGTAACGCGGAACGATACGCGGCGATCACGGGCTGGGGGCGCTACTTGCCGGAGCGCGTACTCACCAATGCCGACCTCGAAACGCTGGTAGACACGAACAATGAGTGGATCGTCAGCCGCACGGGCATTCGTGAACGCCGCATCGCCGCTCCCGACGAGACGACCGCCACCATGGCGACCGCTGCCGCCCGCGCGGCCCTTGAAATCGCCAATCTCACGCCGTCTGATCTCGACCTTATCATCGTTGCGACCGCCTCACCCGATCATTTCTTTCCCAGCACCGCCTGTATCGTGCAGCACCAACTTGGCATCACCAACATTCCCGCGTTCGATCTCGGCGCCGCCTGTTCCGGCTTCGTGTACGCGCTCGGTACGGCGGCACAGTTCGTCCGCACGGGCATGTATCGTCGTGTGCTGGTGATCGGTGCGGAAACGCTCTCCCGCTTTGTGGACTACACCGACCGCCGCACCGCCATTCTTTTCGGCGATGGCGCGGGGGCGGTCGTGCTCGAAGCGACCGACCAACCCCGTGGTGTGCTCTCGCTGACCCTCCACGCGGACGGCGCAGGTGGTCCGCTGCTGGCGATACCGGGGCTGGGTGCGGCGCAACCCGCGTCGCCCGAAGTGCTGGAAGCGCGCGGTCAGTTCATCCACATGGAGGGCGGCGAAGTCTTCAAGTTCGCCGTACGCGCGATGGGTGATGCGGCGGTGAAAGCCGTGGAGCTTGCGGGCATGCAGTTCGCGGATGTGGACCTCCTCGTACCCCATCAGGCAAATCTACGCATCATTGACGCGGCGGCGAAGCGGCTCGATCTGCCGCGTGAGCGCGTCTGGGTAAACATAGACCGCTACGGTAACACCTCCGCCGCCTCGATTCCCATCTCGCTCTGTGAGGCGCAGGAGCAGGGTTTGCTCCCCGATGGCGCGAACGTGCTCCTGGTCGCCTTTGGCGGTGGCCTGACATGGGCTGCGAGCATGGTGCGCTGGGGCCGATAGGTATTCGGTGCCGGGCCTCTCCCTCTGAGGAGAGGCCCGGTACGCGTTACTTCTCCACCGGGAATTGCACCTCGGTCACGGGGTCGCCGGGTGCGACGGGGCCAGAGAGATACATTTCGCGGGGTGGCCCCGTGATGCGATAGGCGTTTGCGCCCGCCCAGGCAAACAGGTACGTAAGTGCGTCATACGGGGCGTGATGCACGGTCGTCGCGGCGGTGATGCCGGGCAGGGTGCGGAGCACGACGCGGTTCATCGTTTGGGGCGCGGTATCACCGTCGGAGACCGACACCGGCAGTGCCATCTCAATGTCAATATCCTGCTCGGTGTATCCCTCGTTGTGATACGTCCGGAGCCACGGCCCACTTTCCTTCCAGCCATGTTGCCGCGCGGTCGTCTGAATCTCCGCGACCATCGCGCCACAGCGCGCGGACATCTCCCCGGCCGTTGGCACCACTTCACGGATGGCGGCGATCTGCATTGGTTCGATCTGTTTCACGATCACTTCGTACGTGGACACGGTGTTCTCCCTTTCAATCTGGCGAAGCCGCGCCTCCACGCGGGCCAGCCGCTCGCTTTCCGCTCGCACGCGCGCCGCGACCTCGTCCCGTTTCACCCTCAGCAGTGCACGGATGAGTGCGGGGGACGTCTCCCCTGTCTGCACCTGGGTGATCTGATCCAGTGAGAAGCCGAGGTCTTTCAGGGCGAGGATGCGGTTCAGGGCGGGCAACTGATCCATCGTGTAGAGGCGGTAGCCCGTGGCGTCATCCACGGCGCGAGGGCGAAACAACCCGATCTCGTCGTAGTAGCGCAACGTTTTCACCGGCACGCGGCTGACGCGGGAAAAGTCGCCGATCCGCAACATGGTTTCCTCCAGGGGGGCAAACGGGTCATCGAAGGCCTTCACCCAGAGGAAACACCATCCAGCGGCGGGAGAGTCAAGAGGCTGTGTGAACTGCGGAGGCGCGAAGGAAGGGCGGCAGGTAACGGCGAATCAATCCCCCGCCGCCACGCGTTGCCGGATGGCGAGGTCCGCAAGCGCGTCGCCTTCCGCCACCGGTAGCTTGTCCGGGCCACCATCGTCTTTCAGCAACACCCATGTCGCCACCGCCGCACGCCCGTAGGCATCCATCTGGGCTACCACGACTGCAAGGGCTGCGGACTCGGTGGGGTAGGCATTAACGATATTGGCGCTGTCGAAGTCCCACAATTCGTACATCATGGCCTCCCTAATCGAACCGAGTTGACCGCGACGACGCACTCAAGCAGCGCAATAGCAGTGATTAGCCGCGCCGCTCGTCAATCCAGCCTGCGAGGTAGTCCGCCATTGTGTCGAGGTAAACGGTGCCGTTTGCGGCGGTCGCCGGGCGGGCGTCGCCGAGGATGCCGTTTGCGGTGATCGCGGGCATTCCCTCACGGAAGATGCGCTCGCTGACTGCCGCATCGAAGGGGCCGACATAACCCACCGCCGCTTCCTCCATGCGCACGAGGTCGGGGCGCAGGGCGAGGTCTATGCTCGTCTCCGTCTCGCCCGCGTGCGCCCCCGCAATTTCAGGCGAGACACCAAAGCGCGCCGCTGTCTCATTGAACCGCGTCACGAAGCCTACGAGGTCCGTGAACGCGAGCACGCGCACCTCGGCGAGGTCGTCCGAGAGGCCCTGCACCGCTTCCGCGAGGGGGCCGAAGTTGCCGCCGTGCGAGGGAATGAAGACGATGGTGCGGAAGCCATGCCGCGCGAAGGAGTGCGCCACGTCGCGCACCACGGCGATAAAGGTTTCGCGCGAGAGCGTCACGGAACCGGGAAAGGTCATGTGATGCTCGGAGCAACCGATGGAGATCGTCGGGCCTTGCAAGGCGCGGGGCAACCGCTCGGTGATCGCCCGTACGAGCGCCGTGCCGATGAGCGTATCGGTCATCTCCGGCAAATGCGGCCCATGTTGCTCGGTGGAGCCTGCCGCGACAACTACCGTGTCGTACCCCTCCCCAAGCAGGTCGCGGACTTCGGGCCAGGTCAGTTCCGTGGTGTCGAGGCTGCGGGGCATGGCGGTCTCCTCCTCTATTTTTCCTACAATCAATAGGCGATCAATGGCGTGAAGGGGTAATATCGGCGGCAACCGTGCCCGTCGTTCGCGCAGCGAGCCAGCGTCGCAAGGCGATCACCGACCAGACCGCCTCCACGACGCCAAAGGGGTATGCCCGCGCGAGCCAGCCATAGAGTGAGGAAGCCGCGCACGCGACAGCGAACACGAGAATCCATGCGGGCGCGCGTCGCTCCAGAGCGTACGCCGTCATCATCACCGTGACCGCGACGGCGCCGAATGCCGTCAGCATCGCCCGTGCCTCACGTCGTCGCGCCCTCGCGCGGTGATTGCTTGCCGAAGGCGCGCGCCGCGCCCGGTGTTGGCGCCGCCCAATGTACCGCGTTCAGGAGCACGCGCTGGACATCGGCGTTGTGGAAGGTCGGAAAGGTCTCGTGCCCGGGGCGGAAGTAGAAAATGCGTCCCGCACCGCGCGTGTAGCAGCACCCACTGCGGAAGACTTCGCCACCATCGAACCAGCTAATGAACACCAGGGTCTCCGGCGCGGGAATGTCGAAGTGTTCGCCGTACATCTCCTCGGCGGGAAGCTCGATGGTTTCACCCAGCCCGACGGCGATAGGATGTCCCGGCGCGACAACCCAGAGCCGCTCGTGGTCGTCGCCGACGCGCCACTTGAGATTGCACGTCGTCCCCATCAGCTTCTTAAAGATTTTCGAGAAGTGTCCGCTGTGCAGCACGATCAGGCCCATGCCATCCATCACACGCGCGTACACACGCTCCACGGGCGCGTCCGCCACATCGTCGTGCGCGCGGTGGCCCCACCAGATCAACACGTCGGTTTCGTCCAGCACGTCTTGCCGCAGGCCGTTCTCCGGTTCGTCAAGCGTCGCAGTGCGCACGCGCACGCCTGCATCCATCAAAGGTTTGGCGATGGCAGCGTGGATGCCTTCGGGGTAGATGCCGCGCACGGCCTCATTGACCTGCTCATGACGGTACTCGTTCCAGACAGTGACGCGCGGGCCGGTGGCGGTCATGTGATGCTCCTTCTCGTTGTCGGCAAGCAGTTGAACCACGAAAGGCGGTCGGGTAATTTCTCCCGGTATCGTCGCCCTATTTCCGTTGGCTGTCTACTACTGACCGCATACGTTCACGATCCGCGATCTCAAGGCACTTGAAAAACGTGACGCGGCACGTCATACTGACAGGAGAGTGAACGTACACATTCGTACGGAGGAGCGAACCTTTGCGATTGTGCCACTTGCTGCATGTAGACGAGTAGTGACCGGGGGAAAGGATGGGGTCTCTGCCACGTTCGCGCCGCCCCGCGCCCGAACCGCGCGCCCTCACCGTCGCGCCTTTTGACGTGGCCGGGGCAGGCGTGGGCGACGTGCCCCCCACCGTGGCGATTGAAACGCCGGATGCCGTCACCGCCCTTTTTATCTACACCGAGCCGGAACGCACCGACGCGCTGGGCTATGATCGCTGCGTGATGGCGCTGGATGCGTTCCGGCTCGGTTACGAGGAAGCGGGCGGGGGAACAATTGTTGCCGCGCTGGTCGCGGGGGTCGAAGCGGCAAATGATGCCCTCTATACGCCACGGCAGACACGCGATGGGCGGCGATCCGGGGTCGGCCTCACCGCGCTTGCTGTGCGCGGCCCGGATGCCTTTGTGGTTCAGGCGGGGCCGGGCCAAGCACTCATTGCGGGCAGCGATGACCTGATCGCGCTGCCACCACTCGGTACGCGAATGCCCCCCGGCGGCGCGGGCGATGAGAACCACTCGCCCCCGCTCGGTGTTGGCCCCACGCTCGAACCGAATCTTTTTCACATTGACGCCGGTGGTGGCCTGTGCGCGGTACTCTGTCATAGCAGTATTGCGCCGCTGCTCCGGCATGGCGATAACGCACCGTTGCGCTCCTTTGATGCGCAGGTCGCCGCCGCGTATCTGGTGCATCTTGGGGAGCGGCAGCGCGTGTCGGACGTGTGTGGTGTTGCCGTATCTGCGGGCGAGGCGGAGACCGTCGCGCTGCCTATACCCTCCCCGCCGCTACGGACGCAACGGAACGCGCGACCGGCGCCTGCACGCCCTGTCCCACGCATGGACCTATTTCGTGATGAAGACCGCGATGATACGGACGATGGGTGGGAAGTGGAACGGAACGCGCAATATGATGCCGCGCCGCCATTCCCACAGCACCTGTCGTCGCCATCGTCGCACGGCGGCTCGCCAGCCCGCAGCCGTCCGCCGGCCCGCGATTTCGCGCCTCCCCACTCCGCTCGCCATGCTCCCGCGTGGTTCGACGATTCGGACGACAGCACGGATGCGGATGACCCGGAGTGGGACGACGATAACACGACTCCCCCACCACGATACCGCAACACCCGATCAGCCGCCGACCGGTCTCCCGCCCGCCGCGCGCTCGGAGAGGGCCAGATCATAGGGATGCCGACGCGCCTCGTGATGCTCGCGGTCGCGGTCGGTTGCACGCTGGCAATTTTTCTCGGCGTCAACGCGGTGCGAGCGTGGAACGGGCACCAGGAGAACGTGCGGGCGATTCAGCAACTCGATGACATCGAAGGGGATCGTGCTCAGGCGGCGGAAATCGCCAAGCGGGATCCCCCAACCGCCTACGCCCTGCTCGAGCCGCTCATTGGTCGCCTCGATACGGTGGCACAGAGCGGGCGGCAAACGCGGCGGGTACAGCAGGAGCAGTTGCAACTGGCGAAAACGCTCGATATGGTCGGCAATGTCACCCGTGTGGTGCCGAAGCAGGTGGGGCAACTGGACCATCTTGACGGTACGGTCGGCAACCACCGCCTCCTGCTGCTCGGTGATGATGGGCAACTGTATCTGTACGACCGCGACGAGCAGCACAACTGGGCGTTATACAGTTACGATGCCCTTTCCGGCAGGCGTGGCGCGGCGCTTTTCGCCCAGGGGCAGATCGCCTTGCGCAACCCCGCCGGTGAATTGCGCGGTCTGGTGTATTCTGGTGGCCCCGCGACGAGCGACCGCACGCGGCTCTTTGTGCGTACCATCAACGGAAGCTGGCAGGAAATCTCCCTCGGTGGCCTGCCGGACCGCCGCCCTGCCGCCGTCGCAATGGCGAACGATACCCTGTACCTCCTTGACAACGTTGCGGGGGCGATCATCCGCGTTTCGCTACGCGACAATACACCGGCGAAAACTTGGACGAGCGAAGGGGCGACCGCCGACCTCAAAACCGGGGTGGGCCTCGTCACAGACGGCCAGACTGTCTGGGTGCTGCTCGCAGACGGGCGCGTGCGCGGCTTCGGGAGCAACGGGATCGGCACCATGCTCTTCACGCCCTCCACGCTGGCTACCCTGCCGCCACTCAACGGGGCGGCGGCAATCTCCGTGACTAACCAGTATTTGTACGTCGCGGAAGCGAGTGGGGGACGTATCCTGCGCATCCGCAAAGCGGACGGCAAGCTCGTACAGGTGCTACGCTCCACGGGCGATCCTGCGCCGGGGCTGGATACCGTGCAGAGCATCACCGTGGACGAATTGCACAGCGTACTCTGGTGTGTCACGGCAGATGGCGTACTCAGTTTTCCCTTGCCACAGATCGGCGTATGAGGATGCGCGACGGGCGAATGCGTTGCGCATCGGGGAACGGACGCGAGAGATGATCCGGCAACCGTGTGAGACGAAAGGGAGAAACGGTGTGACGCACGACCGAACGATGGTGATTCAAGGGAATGCTTCGGCCTCGGCCACAAATATACTCGTGTCCGAAGCGAATACGGCGGAAAGCGTCACTGACATTGGTGTGCCCGCCCCTTTCGCCCATCCGGCGGAAGTGGACTTCGCGCGGTTGCTCGATTTCTACCGCATTCCGTGGATTTACGAACCGGTCTCGTTCGCCCTCACCTGGGAGGACGAACAGGTGACGGAAATGTTCACCCCGGATTTCTACCTGCCGGATCAGGATTTGTACGTTGAACTGACTACGATGAAGCAGAGCCTGGTCACAAAGAAAAACCGCAAGGTGCGGCTGCTCCGCGAACTGTATCCGCAAATCAATGTGAAGCTGTTGTACCGCCGTGACTATCAGCAACTGCTCGCGCAGTACGGCTACGGCGCACTGGAAATCACCGAACTGCATCAGGAGCAAATCGAGCGCATCCTGGTCAGCCCCGGCGAGCTACAGGAGCGTGTCATCACGCTCGGCGCACACATCTCGGCGGATTATGCGAATCACGCGCTCCTGGTTGTCGGGGTGCTGAAGGGCGTGACCTACTTTCTCGCGGACCTCACGCGCGCCATTACCCGGCCCCTCGCGATAGACTATCTTGCTGTCACGGGGTATAGCGCGACCGGCGGCGGGGAACGGACACCGGGCGCCGTTCGCATCCTCAAGGACCTCGACCATCCCGTGGAGGGGCAGCATATCCTTCTTGTCGAAGACGTAGTGAATACGGGGCTGACACTCGCGTACCTGCGCAAGCATCTGGAAGCGAAGCGCCCCGCGTCGCTCCGCGTGGTGACGCTGCTCGACAAAGCCGACCGCCGCCTGGTGAATACGCCGCTCGACTACATTGGGTTTCCCTGTCCGAACGAGTTTGTGATCGGCTATGGGCTGGACTACCGCGAACAGTACCGCAACCTGCCCTTTTTGTGTGTACTCAAGCCCGCAGTCTATACAGGCCTCACGTCGCCTGCGATTACCGCCGACACGATTGTGGAGCAGTAAATTGTGGAGCAGTACATTGTGTGGGGATCGAAGGGGGATGTGAGGGGATGCCTGCTCTTTTCGCCCTTCGTGTGCAAGGGAAAAAGCAAAGGCTCCAACGAACCTCCGACCACCATTCGCTCCAGACCGACACTAACCCCGGTTATGCTATCAAAGGGACTTGCGTCCAATGCGATATGCATAAACGATTTCAGCGGTTTCACCTGATTGACCGCGCTGCTTACGCCCGCTAGACTACCCGGCTTCAATTCGGTGCTTCACGAAGGGCCGTCTCAATTCCTCGGAACCTCTGCCATTCGTACTTTACGTCATCTCCCGGTTCTTGTCAATACTTTCCGCTCATATTGCGAGAATGAAACGCTTACAATCAGGGGACGCTTGCAAAGAAAACACCGCCCCTGCTTGTAGAGAAGCAGGGGCGGTACAAGGCGCAAGGTTCAGCTAATGCGGCGCGCGGTGTAATACTTCGGGCCGTAGTAACCGTCATTGAGGTTTGAGATGACTACGCCCGTGGACTCGTTTTCGGCGTGGATAAAACGGCCCCCGCCGATGTAGATGCCCGCATGGGAGAGACCGGCGGTGTAGGTTCCGGCGAAGTAGATGAGGTCGCCGGGTTGCAGGTTGTCTTTTGAGACGTATTGGCCGCTGCTTGCCTGGGCACCGATGGAGTGCGTGATGTTCAGGTTCGCTGCCTGCTGCACGACGTACATGACGAAGCCGGAGCAGTCAAACCCCTTTGGTGAGGCCCCCGCCCAGACGTAGGGCGAGCCGATGTACTTCATTGCCATCGCGACGATCTTCCCACCCATCGGGGTTGCGGTCGCAGGCGCGGACTGCGCGCTTGTATCCGTGCTGCCTGACGTGATGGGAGATAACGTGGATGTAACCGGCGGCGGAAGGCTTTTTTGCCTGGTTATCGCGTCGGTTGTCTTTGCAAGATATGGCCCGACCACGTAGCCCTTCGTGCCATCATAGGAGACCGGTACCCATTCGTTGCCCTTTGTATCCGCGACCGCATCGCCCGTGACCGTAACCACGGTGTCTTCTTCAAGAATCGTCACGATTTCCGCGCTGTATGCTGCATCGCTCCGCATCCGCACGCCCGCATTGTCCGTATTGACGATCTTTACCCGGTCGTCCTTATGCACGTCCGGCGCCTTGCTCGTCGGGGCATCGGTGTTCTTGGAGGTGCTGGTGTCCGGTGGCGCATCGCTCGGCACGAGATAGGTGCCCATCACGTAACCGTGGTGCCCCGCATGGTTGATGTGATACCAGGGCGTACCGTCGCTGCTCAGGCGTGGCCCCTCGACGATCTGGACGATTGCACCTTCGGGAACCATGCCGACTATTTTCGCGTTAGTATCGGTGTTGTCGCGGAGGCGCACACCTTGCCCATCAGTGAATGTGACGGCGGCGTAGCTGGTGAGGTTGCGGGCGCCGATGTAATCGGCCATGACCCAGCCGCTCTGCCCGTTGTATTGCACCTGGTACCAGGCAACGCCGTCCGCGTTTTTCGGGCCATCGGTAATGAGCACAACTGCTCCCTCGCCGAGATTGCCCTTTACGTCACCGGATTTCGAGGGGGTGCTACGGAGGCGCACACTGTCACCACCGGTATTGGTAATCACCGCTGTCTGGCCACCGGGAAAGATCACGGCGGCAGCGGGATGGGAAAGCAGAAAGGAAGCGCATACGCCGGCGGAAACGCAGGCGGATCGTCTAAGAAAGACACGGCGCGACAGCTGAACTGTCAAGGAAGCCCTCCCCGGAACCCGCGCCCCCCACGCCGTTGGGGTGGACACGAGTTGCTAGTGCGTGCGATCCCCCTGACGTGTCAGGCCGCACGAACGGATACCGAGATCGTTGTTTCTACCGTGTTTCCCCAAACACCGTAGACAACCCCCAATGCAACAACCGTCAGACCCGTGATCCAGCCCGGGAAAGGAGTATGTAAAGCAGGCTCCCCGGCAACGTGACCACAGTAACCTGATCGTTGTGTTGTGTCAACCCTCTACCCGTCCTCTGCCTGCTCGTAGACAATTACGTACGTACTGGCCTTACGGCGTATCCTGCCCCTGCCTCTGCCCTCTTTAACGGGTGTTCCCCTCGTAATGTGACGGTGTGATGCGGTTTCGCACGAATCGTTCTTCATCGGTCGGTGTTTGCATACTCCCATCGAGCCATGCCGCCCGCAAAGCCGCGAGCACCCGACCCATCTCCGGCCCTTTCGATACACCGAGGCGTAGCAGGTCGTAGCCGGTCAGGTGTGGCGCGGCGCGGTATGCGTCCAGCCGTTCATACAGCGCTTCGAGGCGCGTCCGCATCGGTTCGGGGAAAAACTCCCACGCGATCCATGCGGCGAGTTTTTCAACGTGTGGGGCGAGGGCGGAAAAGGGTATCTCTGCGGTAATCGCGCCGCTTTGCCAGGCAGAGAATGCCGAAACAAGGGTGCGAATTGGCGTGCGAAGGTTTGCCTCGGTAATCGCTACATCGCGAAAGAGGCGTGTCATCGCGTCTTCGCCCTCGCGGAGCACGAATGCCGCCCACAAGGCCGCAGATGTGTCGGAGTTTTCTTGCCGGAGCAGTTCAGCACGGTCGGTAACGTGTTGAACGTGTTCCGCAACCCAGTCATCCCACACAAGCGCGGGCGATGTGGCCCGGAGCAAGCCATGCGCGTGAAATTGGCCAAGACAGCCCACGCGGTTCCGTTCACGCATCCCCAGTTCGATTTCCCGCCGTTTGCGGGCGGGAGAGATGGTGTCGAGGCAACCGTCATGCACCGCCATCGTGGCAAGCTGTGCGGTGTGCGTTTCAAAAGTGTAGCTGTAGCGGGCAGCGTAGCGTACGCCGCGAAAGAGGCGCGTGGGGTCGTCACGAAAGCTCGCGTCATGCAGAACACGGATATGGCCGGTTTGCAAATCGCTGAGGCCACCGAAGGGATCGCGCAGCACGCCGAACCCCTCCGGCGTCAAAGGGAGCGCCATCGCGTTGATGGTGAAGTCGCGCCGCTTCAGGTCGTCCTCGATAGTAGGTGCGGGAAAGGCGACCACGGGCAGTGCGCCGGGATGCGGGTACGTCTCGGTACGCATCGTGGCGAAGTCGAGCGAGGCGGCGCCCTCATGCGTCACGAGGGAGACGGTCGCGGTGCCGAACGACGTCACTTTCTCAACGGCGCCGCCCGTGCGTTGGGCGAAGCGCGCCGCGATGCTTCGGGCATCGCCCGTGGTCATCAGGTCGAGGTCGCGCAAGGAGGCCGTACCGAGAAGCAGGTCGCGCACCGGGCCACCGACGAGGCAGGCAATGCCGTCCGCTTCCCGTGCGGCCGTTGCCGCCATCTGGAGCAGTTCGCGTTGTGTGGATGGTAACGCTTCCCAAAGTGCGGCGGGCGTACCGTGGAAGTGAGCGGGCATGGGCATAAACCCCCTTTCTGGCCTTTCCCGGCGGGGAATGTCACCCGCGCCCGCATGTTACCATTCGGTGGGAGTATGACGTGATGCGAGAACTGGCCCTGACAAATGAAACGCTAACCTATACCCTTCGCACTCTCACACCGGAGGAAACGGTGCGTTTCGGCGTGCGGCTTGGGCAGGTCTTGCGGGTGGGCGACATCGTGCTCCTGCGCGGCGACCTCGGCGCCGGTAAGACGCAGCTCGCTCGTGGCATCGCGGCGGGGTTACAGATTGCGGGGCTGGTTCCCAGCCCGACCTTTACCCTCGCCAATGAGTATGCGGGCACGAACGCCGCAGGCGATGCCGTACCGCTCGCGCACCTCGATTTGTATCGTCTCGCGGAGGGCGGCGATCTCGATTCCGTTGGCCTCGCGGATTACATGAGCGGCACATGGGCGGCGATTATCGAATGGCCGGAGCGCGCGCTTGATGAGGGCTTCGTGCCCGCGTCATACCTCGATATCGCGCTTGCCGATCTCGGTGAGCGTGAGCGGCAGTTAACCTGTACGGCGCACGGCGCGGCGGCGCGCTTGCTCCTTGCCGTGACACGGGCTATCGTAGGGGAGGGGTAAGCGATGGATGTATCGGTGACTGCCCCCCCCGGCGTGCTTCTCGCGCTCGATACCTCCTCCGCAACGATTGGCTACGCCCTGCACGATGGCGCGGCGCTGCTCGTCGAGACGGCGTGGCAGGGGCAGCGGCAGGGCACGGCGACGCTGCTCGCCGCCATCTGGCAATCGCTCGCCGCCGTGGGAAAAACAAAGGCGGACCTCGCGGCGGTGGCGGTGGCGACCGGGCCGGGATCGTTCGCCGGTCTCCGAGTGGGCCTCGGTATCGCAAAAGGATTGGCGCTCGGGTTGGGGTTGCCGATTGTCGGCGTGCCCACGCTGGCATTTACCGCCACCCCGTTCGGCGTGTTCGCCGCATATGGTGGCGTGGTTTGTGCGCTTATTGCCGCAGGACGCGGGCGTTATGCCTATGCCCTGTACGGGGACGAAAGCGGCGCCCTCGTTCCGATCACCGCAATGGGTCATGGCACGCCATTAGAAATCGCCGAGGTGGTCACGACATATCCGGTAAGCCTCGTGTGTGGAGAGATGGACGCGGCAGCGGAAGCGGCCTTTCGGGCGATACCAGGCGCGACGGTGCCGCCCTCCGGCATTCGTGAGCGGCGGTTGGGGGCATTGGCAGACCTCGGTTGGCAGGGCATACTACATGGAAGGGTGGATGATCTCGTGACGCTCGAACCGATCTATCTGCACATGACTCCCACCGTGCGTACCGGGAAAGGATAGCGGCGTGCCGTATATAATCGAACCAATGACGCTTGATGATCTCCCGGAAGTGCATGCGGTTGAGGCACAGTCCGTGCCGACGCCCTGGCCTCTCAGCGCATACCGGCGCGAGTTGAGTAGCCCGCAAGGCAATTTCTACGTGGTTTCTCGCTGGCGTCCGCCGATGGAGTCCGCGCCGCCCGCACGCCGTGCGGAGAATCGCGCGCCGCGCGGCCTGTTTCCGCTTTTCACTCGCCCGCAGGAAGAAACCCCCCCGCTTGCGCCCATCATCGGGTTCGCCGGGATGTGGGTCGTGATGGACGAGGCGCATGTGACGATTATCGGCGTCGCACCCGCCCATCGTGGGCGCGGGATCGGTGAATACATTTTCACGACGCTGATTGACGAGGCGATCCGCCGGAATGCCACCTGGGTTACGCTCGAAGTGCGCGTCTCGAACGTACGTGCGCAACGGTTGTACAGCAAGTACGGCTTCGCGGTGCAGGCGACGCGACGCCGGTACTACAGCGACGATGGCGAAGACGCATACGTGATGAGCAGTCCTCCCGCGAACACCGTTGAGTATCAGCAGCAGTACGCGGTTTTGCGCGCCGCCAACCGCGAGCGCGTCCAGCAGTATCACCACTCCCTCGCGGGCGCGGCGGACCCCCGCAGTTATCAGACAGGGTGAATCGCGTGCTGTGTAATAGGGCCACCGCCCGCGCTCCATACTCCCTGTTACTGCCATGAACATTCTGGCAATTGAGACCTCCTGCGATGAGACCGCTGCCGCGATCATCGCGGATGGGCGGCAGGTGCAGAGCAGCATCATCGCCTCGCAGACTGATCTGCACGGGCGTTACGGTGGCGTGGTTCCCGAACTCGCCTCCCGCCGTCACATTACGGAAATCGTGCCCGTGGTGCGCGCCGCACTTGATGCGGCGGGATACGGGCCTGCCAACCTCGACGCCCTCGCGGTCACGCATGGGCCGGGACTTGCCGGGGCGTTGCTCGTGGGCGTCAATAGCGCGAAGGCGCTCGCCGCCGCGTGGGACAAACCGCTGATTGGTGTCAACCACCTCGAAGGCCACTTGTACGCGAACTGGCTCATTCCCGAAGGCGTGGCCGATGCCCCTGTGCCATCCTTTCCCGCCGTGGGGCTGATCGTTTCCGGCGGGCATACCTCGCTCGTGTTGATGACGGGGCACGGACAATACCGGATGCTTGGCAGCACGCTGGACGACGCGGCGGGTGAGGCATTCGACAAAGGCGCGCGGCTCCTCGGCCTCGGCTATCCCGGTGGCCCTGCGATCTCTCGTCTCGCGGCTACGGGCGACCCCACGCGCTATCCCTTCGCCCTTGCCCGCACCGATAACCCCCTCGATTTTTCCTTTAGCGGCATCAAAACCGCGCTGTTGCGTGCCGTGCAACCGTACCGGCTTCCTCCACCGCTCCGGGAAGCGGAGACGGAACGCGAGGCGGGCTTCGTCGTCCACCGCCCGCAACCGCTTCGTGATGACGCACCGGTCGCGGACTTCGCGGCGGCATATGAGGCGGCAATCGTGGCGATGCTCGTGGAACCGACGGCGTGGGCGGTGCGGGAATGCGTCGCGGCGTCCGTGTTGCTCGCGGGCGGGGTCGCGGCGAACCGCCCGCTGCGCGAACGGCTCGCGTTGGCGCTCTCAGCACGGGGAGACGTGCCGCTCTTTCGCCCGCCGCCCGTGTACTGCACGGACAACGCCGCGATGATCGGCGCGGCGGCCTACTGGCGCGCGCTGGCGGGTGATTACGCCAATATGACGCTGGATGTGCAGCCGAACCTGCGCCTCGCGTAAACGCCATGACTCCGCAGAGAACGCAAAGGAACGCGGGGCAGTAGTGAAGATGCGGGTTTCTCGCTTTGCGTTCCCGGCTTTTGCATGGTGTGCGAGGTGTAGCGATGGGAACCGTGCCACCGGCAGCCGCACGTAGGCCAACGCGGGGCGCGCTCCTGCTCCGGTCGGCGTGGCTCGTCGCGCTTGGGGCGCTTTTCGGGCGCGTACTCGTCCTGAACCCCCACGATAACGCGTACCTCGCGCCCGCGACTGCCGGGCAATTGCTGCCGCTACTCGCGGTGCCGTTCGTTGTGGCGGCGCTCCTGCCCGAGGGTTCAGCGCGACGAATCGCGGCATGGATCGCGGTCGTGCTCGTCTGGGGCGTCGGCGGGCTGATCGGCGCGGGTTTTCTCTTTTACGCGGGGCTGATCGTTGTGTCGTCGCTCGTCGCGGGGAAACTCCCGCTGGGCGGGGTGGCAGTGGTGCATGTGGTGGGCACGGCGTTGCTCGTGCCGACAGTGCTCGGAATCAGTTATCGTCTGTTTCGCGTGCGGGCATGGTAGCATGTCGCTGCCCCCCGATCGCGTTCGCGGAAATTGGTAACGCGAAAAACAGCGTGAGCGCGAACGAGAGTACAAGACTGATGACAGGGCTGACGAACGCGAGGACGAACAGCAACGCGTAGGTTGCTAGACCAAAGCCGAACGAACGGGTTGTCCGGTATACGCCGAATGCATCCGCGTTTTGATGAAGCAATCGTCCGCCGGTAATCGCGCGTCGCCACAAAAAATGGAAAGCAAGCGCCATGAGAAGAAACGATCCAAGATAGATCACGGTGGCGGTGCGTTGTTGAGCGTGCTCAATGTATTCCCCTAGCAGTGCCGTGGCGAAGGGAATCATCGTCACCGTGAACAGGAGCAACCCATTGAGCAGAAGAAACGTTTGATCGGTGTGATGGATGACCTTGAAAATGTTGTGATGGTTGATCCAGACGATGAGGATACTGAGGAAACTCGTCGCAAAGGCGAACCATACGGGCCAGCCATCGAGCAACGCATGCAGGAGGTCGCGCTCTGCTGTGAGCGAGTCGCGTGGAGGGACTTTTAGTTCGAGCGCGAGCAGGGTGATCGCGACCGCAAATACGCCGTCGCTGAACGCCTCCACCCGCGCTGTGCCGTTCGCCTCACCTGCCTCGTTCGCGCTCACCTTCGCCTCCGCAATCGTTCTCGGAAGTACGAGGCAACCCACTGCTCCACTTCTCGTCCATGATAGGCGGGGCGCGTTGCCTCTGTCTACTGCCCGAACAGCGGATGCCACGAAGCCGGATGGCTAGGGATGGGGTACCGGTTTCGGCGCAATCGTGCCCGCGCTCGCATTTGCCGTGGCGGTTCGTGCCGCAGCCGTTGCCGTACCCGGTAAGCTTGCGGTCGGTGTGACGGCAATTGCCGTGGCGGTCTGATTAATTGCGGTATTGGTCTGACTGATCGCGGTATTCGTTTGACTAATCGCGGTTGACCCTGCGCCGAATGTTGCGGCACCTGCCGTTCCAGTTACGTTTACTGTGGGAGCGACCGTTGCCGTTGATGACACGTTCAGTGTTGGAAGATTTTCGAGAAAAATGTTACCCCCGTTGACCCGCACATTGACGGGCTGCGACGAGAGTTCATCGGTCAAGCGATCCTGATAAGAGAAATTCCCATTGGGATCAGTGAGCACTGACCGGAATAAACCGGTGAAGCTGCTGCCATTACTTGTGTTGAAAGGTGAAACGATGAAAAAATACGGGGTGCCAGGGGCGAACCCTGTACCTTGCACGAGATATATTTGGCTTCCACCATTCTCAGTTGACAGATGCGTGAACCTAACCGTACTCATAATGCCTCCTGTACTCGATGGTGGCGGTGGCGTGATGGCTGCCACCTGTGCGGCGCGCGAGACTGCCAGAACGGCGGGCGCACTGTACACCCCCGCCCGCAATGCGTGCTTCATTACTGCGCGACGCGATTGCCGGGGTACACCATTTGCCACATTTCCTCCTTTAAGCTGCAAGGATAGGCGTGGCCCTATTGTACACGCAACTTGTTATCTGCCAATAGATTCCCGACATCACACGAAACTGGCGGCATGTCGCTCCCGATTAAAGTGGTGTCGCACGCGAATGATCGCCGCCGTCACATGAATATTTCGCACCCTATGGTATAGTAAGCCCGCTTGCGTTCGCGGGACGCACCGTATCGCCCGCGATGCTGCCTGTTTTCCGGTGATAGCCTCACCGCCCGCAGTGATGGCTCCCCCGCCTCGCATCGCAGAAGGATGCGCTCATGCCACTGCCCGATGCTCCCCTCGTGGTCGTGATTGACGACGACGACCCATTTCTCGCCCTGATGCAGGACCTGCTTGAAGGCGAGGGATACCGTGTGATGACCGGCACTATCGCTCTCGAGGTGAGCCGGTTGATTGCGGGCGTGCATCCGGCGCTACTTATCCTCGATCTCGTGATGGAAACGCAGGAGGCGGGGCTGGAACTGCTCCACGAACTGCGGGCCGCTCCCACGACTGCCGATTTGCCTGTGTTGCTTTGCACGGCGAATCATCAGTTCATCGAGCGGCGCGGTGACGAAGTGCGCGCGCTGGATGCGCAAATTATCCTGAAACCCTTTATGCTCGCCGACATGCTTGATGCCGTCACGAATCTCGCACGTCGGCCTGCATAGTGCGTTATGGTGTTCCTGTCGGGCGTATGTGAAATTGCGCCGCCTCGTTTCATTATCGTGCTCCGGAAACATCAGACGAAAAGGGTGTGTGTGCGAGCTTTGTCTCGTGCGGTCGTGCCGTGCCTCTTTGCAACATCTTTGTACGAACGTATTTGCGTATCCGTCGTCTCAGTGCGCACCCATCGCGGCATAAATATTGCCGCTGTACGAATCGCCGTCCGGGCGGCACGCGCTAACCCGTGTCGGTCGCATCGCTCCGGCAACGGCATCGCGTTCGCATCATGGTGTGGCGGCGGCAATGTGTACCTGGTCGCACTGATGGTGGCAATTGTCTTGCAAGTACGGCCCGCGTACTCGATATTTCGTATGAGGAGGAAGTGTCAGTGGCAGACAAAAAGGTTGAGATCGTCGCGCAGTACGTTTCGGACATGCATGTACTCGAGAGCCATATCCTGCAAGCGCTGAAGCGGCAGGTGTCGCAGGCGGAAGACCAGCCCGACATACATCGCGCGCTGCAAAGCTACGTGGACACCACGCAGCAGCACATCACCCGCCTGGAAAGCCGCCTGAAGGAGATGGGCAACCCGGTCGGCATCGGTGACAAGGCAAAGCAAACGGTGAGCAACCTCTTTGGCATCGGCGCGGCGGCGGTGGACTCGGTACGCACGCACCCCGTTTCCAAGGACTTGCGGGACGATTACACGGCGGGCAGCCTCTCGGTGATTGGCTACGTGATGCTACGCACAACGGCCCTCGCCTGCGACGACATGCAGACCGCGCAACTCTCGGAAGGATTGATGGGAGACACGATCTCCATGCTGCAATGGATCGCGCGCACCATCCCGGCAGAGACCGTACGCGAACTGGAGAAGGAGCGCGACATCACCCTGAAGGCGGGCGCCGCGCAAACCGTGATTAACGACCCCAAGCTGAAGATACTGTACGGCAGCGAGCCGTCGGACTCGGCAGCGAGCGGGCACAGCGCGCACTGAGCATATCCGGCTACGTCAGTATATGGTTGAAAAGCGAGGGGGAACGCACCGAGAATCGTGCGCCCCCTCGCTTTTTCGTGCCGCGTGCCTCGCACTTGGGCGATCAGGCTCCGTGTGCCACGCCTTCGCCGTCAAGGAGCCGTCGGAAGGGTGCGGCGACGAGCACGGGGTCTTCGAGCAGGTACGGCGTTTTGATGCTGCGCTGATCTATGCGCATCCGCACGAGCGTGGGAACATCCGCCGCCTTCGCCGACATAAGCACCGCCCGATAACCGGCTTCGTCCGTTGCCTCGAAGCCGCGAATGCCACATCCGCCGGCGATGGCGACGAAATCGGTCGTGGTCGCCGCAGTCGGTTGGCCGCCTGTACTCGCGTACGTGCCGTTATCGAGCACGAGGATCACGAGGTTCGCGGGCTTGAGCAAGCCCACCGTGGCGAGCGACGAGAGGCCCATCAGCAGTCCGCCATCTCCCTCGACCACGACGATCTTGCCCCGCTCGGCAGGTCGACCGAGGGCCAGCCCCAGGCCGATTGCCACCGGCAACCCCATGCTGTCGAGCACGTACAGGTCATTGTCTCGCCGCCCGACGGTGGCGAGCAGTTCGCGCACCGTGGCACCAAGCGTAATTACCGCCGGTTCCGTAGGGTATAGTGCCGCGAAAACGGCGAGCGCCTCCGCGCGGGAAAGCAGCGCCATCTCAGCCCCCCATCAGATTGACGAGCACCGCGACGGGCCGGTGCGTCGCCTGCGCGAATGCGTATCCCTGCACCACCGTGGGCGTCCAGTGATCGAGCGGCACTGACCCGTCGAGGGAAAAGGTGCGAATGTTCGCTGCTTCAAGGATCGCGGGCACCCGTTCGGAAATGAGGTGGATCATCGAGTTGTACTCATTGATGCCGCCGCGCCGGGCAATGATGATGAAGCAGGGCAGGTGATAGGCGGCGGGAAAGGTCGTAAGCGCGGTGAGGAAGTTGCCCACGCCGTTGTCCTGCATGATGAGTACGGCGGGCGTGCGGGTGAGGGCGAGGCCACCCATGATGCCCACTGCTTCTTCTTCGCGCGTCACGGGAAAGGAGTGGATGTCCCCCTGTGCCATCACCCAATCGAGGATGCGCCGAAGCGTGCTGCTTGGCATCATCGGCACCACGGCGGGGCTGATCTGCGCCAGCCCCGCGATCACCGCATCAGAGCGTTCGTCGTTTGTACTCACCGGCACTCCCTTCCAGGGGAAGTATGCAGCACGCAGTGAAATGCATTCGTCTCCACTGCATACTGCATACTAGAACTTATGGCCAAAGTCGGTGGAGAACACGTACTCAGTGTCGCTCCACGGTGCGCGCCACGAATCGTCCGCAAAGCGGGAAAGGCGAAATGGCGTGAGGTCCACGGCGGGCGTCTCCCCGATGATCCGCTGCGCCATGCACTCGCCAATCGCCGGCGACTTCTTGAACCCGGCGCCACTGAACCCCGCCATGATGTACAACCCCGCCACGTCCGGCGCCGCGTCAAGAATCGGGTGCGTGTCCGGAGACATATCGTACAGCCCCGCCCAGCCCGTGACAAACTGTGCGTCCACCATCGGTAGCATTCGCCTGCTGATTTGCGCGATAGCCGCCTGGCCGTACGCCGCGTCCACCGTCGCATCGTACGTGTCCGGTTCTACATACGAATGGTGTTCCTCAGTTGCGACGCCGATCAGCGTTTGCCCCGGCCCCCAGGTACGGCAAAACATCCCGGCGGCGGTGTCCACGTATGCCATGTGTCCCGCCGCCATCACCGGGGGACGCGCAAGGATCGCCACCGGTACGCGCATCACGGTGAGCGGCACATCCACGTTCGCGGTTGCGAGCAATGGGCCGCTCCACGCATTTGCGCAGCAAACCACGACCGCCGCATCCACCGGGCCAGCCGCCGTTTCCACACCGCGCACCCGCCCACCGTCCGTGCGAATCTTGGTGACGCGCACGCCCTCCCGCAACCGTGCGCCCCGGTCAAGCGCGGCATGCACGAGCGAGCGGTTCGTTGCCAGTGCGTCCACTGCCCCGCTGTCGGCCTCGTACGCCGCGCAAACGATGTCCGAAACATCGTCGAATGGCTGTAACTCTCGCATAACCGACGCCGTGATCACGACCGTGTTGATGCCGACGCGCCGCTGCATCGCCACGTTGGCGACCATGCGCGCGACATTCGGATCGTCCGGGCCGGTCTGATACACGGTGGCGATGAGACCGGAACGGTCGTAGCCGCACTCGCCACCAACGATCTCCGCCCAGTGCGCGAAGGTTTGCACCGAGCGATGCACGAGCGTCGCTTCGGTCACGTTCGTGTAGTGCTGGCGGAGCAGCGCACCCGTTTTGCTCGATGCCCCGGCCCCGACCGACGCCTTTTCCAGAAGCAGCACATCGCGGACGCCCCGTCGCGTGAGGTGGAACGCGAGCGATGCGCCCATCACCCCTGCCCCGATAATCACGACCTCGGCGGTCTCGGCTGCCATCGCGCCCACTCCCCTTTCGTTTGCCGCTTGCCGTATTGCGTGCCGAATGCCTATGACATGACAATCACATGCGCGTACATCGTTCACGCTCCCCGTGTATTTTATCGCGCGCGTTGCCGGGAGGAAACCGCGAACGCGAGCGGGTGGCGCGTATTGTGCGGCGGGGGGTGGGATTTGCGATGAATATGGCAGGGAGGAATGCACAATGAGCACGAGTGAGACGATGACAGACACGTTCGCGCCACTGGCGCGGCACGAATTCGCGGTGCTGATGACGTACCGCGCGAGTGGCGAGGCGGTGCCGACCACGGTCTGGTTTGCGAACGGCGACGATGGCACAATCTCCATCACGACGCGCCGCACGGCGGGCAAGATCAAACGGGTGCGCAACGATGGGTGCGTAACACTCGCACCATCGTCCGGCTGGCGCGACACCGCCTACCTCGTGCTCACGGGCGCGGGCGTAGCAGCTACGGTCGCACCCGCGCTGGTCGCGGGCCTCGCGGTACGCTTTCCCAACGTGCTGACGATCCCCACGCCCAACACGGCGCGGGTAATCAGCCCGTGGACGCTCGCACGCCTGCCGGGGCATCATGTGGTCGAGAGCTACTTCGACGCCGCGATCCTGCCCCGACCGCCGTTGGGCCTCGTGCTCGTGGCGCCCTGCGGCTTTAACAGCCTGAACAAGCTCGCCGGGGGCATCGCCGATACCCTCGCGCTTTCGGTCGTTGCGGAAGCAATCGGGCGGGGCACGCCGGTCGTGGTCGCAATCGCCTGCAATGCGGCGCTGTGGGCGCACCCCCGCGCCCCGGAGTCTGCCACGACCTTGCGGCGATGGGGTTGGAGCGTACTCGACCCGGTGCGGGATGGGGAGCATGTCGGCTTGGCGCCGGTTGCGGCAATCCTCGCGGCGGTAGACACCCAACTGGGCGGATAACAGCTGCGGCGAATGATGAGATAACCTCTCAGTATTCACTGCCGTAGAGGGACGAGGGGTGCTGTAGGAACAACGGGGCGTATGAGAAATACCGTCACCTAACCCCCAACCACTTCCCTTTCCTAAAGGGAAGTGGTTGGTGGTTAGGTGGATTCGGCCTACTACCTCCGGTCTCCGCGTCAATCGCGGTGTGGCGCGAGACCCTTGAGCACGGCAGGTGCGTCGCGCACACTTTGGCGAATGATGTCAAGCGCGTCCGGGTCGCCTTTGAGCACGGCGGAGAGATACCCCTTCATTTGTTCGGTCGTGATATGGGGCGGCAGGATGGGCACGTTCGGGTCCGTTACCGCTTCGATCACGATGGGGCGGTCGGCGGCGAATGCCGCATCGAGCGCGGCGGGCACGGCTTCGGGCGTATCTACCCGGATGCCACGCAGGCCGAGCGATTCGGCGTAGCGGGCGTATGGGAAGTCCGGCAACTCCTGTGAGGCGTCAAACTTCGGGTCGCCCTCGCTCGCGCGCATCTCCCACGTCACGTAACTGAGGTCGTGGTTGTTGAGCACGAGCACGATCAGGCGCGGGTCCGCCCATTCGCGGTAGTACTTCGCGGCGGAAATCAGTTCGAGGCTGCCGTTCATCTGCATCGCGCCGTCCCCGACCAGGGCGACCGCGAGGCGGTGCGGGTAAGCAAACTTGGCGGCGAGGGCATACGGCAGCGCGCAGCCCATCGTGGCGAGGCTGCCGGACAGCGTACCCATCATGCCCCGCCGTAGCACGATGTCGCGGGCGTACCATGCCGTGGATGTACCGCTGTCCACACTGAGTAGCGCGTCGTCCGGCAACCGTTCCGAGAGCGCGGCAAAGACCCATTGCGGGTTCAGGGGATTGGCGGGGCGTGAGGCGCTTTCGGCGGCTGTCTCGTGCCAGTCACGCACGCTGCGCTCGATCTCGTCACGCCATGTGCGGTCGGTCTTGCGCGTCAGCAGGGGCATGAGGGCGCGCAGGGTTTCCGCGCTGTCTCCGTGCAGGTTGACTTCCATCGGATAGCGCAATCCGAGGTTGCGGGCGGCGAGATCAATCTGCACGCCACGCGCCTGCCCCTCTTTTGGGAGATGATCGGCGTAGGGGAAATTGGTGCCGACCATCAGCAGGGTATCGCAGCCGGCCATCAGGTCGTAGCTTGGACGCGTACCGAGCAGGCCAATTGCCCCCGTCACGAAGGGCAGGTCGTTCGGGATCGCCGATTTGCCGAGCAGGGCATAGGCGACACCCGCGCCGAGCAGTTCGGCGGTGGCGATCACTTCGTCCGTCGCCCCCATCGCGCCCGCGCCGATCAGCATTGCCACCTTCTGGCCCGCGTTCAGCACGTCCGCCGCGCGGCGGAGATCGGCGTCGGTCGGCAGCACGCGCGGCGCGGAGTACCCGACGCCGCTGAAGGTCGCGCCAAGCACGCGGGGCGGCGCTTCCGCTTCCAGATCCTGCACGTCTTTCGGCAGAATGACCGCCGTGACGGCGCGCTCCGCGATGGCGATGCGAAAGGCGCGGTCAATGATGTGGCGGGCGGAAGGGGCATCGGTGACGGTCTGGCAGTAGTGGTGCGCGACATCCTTGAACAGGGAGGCGAGGTCCGTTTCCTGCTGAAAATCGCTGCCCATCGAGAACCGCGCGGCCTGCCCGATGATCGCTACCACGGGCATGTGGTCGCCTGCCGCGTCGTAGAGGCCGTTTAGCAGGTGAATCGCGCCGGGGCCACCCGTCGCCATGCAGACGCCGACCTCGCCCGTGTACTTCGCGTGGGCGCAAGCCATCAGCGCCGCCATCTCCTCGTGCCGCACCTGCACGAAGCGCGGCTCGTCTCCGGCGCGGTTGATCGCGCCCATTACGCCGTTGATGCCGTCACCGGGGTAGCCGAAGACGCGCTGCACGCCCCACGCTTTCAGGCGCTGCACGATGAAATCACTCACACGCTCACTCACACGGCGCTCCCTTCAGGATATAGCTGATCTGTCTGCGGTTGCCGGGGGCATGAAGCCCTCGATACGGCAGAAGGCCGCACAGGGCGTGCCAGTGCGAGGCGGCGGTACAATTCCTGCATGGCATAGTGTCAATGGGGCGGGGTGCCCCCGAAAGGATGCAAAATGGCACATCATGAATTTCCCGCCGTCACCACGGCCGATGGAGTAGATGAACTATTCGAGCGGTCGAAGCAGGCTCCGGTGCTCGTGTTCAAGCATGATCCGTACTGCCCGATCAGTGCCGCAGCACACCGGGCGATGACGCAGGTAAAGGGCGATATCGCGCTCGTAGATGTCGCGCACGATCAGGGCGTGGCGAGCGCCGTGACGAAGCGCACGGGCATTCGCCACGAGTCACCGCAAGTGATCGTACTCAAAGACGGGCGCGCGACGTGGTCCGCTTCTTTGTGGGACATTACGCCGGACGCGGTGAACGCCGCCGCGCGGTCGTAACAAATGATGTGATGACTGGGCTATTCGTAGCCCAGGCTCCGCTTTGCTCGTTGCAGAGCCTCGATTACATCATCAAGCCGAAATGTCCACGGCTCGCCGTTAAGTTGCGGGTAGATGGTCAGCGTGAGTGGTAACTCCTCTTGCGAGACGACGGCCCACGCTTCGCTCAATGCTCCGTGTTCCGAAATCTCGGCAAATACTTTCTCCCTATCGAGATCATTGGCGATGATTACTTCCATACGTCCGCTCATCGCCATGCCTTGTGCGTGCAAACCGCTATCACTTTTACCCCTTCACCGCGCCCGCCGCGAGGCCGGTCACCATCCAGCGGTTCGCAAGGAAATAGAGGATCATTACCGGCAGGGCGGAGACGACCGCACCCGCCATGATCGGTCCCCAGAGGAACACATCGCCCGTGATCAGGTATTGCAGCCCCAGCGGCACGGTGCGCTTGTCTTGCGACGTGATAAAGATCAGGGCGAGCAGCAGCTCGTTCCATGCCCCGGTGAAGGTGAAAATGCTCACCGCGACCAGCCCCGGTGCGGAGATCGGCAGCAGGATGCGCACCAGCGCACCCATGCGCGTGGTGCCGTCCACCATCGCCTGTTCTTCGAGGTCCGCCGGGATGCCCCGGAAGTAGCCCATCAGGAGCCAGGTGCTGAAGGGGCAGGAAAACGTCAGATAAACGATCACGAGGCCGTGTAGCGAGTTTCCCAGGTTCAGCCGCGCCACGATCACCGAGAGCGGGATGAACAGCAGCGAGGCCGGGGTGAGGTACGCGAGCAGGATGAACCGCCCGATCACGCCACGAAAGCGGTACTTCAACCGCACGAGGCTGTACGCGGCGAGCGCGGAGATGAATACGGAAACCACCGTCGCGCTCGTAGCGACCACCAGGCTGTTGCGGATGTTCGTCAGGAATTGCTTTTTGTCAAGCAGGGTGCGGAAGTTGTCGCCCGTGATCGAGCTTGGCCAGAGCGAGGGTGTGCGGTAGATGTCGCGCGAGGTCTTGAGCGAGATCGTCACCATCCAGTAAATCGGAAACAGGATCGCGAGCACCACGAGCACGAGCGCGACGTACATCAAAAAGCCGCGTACGCGAAAGCGGCTCCCGGAGCGTGTCTTGATCGTTGCGCTCGCCTGCGTTCCCGCGTGCGATACCGTAGCCATGCACATTACCCCTTCTAATTGCTCAGTGTGAACGTCCGACACTACTCTTCGGGTTGCAGCAGATTCGCGACGATGAAGACAAGGATCGCCAGTACGGGGATGAGCGCCACAGAAACTGCCGCCGCTTCACCGAGCCGCTGGCTCGCCAACCCGAAGTACGCGAGCACGGGAAAGACCGTGGTGGCGTCCGAAGGGCCACCTTGCGTCATGATCCAGATATTCTCGAAGCTGTTCGATGTCCAGATCGAAGAGAGCAGGGTCACGACAAGGATGACGTGCCGGATGCTTGGAATCGTGATGAACCGGAATTGCTGCCACGTCGAAGCCCCATCGGTGCGCGCGGCCTCGTACTGTTCCTGCGGCACATTCTGCAATGCCGCAAGGAAGTTGACGACCCAGAAGGGAAAGCCGCGCCATACCGTGGCGATAATTACGGCGGGCATCGCGGTGGATTTTTGCCCCAGCCAGTCAATTGGTGCGCTGGCGAGGTGCAGATCGGTGAGGATAAGGTTGATCCCGCCACCGATGGGCAGGAACAGGAGCCGCCAGGTGAGAAAGGCGACAAAGCTCGGCATCGCCCAGGGCAGCAGAATAAAGGCACGAAAGAAGTTGCGCCCCCTCAGCTTGGAGCTAAGGAGCAGCGCGAGGCCGAGGCCGATCAGCAGCTTCAGGCCGTCCGACACGACCACGAGTGTGATTGTGTTCAATACTGCGGCATGGAACGAAGGCCAGTTGAACAGGAACTGAAAGTTGCGCAATCCCACGAAGTGTCCCGCGTTGCCGACCACCCGATCCGTGAATGAGATGGCAATCGCGTACACGAACGGGTACGCGACGAGCGAGAGCAGCACGATGACGACCGGTAGCACGAGCAGATAGCCCCATGCTGCCTGCCGCCGTGAGTGTGTCCAGGATGACCGCGTCGTTGTCGGTGATGCCGGAGGTGCGAAAGAACGAACCGCCATTTGGCCCCCACAATTCAGCAATGTAGCAATTTCGCAAGGCAACCGGCAGCCGACGCAATCATCCATTGACTGCGGGCTGCCGGCGATTGCGCATCGGCTACTTGTACTTGGCGTAAATCGCGTCGCCCGCCTTTTGCGCCTCGTCTATCGCGCGGTCGAGGTCGTAGTTATCAATGATGACGCGCTGAATCATCACCGGCACGAGGTAGTTGTTGTTGAAGTCCGCATAGGCCGCGTTGTTCACGTCCGGGAAGGCGGGCGCGGTGCCGTTTACCACGAGATCGGCGAGACCCTGATGCACGGCATCGGTCTTGAAGACATCCTGTGTCGTTTCCTCTTGCAGCACGGGGCCGTAGATGGCGAGCGGGTAGTACTTCGCGGTGAACTCTTTGTTGGCGAGGTATTCGAGCAACGCCTTCGCGGCGTCCGCGTTTTTGCTCGTCTTCGGGATGCCACGGATCACGGGAGCACTCGGAGAGATGAGCATCTTTGGGCCACTCGGTAGCGCGCTGTACTGCGTGTTGTTGAGCAGGTCCTTGTCGTTCGCCCGCATCCAGATCGTGACGCTGCCCGTGTTCTTGATAAAGACGGCCTGCCCGGACTGATAGGCGTTATTGTCACCTGAGCCGTCCCAGGTAGTATTACCGGGGGGAAACTGGCCCTTCTTGTACTCGTCCGTGATCCACTGCAGGAACTGCTTGGTCGCATCGGACTTGATTGTGCATACCTTGCCTGCGTCGTCCGCGATCCGTCCACCCCAGGATTGCATGATGCCGACCGTGTCATTGCCATCGCCGACCTTTGAAATGGCGAAGCCCATCCCGTACAGCGGTGGCATCCCCTTAGGATTTGTCACTTTCTCGGACATCGTGGTCAATTCGGCCCACGTCTTCGGGGCCGTGTTGAATCCGGCTTTCGTAAGTACATCCGTGCGCCGGAAGAGCACATTGCCGCTCATGCCATACGGGATGCCGTTGCGCGTGCCACCGAAGAGTTTAGGATCGGTCGCGATGCCCACAGCCTTCAGCCAGCCGCCGTGCGCCATGCCGATCTTGGCGTACAAGTCATCGAGGGGCACGAGCTTGTTCTGGTTGGACAGGAGCAGCAGCAAGTCAAGACCCATATCAAAGGCATCGGGCAGGGTGTTCGATTCCACCGCCGCCGCGACCTTCATGTTGGTCTCGTTCTGGTTAATCATCACCACATCAATGGCGATCTTGTTCTGCTTGCCCCAGTCCTGGATCGCCTGAACTTGCAGGTTGTTCGCGTCGTCGGAAAAGATCAAGCCGCCCCAGTAGGTCATCTTGCCCGTGCTCGCAACCATGCCGGGCGCGCTCGTTGCGGCGGAAGCACTCGTCGTGCCGCTCGTGGCGGCGGAAGCGGCGGGGGATGCCGCAGTCGTGCTTGCGGGCGCCGCCGAGGCGGCGGGCGCGGGCGCTTTCGTTGCGGAAGGCGCGGCGACGGGCGAGCCAAAGGGGTTCGCGGCGCCGCTCATCGTCGCGGCAGGCGTGCTCCCACCACTCGCGGTGGTTGGTGCGCTTGTTGTCGGCGCAGTGCCACCCGTCGCCGCGCCCGTGGTTGGGGCCGGGGCCGTTGTAGTGCTGCCGCCACACGCTGCAAGAATCGCCGCTCCCGCAGTCCCCGCGATGCCAAATAAGACTTGCCGCCGCGACCGTCGTACGTCTGTCATCGTGCGTTCTCCCTCGCTCATACCGTTTGCTCCGGGGATGCCTGTGCGAAAACGACGCGGGGACGAAGCGACCGCGCGATGAGTTATGTGTATCTCGGCACCCGGATTTTGCCTGACTGCTTGACAAGGGGACGGTAGCATGTGCGAAGGTATGCGTCAAGCGGCAGCGAATACACGCGACATGAGGGAGGCAGAACGTGGCAAACGAGCAGATGCGGATCGCGGTGGGCCAGTTCAACGAGTTGACGGATGAGAAGCTGCGCTTTGCGACGCAGTTAGGGGTATCCGGGGTGCAGATGAACTTGCTCGGTGCGCCGGGCATGGACACGGCGTCGCGGCTGGAGTACGACGCTCTCGCGCGCCTCGTGCAAAAGGCCGGCGAGTGGGGGCTGCGCTTCGAGGCGGTGGAAAATGTACCCCTACACTTTTACGACAAAGTGATGCTTGGCCTGCCGGGCCGGGACGAGCAACTGGCGGCGTATTGTGACACGATCCGCAATGTCGGGCGGGCAGGCATCCCCGTGCTGGGCTACCACTTCATGCCGAACTCCGTCTGGTCCACGAGCCGGGAAACGGTCGGGCGGGGCGGGGCAACGGTACGGGTCTTCGACATGGCGACGGTGCAGGCGACACCCGCCGCCGAACACCGCATGTTTGTGGGCGTGCGCGGCTCGGTGCTGGACGATATGTTCCTCGAAACCACCGCGAACCCGGTGGGCGTGGAGCAGATGTGGGCGAACTACGAGTATTTCCTGAACGGCGTGCTACCGGTGGCGGAAGAAGCGGGCGTGCGGCTCGCGTTACACCCGGACGACCCGCCGGTGCCCGAACTCGGCGGCGTGGCGCGGCTCTTCTGGAATATCGAAGGCTTCAAGTGCGGCGAGGCGATGGCGAACGGCAGCCCCGCGTGGGGGCTGGACCTCTGCCTTGGTTGCTGCTCTGAAATGACGGGCGGGGCGGCGAATGTACGCGCGATGATCGCGCACTTCGGCCCGACGGGGCGCATTTGCTATGTGCATTTCCGCGATGTCAAGGGCAGCGTGCCACACTTCGCGGAGTGCTTTATCGGTGAAGGGAACTACAACGCCGCCGAAACGATGGCGCTCCTGAAGCACAACGGCTTCACGGGTTTCCTGATTGACGACCATGTGCCGCAGATGGTGGACGACGCTGGCTGGAACTACCGTGGCCGCGCGCACGCCGTCGGCTACATGCAGGGCCTGCTCGACGCGATCAACGCGCTGGACAAATAACGCCTCACGGGGCGATGGCAACGGTGGCGTAGACGCTCACTATTTGAGCGTCTACACCACTCGGCATTTATTGACACGAGACACCACTTTTCAATCGCACACGTCTTTATTCGCACCCGAAATCCTCATGCGCCATGAAAATCTGCTTGTAACTCTCCAGATAATTCTCACTATGCTGCAAATCCGTCAGCGCACGCAACGTGCGATGCACCGCACAGTTTGCGCCTTCGTCCGTTCGCGGGGTATACTTTCATAGTCGGAAGATTTGCTTTGTGGCAATAATCCGTTTCATCAGGGGTGAGTACTGCCTATGGGATGCGAGGAAGAATGATTCAGCAGGCGGTCGCAATGCGCCCGGATACGCACATCCGGCGCGCGCTGTCCCCGATTCTCTGCATTGGTGGGTGCAGTGGCCTGCTGTACCTGGTCGTCTACGTTATGCAGGAGGCGATTTTCCGCAACGGCCTGCTGCTCTCCTTTGCCGGGGTCACGGTGCGGGGCGATACCGCCAGCGTTCCCTGGCTCCTGACGCAATACGCCGTGTACTGCGGCGCGACGGTTGCCCTTTTCGCCCTCTATGCGTGGCTGCTCGCACTCTGTCGCCGGGGGTATTTCCGTGACCGGCGGGTGTGTATGCTCGCCCTGCTCTTTCCGGTGTTGTTCAACTTCGGCCTGCTCTTTGGCCGCCCCCATTTCTCCATAGACCTGTTTGATTACCTCAGTTACGGCTATCTCGGTTCCATCCCCGGCGGGAACCCGTATGTGCAGCCGTCTTTCGTGATGGAGCATTTCCCCTTCGGTGGGCAACTGGTCGCGTTCGGGTGGCGGCCCATTCATGGATTGACGCCGTACGGGGCGCTCTGGACGTGGTGCGAAATTGCGGTGATGCGGCTGACGGAGGATGCGGGAACGGCGGTTCTGCTGCTGAAAGGGCTGGTGATCGCCGCGAGCCTCGGTTCCGCCGCATTGATCTGGGCAATCCTTGGCTGGGTGCGACCGGCGCATCAGTTGCTCGGTACCCTGATCTACCTCTGGAACCCGGTAATCATCGTTGAGTTCGCCGCCGAAGGACACAACGACGCCCTGATGATCCTTTGCATCCTTGCCGCCCTGTTTCTGGCGGTGCGCACGCGGCCCGCCCTGGCGCTGGCGATGCTGCTGCTCGGCGTGCTCACCAAGTATGTCCCCGTGATCCTGCTCCCCGCACAGATGCGGTACCTCTGGTCTGTTTGGCGCAAGCGACCGGACCGGGCACGTCTGATCCCGCTCCTGTTGCTCGGCCTGCTTGTCGGGCTGGCGCTCGCGGCGCTGCTCTATCGCCCGCTCTGGGTTGGGGTGGCGACCTTTCGTGGCCTGCGTGAGGAAAGCGCGAAAGTCGTCAATGCGTCCTCGACCGCCGGTGCGCTTTATGCAGCACTCGCGCACTCGCCTCTGCGGGCAATGGCCGGGGTATTGACGGCGGTGCTACTGGACGGCGCCTTCGCACTGTATGTCCTGCTGACCGGCTGGCGGGTGCGCAATGCCAGGAGTCTGCTACGCACCTGTGCCGCTGTCGCCGTGGTCTATGTGCTTGTGGCGTCGCCCGCCTATTGGCCGTGGTATGTGGCGTTGCCAATCGCGCTGTTGGCGCTCTGCCCGGATGATCTTTTTCTGCCGATCACGCTCATCGTCTCCATCGGCGCGCGGCTCGTAGCGCCGCTCGAAGTGATGGAAAACCGGGGCTTCATCACCCTGCAAGTCAGCCACGCCGCGACTGCCGCAATTGGGGTCGCGTTGCCGCTGGGGGCGTGCCTGCTGCTGACGGCGCGCAAGTGGCGCCAGCAGCGGCGGAACATACACGCGCCGGAACACACCGTTGCGTCGCGTTACGCGCCGATGGTGCGACGCCAGCGGTCGTAGTGCCGCCCGATATTGCTCATCTCTACGCGGAACGCGGGCGGGTTCGTCAGGGTATAGGTGAGGATGCGCCGCTCAAAGACCTGCACGCCGACCGCTGTTTTCTTGCCGCCCACGGTGAAGGTGTCGCCGAACGGCTCGGAGACCGCATAGCCGATCGTGGCGAAACCAACGCGGTCACGGTACGCGGCGAATGGCTCGATGATGTTGTGCTTTGTCACCTCGTCGTAGCGGGTCAGGCGGTACGTGTCATCGCCGTACACCTGCGAGCCGTTCGTCAGTTGGTCGGCGCTATCAAAGTAGTAGTCGGGCAACTGCTCCACGCGGTTCCGGCTCGCGCCGAGCACTTTGTCCCGGTGCTCGTAAACCGTTGCATACGTCGGGCCACCCCCGTTTTCGTCCCCGGCGACGGGCGTGGGCGCGGGCATCGCGGGGGCGAACGCGGTGTCGCCAAGCTGGATGCGTGCCGTGACCATCTCAGTGGCGAGCAGGCCAAAGGTCAGTTGCCCATTTGTCAGTTCCATCCGCCCCTTGTCGAAGTACTGCACTGTGCGCTCGTGCCCGTTGTACAGTTGCATCACCGGTTCACTCGCGGTGTCGAGCGGCCCCCAGAAGTTCGGTACGATGGCTTCCCCCGCCGCGTGCGCAGCGCGAAAGCGGGGATCGGCGAAACCCGTCGCCGCGCGCACATCCGCCGTCACGAGGAGCGACACCGCGATCATGGTGCAAAGAATCACGTCCCGCGTTTTCATGCCCGCACCCTTCCTGATGCCCGGTGACGTCCCACGCGGATTGGTGGCCTGTCGCGGCGTCCCTTCGTGTGTAATAAATCAGTTGCGCTACCAGTATAAAGAGCCGCGCGCACGCTGTCATATCGGGTGGCGTAGGAGAGGAGATGTGAACCGCGAAGGCGCAAAGGCGCAAAGGAATCAAGACGATAAAAGTTTTTTGTCCCCTTCGCGCCTTCGTGGTTCAACCGTCTTCACGCATGGAATGTCGTAGGGAACGCTGCTATACTCGCGGGCGTTCGCACGCGCTGGTGTTCGGAGAGGGAGGGGGCGGGGAATGCTCGCAAAGGTCACGAGTTGCGCCCTGATCGGGCTGGATGGCGTGCCGATCACCGTAGAAGTGGACGTCGGCGCGGGGATGCCGGGGTTCATGATCGTCGGGCTGCCGGACGCCGCCGTGCAGGAGGCCAAGGAGCGCGTGCGTGCGGCGATCCGCAACAGTGGCGGGCGCTTTCCCGTGGGCCGCGTCACCGTGAACCTCGCCCCGGCAGATATTCGCAAGCAGGGCACAGACTATGATTTGCCCGTCGCGCTCGGTATCCTGCTTGCCTCGCAACAACTCGATGTGCCCGCCGCCGAGGTGGCGAAGATGCTCGTCGTCGGTGAACTTTCGCTCGATGGCGGCGTGCATCACGTCAACGGCACGCTCGCGGTGGCGGACGCGGCGCGGGCAAATGGCTTTCCCGTCGTGATCGTGCCGGCGGAGGACGCGGCGGAAGCGGCGCTTGTGCCGGGGGTGACGGTCTATGGTGTGGACACACTCGTCGGCCTCGTGCAGCATCTGATTCACACGGAGCGCATCGCGCCGCAACCACCGAGCGAGATAGACACCGACGCCGTGGATGAGGGCACGACGGACTTCGCGGAGGTGCGCGGACAGGAACACGCGAAGCGGGGGCTGGAAGTCGCGGCGGCGGGCGGGCACAACTGCATCATGGTTGGGCCGCCGGGCAGCGGCAAAACGCTCCTCGCCCGCGCGCTACCGGGCATCCTGCCGCGTCTCTCGCCCGCCGAAGCGTTGGACGTGACGCGGATTTACAGTGTCAGTGGGCATCTGGGGCGGGAGCGGGCATACGCGCGCACGCGGCCCTTTCGCGCGCCGCACCACACCGTTTCCTACGCGGGCTTGGTGGGCGGTGGGCATGTGCCGCGCCCCGGCGAGATTTCGCTCGCACACCGGGGCGTGTTATTCCTCGACGAGTTGCCGGAGTTCAACGGGCAGGTGCTGGAAGTGCTGCGCCAGCCGCTCGAAGATAAAGTGGTGAGCATCAGCCGCGCCGCTGGCTCGCTGACCTTTCCCGCCAATGTGATGCTCGTCGCGGCGATGAATCCCTGCCCCTGCGGCTACCACGGCGACCGCGAGCGCGCCTGCGTCTGCTCGTCTATCCAGATCGCCCGCTATACCCGCAAAATCAGCGGCCCGCTGCTCGACCGGATAGACATTCATCTCGATGTGCCGCGTGTGCCGTACGAAAAGCTGACCGACCGCGCCGCCGGTGAGTCGTCCGCCACCGTGCGGGAGCGGGTGGAAGCGGCGCGCGACCGGCAACGGGCGCGGTTCATGGGCACGGCGCTGCTGACCAACGCGGACATGGGGCCGGGAGAAGTGCGCCGGATGTGTACCCTCGATGCGGCAGGGGAGCAGTTGATGCGTGCGGCGGCGCGGCAAATGCACCTCTCCGCCCGCGCCCACCACCGCGTGCTCAAGCTCGCCCGCACGATCTCCGACCTCGCCGGGGTAGACCAGATCAGCGCCGCCCACCTCGCGGAGGCGTTGCAGTATCGCCCCCGCGAAGCGGTGGAGTGATCGCGCCGGTTCAGCCCATCACGGTGACGGTTCCCGTCATGAAGGGATGAATCGTGCAGTGATACGGGGTAGCGCCTGCCTGATCGAAGGTGTGGCTGAATGACGCGCCGGGTGCGATGTTGCCGGAATCCCATTTGCCGTCATTGCTCGTCACCGTGTGCGCCACGCGGTCCGCGTTCGTCCAGGTGATGGCTTGGCCAGGCGCAACGGTGATTGTCGCGGGACTGAAGGCGAAGTTGGCGATGGACACGGCACCGCCGCCGGTTGCGCCCGCCGTCATCCCACTCGTGGGGCTACTGGCGGGAGACATTGCGGCCGCCCCGGTCGTGGGCATTGGCGCCATCGCGCCGCCCATCGGCATCATTGTCATTGGTGGGGCAACCGCGCCGGGTTGGAGCACGATTTTGCGTGGCGCGTTCCCGACCGGGAAGGTGGCAAGCACCGTCTGGTGTTCCACGTCTACCACCGTCACGTCATTCGAGTTCTCGTTCGTGACCCACGCCGTATCGCCGTCCGCGCTGCTCGCAACCCAGTGCGGCATCTTTCCCACCGCGACCGTGCCGATCACCCCGTCTTTGGCGGGATCGAAGATCGCAAGCTGTCCCGGTCCCTGAACCACGACCAGCCCGTACTCACCCGTTGGCGTGACGAGTGGATGATGGGGTGATGCACCGACGGGAATCTGGGTCGTGACCTTGTTCGTCGTCGGATCGAGCGCCTGCACCGCGTCCGACCCGGCAAGGGTGAAGTAGAGTTGCGTACCATCCGGGGTGAAGTTGAGCGCGCGTGGCGTTTTATCGAGGGGAACGTTCCCCACGACGGTCATGCCAACGATGTCGAGGATCGTCAGACTCGTCGCGCCCATCTGCTGCGCCGCGACGTAGGCGAACAGCCCATCCGGGCTGATGGCGATATTATGCGGTTGCGGCACGGGCACGGTGCCCATGACTTTATTTGTCGCAACGTCAATGAACGCAACCTGGCTGGTACCAAAGACCGCCGCCAGTATCTGCTGTCCATTTGGTGTGAGAGCGAGTCCGTGCGGGGACTGGCCGACTTCGATGCTGGCTATCACCGCGTCGGTACCGGTGTCAATGACACTGACGGTGGACGCGCCATCGCTGCTGGCGTACACCGTTTGCCCATCCGGCGTGATAACTAATCCATGTGGCCCGGTGGGAATTGGGATCGTGCGCAGAATGCCATTCGTGCTCGTATCGAAGACGGCAACGGTGTTGTCTTTGAAGACGCCCACGTACCCCTTTGTTCCACCCGGCATCGCCGGTGCGGCGGCGCGAGCGACACCTGTTTTCGCAACACCGCCACCGGAAGCCGCGAGTACGCCGGAGAGCGCCGCCAGCGACGCGCCGAGGGCCGTCCGCACGATCACCTCGCGTCGGGAAAGCCGGCGCTGCGTCAGTGCCGCGAAGGGTGCTGGTGTCGGTGCTGATGTCGGTACATGGTGGTCTGTCATGGCCTTTCTCCTCTCGCGCGCATCGTAGATTTACGATGCGCCATCCATGATTGCGCATTGCGGCGCTCGCCTCCCGACGATGCGCCCCATGACCAAGCCGGTCTATTTTCAATACACCGGTCTGCCCTCGGTAGATTGGATTTGTTCCATCGGAAGCATGATGTCGTGATCCGGTGGACAGGGAACGGTAAGGCGCGATGACGCGATGCACGTATTCCCATTCCCTGCTCTCTGTGCTACGCTACGAGGAGTACGTACATAACCCCCGCGCGATTCGCCGGAGAGGTGATGCTCATGGCCCGTACACGCGCCCGCTTGCCCTACCCGCTTCCCACACTTACCGAGGAACTGCGACTGACACGGGACGGATACGGCCCGGTTGCCGGGGTGGACGAAGTGGGGCGCGGTGCGTGGGCGGGGCCACTCGTCGCGGCGGCGGTCGTGCTGCCGCCGGTCTTCTCGCCCGCCCTCGCGGATGCGTTGACCGCGCAACTGATGGGGGTGCGCGACTCGAAAACATGCTCGCCGGAGGAGCGCGCGACCCTCGCGGAGAGGATTCGCGGCACGGCGCAGGGTATCGGCATCGGCGTCGTCTCGTCATTGGAGATTGACCGCTTCGGCCTCACGGTGGCGAACCAGTTAGCGATGCGCCGCGCCGTGGACGCCCTGCCGTGGACGCCGGGGTACGTACTGCTCGACTGGGTGCGCTTGCCCGGTCTGCCGATCCCGCAACGCGCCTTTCCCCGTGGGGACGCGACGAGCCTCAGCATCGCGGCGGCGAGCATCGTAGCAAAAGTGACGCGGGACGGCCTGCTTGGGGCGCTCGATGCGCGCTATCCCGGCTACGACTTCGCCCGCCACAAAGGGTACGGCACCGCCGTGCATCGCGCCGCGCTGCGCACGCACGGCCCGTCGCCGGAACACCGCTACCGCTTCGCGCCCGTCCACGCCGCCGCCGTTGCGCGCCGCTCTCGTCCGCTGCTGACGGCGGACGGCACCGCGCTCGCCGCCGGATGACGCGCGCCACAGACCCCACGCGCCCGACACGCAACGCAGCGGTCGGGGCGAGCGGGGAGCGGATCGCGGCGCACCTGCTCGAACGCGACGGCTACCGCATCCTCACCCGGAACTGGCGTTGTCCCGGTGGCGAACTCGATCTCGTCGCGCTCAGCGGTGAGACGCTCGTCGGCGTCGAGGTGCGCGTGCGCACAGGAGTCGCGCATGGGTCGGCGGCGGAGTCGGTCGTGGGCGCGAAAGCGCGGCGCACGCTCGCCGCGATGGCAGCCTATCTCGCCGCCTACCCCGAACACGCAGACCGCCTCGTGCGCGTGGACGTAATCGCAATCACCCTCGACCGCGCGGGTCGCGTGGTAGAAACACTGCATCTCGAAGATGCCCTCGCGGAGGGGTAGATGTGCCGCGTCGCATCGTTTGATAATACGCCCGTTACGAGTGCTGCCCTGTAGGGGGCACGGGCACGATGAGATGCACGGGGCCGGCGTCGGGGGCGTCGTCCGGCTCGATAATTTGCAGCTTGCCGTTGAGCCGCTGCACCCACGGCACGGGCCAGCCGCCGTTGCGCTCGGTGAGCATCCGCAGTTGCTCACCGAGCGGGGGCACGTCGTACTGTGCGCGTTCCTCGTCGGAGACCTGCGGGTCTACCGTGTAGATCGCGTAGCCATGCGGCCCGACACGCACGTACTGCGTGCCGTACTGCTGGGCTTCGCCACGGGAAACAAGCCAGCGGTCGAGCGTGGCGGCAAACAGCCAGCGTGCCGGACGCGAGTCGCGCGTTACCGCCTGCGCCGCGAAGTCATGCGCGCGGCGGTACTCTTCGGGAGCGGTGCCGTGTTGGAGCAGATAGGCCGCGTAGTAATAATCGTCGCCGCTCACGAGCGCGCCGTCCGCGACGAGTTCTTCCAGCCGTTGCCGCCGCTGGATGTCGCGCACGCTCAGTTCGGGCTGCGAGAGCTTGCCGTCTGTGAGGGTGCGGCGGTCGGCCTGATCCGCCTCGAATAAGGCGCGCAGTTCTTTATGGTGACTGCGAAGCTCGTACATGCGGTGTTGTTCTCCCTGCCTAGCCGCGTAGCGCCGCGACGATTGCCGCACGGGGCACCTGTCGCTGCTCCCGCGTGGCGAGATCGCGTAACCCCACCACGCCCGCCGCGCGTTCGTCCTGCCCGACGATGAGCGCGACGGGAATGCCCTTGCGTTCGGCATACGTGAACTGCTCGAGGAGCTTACGTTTCGGGTCGAGCGTCACTTCGGTGGCGATGCCCGCCGTGCGTAGTTCCGCCGCGAGTTGCAGCGCGGGGAGTACGTCGTCCCCCGGCAGCACGGTCACGAGCGCCGCCGTTACGCTCTCCGTCGCGCCCGCCATGCCGCGCTCCTCCATAATCACAAGGATGCGTTCCAATCCCACCGAAATGCCCGTCGCCGGGAGATCGCGCCCGCCGAGCGCGCCGATGAGGTTGTCGTAGCGCCCGCCGCCGCCGAGCGAGCCAACGCCGCCTTCCGGCACGTACGTCTCATACACGGGGCCGGTGTAGTAATCCAGCCCGCGAGCGAGGGCGGGGGAGAACACGGCGCGGCCCTCCGGCACGCCGGACGCGGCGGCGTACGCAAAGAGGCGCGCGAGGTCATCCAAGCCCGCGATGGCCGCCGGGTTGCCCGCGAGGCGGGTGCGCAGGTGCGTCATCACGTCGTCGGTGCTGCCGGAAACGGTAATCAGGTCAAGCACGCGGTCGGCGGCGTCGCCGCTGATGCCGCGCTCCGCCATCTCCGCCTTGACGCCCTCCGGCCCGACCTTGTCCAGCTTGTCTATTGCGCGGATGATCGCCACTGCCGCCGTGTCCGGCAACCCGGCGTACGGCGCGAGAGCACGCAGCACGGCCCGGTGGTTGACGCGCACCTCGTACTGCGTGAAGCCGAGGCTGGAAAGCACGGCGTTGTAGATCGCCACGCCCTCGGCGTCCGCAATCGTGCTGCGCGTGCCAACGACATCCGCGTCGCACTGCCAGAACTCGCGGAAGCGACCCTTCTGCGGGCGGTCGGCACGCCACACCGGCCCCATGTGGTACCGCTTGAAGGGCAACACGAGGTCGTTCGCGTGCATCGCCACCACACGGGCGAGCGGGATCGTCAGGTCATAGCGCATCCCGACCGCGCGCCCGCCGAGGTCATTGAAGTGATACAGCAGCTTTTCGTCCTGCCCGATCTTGCCCTGTAAGACCTCGTACGCTTCGAGCGTGGGTGTGTCCAGCGGTTCGTAGCCGTATTGCTCGAAAATTTCACGCAACTGAGTTGTGACCCGTTGTCGCACGCGCATCTGCGCGGGCAGAAAATCACGGAAGCCGCTTAGGCCGTGCGGCTTGGGACGCTTCGCAGGCTTCAGTGCATCGCTTTCGGTCGGAGCCGGGGCTGTGTCGGTTGGGGCGCTCGTCTCGTCCATGCGTTTCCTCGCTTTTGTGCCGGGGGTAATTAATCTCCGTCGCCTGCGGTGGCCGGTACGGTGACCGGCCTCGTATGGCTGGGAGTCGCCCGGCGGAGCGCGAGGTCACGCAGGTATGTTTCCGTCGGCAAAAAGAGCGCGATGCCAATCGAAACCACGACGATCAGCACTTGAAAGCGCATCGTCGCCGCGATACCGAAGTGGTCGGCGATTTTGCCATTGATCGGGACACCGATTGCCCCCGTGATGAAACCCAGGCCGAGGATGAGGCCCGACGCCAGCCCCGCGCGGCCCGCTATCAGTTGCTGCGCCATCACGAGCATTAGCGGGCTAGTGGAGGCGGCAAGCAGCCCGATCAGCGCGCCCGTGACAAAGGCGATGGGGCCGGTAAAGGCCGCGAATAGCAGAATCGTCGGGATCGAAAGCACGAGCAGCCCCACGATCACCGTGCGCCGCCCGAAGCGGTCCGCGAGTGTGGCGGAACCAATCGTGCCAAAGGCGCTCGCCAGCACTACCGTGGTCGCCAGTGGCCCATAGAACGCGGCGGAGTAGCCGAGCGACTTGTACCATGTCGGGATAAACGCCTCGATGCCAAGGATCGTCCATGAGCGTGATGACATCACGAGGATCACGGCAAAGAGCGGCAGGAGCGGCACGGCAGCGTGCGGTGCGGCGACGCTACGTGCCATCGCGTCGTGGCGCGGGGCGCGGGGCAGGGCGATTTTGCGCATCTCGAACAGTAGCAGGATCGCACCGAAGATGCCGGGAAAGAACATCAGCGCCGTGCCGCGCACGCCGAACACGGAAAACAGCACCGCGCCGAGGATCGGGCCGAGCGCGACGCCAAGCGTGCCCCCGGTGACGTACACGCTCATCGCGGTGTTGCGCTGCTTTTCGGGGATCACCGCGCTCGCGTTCATCGCGCCCATCGGGTGGTACGCGCCGCTTCCCAGCCCCGCGAGCGCCGCGAGCACGAGCAGCGTGGGAAAGTTCGGGGCGAAGCCAATTGTGGCAAACATCGTCGCGGACCACGCGAGCGCGATCCCCGCAAACCGTGTGCCATAGCGGTCGGCAAGGTAGCCAAAGAGCGGTTGGGAGAGCGAGGCCACGCCGCTGTACGCGAGGCTGACGAAGCCCACGGTGTACAGGTCGAGCGAGAACTGGTCGCGCAGGAGCGGAAAGAGTACGGGCAGCACGCCCACGTACGTATCCACCGTGAAGTGGCCGTACATCAGGGTCAGGAGCGGGCGGTTGCGCAGGATATTGCGTTCCTCGTTCACCCGGTTCCTCCCCGCACGGCCGCTGTCACTATGCTGCCACTATCCGCCTCACGTCGCCCTCCGACAGGAGAGCAGTATACCGCAGATTATCCGTGGGGGCAGACGGCGAGCAGCCATCGAGCAAACGCGGGCCGCGCATCGTTGGCCCGCGTTTTTGCTCAATCATTAGGATGTCCTTGCGCGGACTACGGTCGTGCGGCTCCTGTCGCATTCGGGGGCGCGAAGCGTGTGCCCGCGACCCCGGTGGACACAGGGCCGAGTGGCCCGCCGGCGCTACCGGTGGACACGGGGCCGAGTGGCGCCCCGATACTACCCGGCGTCGCGGTCGTGGTTGCCGTGGCCGTCGCGGTTGCGGTGACAGTCGTGGTTGCAGTTGCGGTCGCGGTCGTCGTGGCAGTCGCGCTCACGGTGCTTGTCGGGCTTGCCGCCGCAGGGGGGGCAGTGGGTTGCGGGTTGGCGAGCATGATGTTTACGTTAAAGTTGCCGAGGTAGTCACTCACATGCATGAACCGCGCGGGTGGGTCTACGCTGATGCCCGCGACGTTGTAGTCGGTGAAGTCAAAGGTCACGTTCGTGAGGGCATTCGTGGAGATAAAGCCGGGCGTCACGCCAAGCACGCTGCCGAGGTTGAGCGTACTCAGGTCTACGTCCGCCTTGCTGACAAACATGAGACGGCGCACGAGGCCGTTGTCCTTGCCCACGTAGACTTCGACAGTGACGGTGGATTGCGGACCGCCATAGATATTTCCCAGGCCTGCGAGGGGGCCGTTGCCGGCGGTCGCTTTGGCAAGGTCAATCGTGCCGCGCAGGTGCGTCGTACTCACGCCGTTGATCGTCTCATCGCCTACAGTCTGCACGTCGCTAACGTCATTCAGCAGGGCAAGGGCATCACCGGGAGACGCTTGTTGCAAGGCAATGGGGCTGATGATCCCGCTCAATAGGCCACCGAGCACGTCCAGTTGGAGCCATTGGTCCGCGCCGGTCGGGGTGAGCGCACCGGGGAGATGCACGTAGGTATCGCGCCCGATCTGCGTGGTTTCAACGGGATCGAGGCGAATGCTGCCGGAGGTGAGCGTGGTGCTCGTGTGCAGGCGGTCCTGCCCTACCTGCTCGCCGTTTGAGGCAAACGTGACATCCGGCGCGACATCGGTGCCCACGGCAACCGTGCGCGTACTGGCAAAGCGAAATGCTTGCGCCCTCGTGGTCGTGTCATAGGCGGCGCGCAATGCACTCGCGTCCGCCGGAGCGGCGGCGACGGCAAGGGCGGCAACCGCCAGTGCCGCGACCATCACGAGTGCGACAAAACCTGTTCCTCCACCGGCCCGAAAGCGTCCTTGCCGCATGTCACGCCCCTCCCTCTTGCTTGTTTGCATGTACTCATAGCCCCGCAACTCATCATAACACACAAACAGTGCGTACTATATACATATCGCAAGAATTAACCACGAGCCGAACAATCGGGCTTGCCGCAGGTTCTACACAAAGACGAACGCGAAATGGCGCTATGCAACCGAAGCAGGCGGCTGAAGCAGGTGATCGGCGAGAAAAAAGTTGTGGTACCGCGCGAAGGGGCACGGGCCGCGCCGCATCAGGCGGAGGCTGAACAGCCGGACACCGGCGAGCACGTCACGATGCGCGAGCAGGGCATGGATCGTTGCGGGCGCATGTGTCCTGATATGAACCTGATCGAGGCCGCCGGGTTTCAACCCCGCTGATAGCTCGTCAATCGCCGGAAAGGCCCGTTTGAGACCGGCGAGGTCGTCACCGAATGTTTCGATGAGTGGTGAGCGCGCGCTATACAGGGAGAATGTCAGGCGCTCGTCACGTTGATATGCGGTGAACACCTCCTGCCAGTTGATGTTGATACGCGCAAAGTCAACCTCGCCTGAAAGCGACTGGCCGGGAAAGCAGGAGCACGTCCAGTACTCCATTTCACTGGCGAGCGGGATTGGAATGCCCTGCCACACGTATGCGCGTAGCACGTCCATTATCGTCTCGCCCCAGGGGTGTTCGATGAGATGTATCGTACGGCGGAGATGGCTGTCCGGTCGCGCGCCGGACAATTTACGCGCCGGGGGAGGGTTCTGGAGCCACTGGTGTTGTGCCTCCGGTGGCATCAATCTATCGAAAGCTGGCATCGCCGCGCCTGCCTCTACTCTCTAGTCGCCGTGCGATCAATACGCATTCGGGTCGTGAAAGATGAGCACGATGGTTTTGGCGATGATTTTCAGGTCGAACAGCAGGGACCAGTTCTCGACGTAGTACAGGTCGTAGCGGGTGCGTTCCTCGATGCTGGTGTTGCCGCGCAGGCCGTTCACGACCGCCCAGCCGGTGATGCCGGCTTTTTCCATGTGGCGGCGATGGTAGCGCGGCATCGTCTGGGCAAACTGGTTGACGAAGTAGGGCCGCTCCGGGCGGGGGCCGACCACGCTCATTTCACCGAGCAGCACATTGATGAACTGCGGGAACTCGTCGAGCGAGAACTTGCGCATGATCGCACCGAGCCGGGTGCGGCGGGCATCGTCTGGTGCGGCCCAGACGGGGCCGGTCTCTTTTTCCGCGTCCTGCACCATCGTGCGGAACTTGATGCAGCCAAAAGGCTTACCGTCCTGCCCGACGCGCTCCTGCACGATGAACACGGGGCCGGGGCTGGACAGCTTCACGAGCAAGGCGAGCAGGAGCAACAGCGGCGAGACGAGCACGAGCACGGTGGCGGATACGGCGAGGTCCAAACCGCGCTTCAGCACGCGGTTCCAGCCGCGCAGGGCGATGGCGCGCACCTGTACCATTGGCAGACCGCCGAAATCCCCGATGCTCAACTCGTTATTCGTAATCAACTGAAAGGTATCCGGGTATACCGTGACGCTCACAGGGTCGTCCGCGCAGCGGTTGACGAGTTCCACGAGGCGGGCCTGCGACGTGCCGGAAAGGGCGATCAGTACCTCGTCCACTTTTTCGCGGCGGATGAGCTTGGGCAGTTCCGCCGTGGTGCCCAGCACGGGCAGATTGAGTATCTCGGTCTCCGACCGTTCATCGCCCTCATCCTCCGCGACGAGGCCGACGACGCGGTACCCCAGGTGCGGCGAGCGGCGGACGGTCTCGATCACGGTGCGCGCGGGCGCGCCGGTGCCAATGATCAGGGTACGCTCCGTCGTGAAGCCTCGCCGCCGCAACGTGCCGATGAAGCCGCTGTACATGAGCCGCTCAAGGGTGACGAACAGGATCGCCAACCCCCATCCGGCAAGGAGCAGTTGCCGCGAAAACACGAAGCCGCCGCCGCCAAGAAAGAACGCATTCACCGCGAGACCAAGCACCACGCCAACCGAGGTCGCGGAACAGACCTTAGTGAATTCATCCACGCGCGAGACACCGCGCTTCATCGTGTACAGGCCCGCGAGGTTGAACGCGATCAGGCAGGTGATCTCGACCACGATGAGCATGAACGTATACGTCCGGTCGCTTGGGGCCGTGAACCCCAGGGCGAGCAAACTATGATCGTAGTGGTAGGCGACAACGAAGGCGCCGGCGACAGCGGCAAGATCGAGCACGAGTTGCACGGCGCCGATCACGAGGGCAGGCCACCGTCGCCGCACATGATAGGGAAACTCCATCGGCGGCGCGGCGTCGGGCGTAGGTGTCGGGGTTGTGGGCGGTGGGGTTGCAGGGGCGATTGGCTCGGAAATCATCGTCGCTTCCCGTGGTTATGGCTACCGCACACCATGATCCGGTTTGGTGTCCTCATTCCGTTGTTGTACCACGGCACAACGGGAGGGCGCAACTCACTGCGTACGTACGCACCTTGCTGGCCTCACCACCGGGTTTCACTGGATACTCGCGGGGGCGGACGCGACACGGCGGCGGGCGGCGGGGCGCAGGAGATTCGTCAGGAGCGCGAGGGCGCCTCGCGCCAGAATGGCGAGGTAGATGAAGAGATTCACGAAGCGGGGCGTGCGCGCGGCGTAGTGCAGGTGATGGAAGCGGAGCATCGCGCCGTAAAAGGCGAGCGTGGCCCGCGTGCTACGCTGGCGTGACGCCGCGCCTTTGCGGTGTAGCACGACGACACGCGGGTAGTAGCGCGCAAGCCAACCCGCCGCCTTGATGCGGTAGGCCCAGTCGAGGTCTTCGCCGTACAGGAAAAAGTGCGCGTCCATCAGCCCGGCGTCGTCTATCGCGGCGAGACGCACGAGCAGGCACGCGCCCATGCCGCTGTCCATCTCGATTTCCTCATCGGGGTCGTGAAAAGTGAGGTTGTATTGCGCGAAGCGGGGGCTATCGGGGAAGCGTGCCGCGAAGCCCGTGAGTTTCCAGAAGGCGTTCACCGGCGTCGGAAAGGAGCGGCGGCAGGCGAGATCGAGCGAGCCATCGCGCAGCACGATCTTTGGCCCGACCATCCCGGCTTCCGGGTGCCGCGCCATCGCGTCGAGCAACCCCGCGAGACCGTCCGGGGGCAGTTCGGCGTCGCTATTAAGCAGCATCACCCCGACGCGGCGGCGGTTCGCGCCTTCCGGCACTTCGCGCACGATCTCGGACAGCGCGAGGTTGTTCAGCGCGGCGTAGCCCCGGTTGCGTACCGCCATACGCAACCATACCGCCGGAAACTCCCGCCGCACGATCTCTACTGTGCCGTCCGTGCTGCCTGCATCCACCACGTACGTGATCGTCTGGACGCCGGGAATCCCGCCTCGCGCCCGCTCCACCGCGTGCAGGCAATCCCGCAGCAAGCCCGCCGTGTTGTATGACGAGACCACGATGTATAGTATCTCCATTGGCAGCGTCGCGTCACTCACGATAGGAGGATACCAGAATCGCCGTGCGTGCGCTCAGGGGGCATCGAAGTACACGTCGCCGATGCCGGGGCCGGTGATGCCGTAGCGCAGCCAGGAGACGGTCGCGTTGGCGGGGATGTCAAAGATGGCGATCCCCTGCACCTGCTGCCCGGCGTACAAGGTGTAACGGTCGGGCAACGCAGGCGTACTACTGCTGCTCGGTATATTCGCGGCGGGATTCGGGGCGTACTCGTGCCCGTTCGTGTCCCGCAAGCGCCACGGTTCACCGGTCACAAGCAGCTTGCCCGTGTTTTCAAGGAGAACTTCAACAACCATCTGCTTCGTCGGTGAGGCGGCATTTGGCGGTGGCCCATTACCAGAAACATTGCGCAGCGTGATGCGCGTTCGCTGCAAACCGGGCGTCACGCCGGATGCGCCGCGATCCAGCGTGGGGGTGCTGCCGACGGTGAGCGGCACATGCACGTCTGCGGCTTTGGCCGCTTGCCGGAATATCACCTGGTAGAGCGGAACCAATGCGGCCAGCCCGACCACGACGACGCCAACGGCGAGCAGGATGCGGTTCCGGCGGCTCAGTTGCCCCGTGCGTGGGGGAGCGTAGTAACCTGGCGGACGTGGCACGTTGTTCATGTCAGCCTTCTTTCCAAAAACTCCGTGGCACGGGCGAAAACGCGACGGAGACGCAAACCATTGCCATGCCGCTTTGAGTGACCGTCGCGTTTTCGCGGTTCAGCCGTCCTTCAGCCAGCGGTCGTACCAGGCGCGGACACGGCGAAGGATGTCGCGTTGGTGGTTGCGCTCGCGGACGCCGTGCGGCTCACGGGGGTAGCCGACGAGTTCCACGGGCACGCGGCCCCGCAGAGCGCGCTCGAAGCCCACCGCCTGCGAGTACGGCACGCGGGCGTCCTCCTTGCCGTGCAGGATAAGCAGCGGCGTGGTGACGTTTGCCGCGAAGGAAATGGGTGAGAGGCGGGCGAACTGGTGCGGGCCAGGGCCGTCCCACGGGGCATCACCGCCGAGGGCGTGCTCAAAGGTCGGCAAATCGCTCGTGTGCGTCATCATGCCCCAGTCGGACACGCCCGCGCCCATCACGCCCGCTTTGAAGCGGTTGGTTTGCGTCACGGCCCACGCCGTCATAAAGCCGCCCTGGCTCCAGCCGCCGATGCCGAGGCGATCCCCGTCGGCGATGCCGCGCGCGATTGCCGCGTTGGTCATTGCCAGCACGTCGCCCCAGTCGCCCAGCCCGACCGCGCCGCGCGCCATCGTGGCGAAGCGGTTGCCGTGGCCCATGCCGCCCCGGTAGTTCGGCATCAGCACGGCGTAACCATGCGTAGCGAGCCACTGCCCCCAATCGAGGGGTCGCCCATGCCAGCCAAGCGACGACCGGCTGTATGGTCCGCCATGCACGAGCACCACGGTTGGCAATGGACCGGGAGGCGCGTCGGGCGGGCGGATGAGCACGCCGTCCAGCGCGAGGCCGTCCGGCGCCTCCCAGAAAAACGGCTCCTGCTTGCCGAAGCGCACGTCCGCCAGCGGCGCGTGATGGTCGGAGACGCGGTGCAGAGCGCCCGGCGCACCCGCCCAGATTTCGGGCGGCGCATCCCCGCCGCTACGCACCACGGCGACCGTTGGGACGAGTGCATGGGGAGGCGCCGCGACGCTGTACGCGCCCAAGTCGCCCGTGGGGTGCGTGAGTACCGTGACGGGCAGGCCCGTGGGGGTGTTGAGATTCACGAGTTCGGTGGTCAGCCCGCGCGCCACAGCGACCGTGAATCGTGGTTGATCGGGTGCGGTGCGCAGCATAACCGTGCAGGCATCCGCGTCAACTGCCGTGCCTGTGACCGTTGGCTCGCCACCTGCAACTGGCACCTGCCACGCGGTTGAGGAGCATTGCGGCATCGCCTCGTGCGAGCCGATCCAGACAAGCACCTCGCCGATGTACTCGCTGCTCGCCCACGCGAGTTGTGAGCCGCCGCCTACCGTGTCGCAGACGTGTCGCGGCTCACCCCCATGCACGGGTATGACATACACGGCGGCTTTGCGCTGGTCGTCCAGTTCGGGCGTCGGACGGGCAAGGTAAACGATCTGCGTGCCGTCCGGCGACCACGCCAGTTCCTGTACATGGACATCGCCCGTGGGCAAGTCGGTCACTGCACCGGAGGCGATAGCGAGCAGGCGCGGGCGGGCGTACTGCCAGCGTTCGCCGCGCACGTCCGCGTCATCGCGCTGTTCTTTACGCCGCGCATCGTCCTCGGTCTGCTCATCGGGCGCGACAAAGGCGATCTTTGCGCCGTCCGGCGACCACACGAAGCTAGTGATGCTCCGCTTGCGCGTGACGAGCGCGCGGGCCTCGCCACCCCGCGCGGGCATCGCGTAGAGCGAGAGCACGCCCCGTTCGGCGCGGTCGGAGAGAAAGGCGAGTGTGCCACCATCGGGCGACCAGCGCGGGTGCGTGTTTTCGCCCGTGCCCGCCGTGAATAGACGGCCCATCGCGGAGCCGTCAGTCGGCGCGACCCAGATCGCGCGCTCCGGGTGGTCGCCCTCCTGCCCGTATGCGCTGGCGACCCACGCGACGCGGCTACCGTCCCGTGTCAGTTGCGGGTCGTCCGGCGTGGAGAGGGAAACGATCAGGTCGGCGGTCAGCTCGGTGCTCATGCGCCACTGGCCTTTACCGGGGCAAGGTCGAGGCGCGCGCCGTCGGTCAGGGCGGGATCGAGATGCGAGATCGCGGCATCGGGGGCGTTCACCGTGAGGCAGGCGGAGTACGGACCGTCGCCGCGCGCCGCGAGTTGCGCCGCGAGCGGGCCGGCATCGTCCATCGGTTGCACGACTTCGATGGCGTACTGCCCGACGAGAAAGGTGACGGAGTAGGCACGCAAGGCGTCGTTTTGCGTTTCGGTGATGCCGTCGGTATCGAGCAGGATACCGAACCGCCGCGCCGCCGTTTGCAGGTCGTTCGTGGCAAACGTGACACTAAGCACGCCCGTGACGCCATTGGCGTGATGCGTTGCCGTGCCGCTCGCCACGCGGAGGTTGCGCGGCGTCACGTCTTCGATCATAAAGGGCAGGCTGCCCGTCGGCTCCGGCGTGCCGTTGCGCCACTGGATCGTGACACCGTCCGGGCGGGCGCGGCCACCGTCCTGCGGAGTGTAGCGCACGCCCGCGCCACCGACGCGGGTGATGTCCACCGCGAGATCGGTAGTGCCCAGGGCGAAGTCAACCAGGCCGCCACCGGAAGCGAGGTACGAGTGCCAGCGGTGATTGCTAGGGGCGTCCGGCTCCTGAAAGGCGATCAGTTCGAGGTATGCGCCGTCCGCGAAGGCGATCAGGGCATTGTGCGTGCCGCCGGGGTGGACGCCGCCTGCTTGCACCGTGAAGCCGAGGTCCGTGTAGTGCCGCATCGCCGCATCCAATTGCGGCACAAGGATCACGAGATGGTCAATGCCGGTGAGCATGGGGCTTCCCTTTCGGTTGTATCGGTCGGCGCATCGTTGCCCGCAGCGTACCAAAGCGCGCGGGTGTGGTCTATGCTTGACTGTGTGACGATAGAGGGCGATGCGTGCTGGGGCAGGTTTTCCTAACCCCCAACCCCTTCGCTGACAAGGGGAGGGAGTGTACGAACAGGGGAACGGACTCGACCAGAAACCTCCCTGAACGCCACGCGGAGCCAACTGGGAGTGTCAGGATGACTGTGTTTACGCCCCTACGGT
>JAABUQ010000988.1_pt1 | contig 64128 bp, 58 predicted proteins | sample 5560001 | NCBI WGS metagenome assembly JAABUQ01 (sample SAMN10711888, study PRJNA513371) | rock metagenome | isolation source: Antarctica rocks | place: Antarctica: Victoria Land, Finger Mt nord | collected 2015-12-18
CCTGAACGTCGAAAAAGCGCGTTACGACAAGATGCTCGGGCACGAAGAGATTCGAGCCATGATCACGGCGATCGGCACCGGTATCGGCAAGGGCGAAGATTTTGAACTCGCAAAACTGCGCTACGGCAAGATCATCATCATGACGGACGCGGACGTCGATGGTTCGCATATCCGCACTCTGCTGCTGACGTTCTTTTTCCGTCACATGCAGGAGCTCATTACGCGCGGCAAGGTCTTCGTGGCGCAACCGCCTTTGTATCGCATCAAGAAGGGCAAGAGCGAAAAGTACATCAAAGACGATAAGGAGTTCACGCGCGAGATTCTGCGGCGCGCCACCGAAAACCTCGTTGTCGAACTCGGGAATGGCTCCGAAGCGGAACGACCCAAAGCGGAAGGCACTGAGCTGCGAAACTTCCTCATGTCGCTCGATGAGCTTGCCCAAATCGGCCAGCGCCTCGAACGAAAAGTTCGTGACTCCCGCGTGGTGGATGTGCTTACTGACGTCACTCTGCCGATCGATCTCAAAACGGATCTGCAAAACGAAGAAAATGTCAAAGTACTGGCTGAGCGCCTTCGCGCGGTGAAACTCGACGTTACGGTCGAGCGCGAAGAAGAGCACTCCGCTTGGATGGTGGGCTATCGCGACCCAACCAACGCCATCCGCATGATTAACACCGAGTTTCTGTCGCTGCCCGAATTCCGGCGGCTGCGTGTCATTGTCAAGCAAGTTGCCCGTCTCAACACTCCGCCTTTCACTCTCGTCAAAGACAATCATCGCGATGCCGTCGAGAACTGGCGCGACCTGTTGAACAAGGTCAAGACGGAAGGTACTCGCGAGGTGAATATCCAGCGTTACAAAGGATTGGGCGAGATGAACGCCGAGCAGCTCTGGTCAACCACTATGAATGCGGAGACTCGGACGCTTCTGCAGGTGGATCTCAAAGATTATGCTGAGACCGAGCCGATCTTTTCGACTCTCATGGGTGAAGACGTCGAGAGCCGCCGCAAGTTTATCGAAGAGAACGCGCTCGACGTGCGCAACCTCGATGTCTAATCAGCAGAAGAATTGAAGGGCAAGGCTTAGGGGCAGTTCCACCTGAGCCGCTTCCGTCATCTCGCTAAACTCGCCGCTCGTCCCAACTAAGCCAGCGTGCATTACCTTGCCCTGGGCGCGGTCCAGATAAAAGAGGTTTTGGGCATCGGGCGAAAAAAGCGGTGCGTCGAGGGAAGCCGCCCTGTCCCCCCATACTTTAATTTTCGTCAAGGCTCCTGTCGAGGCATCGATGCGCCAACTTGCCATTCCTTCCGCCAGCGTGGAGAGAGTGCGGCCTGATGGATGCACCGCCACCGCGCCCCGCGTGATCTTTCGCTTTGTCTGGAGGAGCGCAACGCGCTCGTAGTGTCCTCGAATCTCACCGGTCTCTGCCCTCAAATGGACGCACGACACCGAAGCATCTAATTCGTTTAATACATAGGCGAGCGCTCCGGACGGATGCAGCGCCACATGCCCGGGTCCACATCCCGCGCGTACTGCAAGCTGACCCGTACGAACGAGTCTGCCGGCACTCATGGTAAAAACATTGAGCCGATCGGACCCGAAATCGCTGCTCAGAAGACAGCGGCCGGTTAAATCGAAGATCGCGGTATGCGGATGCGCTGAGTTTTGGTACTCAGCGTTCGGGCCCGAGCCGATCTCCTTCATGATGCCTGTGACGCGGCCCACCGTTCCGTTCGCCTCGATGCGCAATACGTTGTAAGCTCCTCCGCCATACACCGGCACGACAAGGTAGCGTCCATCCGGCGAGACCGTCAGGCTGCGTGGCCCGACAGCTGATAGCGATAGCGGCTGGCGTCCCAGCAGTGTCAAGGCGCCGCTCTGCTGATCCACGGCATATGTTTCCACCGTTCCGTGCGGAAGCCCGTGGTGCTCGTCCACCGCGTTTGCGGCGTACAGAAAATTTTGATTCGGATGAAAAGCCATGGCCGAAGGAGATCTGCTGCGAACAGCCTGTGTATGAATCCAGCGTCCTCTCCGCAAAGTCAAAACCTGAATGCCCTCCGAGGCTGTTCCCACATAGGCAAAGCGCGGATCTGCTGCCGCCGGAACTCTTCGCACGGGTGAAGCAAACGCATCGATCACACTCGCCGCCGAAGCAGCTGCGGCAGTCCGCAGAAAACTCCGGCGCGTGTCGAACTGCCATGATTGCTTAATCATGCCTACGCCCGAATCGACATCGCGTGGTGAAACACGTTGTGCGGATCGTACTGCCGCTTCACGTTCTGAAGAAATGGATACAACGGGCCGGCTCCATAGTAAAGCTCGGGCCAGAAAGCGTGCGCGAGCATGTCACAATCCGGATAGTTGATGTAACATCCCTCGTAGCGGTCGCCTGGATAGGGAGTTGAAGCGTAGCGCGGATCCGTGTCAGCGCCCGAGTAAACGTCGTTATAGAACTCCTGCATCCACTGCAAGCGGGCTGCGTTATCTTGCTGCCTGCGCCAATACGACTGATATTGCAGTTTAATGATAGACGAGCGCTGCCAGATTGCTGTCTCAGCCGCAAGCTCAGCGCGATTCACCGCGCCCCCATACGAATCAACGGCCAGCACCGAGCCCCGCAGATCGACTCCCGGTACGGTTCGCGTCAAATGCTTGTAGATGCACTTTGCCTCCGCAGTCGTGAAATTGCGCTTCATATAAGCGGACTTATATTTCGCCCGGGTACGCCGCTCGCTGCCGCTATCACTGATCGTCGCTTCGAGCCACGCGCGCTTGTTCATCGGGTACGCAGCCTCGCAGGGCTGCTGTGCTAAATTGCGCTGCGGCATCCGGCCACCGGACAGCAGGGGTGCTCCTGCGGCAGGCTTACACGACTGAAAGCGCCTGAGAAAATCCTCCACGACAGACAGGTCGCGGCATCTTCCATCCGGATTGCAGAACTGCACGGAAAGCCCAAAGTGCCGCCCGGCCGAGTGCGATAAATCAAGTATCGAGAACAAGCCCCACGTATCGGGATCTTTGCCTCTCGTTTCCCAATACTCTCCAAAAGTGATAAGTATGGTAACGAAGCGTTCTTCCGTCATCGTGGCCCAGTCGAACGAGAGGCCTGTGTCGATCACCTCGCGTGGAGCCGCCGGGAGCTTGTCAAAAAGATAACCGGTAACGACCCCGAAGCTGCCACCTCCCCCGCCGCGGCAAGCACGGAAGAGATTGGGATCGTGCGCTTTATCTACACAATGAAGTGCGACTTTGCCTTTCGCATCGACGGTGAGAATTTCTGCAGCGGAAAGCCAGTCGACGGTCAATCCGTGAAGTCGCGACAAAAGGCCATAGCCTCCTCCACTGATGTGGCCGCCCGCCCCGACCGTATAGCAGGAGCCGCCCGGCAGAGTGACGTTGTATCGCTTGTACAGATCCAGGTAAGCGTCCCCTAATTGCCTGCCTGCGCTCACGCGATACCGGTCACCGTCTCCAGCGGCATGCGGCGCAATCAACAGACTCAGATCGAGAATCGCTCCCCCCGGATTGTTGACCACGAAATCTTCGTAACAGTGACCGCCGCTGCGGACCGTCGGGCGCAGTCCTGAATCGACGATATGCTGAAGCGCCTCGGCCGCATCCGCAGCCGTATCGCAGAGTTCAATGCGGCTCGCCTCCTCTGCCTTTGTTGCCGGCCAGCGCAGGTTTCGACTGCCTTTCAACACCTGGTAGCGCGCGTCCTGCTGGTTGACAGTTATGGTCATCCACAAACCATGCTATCTACAAGCGGTCAAGTTGCCGCGGCGTCTGCTTAAATTGAGGCGTGGAGTCGATGCCGGTCGTACGTGTCAATCGGAAAGGAGCTGATCGAATTGATTCAGGGCATCCGTGGATCTTTGCAAGTGACGTAATCAGCCATGGCGGCGCTTCGGCCGGAGCTGCAGTCCGCGTGGTTGATCCCAAGGGTCACAACCTTGGTACCGCGCATTACAGCTCAACGTCTCAGATCACGCTCCGATTGCTGAGCCGTCGCGTCGAGCCGGTGGATGGCACTTTTCTCCGGGAGCGTCTTTCGGCGGCGCTTCGCTACAGGGGGCGTTTCGTACAAGGCTCAAATGCATATCGTTTGGTGCACGCGGAAGGCGATCTTCTTCCCGGACTAATTGTGGATCGCTACGGTGATTGGCTCGTTCTTCAATTGCTCGATCAGGGCATGGATCGCATGAAGGATGAAGTCACGGCTGCGTTAACTGATCTGCTGAAACCGCAGGGCATCGTCGCCAGGAACGATGTTGCTATCAGGGCGAAAGAAAATCTGACGCAGGAGACGGTCGTCCTTTTCGGCGAGGTTCCCGAGCGCGTCGCTATCGCGATGAACGGGTTGAAGCTGCAAGCCGATCTGTTGGAAGGACAGAAAACAGGCGTCTTTCTCGACCAGCGTGAAAATTACTTAGCTGTCAGGCGCTACGGGCACGGGCGAGCCCTCGATTGCTTCACGGCAACCGGCGGTTTCGCGCTGCACCTCGCGAGTGTATGCGAGACAGTCGAAGCGGTCGATAGTTCTGCTTCCGCGCTGGCGGCGTTAGAAGTGAATGCCGCCGCTAACGCCATTCAGAATGTCGTGGGACGGCAGGCGAACGTACTCGAGTATCTGCCCGCTCAGGTGAGCGCGCATCGCACGTTTGACATCGTGGTCATCGATCCGCCTGCATTTACGAAGTCACGCTCAGCGCTCGAAGGAGCCGCGCGCGGATACAAAGAAATCAACCTTCGCGCGCTGCGTCTCCTGCAATCCGGCGGCATTCTCGTCAGTTGCTCCTGCTCTCACCACATGAGCGAGGCGCATCTGCTCGAAGTAATCGCGGCCGCGGCTCTCGACTGCGGCAAGACTCTTCGGGTTCTTGAACGGCGCACGCAATCGCAGGATCATCCCATTTTGCTCACCGTGCCCGAAACACATTATCTGAAATGCCTGATCTTCGAAGTGCTTTGACGGCGCAAGAATGCTAAAGTACGATTCGTTTATCGCCGTCCCGCTTTGTGACACGCTGATGATCAAGATATTCGAGAAGCGGAATCGCGTACTTGCGGGAAACTTGCGTCCACGTCTTGAACTCCGGCACCGAGAAACGCCGCCCCTTGTGAGCGGAAAGTGAGGTTCGGATGTGCGCGATCACATCGGCATGGAAGATGAGCTCTTCTGAGACGCGCACCAGTTTTGCACTTTTAATCAGCCGTTCGAGCAAGCCGCGGCCACTTTTACCGTCGACGGCGATGGTTCGAAGGATCTCGCCGGGGCTGGCCGGTTGATAGCCTGCCATGCGAAAAGCCTGCTCAATACTCACCAACGCGGCTGTCTCCTGATTGCTGACCTGCACGCGGTGCGTTCGCAGCGCGACGACGTTACCCTCCATGCGAATCGCCCCAAAGTCTGCCGACACAAAATGTGCGAGTGCGTTTTCCAAGCCAAGACGAGCTTGGGTCCCGGGGGCTCCGGACAGCGACGGATGCATGGCATGGAACGTCTTAAGAAATTCGACGAGCATCTCTTGCCGCCGGGCAAGCCACGCGCGGCTCACGACTCGTTGCGCACCTTCGGTCAACAGTAGTTCCTTCGATTGCAGGATCGCTGATCGGACCTGTTCGGCGGCACGCCCCGTCACACGTACTAACTCCGCAATGGTGCGGCCGTTTTGTTTTTCGTCCACCAGAATTTCCAGGCGTGAAACAGAATCGGCTCGAGCCAGACGCTCAAGTCTGCTGGCCGCCTTGTTACGGCTCAGTCGCTTCGGCGGAAATGCGTCGACGACTACACCGCCACCAATGGTCATCGAAGGCGACGGGCGGCGCAGAACGAAACGGTCTCCCGGGCTGGCGATCACCGGGTCCGACAGGTTCAACTGAACCAGCGAGCCGCGTTCTTTCCAATTGGCCGAGATGCTCTTGATGTGAACAGAAACTTCTGACGTTCCGATGTGAAGCAAAAAATCTTCATGCGAATCGGGATGCCTCGCTTCCGGCAGCCAATCGACCGATGCGTGAATCATCCGCGTGGGTTCGAGAGCCTTCGGGCTCAACAGTACAAAGCCGCGCTCGATATCGCCATGATCCACGCCACTCAGGTTCACGGCGGTACGATGCCCGGCGCTCGCTGCCGGAACGGATTCGCCGTGCACCTGCAAACCCCGGATGCGCGCTTCCTTGCCGATAGGTTGCAATTCAACGGTGTCACCCACGCGCAGCGTACCGCCCGAAAGCGTTCCTGTGATTACCGTGCCGAAGCCCTTGAGCGCGAAACTCCGATCAATGGGCATGCGAGCTAATCCTGCTGCATCGCGCCAGGCTTCGTAACTCGCTAGATCTTCGAGAGCTTTCCGAACCTCATCCAGGCCGGCGCCTGTCACGCTACTCACCGGGATCACAGGCGAGCGCTCGAGGAACGATCCGGTAACCAGATCTTTGAGTGCTGCCCTTGTGGCGCTCCATTGCCCCGCAGTAGCAAGATCAGATTTCGTGAGAACTACGATGCCACGCTCGATGCCGAGCAGGCGGCAGATCTCAAAGTGCTCTCGGGTCTGCGGCTTGACGCCCTCATCAGCGGCCACAATGAGCAGGACCGCTTCGATCCCGCCAGCGCCCGCCAGCATGTTTCGGATGAAACGCTCGTGGCCCGGCACATCCACAAAGCTGATTTGCTTTCCGCTTGGCAGTGTTAGATGAGCGAAGCCCAGGTCGATCGAGATGCCGCGCCTTTTCTCTTCTGCCAGACGGTCGGTATCGATTCCGGTAAGAGCTCCAATCAGCGATGTCTTGCCGTGATCGATGTGGCCCGCAGTGCCGATTACAGTTCCGCTGCGGGCGATCATAATACTATCTGACATGCAGACGAACTAATCCTATCGTCTCATCTGGAGGAGTCACGAACACGCAGAGCACCACGAACCGCTTGGAAGAGCTTCGGCGTCGTCACGCGCGAGCCGAGGAGGGCGGCGGTCCTGACCGCAAGCATCGCCAGCATAGCGAGGGAAAATTGTCGGCGCGCGAACGTGTCGATCTGTTGCTCGATGAAGGCACGTTCGAAGAGCTCGACAAACTCGTTCGCCACCGCTCTCACAACTTCGGCATGCAGCGCAACGTCGTCGATGGCGACGGATTCATCACCGGGCATGGTTTCATCCACGGACGCAACGTTTTTGTTTTCGCGCAGGACTTCACCGTCTTCGGAGGATCGCTCTCCGAAGCGAACGCGCAGAAGATCGTGAAGCTGATGGATTTGGCGCTCAAGACAGGCGCTCCCATCATCGGTCTGAATGACTCAGGCGGCGCGCGCATTCAGGAAGGCGTCGTGTCGCTGGCCGGTTACGCCGATATTTTCCTACGCAACACTCTCGCCAGTGGTGTCGTCCCGCAGATCTCAGCCATTATGGGCCCCTGCGCGGGAGGCGCTGTTTACTCTCCGGCGTTAACCGACTTCGTCTTCATGGTCAATGGCAGCAGCCATATGTTTGTGACCGGCCCTGACGTGATCAAAACCGTGACGCACGAGGATGTTTCCAAAGAAATGCTCGGCGGCGCTATGACTCATAACGCAACCAGCGGAGTGGCGCATTTCTTAGCGGCTGATGACGCGGATTGTCTCCAGAGGCTGCGTGAGCTGATGACGTTCCTTCCGCAGAATAATCTGGATGGCGTTCCGCGCGTGCCCACTAACGATCCCGAAAGCCGTGCTGACCCGGAGTTGGACACGCTCATTCCAGCTGAGTCGAGCAAACCGTACGACATCAAAGACGTGATCACCCGGGTCGTGGACGACTCGAATTTTTTCGAAAACGCTAAGCATTTCGCGCGCAACATCGTCATTGGGTTTGGCCGCTTAGGTGGTGAGACGGTCGGGATCGTCGCGAACCAACCGGCCCACCTCGCAGGTTGTCTCGATATCGACTCCTCTACCAAGGCGGCGCGCTTTGTTCGCTTCTGCGACGCGTTTGGGATTCCGATCCTGACCTTCGAAGATGTTCCCGGCTTTCTGCCCGGTACTGCGCAGGAGTTCGGCGGCATCATCCGGCATGGCGCGAAGTTGCTCTACGCTTATGCCGAAGCAACGGTGCCCAAAATCACGGTGATTACACGCAAAGCGTATGGGGGAGCGTATTGCGTGATGGGATCCAAACACCTTCGCACCGATATCAACTTCGCCTATCCGACCGCGGAGATTGCAGTCATGGGTCCGGAAGGCGCCGTGAACATCCTGTACCGGCGGGAGCTGGAAAAATCAGAGAATCCGGACAAGAGCCGGCAGGAAAAAATCGAGGAATACCGGGAAAGTCTTGCGAGCCCTTTTGTTGCGGCTGAGCGCGGTTATGTCGATGATGTTATCGAACCGCATGAGACCCGCAGCAAAGTAATCCGCGCCCTGCGCATGTTGGCAAATAAAACCGACACCATGCCTCGCAAAAAACACGGCAACATTCCGCTCTAGGCTGCTGCTTCCTTCTTGCCCAGCGCAAGCACGAAATACTGCGCTGCTACTTCGCCTACCGACTTCAAACCGTGTTCGTCATTCGAGTGCACGTAAATCACAGACCCGGGGCCAACCACGCTTGTCTTCCCGGCGATGGTCACTTCCAGCTTGCCTTGCTGAACCAGCATCATTTCCTCGTGAAGATGATGATGAGGGGGATGCGGCGTCTGGCCCGGCGGCATGGTCGTGATATGCATATCAATCGGGAACCCATCGTGCGTGGTCCCGGAAAATACCTGCCGGCTTTGGGCATTATTCTTCGGATCGGTATGCGCGGGAAGACTCTCGAAGGCGTACGTCGCAGAGGGCAACACGGAGTTCTCGGCCGATTGAGCTGTATAAGCGGCCAGCAACGGAAGTAGGGCGCTTAGGTCTCGACGTGAAAGTTCCAAAGTTACCTCCTGGATCTAGCTGTTCGAGTCGCCGCTGACCTTGAGTACCGCCAGAAATGCTTCCTGTGGAATCTCAACCCGGCCAACCCGCTTCATTCTACGCTTACCCTCTTTTTGCTTCTCGAGCAGCTTGCGTTTACGTGAAATATCGCCGCCGTAACACTTGGCCAGCACGTTCTTGCGCATGGCCGCGATCGTTTCGCGAGCGATGATTTTGTTCCCGATCGCGGCCTGCAGCGCGACTTCAAACATCTGCCGCGGGATTAGTTTGCGCAACCGCTCAATAAGAGCCTTGCCCCGGTCAAACGCAAAATCGCGATGCACGATCATGGAAAGCGCGTCCACCGGTTCGCCGGCGACGAGCACGTCAAGCTTCACCATCGGTGAGATGCGGCTGCCGGAAAGATGGTAGTCGAGCGAAGCGTAACCCCGCGACGCGGATTTCAGCCGGTCATAGAAATCGAGCACGATCTCGTTTAACGGCAACTCGTAAAGCAGAAGAACGCGGCCCGCGCCAATATACTCGAATTTCTTCTGTACGCCGCGTTTTTCTTCGACGAGCTTCAGGATCTCGCCAATGTATTCCTCGCGCGTGATGACAGTAGCATCGATGATCGGTTCTTCTATGTGCTGAATCGATGACGGGTCGGGAAACTTTTGCGGATTGTCAACCTCAAGAACGTCGCCTGCGGTCGTAGTCACGCGATAGCGCACACCAGGAGCGGTCGTGATGAGGTCGATCTGAAATTCACGCTCGAGTCTTTCCTGAATGATCTCGAGATGCAGCAGGCCCAAAAATCCGCAGCGAAAACCGAACCCGAGAGCGGCCGAGTGTTCCGGCTCGAAATTGAACGCGCTGTCATTCAACCGGAGTTTCTCGAGAGCGTCCCGCAGCAGACCGTGTTCGTGAGACTCGACCGGGTAAAGGCCGGCAAACACCATGGGCTTAATTTCTTGAAATCCGGGCAGCGGCTCGGCTGCCGGATTCGCATCATCCATGATGGTGTCGCCGATCTTTGCATCGGAAACGGTTTTGATATTAGCGAAGACAAAGCCCGCCTCGCCAGCTGCCAGCTCATCGCACGGCACCGGCTTCGGCGATTGAAACCCCAGACCATCAATCTCGTGCGTGCTGCCGTTTGACCAGAGCCGCACCTTCAGACCCTTGCGCAAAGTACCGTCCACCACACGCGTGAGAATGATCACACCGCGATAAGGGTCGAACCAGGAATCGAAAATAAGCGCTCGCAACGGAGCAGCCGGATCGCCTTTGGGGGGCGGGACGCGCTTCACTACTGCTTCTAGAATTTCCTTGATGCCGATACCGTTTTTCGCGCTCGCCAGCACGGCTTCGGACGCGTCCAGGCCAATCACCTGCTCGATCTGCTCCCGAATGCGCTCGGGTTCGGCCGAAGGCAAGTCGATTTTGTTGATGACCGGAATGATCTCGAGATCGTGACTGATCGCAAGATACGTGTTCGCCAGCGTCTGCGCTTCTACTCCTTGCGAAGCATCAACCACAAGCAGCGTTCCTTCACACGCCTGCAGGCTGCGCGACACTTCATACGTGAAATCGACGTGCCCGGGCGTGTCGATCAGGTTGAGCTCGTACAGATTCCCATCGTCCGCCTTGTAGTTCAAGCGAACCGCATGCGCCTTGATCGTAATCCCGCGTTCGCGTTCAAGGTCCATGCTGTCGAGAACTTGCGCCATCATCTCCCGTTGAGAGAGCGCACCCGTATGCTCGAGCAGGCGGTCCGCAAGCGTGGACTTGCCGTGATCAATGTGCGCAATTATCGAGAAATTGCGAATAAAACGGGGATCCATGTGTGCGGTAGACTGAGGGGGTAAAACTGAATTATCCCACAGCAAGCTCTTGTGCCATTTGTGTTTGCAAGGGGAGGATCAGCCTCCGTTCACGCGCCGGTCAAGTTTAGGATCAGACACGCATGCCCGCGTAAGCGGCTTTTTTCATGCCCATTCAGACGATTCAGGGTTCTCTCGACGCCAGCCAGCTGCGCATCGGCTTGGTCGTGAGCCGTTTCAATGAGTTCATCACGGAGCAGTTGATGAAGGGCGCACTTGACGCTCTGCTGAAGCGCGGATGCTCTCAGGAAAACATCCGGATTGTGAAAGTGCCCGGAGCGTGGGAACTGTCGATAGCGGCCCAGCATCTGGCGTCTGGCTGCGACGCGGTCATCGCGATTGGGGCGGTGGTCCGCGGCGACACACCCCATTTTGAATACGTTGCTGGTAGTGCGGCGGACGGCTTGAACCGGGTGAGCCTCGATACTGGCGTGCCGGTCGCTTTCGGAGTTTTGACGACAAACGACATGCAGCAGGCGATGGACCGGGCGGGCGGGTCGTGCGGCAACAAGGGCGCTGAAGCGGCTGAAGTAGCTATCGAACTCGCGAATCTGGTCCGGCAGCTAAAGGCGAACCGTTAAACATGGCAGCACGGCACAGATCCCGCAGACGCGCTCTGCAAATCCTCTTCGAATGGGACATGCGCGGTGGATTGATCGAGTCTGCTGTGCAGCACTACTATGACAGTCTGTTTTCGGAAGAAAGCGAAACACGGCCGAAAGCGGACAAGTTCATGGAAGAGCTGGTAAACGGAACAGTCTCAAACGCCAACATCATTGATAAGCAGATCGAAAGCAAGGCGGAGCACTGGCGATTGGAACGCATGCCTGTTGTCGATCGCAATATCCTGCGCCTTGCAATCTACGAGCTCAGTACCAATACGCTGCCTGCGCCGATCGTGATCGATGAAGCGCTCGAGCTCGCGCGTCAATTTTCAGGCGACGAGTCGGTGTCTTTCATCAATGGCATTCTAGATGCCGTTCATCGTCAAACGCTGGCTGCCGGGCAGTAGTCTTCAACATTGGCCTTTGCCGCGACACTCGCCGCAGTCTCGACCGTCAGTAGCACGACGGAGATCCACACCAGATCTGCCAAAAAGAGATGAATGAGCTGCATTGCTAAAGGCGCAAGCAGTACCAGATTTACCATGCCGGCAGCCACCTGCACTACCGTCGCCGCGATGACAGCTGCTCCGCTCTTAAGAAATCCTGTAGATGGATTCGGTCGCTGCAGTAAAGCAGCAGCGGTCCAGATCAGATATAGCGCTCCGGCCACAGCAATGAGCGGATGCACCACTCGCAAGCGCAGCAGCAGGCTGGAGGTGGCTGTGAAATCCTGCTGCATGCCCGCCCCGAGCGAGGCTGCCGGAAATAGTGTGTCGCCCAGCGCGGTGATGGTTCCGGTGATGCTCACAAACACGGTGATGACTGCGCAGATCAGCAGCCGTCCAGGCGCTTGACGCAAGTGCAGTCGCTTTACACCCGTTTGCGCAAGCCAGGCCGTAATGCTCAGCGCGGCGAGCAGCAGCATCGTATTCGTCAAGTGCGCCCCGAGATACCATACCCTGCCCGCTGACTGGTTTTTTGCCACCAGACGAAAGAGCACCAACCCCGCGCCCAAGAGCGCTTCGATGAACAAAAAGATCGCGGACAGCACGGCATATCGCCGCACCGCATCGTTCTTCGGAAACGCAAGAAATGCCCAGAGGACAAGAGCGAGAACCGCGGCGATATCCCCGCTCGTCATCAATCGATGCGTAAACTCAATCGCCATGGGAGCAGCCATCTTCTGTGGCAGGAACTGCCCGTTGCAAGTCGGCCAGTTTGCGCCACAACCGTCGCCCGAGAAAGAAACGCGCACGTAAGCGCCCCAAAGAATCACTGGGATGTTATACAGCAGCACACCCCAGGCAAACCGGCTGAACCATCTTCGTGACTGGCTCGACGTCCACTTCATCTACTTAGTCCGATTCCGCCTCTGCGCCAGCATTAAAATGGCTGCGATACTCGAGACCTCGGTTATGCGGCCGTCAAGGGACATCTCGACCGCTTCGGAGAACGGTTTCCAGGCAATCGCAATCTCTTCTTCCGGGTCAGGATTCGTCTCAGTCGCACTCAATCCGCTTGCAAGAAACACGCTCTGCAGATCATTCACCACGCCGTTGCAACAATCGACCACACCCAGGAGATCCCAATTTTGCGCAAGTACGCCCGCTTCTTCCGCCAGCTCTCTTTGCGCCACTTGTAGCATGTCGATCTCACCCGGATGCGAGCCGCCGCGCGGAATCTCCCACGAATAATGGTCATGCGGATAACGCCATTGCCCCACCAGTACGATCTCGTCTCGCTCATTCACCGCGACCACTCCGATAGACGGACGAATCTCGATCACACCGTATATTCCAACGCCGCCGTCCGGTCGCGTGACCTCGTCTTCGCGAACGCGGATCCAAGCGTTCTGGTACACGATCTTCGATGAGTGCGTTTTCCACGGATTGTCAGCCACGCTCGCTCAGGCCGCCTCTCGACAGATGTCTGCCAATACGGAGAGATCTACATTTCCGCCTGACAGAATCACACCCACCCGGCGCAAATCGTCTGGCAGTCTCCGATGCAAAACTGCTGCCGCGGCCACCGCGCCGCTTGGCTCCACGAGCATCTTCAGCCGGGTCAGAAGAAAACGCATTGTGTCCTTGATCTCTTCTTCCGATACCAGGATCACATCGTCCGCCAGGTCTCGCACGATCGGAAACGTGATCTGCCCCGGCGTGGGCGTACGCAAACCATCTGCAATGGTCGGCGGCGATGCGATCGTGATTCGCCTTTGCGCTTCGAGCGATAAATACCAATCGTTCGCCAGCTCCGGCTCTGCGCCAAAAACGCGTATCCCCGGCCGTAATGCTTTCGCTGCAATCAAAATACCGGACAAGAGACCGCCTCCGCCGAGCGGCACAACGATCGCATCGAGATCCGGCGCCTGCCGTAACAGCTCGAGCGCAGCAGTGCCCTGCCCTGCGATGATCCAAGGATGATCGTAGGAGGGAAGCACGGTCGCGCCCGTCTGTTCCGCTATATCTCGCGCAATCGCTTCCCGACTCTCCGTATGCCGGTCATGGAACACGATCTTGGGCCCGTATGACTGTGTCGAATGCAGTTTCGATTTCGGCGCATCGTTCGGCATTACGATAGTTGCGGAGCTCCCCACGTGAGCCGCTGCGATCGCCACTGCCTGCGCATGATTGCCCGAAGAGAACGTCACCACGCCGCGCTTTTGTTCTTCCGGGTTTAGCGAAAGCATAAAGTTGGCCGCGCCGCGAATCTTGAACGCGCCCCCGCGTTGCAGATTTTCACATTTGAAGAACGCGCTCACTCCAGCCGCCTCGTCGAACAATCGTGATGTCGCAACCGGCGTCTCCCGTGCAAGCTCCTTAATGCGCTCCGCGGCTCTCTCGACATCTCTAATCGTGGGGGCTGCGTTTTCAGCCGTCCGTTGTTCTGCGATCATCAGTAGCCCGCCTTCTTGTCAACCACGTTGATCAAAGGCTCGCCCGCCAAGTATCTTCCGAAGTTCTCCAAAAACACTTTCATCGCGAGATCAAGCCAATCCGGGTCATCTGTGCGATCCGTGCAATGCGGCGAGAGCAACACGTTTTCCATGTCCCAGAGCGGATGGTCGGGTGGAAGCGGCTCTTGTTCATACACGTCCAGCGCCGCACCGGCGATCTGCTTCGATTCGAGCGCACGCACAAGCGCTGCCTCGTCGATCACCGGTCCGCGGCCCACGTTCACCACAATTGCCGATGGCTTCATCGCTCCAAACGCAGCGTCACTGATCATATGCCGCGTCTCCTTGGTGAGCGGCGCTGCAGCCACCAGGACGTCCAATTCGTGTAGCATCTCGTGTAACCGCTCGGGAGGAAACACGCGATTGAGAATCGGATCGCCCGCCGATTGCTCGGGCTTGCGCCGCACAGCGTGAATCTTCATGCCCAACGCATGCGCGAGCAGAGCGCATTCCCGCCCGATCTCCCCGTACCCGACGACTCCCATCACCTTGCCCAATAGCCAGCCTACTGTGAAGTCATCCCAGCGATGCGCGCGCTGATTTTCAATTAACCGGCGTCCTCGTTTGTAATGGAACAGTACCCCAAAAAGCGCAAATTCCGCCAGTGATCTCTTAAACACGCCCTTCGCGTTTGTAAGCGGCACGTCGCTCTCGACCAGCTCCGGAATAAGAACGTTCTCCACACCTGCCGAGAGCGAATGGACCCACTTCACTTTGCGAGCGTGACGCCAGACATCCGCAAAGTCCACCGTCGCTCCGGTCAAACCTGAATACAAAATAATCTCGGCTTCGGGTGCACGCTGGCTCAAAGCATCCGTGTCGTTACCCACACAAACATCAGCCTGTTCGCTGATAGCAGCGAGGTTTCGCAGGGCGTAGTGGCCCGGTGGACAAACAACCAGAACATTCGGCTTGTGCATGGGACTTATTCACCATCCTATCGAGCGGCTTTACCACAAACTGCAAAGTCATAAAATGAAGGAGTGGAACTACGTTGTACATGCGGAGCCCTCCTCCCGGAAGATGCCCGCTTCTGCCATAAGTGCGGCAAGCCTCAGTACGAGGAAGATATTGCCCGCTTATCGGCCCCGGAGCCTTCAACCGTTCCGGTGCAGGGTCCGCTGGATGTGCCTGCTGAGAACAAAGCGGCTCCGATCGGATTCGGCAATCTTCGTGCTGTTACGATCACCATCGCGGTCGCTGCCATTACGCTGCTGCCGCTGGCAATTGCCATGATTGCGCCGCCTTTGAGTCTCTTAGTGTTGTGCGCGGCCGGTTATTTCGCGGCTCATTTTTATCGCAAGCAAAGCATGCAACCCCTTTCCCCTGGCGGTGGCGCTTACCTGGGAGCCATGACCGGAGTCTGGCTGTCACTCGTGTTCGCAGTGTGCGGCGCGCTGATTAGCATCCAGGTTAGTTCGCCCGACAATTTGAACCTCATGCGCGCTTACCTGGCAAGAATGCCGGAAGCCGCGAAGATGCTCGAGAACCCTCATCAATTTGTGGTTGGCATGGGGCAAGCGCTTCTCTTTTTATTTTTTCTCGCGACCATTTCTGCCGCATTTGGCGGAATGCTCGCCGCCCGGAAGTCCGCGCGGCGGTCGCAGTCCTGAATGAGTCGTCCCATACTCACGGTCACAGTCAACCCCGCGCTGGACCGCATCACTACCGTGGACCGTCTTGTTTTCGAAGACCGGGCTTATATCGAGTCCACCACCGAAGCCGCCGGCGGACGAGGCATCAACGCAGCACGTGTCCTTACTAGCTTCGGCGCGTCTGCCGTAGCTATCACTACCTCCGGCCGTGACGTCGGCCGCAAATTCGAGGAGCGCCTTGCCCAAGACACGTTCGGTAAAGAAATCGTAAAAATCCGCAACGCGATCCGCATCAACTTGACGATTTCCGATCGCCAGGGACTCTCTATCAAGCTGAACGAGCGCGGCCCGGTGCTCTCCACACTCGAGCAGAACAGAATTCTGAAAGCAACGGAGAAGCTCCTTCCCGGTGCGTCCTGGCTTATGCTCTGCGGTAGCCTGCCGCCCTCAGTTGATAATCACTTTTACACAAAACTCATCGAGATGGCCGCCAAACACAAAGTCGAGACACTGCTCGACACAGACGGCGACGCCCTGCTCCATGCCCTCGAAGCTCACCCCACGTTAGTCAAGCCCAATCAATCAGAGGCGGAGCGATTGTTGAACACCGCGTTGATTACTCGCTCACAACTGATCGATGCCGTGGGGAAAATCAAAACCCTCGGCGCTAAATCGGTCGTGCTCTCACTTGGCAGCCGGGGCGCGATAGCTGCGACATCGAGTGAAGGCGTACTGGAGATCACCCCGCCCGCAGTGGATGCCCTTTGTCCTATTGGTGCCGGCGATGCGATGTCGGCGGCGATTGTCTGGTCGCTCGAGAAGGGTGACTCGCTCGGAGAGGCGCTCCGATGGGGTGTGGCTGCGGGTACGGCCTCAGCTTTATTGCCCGGAATTGAACTTGCTAACCTCGAGCAGACGGAGAAAATCTACGAGCAGACTTCGATTACGAGAGTGATCGTCTGAGTCTGCCCGGCTCTAGTCATACTTCTCGTAGATGATCTGCTTGCGATCGAATCCACGCGCCTTGAGCTCGCTACGAACACCGTCAACCATTTCTCTCAAACCGCAGATGTAGACATCGACATTGCTCATTTCATTCGGTGTCCTCAGCGCTAAAGCCTCGTCCAGATGAGTCTGCACGCGCCCTGTTCGTCCCTGCCAGGTCGCTGTGGGGCGCGTGACGGTAGGTAAAAACCGGAAGCTCGGATATTGCTCCGCTAACCGCTCGAGCTCTTCCCGATAAAGCAAACCTTTTTCATGCCGGACGCCGAATAGCAGCGTGATACAAGGCTGCGTTCGCGGTAAATGGTCGAGCAGCATGGACCGGAAAGGGGCGATGCCGGTGCCTGTCGCCACAAACACTGCCCGCCTACCGGGATGCCGAAGCGTAAAATACCCGAGCGGTTCATGCATGTCTACTTCATCGCCCGGTTTGAGTTGAAAGAGCCACGACGAAACCAGCCCTTCCGGCACTCGATTGAGGCACAGTTCGAAACGATTGCCAGCGCGCGGAGAGGCGATCGAATACGCCCGCGTAATCTCTTTCTCCCCCTTTTGTTCAACCACGGAAATGAACTGCCCGGGAGTAAACTGCAGATGCTCTACACCAGGCACTTCGAACTCGAAGTGGTGTACCTCCGGAGCAAGTTCCTTCCAATCGAGCAATCTGGCTTTCAGCTTAACTTCCCCTTATACGATGATGCCCGAAGGCCTTTCGGGGACGCTCTCTTCAGGCGTCATATGCCGGAGCAGATCGAGGAACATGCGGCCACGCGGGCGCCCGTTCTGGTTCTGTTGTCCAATCCGGTGGAGAAAAACGAGCATCGCCCGAACCTCTGAGCTTCGGACCAGCGGCACAGTTTCACGCTCTTCCCGCAGCTTCTGATAATCGTTGAGCGAAGCAACAAAAGAGCGCTGCACGCCTAACGCGACGAAGTTCTCCGGCCTCGTCTCATAGAGCAGCCCGGATTCGGCAGTACGGTAGGTCTGGATTACCGCTTCAAGCGCAGCCATCACGTCAGAATCAATCGCGCCTGCCGTACGCACCGCGGCTTGCAGCAGCGCGTAAACGCAAAAGAGCAGCAGTTCTTCCTGATCGCGCACCAGATCTTCGGTAACCAGGATAGCCGGATAGGAGAGTTGCGCCTCTTCCACCGGCAGCGGCTTCTCATGGCGGTGCGCCTCCTGCAGATACTCACATTCGAGCGGGCACGACAGCGACACTTCGCGTTCCGTCCCGCAGCAAATGCTGCAAATATCCCCTTGCACAGCAGGACAGGCGCGCCTCGACCGTCGTTTCCCGCAGATTTTACAAAGTATCGCCTCAGACATCAGCTACTCGTTATTATCGGATCAGGGCCATGCAGAGAGTGGATTTGTATATCAAAGTGAGCGTCGAACTGGAAGAGGACGAAAAGCCGGAGCGCGTAGCACGCGAGATTTGCCGTCAGCTCGAAAAAGTTTATGTTGTTCGCTCAGCCGAGCTTTCAAGCGTTACGGCCAGAGACTGATCAACCCAAACACCCGGCATGCACTCGATTCAGGTAGGCGTCCGTCATCCCCGCCAAATAGTCGCAAACGACGCGATGCGCCGGCGTATCCTCCAGATGTTCGCGATAGCCCGCCGAGACGCGCGCCGGATACTCAAGCAGAAATTCGAAGAGAGCTCTTAGCTTCGTGCGCGCTGTCTGGCGTTCGTCTATCAGATGTGCGCCCGAATACGCGCGAGTGATCAGGAGTTGTTTAATTTGCCGGTTTGTTTGCGCCGTTTCCTGTGAGAACCCGGCCACCCGGTGAGGGAGGCCGCGTACATCTTCCAGGCTTTCAACGCCAGCTTCGGCACTTGCCGCCCGCGTACCCTCGATGAGTCCGCCGATCAGTAAATTCATGAGCCGTCGCTGGACTTCCCAGAATCGTACCCGATCGGATGCTCCCGGATACTGCGTCTCCGCCGTCTCGATGAACTCGGCCGCTTGCGGTACAGCTTGCGCGAGATCTTCGAATGAGATGAGCCCGGCAGCAAAAGAATCGTCAAGGTCGGCCAATCCGTATGCAATCTCGTCCGCGATATCAAGCAGCTGAGCCTCGAGCGCTGGCCGTTTCTCTGGCAGGAACTCCTGCAGGCCCGGCTCCGCATCAGCCTCGATTTCCCGCGAATGCTTGACGATTCCTTCCCGTACCTCGAACGTGAGATTCAGCCCGCTGAAGCTCGGGTATCGCTCCTCGAGCAGATCTACAATGCGCAGTGCGTGCAGGTTGTGGTCGAAAGAATCGCCAAACTTCTGCATCTGCCGGTTCAGTTCTTTCTCTCCGACATGGCCAAACGGCGGGTGTCCGAGATCGTGAGCGAGCGCCAGAGTCTCTGTGTACTCTTCATTGAGCCCCAGCGTAACGGCTACGGTGCGAGCGACCTGCGAGACCTCAATCGTATGTGTTAGCCGGTTGCGGGTGTGATCATTCGACCCTACTGCAAAGACTTGCGTCTTCCCTTCCAGCCTGCGAAATGCACGCGAGTGAATGATCCGGTCGCGGTCGCGTTGAAAATCGTTTCTGTATGGATGAGGGAGCTCAGGGAAACGGCGTCCGCGCAGACTTTGTGAAGCTAGCCGCAGGCGCCGCAACATCAACAGGCTATTTGGTCAGCTGTGCGGAAACCTGATCGGCTGCGCGCGTGACCGCCGGGCTCGCGTTCGGCGTCTTTAATCCCTGCAAAATGTGCTTTGCTTCTTGCGGATTCACACTCGATACGAGTTGCGCCATCAATACTTCGGCTTGCGACTTGGAAACGAGATCAGTCGGTTTGTTGACTAGTGATCTAAGAAGGTTCTGTGCATCTGCCGTGCGTTTAGACGCGATGTAAAGCTGGGCCAGTGCGATTTTGGCAAGTGCCGCGGAATCGCTGCTCGAAGATGCAACCGCGCGCAAATCGGCCTCAGCGCCCTTCGCATCGTTTTTTTGAACCTTCAACGTCCCCAGATAATATTGGGCGAGGTAGCCTTCGCGGGTTCCGCCGTCTTTAGCTACGACACCCGAAAGCGCTTTGATGGAGGCTTGCAGCTTCTCGTCCTGAGTGGCAAAGGTCTTCACGTAATCGTTATGCGGTCCGACTTGCGCGTCGAGCACGGAGAAGACGGCCTGCAAGTCCCGTTCGCGTTGCGCGCGCCGGTATGAGTTGAACCAGATAGCTCCAGCAATCAAGATCGCTACGACTGCTGCAGTCACTCCCCAGTGGATGAAACGCTGCCTGTGAGAGCTTGCGTAATTCAGCGCGGTCGAGACAGAATCAGTGAACTGATCGTGCTGAACCTGGTCCTTTAATTCATGCCGGGTCAAACTGGGACAACTGCCTTTCTCGCGCGCTAATGTTGGGGTAAACCACCCTCAGACTAGCATATTGAAGGGCTTTCCGGCAGCCGTTCTCTGGCCTGCTAGGCCCGCAAGTCGGCCAAGTCACGCTTGATAGCAAATTTGACCAGCCCTGCGACGTCGTGAATGTCCAGCTTCCGCATGAGGCTCGAGCGGTAGGTATCCACCGTTTTGGGACTTAATGCCAGCCGTGCCGCGATCTCTTTTGCCCGGATACCCTCCACCAGAAGCGAAAAGACCTGGAACTCCCGGCTGCTCAACGACTCAATTGGGTCGGCTTCGTGACGCGGGTTGCTCTCTCCAAAGAGCGTCATCACCTCAATCTGAGGTGAAACATAAATGCCGCCTTGTGTGAACTGGCCTAACGCTTCAGCCATCTGATCGGAAGTCGAACTCTTCAGCAGGTAACCGCAAGCCCCGCTGCGCAGCACCTCGAGAACCGTTTTGCGATCTTTGCGTATCGAGAACACAGCGCAGCGCGTCGGCAGTTCCAGCTCTCGCACGCGTCTAATAACTTCGGTTGCCGCCAGGTCAGACAGACCCATATCCAACAACGCAATAGCGGGTTGCAGGCGTTCGATTTCGATCAGCGCTGCGTTAGCGGTTCCGACCTGGGCGACCACCCGGAAGCCTCGAATCGAATTGCAAAGGGCTGCCAAACCCTCGCGCACTAGCGTAAGCTCATCAGCTATTAAGAGGTCGACCGGTGCTGGCTCGGGGAGGATAAACGGGGGAGTGGATAGGACAGAACCTAGCATGAGACGTAGTCCAATTGAAAGATTTGCGACTGCATATGGAGTGTCCCCGGATAAGTACTTGTCTCATTCTCGTATTTACGAGCGTGCCTGCTGTCTCTGCTTGCATTGGGCAAGTTCGCGCCAACATCCGGAGAGCGCGGTTCAAAGTGGAACGGAATTGTCGGAGTTGATTTTCCGTCTAATGGAAGCTCCGCACTGCTTCTGCTTCGTCATCAAACGCTTCAAAGACGGTGTAGAGTTTCGTAATCTGCAGTAAATCTTTTACGCGCTTTGAGAGCCCAACCAGCTTGAGTTGTCCGCCGGCATTGGTGACGGTCGTAAACCCCGATACCATCTCACCGATGCCCGAGCTATCTATGTATGACACGTCGGCCAGATTCAGCAGCAGCTTCTTGTCGCCCTTTGCTACGAAATTACGGATTGCATCCCGAAACGCGCTGGCTCCCTCGCCCAACGTCACTCTTCCTGCTGCATCAAGCACTGTGACATCGCCTACCTGTCGAGATGTCAGTTTTACACTCACCGCTGCCTCCTCACAAATCAAATTAAGTAAGACCGAAAAATAAAACGTTGCTTTAGGACTGAGTCAAGTGCTTGACCAGGCGCACCTCGGTGCCGCCACCCGGTCGCGGATGCAAATCGAACTCGTCCATAAAAGCACGGGCCAGCATCAAACCTCGCCCTGACTGCCGCAGTAGGTTCTCCGGCGCTAAGGGATCGGGCAGCGAGTTGATGTCGAATCCTTCGCCCTCGTCCCCAATGAGCACCGCGATATCTTTGTCCGAGCGCTCAATCAATAGATGAACCCTCTTGTTCTTGTTGTACCTGTTTCCGTGGACAACCGCGTTCACCGTGCATTCACGCACGGCCATCCCGATCTGATGCTGCTCTTCTTCCTCGAGCCCGAGTTTCGCAGCCTCTTTCAGGACAAGTTCTTCCGCTTTGTCCGCAGTCTGTAACGTTGAATCAAGCGTGGTCTGAATAGTCTCCATGTGGCTGCGTTCGCATCGGGACATGATTACAGGAGCATACTAAATCTATCTCTAAACAACCGATCAGCCGATCAATCGGTTGAAGTCAATGATAACCTGCCCGTTGCCGCCACTTCAAACACCCGGCGAATAGTGCATTCTGAAGGGTATGGCCCAACCCGAACCCTTCCGCTTCCAGACCCGGATCCGGTTCATCGATACGGACGCAAGCGGGCGCATTCACTATACGGCCATGTTTCGCTATTTCGAATCAGCCGAGACTGAATTCATGCGCACCCTCGGCATTGTCTACGGGAAAGAGGAGTTCACTTTTCCGCGCGTTCATGTCGAGTGCGATTTTAAGCTTGCGCTAGAGCACGACGACCTCATAGATATCGAAGTCTGCTTAACGAGGCTCGGACGCTCCTCGGCGCGCTTTGAGTTCCGAACGATGAAGCAGGACGCCCTTGCGGCAACAGGCGTGATCGTGGTGGCGTGCATGGAACGTAAGACCCAGCGCGCCATCCCGATTCCCGGCGCGTTACGATCCAGGCTCGAATCGGTAATCGCCTCGCAAGAAGATTAGTTTCTCCATGAACATCCCGCTTACGCCTACACGTTTCCTTTATCGCGCGATGGACCTCTACGGCAGAAAAGAGGGTGTGATATCGGGTCCTTTTCGCTTTACCTATGCCCAGTTTGGTGAACGCTGCGAACGGCTCGCTGCCGGTCTGCTTAGACTCGGCATACGGCCCGGCGATCGAGTTGCCTACTTGAGCTTCAACACGCATCAGCTGCTCGAAGGCTATTTCGGCGCACCGCTGATTCGGGCGATCGCCATGCCCCTCAATGTACGGCTCACGCCGGCTGAACTCGTTGCCATCCTGAATCATGCCGAGCCCCGCGTGCTGATTTTTGAGCAGGAGTTCGCGCCTTTGATAGGAATTTCTCGCGAGTCTTGCCCGAGCGTCCAGCGATACGTTTCCACCAGCGAAAGCGGTTCCGGCGCGGATGTGACCTATGAGGAGCTCCTATTACTGGATCGTATCGAGCGGCCGGACGTCTTCTCTTTTGATGAAAACGAAATCGCCGAGCTGTTCTATACGAGCGGAAGCACAGGGACTCCTAAGGGCGTGATGCTTTCGCATAGAACCCTGTACCTGCACGCCATGGCCGCGACCGGCTCCATCACGCAAAACGATCGCTTCGTCGAGCTCCACACGATTCCACTCTTTCACGCCAACGGCTGGGGACGTCCGCAGACCGCCACCATGAACGGAGCGAAACAGGTCATGGTGCGGCGCTTTGACCCATCGCTCGTGCTCCGTCTGATCGAAGAAGAGGGCGCAACCGGCATGTCGCTCGTTCCGGTCATGGCGAATGCTCTGCTCAATTCATCCGATCTGGGCCGGTTCAATACCGCAAGCCTTCAGGATATTCACCTCGGCGGCGCAGCGGCCTCTCACGAATTGATTACCCGCCTGGAACAGGCATTTCGCTGCAATGTCATGGCAGGCTATGGGTTGACCGAGACCAGTCCGATCGTCAGTTCGGCACGCACGAAAGGCACAGTCGTTTATCAGGATGAAGCCGATCGCATCTTTCATCTCTCGATGGCCGGTTGGCCGATACTTGCGACTGAGATGCGAGTCGTCGACGAAGACGGCTGCGATCTGCCGCGTGATATGGCGAGTATTGGCGAAGTAGTGGTGCGCGGCGATAACGTGATGGACGGCTACTATCGCGAGCCCGAGGCCTCGAAAGCCGCCATTGTCGACGGCTGGTTTCATACGGGCGATATGGCCGTCTGGGATGAAGAGAATTACGTTCACATCGTCGACCGGCAAAAAGACATCATCATCAGCGGCGGTGAAAACATTTCTTCGATCGAAATCGAGAACGCAATCGCAGCTCATCCGGCTGTCCTTGAGTGCGCAGTCGTGGCGGCGCCCGACCCGAAGTGGGGCGAGATACCGATCGCAATCGTAGTTCTTAAGGCAAACTCAATGCTGAACGCCGGCGCCCTGCTGTCCTTTCTGCAGCCACGTTTAGCTAAATTTAAACTGCCCCGGCAAATCGAGTTCCTAGCGGAGCCTTTGCCCAAGACCGGCACCGGAAAAATTCTTAAACGCGAACTGCGGGAACCCTTCTGGACGGATAAAGACCGCCGCGTTCAGGGCATCTGACCCGAAAACTTAACTTCCAGCTTTCAAACCGAGAGCATCGAAGTAGCCGCGATTCTTCCGGCAGCGCTCGACTCTGATGTTTTCGAGAAGCCCGTCGAGCGCCGCGCGTGAGTGATCGAGAGAAGGGCGCGCCGCAATACGTTTCTCGGCGTTGCCCGTTCCAGTCGGCATCTTCGCGAAGGCTGTTATCTCGTCCCAATACGGCGGCTTCGCGATGGACACCATCGAGGATATCTTCTCCATCTTCTTGTAAGGCCAAAAGCACCAGCCGATATCGTTCTTCTCGAGCAAACCGGCGAACTGCTTGATCCATTCGTCCGTATTTTCCCCGGATTCGCCCAGCCAGGCCGGCACGTGATAGCGCTCCCGAAAATCGACGTACTCCTGAATGGAGGCTTGCGTAGGAGGCATCCAATATTTGTGCAGTTGGTAGACGAGCTTCGGATCGAAAGGCGGCCCGAAGACCTTGAAGTTACTGTCCCACTGCGCTCCTCCCAGAATGACCAGGTGATTCTTATCCACCTCGCGGATACTCGCTGTGATGCGCCGGTACAGTGGCTCGAGTTTGTTGTTGTATTGCTGAAGCTGCGGGAAGTGCGGAATCGGCTCGTTCAGCAAATCGTAGCCGAGCACGGCTGGTTCATCACGAAAATGCCGTGCTATCGCTTTCCAGATCGCACAGGTCCGCGCCTGATCTTGTTCGCCTTCGTAGAGCCACGGGTACCCGTAGCTGTCATCGATGTTGGTGCCGGTCTGGCCGCCCGGCGCGCAATGCAAATCGAGAATGACCCAGAGACCCGCCCGCTTGCACCATGCGATCGCCGGATCAAGAGCGGCAAAGCCTTCGCGACCTTGCTCGAAGAATTTGTAATGCAGAGGGATCCGCACGGAGTTCAAGCCTGACTCGGCAATCAGCTGGATATCCGCCTCAGTAATGTAGTTCTTGCGATACGTCTTCCAGAAATCTGCAGCCGCAACCGGGCCGATCAATTCACTGAAAAACGATTCGATCTCGCGCGGCGATTGCGGGCCTCCTTCGAACAGGAACATGTAGCCCTCCGGTTCGAACCAATTGCCTAGATTGATCCCGCGAAGCAGCAGCTTCTTGCCGTTCGGTGTGAATAGCTCCTCGCCGCGCGCCTCGACGAATTTGCCTTCAGCCGCGTCGCCAAACTTTGGAAACAGCAATGCGCCTGCGCCTAATCCGGATCCTGCCTTGAAGAACTCCCTTCGCGATACGCTCATGCCTGTTTCTCCTCGTCTAATGCGTGAAACGTTTTGCCGCTGCGCGAGAGTTCTTCTAACAGCGGCGCCGACGGCCAAAGCTCTGACCCGTGCTGCTTTCGAAACTCTTCGATTCTCGCAACGACGCGCGGCAAGCCCACGGTATCGGCATAGAACATCGGACCGCCACGCCACGCCGGAAAACCATACCCGTAAAGATATGTGATATCAATATCGACCGCCCGCAGCGCTACTCCCTCTTCCAGAATTCTTGCTCCTTCATTCACCAGCGCGTACACACAGCGGTCCACAATCTCATCAGCAGCTATCGATCGCGGCGCGATGCCCGCAGCCTCAGCTGTTTGCTCGATCAGCTCCGCGGTTTCCGGGTCAGGCGACGGTTTGCGATTCGCGTCATACTTCGACCAGCCGCGCCCTGTCTTCTGCCCAAAGCGGCCCTGTTCGCACAGAAGATCCGGCACCAGCGGCTTGCGCACTCCCGGCTTTTCGAATCGCTCGAATTCCCTCCGGATTGCATAGGAGATATCGAGTCCGCTCAGATCGTCAACAGCCAGCGGCCCCATCGCCATGCCGAAATCGTAAAGCGCTTGGTTCACCTGCTCGACAGAAGCGCCTTCCTCAACTAGGAAATGAGCTTCACGCAGATACGGCGCGATCATGCGGTTGCTAATGAAGCCCCGGCAATTGCTGGCGAGTACGGCCACCTTGCCCAGCTTCTTGCCCAACGCCATTGAGGTCGCGATTACCGCGTTCGAGGTTGCTCTCCCGCGCACCACTTCGAGCAGCCGCATGACATTTGCCGGGCTGAAGAAATGATTCCCGATGAACATCTCGGGGCGGCTCGTCACTGATGCAATCTCGTCAATGTCCAGGCTCGACGTATTCGTCGCGAGCACGCAATCCAGTTTGGCGATGCGGTCGAGCTCTGCCCAAACCTGCTTCTTCACGCTCATGCTCTCGAACACCGCCTCGATGATGATGTCGGCCTGTTCGAAGCCCTCACAAGTAAGCTGCGGCGTGATCCTCGCCAGGCGCTCGTCTGCACTCGCTTGCGTCATGCGGCCTTTGCTGACGCTGTTTGAATAATTGCTGCGGATCGTCGACATGCCGCGGTCGAGAGCCGCTTGATTAGTTTCCTTCAGCAGCACCGGAATGCCGGCATTCGCGTATGTCATTGCAATCCTGCCGCCCATCGTTCCGGCGCCCACTATAGCGGCTCTGCGAATCTCCAGTGACTGAACCGTCTTTGCGATACCGGGGATCTTTGCTACCGTACGCTCGCCAAAGAAGGCGTGGATCAGCGCTTTCGATTGTGTCGAAGTAAGACACTCGTTGAACAACACGGCCTCGCGCTCGCAGCCTGCTTCAAAAGAAAGCTGAGTGGCCGCTTCTATCGCATCGATCGCGGCCAACGGGGCTATCAGCCCGCGGCCACGCTTGCGAGCCTCCTCTCGTGCGCGCGAGAAAATCGCCGCATCGGTTTTGCCCAGCTTCTCATTGCGCTCGCGAGTCTTCGCCGCTGGCAAATGAGCGATCTCACGCGCAAAGACCAGTGCCCCTGCGAACAGATCTCCCTGAATTAGCCGATCCGCAATGCCGAGCGAAACAGCCTCTTCAGCGTTTATGGGTTCACCGCCTGCGCACATCTCCAGAGCCTTGGCCACACCTGCCAGTCGCGGCAGTCGTTGCGTACCGCCTGCGCCCGGGATCAAGCCGAGCTTCACCTCTGGCTGACCAACATGCGCACCGGTAGAGATCACCCGGTAGTGCCCGCATATTGCAGTCTCTAGACCGCCCCCGAAAGCTGTCCCGTGAATTGCCACTACAATCGGCTTCTGCGAATCCTCAATCGCCTACAAGAACGGCAGGAGATTGAGCCGCGGGCGTGCACCGGAAACGATTTTGCCGAATTCGCGAATATCTGCTCCGGCAATGAACGTCTGCCCGGCGCCTATGATGACGATGGCGCGCACACGATCGTCAGCACTAGCTTTCTCGATTGCTGCCTGTATGCCTTCTGGAACACCAGGACCGAGCGCGTTTACAGGAGGATTGTCGATTGTGATGACCGCAACGTCATCGTGGAAAGAAAGATGAACCAGGTCGGGCATGGACTCACTTTAGGTATATACCCGGCCGTTCTATTTAGTGGCGCGTCTATTCTGCGCGAACTCGCCAACCCTTAGTTAGTCGCCGTGGCCTGGAACCGAAACTTGCGGATACTGCTCGTCTGTCGCTTCGTAGCGGGAACGTCCGCGGCGGTCGCGTCCTGAGCCTGGCCAATCGAGCCGCAGATCCTGGCAGACTTCATCCAGCATCTCGACCGTCGCGCTCCTTTGCTCCATGGCGAAGGCCGTCACCAGCAGATTGTCGCAGAGTAGATTGATGACCCTGGGAATACCGCGTGAACGCCTGTGCACCTCTTCGAGCAGCTCGGGAGGAAATACCACTTGACTCGGCATTCCGGCCCGTGCCAGCCGTGTCTCGATGTAAGCCGTCGACTCTTCCGGAGTCAAGGGATTTAAAGAGCAGCGAAGCACGATTCGCTGCTTCAACTGGCGTAGATTCGGCGCATCCAGCTTGCGGTCAAGCTCCGGCTGTCCGGAAAGAATGATCTGCAACAACTTGCCTTGCCGGTTCTCCAGATTTCCGAGCAGCCGGATTTCTTCCAGAACATCCCACTCCAAGTTGTGCGCTTCATCCACAATGAGGACGCAAGTCCGGTTCCGGTGCGCCTGCTCGATCAGCAGCGTATTCAAGGCGAATAAAATATCGGTCTTCGATTTCCGGTCGCACTTCAGATCGAAGTCGTAGGCCATCATCTCGAAAAACTGATCAGGTGTCAGCCGCGAATTGAAAATGAAGGCGAACTCCGTCCGCTGCGCATCAAGAATATCGCGCAGACATTCGAGCATCGTTGTCTTGCCCGTTCCTACCTCGCCTGTCAGAACGATAAACCCGCGGCGGCTGCGAACCCCATACGTCAGATTGGCGAGAGCCTCTTCATGCTGCGGACTACGATACAGAAATTCCGGATCAGGGCTGATGTTAAACGGGTTTTCAGCGAACCCAAAGTACGCGTTATAAATTGCGCTTTGCATGCGTTACTCCCAGTTCAGCCAAACATGAGCCTAGTCCGGCAGCTTGCTTCGCCAATCGGCGTAGTCTCCCCATCATACTGTCACTTCTGGACCCTTTTCCTTGCAACTTGGTGAAATCTCGTTACATGAGCCGTACTAACGGTTCAGTTCTCGAACCGAACCCGTACCCAACCTGGTATGGTCGCGGGCTGTCCCTTAATAAAGATGATTCTGCGCGTTTTTGGAAAGGGCAGATTTTCCCTAAGGGCTTTTCCTATGGGCGGCACCGCCCGGAGAATCTTCTGGTATGCTTCCTGATCGGTCTCAAGGGAGGCCGCCTTGGAAAGGAAACCGCCTCCCCAGCCTAGGCAGAGTAAGCAACTTAATGCGTCGTTTTGCGCCTCCGCAAGTTCGGATTGCAAGCGCTCCACAGCTGTGCGAAGCCCCACGAGCCCGCACAGGTCGGCATAGCGCGCGTGAATCGTGAGCTGGGCAGCCGCATACTCGTTGGCCGCCTCTACGATCATTTTGGGATTGGGGACAGAACGCCAGCCCAAAGCACGTGTCAAATCGGGATTTTCGAGGAAGCTGCGTTCCTGCCAACCACCCGAAAACGTCGTCCCGGGTACCGCCATTTCGGCAAACACCGGCGTAGCATCGGCTACTCTCTGCCCGGAAACACTGCCCCGCCCCGCTACCTTCCACGCGAGCTGCGTTTGCCCAGCCTGCCGCGTATCGAGCGACGCGGTACGCGTGAGATACACCTTGAAGGCCGAAACGGGAACGGTCTGGCTGTCCGCAATGCTCAGCACTTTCACTTGCGAAGCTCCGGCCGCCGCCTCAGCTGTCTCCGCCACGCGCCGGGGTACCCGATTGCCTTCGATTGACGCCGAGATCCGGTCGATTGTCGCAGCAGACCAGCGCGAAAATACGAAGCCGGTTCGCAAAGCCCCCTTCAGAGCCGACGCCGGAAGATACGGGCCGTTTGTTCCTGCGGCGAACGTCGGAATGAATAACGATTCGGAAGGAGCCGCATTCCAGAGGCCGGTCATCTCAGGAGATTCGAAGGGAATCCGCCGTTGTGAAAAGTTCTGGGCAAATCCACCCCAGGAGGCGAAATCGAGTTTAGTCGCCTTGCGCAACTGTCCCAGATAGCCTTCCAGCCGCGGCCCTCGCGCGAGCAGCCGGAAGATGCGCGTCTGATCGAGTATATTGACTTGGTCTTTCCAAACCATGTAGTCGATTGGCGAAAGCTCGCGCCCATCGCCGACCAAGAGCGGCGTGAGCGCAGTAGCGTCATAGCGCATCGTCGGACTCCTCAGGTGGCGCGCCGGGATCTTCTTCCGCTGTTTCCACCTTCACCGGCGGCTCCGATTCGGTTTCGGGATCAGGCTGTATCGCCTCAGGCGGCAGTGCCAATTCTTTTACCGTCGGAGCCTCAGCGGGCTCTGCTCCTTCTGCTTGCGGCATAGCTTCGGGTTCGCGTTCTTGCTCAGGCTCGGGCTGCGACGGTTCACTGCCATGTTCCTGCTCGCTAAGGGCCGCCACTTCGGTGCTCGGTTTCTCACAAGGCCGATCGATAATTGCTTCAGCCGTAGCTGGTTCTTCTGCCGGACGCAGCTCCGTTTCCATCTCTTCGGCTGACTGCGGCAGAATTTGAGGCAACTCGAGCGTGAGAGCTAAACCAGACCGGTAAACAGGATGCGCGAAGTTCTGGGGCGCCACATTTACGGCAGCACCGTTCGGCTCCGCGGCTGCAGCGAGTACCGAACCTTCCGCCACCATGCGCACCGCCTTCTTCTCTTCGCCGCTATTGCCGTTGCTTTGAATCCGTCCTGCTCTGTCCGTGATGGCGTAGTCCCCGGTACTCCAGTTCACACGGTCGCGCGGGGCAGGCGAATACAGCGATAGGAGCCAAAAGCTCAAATTCTCGCCATCTGCGCCGCTCGAATCTGACCCGTCGCCACTGACCCTGGCTAACTTGGGAAGAATAAGAGCCGGCCACGATCCACGTTGAGATTCCGGCGCGCTCGTATGTCCCCAACCGCTGCTGCGCCGGCCGCCGAAGCCGGTATCAGCCAAGAGCCGGAATGCAGCTTCCACGTGCTCCCGCCAGACGGTTTCGGCAGCCGTATCTTTGTAGCGTGTCAGATTCCAAAGGCCTGCTCCTGATTCGAACTCAACGCACGCCCTGGTCACCGCAGAAGACGCTGTCCCCGCAATCCGGTCGACGGCTGCATTGCGCCGCTGCACAACCCGGAACGGACTCGTACTCGGGCGATCACGTCGCAGTAAACAACCGCTCTCCGGATCAGGCATCCACTGGTCGGCCAGCAGCTTGCCCCCGGTCAGAAGCGAATCGATCACCGTGAGCGGCACGAACGAGGCAGCCTTCCAGCGAATCTTCGCCAGAAACACCGAATTAGGCGCGGACACCTGCGCACTGGGCGGTGGCCAGATGGTCGCAGGAGGAATCGCAAACAATGTCTCTCCCTGAAACGGAAACAGAGAGCTGAACGCGATTGCTGGTTTTGCGGCGTGCGCCGTAGCGTCGAGCCAATCATTCAGGAATCCGAGCTGCTGCATCGCAATCGTAACTGCGGAAAATAGCCGGTCACTCCGGTACGTTACGTCAACGCGATCGAGCGCTCCGTCTGCCGGACCATAGCGCCACGGTCCAGCAGGCCGGAAACGGGTCAGAAGAGCAGGCTGCATCTAGGCAAGCTTCTCTGCAAAGTCCTCGGCGCTCGCCAGCTGCTGCAGCGCCGCCAGATCCACGCCCGTCAGCAAATTAGTTTCCGCCGAGCCCTTTGCGTAGTAGTCTTTACCGCGCCAGTTCACATTCAGGTTGCTGAAAGCGACGCGCCCACTGCCGCGGCTGCCACCGCCCCCCAGCGCATCGTCTTCGAGCAGGCGCAAGCCTTCCGCCACGCGTGCGAGTAGCGGCTTATCTTCGGGGCAGAGGACATCGAGCACCATGCGAAACCGGAACCGCGCGCCCGCCGGCACCCGCTCAAGCGTTCGTGGGTTCGCCTGTGACGTAATGCGATCCACTGCGTTCTCGCTCTTTACTTCCGTCAGCTCGTCGTCGAGGTTTTCGCGCATCTGCGGCGTGATGCTATCGACCACTAGCGGCGCATCGTAAACCGTCAGCCGCGCCGGAGTCGCGACAGATGATTCCGTTGCTTCGCCGGACACGCGCTCCATCCGGCCCGAGTTGCGTCCGAACAGGATACAGATTTCATCGTCTGGACGATCGCTCTGATGGATGCGCACTTCCTGGCCTCTACGCTTCGAAAGAAAAACGAGTTCGCTCGGAACCGCTAAACCAAGCGTCTGCTCGAGCAACGAACGAAGCCGTCCACGCAGCGAGCTACCCGGAATGTAGGGAATGCCGAACGCGTCTTTCACCACCGGATTGTCAGCGCCGCCAATCTCGAGCGAGCCTTTTCCCGCGCCAATGTGAAGCCCGGTGTGGCAGGTGATTTCGCCTTCGAGCACCAGCTTGCCCAGGAATGTCAGTTCTGTTTCTGCAGTATGAGAACTCATGCGTACCTTTTCTGTCGTGCGAACCGGCGCTGCGGTCCGCTGTCGTCTAAGCCCTATCTACGTCGGGCCTTTCCTACGTCGAGCTTTTTTGTCCCCGGCCCTACTCGTTGTAGGCGATGATCGCTTCGAATAGATCCCGAAAGCGCTCGTAGCCGCGTGTATCGTTCTTGCGCGTCACTTGCAGCAATAAACGCTCGAGCGCATCCAGGCTGCGCAACGAATGCCGCGCAATCGTGTAAGCCAGCCGCGCCCGCACCATCACAAACTCATGCTGGCGTTCGCTCTCCGGTGCCCGAGTCGCTCTGCGCACCGCGTTGTAAAGCCGCCGCAACTGGCTCTTCGTACCCGAATCCATATCCCGCATGCGGCTCACCACCACGTGCGCCTGGTTGTCGAGATAAAGACTGTCCGCGATCAATTTCTCGATGTCGATTTCCGGCGGCCCCTCGCTTCGCCGGTCCCCGGGCCGAAAGCCGCCCGGACCACCGCCACGACCTTCCCGGCCCCGGTCTCCACCACCCCGTTCGCTGCCACTTCGATCGCCGACGCCGCGCTCACCCGAACGTGGGCCACCACCTCCGCGGTTCTCTCTGGTGGGCCGGTTCTCCCCGCCACCCCGGCGCTCTTCCGTCTTCTTCTCTTCGACTTCAGCCATTTCTCTTCCTTTTCGCGAAGATCCTGTTTCGCGGAAATCTGAACCAGCCCGGCTACGCGTTCGCCGCCAGTCGCGCCCACTCCAGCCCGACGCGAGCCGACGGTCTTAACTTCAGGCCCGCAACTCGCTTTCCGGCCAAATTCGTGATCACCGCCGTGCGCACGCTGTTTTGTTCCTTGCTACGCGGTTGCGGAATCACCCGCGACACTCTCATGTACGTGCGCCAAGGTTTATCCACGCGCACCGCTTTATTCCTTCTTCCCGCGCGGGCTGCGAACGTCTCCCGGTAAACCGCCGCCAGATCATTCAGGTAACCTGCGGGAAATCTAAAATCACGCACTAACCGCACCAGACTTGATTTCAGCTCTTCCGCATCATTCAATCGCTTCCACTCGAGCGTTCGCCCGAACAGGTAAATCGAACCCAGCTCGCTTGCCTTCACAGCTCGTAGCTCCATGCCCGCTTCCGCCAAAACAGTTGCTGGTCGCGAATCGAGGTCGGGCGGAAGTGCGATCGCCATGCTGATCGATTTCGCTTCCACGCCCGGCAGACTCGCCAGATGCTGCTCGACGAATTTCTCATACAAGCGCTCGAGTTCGCGAGCGAGCAAGATAAGCGCGTCCCAGCTTCCCATCACGACAAAGTCCTCGCCGCCGCGATAGAGCACAGTCACTTTACGCCAGAAATCCGGCAGCGAGCACAGCACCGCCAGTTCGCCCGCGAAAAACTCTTTGAACAAAGCCGAGAAGTGGATATGTTCTTCCACCGAAGCGGAGCGCCGGAGCTGCTGCTCAAAATGGTCTACGTCGCCGCGCAGGATGCCCCACTTGTCTGAACCTTCCGCTCGTTCCGCGAGCTCCCCGGGCCGTGCGGGAACTGCGCCCTCGTCATCCATCGCAAAGCGCCGCGGAAACAGGATGCCGTCTTCTTCGACTGCCGATTGCTCGCGCAGCGGCCAGGAGTACACGCCGCCGTCCCACGTGAGAAGAGTCTCGCTCTCGGGCGACCAGCCGACCGAAGTAGCCGAGACTAAACCGGCGGCAAAGGTCGCGAACGAGGAGCCGGCAGAATCTGAGTTCGTCACAGCGAAAGGCGCGAAAAGCTCTTGCACTCCCTCGCCTGCTTTGCTCAACGGACAACAGATATCGGCCTCGAGCGCATCCTCCAGGCGTTTGCGCACCACCGGCCAGGCGCCCAGATTTTCTGTGCTCGCCCAAACCAAACGCAGCGCGTTCCCCGACAGCTTTCGAATCGCACTCGCCGCCTTTCGCAAAAACTCATTGGCGCTGGGAATTTCCTCTTCCGCAAGCACCAGCAAAAACTGCTCGGAACTGCTCGAACCAAGCAGCATGCGTGAGAGTTTTAGCTCGGCCAGAAGAGCTCTGGGCAACACTTCGCCGAAAAGAGTGAGCCACGCGCAGCGCCCGATAAGATCATTCGCCGCGTCCACATACTTTGCGGGTTGGGTTCCCAGGAATTTCTCGGAACCGAGCAGCTGAGCTTGCAGAAAGACTTGCAGCGACATGACAGAAGGTCGTAGCGGCCCACAAAAGCGGCGGGTAAAGCGTGTTGGCGACGACTACAGCCTAACACAGCGAAATAGCCAACGCTTCCGCTGACAATCGTGACGGGCGGCGACTCACATTATTCCGCTCGAATTTCCATGCTCAAAGAATTGCGTTGGAATTCTATGCTTAAGACATGATCGTCTTCATCACCGGCGCCAGTTCCGGATTCGGCGAAGCTACCGCCAGAAGATTTGTAAAGGAGGGCGCGCAGGTAATTGGCACAAGCCGCCGCCAGGATCGTCTGGACAAGCTTCAAAGCGAATTGGGCAGCGCCTTTCACTCGCTCGTTTTCGATGTCGGAGACCGCGCAGCCGTCGAACGCGCCATGGCCGGCCTTCCCGGGGAGATCGCCGCAGTCGATGTGCTCGTCAACAACGCCGGTGGCGCAATTGGCCTCGATCCCGCGCAGCAGGCAAATCTCGATGATTGGGACGCCATGCTCAACAGCAATGTCAAAGGCGTGATGTACTGCACGCGCCTTCTTCTCCCCGGCATGCTTGAGCGCGGCCGCGGCGACATCATCAACATCGGGTCCACTGCTGCCGAGTGGCCTTATCCGGGAGGCAATGTCTACGGCGCCTGCAAAGCATTTGTGCACCAGTTCAGTTTGAATCTGCGCCCAGATCTTTTAGGGACGCCCATCCGCGTGACCGACATTCAGCCCGGTCTTGTGGGCGGTACCGAGTTTTCGAATGTTCGCTTCAAAGGTGACGCCCAAAAAGCAGCCGCCGTCTATGAAGGCGCTGAAGCGCTCACGCCCGAAGACATTGCCGATGCCATCCACTGGGTTGTTACCCGGCCTGGCCGCGTCAACATCAATACCATGCAGCTTATGCCTGTCTGTCAGGCGTTTGCTGCGCCCAAAGTAAAACGCAAGAGCTCATCCTGAAAACTTCTAGATGCCGCGCTGCGGTCTGTAGCCGGGCCTGGCGCGAACCTTGTACTTTCGCATGGCCTCATCGGTCAGTTCCACGCGAATTTTCCGAAAGCCTTCGTTCGGATTCGGCTGCGGATAATAGTTCACGACGTAGCTGTTGCCCAGATCCTCGCGAATCGATTCGAAGGCTTCTACCTGCTTCTGCCATGTCTTGGCAAAGTAGGTTTTTCCGCCCGTGTTGGTAGAAATCCGCTTGAATATCGTACTCGACAGCGGGTCCTTATTCACTTCGTTGGTCGAGATCACGTAAATCGGAATGCCTTCGTCTTCGGCTACGGCGCGCACATCGTCCGGCGCAACCATGCTCGCGTTATCCGGGCCGTTTGAGAACACGATGACCACTTTACGCCCCGGAACCTTGGCCGCATCCCGCAGTGTCAGCAGCAGCGAATTGTAGAGTGCCGAATCATCACCCGCTACTGCTTTTCGCAATCCGGCAATAGCGTTTGTGCGATCGCGATTCAGCGAAACGGCCCGGTTCAGATTGCGGCTGTAGGTGTACACCGCGACCGAATCAGCCCGGTCTAAGCCGCGAATAAAATCGGCAATCGCGTCCGATGCATACACAAACCCGCGGTACATGTAATTGCTCGTATCGAACAACACAAACACGTTCGCTCCCGCCGAATCCGCGCGCAGATCGACGCCCGTTGGATTCGGAATGCCTCCCGGCCCATTGGCCCCGCCCGCATTATGGAGCGGCTTGGTCTCGCCAGTATCGAGCACTTGCAGCGGCGCATGATTGCCCTCGGCAAACGTCGAAAGCTTTTGCGGAATCTCGTCTTCGTAGACTCTAAAATCCTTCGGCTTCAAACCATTCACGTACTTGCCTTTTTGGTCAGTCACTGTGAAGCTGAGGACGACGTTGTCCACCTTGACGTGAAACGTAGGCTGGTCCTCGTTCTGCGCATGCAGCCAGAGCGCCGCACTTAAGCCGGTCACCGCAAGGATGCTTGTTAAACGAAAGAATTTAGTCACAGAAGCTATTGGTTCTCCGATTTTGCAAGCGCAATAGCCGGGTTCTCGTGCCCTCGCACTTCTCTGCCCACCGTCTCGAGCGAGCGCAGAATCGCCGGCCAGTCTTCGAGATGCGTAGCAAAGATATTCTCGATTGCGGACCGGTTCCACTCCGGCACATAAGCATCCAACTGATGAACAGGCACTCCGGTCTCATCTGCCAAAGCCGCGAAGAAAAGGTTATTCGATTCCCAGCTTTCCGCCAGGATGCGGCTGGAATATCCCATGAGAGTCGGGAACGTTCGCAGATGCAAGAGACCGGGCCGGTACGAATGGGTCAACGTCGGTTTTGGAGTGCCGAACGTGCGCGAGATTGTCTCCGCTGACAAGGCCGGCATGTTTGCCGCTGCGAGAGACTGAATCTCTTCCGCGGCAACATCAGGAACCGCGGTCCGCAATGCAGGATCTTCGGAGACCGCGTAGAGTACCGACACCGGAACTTCGGCCAGAGCGCGCGAGTAATCGCCATTATGCAGCTGATCGGCCGTCTCTTCCACTCTGCCGGGCGCCTCAAACCGCCTCATCGCGTCGAGTACCTGCGGCTCAATCGCCGGATCGAGCACACTCGCAAGAAGCAGATCGCGCCCACGCCGTACGTGCAGCGCCACCCAGCGAAGCTGTTTCGGTGTCACATTCCGCCATCTGTTTACCGTGATGTCTACGATCATCTGTGGCACCAGGTCAGCCCAGATCAGAGCCTGTTCCCGTTTCGGTGAAAGGAAATTTTGCTCGGCTTCCGCCAGTGCATACGGCGCCGCAATCAGCGAGCCTGTCAGTCGTCCGCCCGCACTCGCCGGCCACCCTCCGCTCGACACCTCCGTTGTCCGCCACTCGGCAGGCATTCCTTCCGGCCCGATAAAATCATGGCTTCGCACGAAAATAGGATTCGTCAGCAGAATCTGGGCCCCGGGCGGCGCGTAATAGCAGTAAACAAAGCCGACGAGCGTGTCCCGCAACAGTGGCGCCAGCGCACTGCGGGGATCCTTCTTCTCAGGCGCCTTCGCAAGATCGTCCAGATTCAGCTTGTGCTCTTGATCGATGTGCCGCTCGGCCCAGTAGCCAACCGTATAAAAGTTCTTCTCCTGCGACGAGATCGCTCCCTTGACCGTGTCCGCCCCTTCCAGGCGATTCAGCTGCTCGCTCACGCCCTTCATGCTTTTTGCGTCGGCGGTCTTGTTGGCCAGGTGATCCGCAAGCGTGAACAGACTGTCAAGCGTGATCAAACTCTGCGCGTCAAAGATCCGCAGGAATTTCTCAGCCGGTGATGTGAGGTTCGGCCCTTCATTCTGTACCCGCCCAACCAGCACTTCCACCAGGCGTTCTTGGCGTGTTCCACCCGAGTTGCTTTGAGCCGTGCCGAGCAGCAGTTCAACTCCCGACCTGCCTGCCGCAAAAAGTTCCGCCTCACCGCTCAACTGATCGAACGGCGCTATGAGTTGCGCAAACGTCGCATCCTGCTTCTCGACCGGTATAACATTCTCCCGGCACAAGATCCGCCAAAGCTCGACGAGTGACTGCAGCGTTCCAAGCGTGTCCGACTTCTGCAGCGCGTTTCGGATTCCCATCGTTTGCCCGAAAAGGTCCACGTAATGCAAGATGGATGCCTCGCTCAGCGTCGGGGCGTCCGCGAACACCACATATTGCGAGCCATAGTTTCGATAGCTGTTCAATAACCGTGAGACCAGTTGCGGGGATAGCGGACGCGGCCGGTTCCGGTCGACATCGCTCAGCACGAGGAACATCCGCAACGGCTCATTCTCGACCGTTTTCCTGCTCAGTCCGAACAGAGCCTCGAGCAGATCGTCGCTGTTCTTCCAGTTGTTCGCAGAGCGCGTCAGCTTGCCATCGTACTTCCCGTGCGGATGTTTGACGAACAAACTCCGCCAAACATCGAGGTCTCCCGGTATGTGCGGTTCGCCGTTCGCGTTCATGCGAAGCGCCGTCGTGAGCAGCATCAGCTCCGTGCTGGAACGAAAGACCGGACGGGCAGGACCTGGGCTCGTCACCTTGCCACGCAGCGCGTCATAAAAACGCCGCATCCGGTCCGGCGACGTCAGGTAGGCAGCCGTTGGACCATCAATGCGTGAGAGCGCATCGAAGTAGCTGGCCAGCCAACCGTCATCGGTCGCGAGCAGCTTTTCAAAGAAAGGGCCAGGTTTGTCGGGCGAAACGCCAGCCAATGAGGACCAGCTTCTAACCGAGCCCGGCACCACTGCGGAGCCGTTCCGAATCTGAAACATGCCGCCGTAAAAGTCGAGGACATGCGCGAAAACTTTCAGTCGGCCCGCAGGCGCCTGTTTCCGCAGAACCTCTGCCGTCTGCCGGTCGAGATGCGACAGTCCCAGATATAGGCGGCAGAGCGAAGGATCGGCGAGAAAAGCATCCAGAAAATCGGACCCGCCGTTCCGCCCGGCGGCCGAAAGCCAGTACTGTGAGTCGTAGAGTACGGGAACCGCTGTCGGCGCGTAAGACAGTTCGAACGGGTGATTCGCCCGCAGATCCTGCTCCAGCAGAGTGAGCGGAAACCCGGAATCGACCGTCAGAAAAGCGCGCGTTGCATTCACGGTTTCGAGAACAATGTCCGCCCCGCAAGTGCCCCGCATGCGGTATCCTAGCGCTTTCAGCAAATTGCCTGTTTCGGCGCTGTCGCAATTGGGAATCACGATCTTCCGGTCTTTATTTGCCAGTTGCTGCAGTTCGCGTGCCTGGCCGATGTAGCGCGTAAGCAGCCGCAGATATTCGGTTGGCTGCAGAAGCTCATTGCCCGAAGCTTCGAATCCGTTCGTCACCACGTTGCGAGCCAGCGCGGGAAGCAGGTCTTCCGGAGAAAGATCCGGCGCCAGAGCCGCCATCCGCGCGAAGGAAGAAAGCGGCCCGGGAATCATCATGACCGAATAAGTAGTCGCCTTCGCGCGAGCCGCCTGAACCGTGAAATCGCTGCCTCCGGCTGCCCGGTATTCGCTCAGATCACTCGTGAGGTCCGCCTTTTTTCCGCTGATTAAATCGTCGAGCACCACCTGTCGCAGAGCCAGCTTCTTCTTGGCAGGGTCGGTTTCAGCTGCTGCCCACCGCAGGTACGCTTCCCGGGATTCGCTACTCTGATGGCGATCTAGAAACTCCGCAAGCTCTTCGGCGGCAGCCGGATTGCCCGCTGCTCCCGCCTGCTGTTTCAACAAGCTCTGCGCTCCGGCTAAATCGCCGTTAGCCTCGTGCTGAGACACCTCATCGCGCAGTTCGGCAGCAGATTTAGCGGCCTGCAGCGGCGTGACGCTACAGAAAAAGACAAGAATGGCGGAAGAGAGAACAGCCGCGCCGGCCGATCCCACTCTCCTGGAGACGAGAGTCACTACGTTGTTCCCCCAACTTAGGTTTCCCACTTTATCACTTACGTAACGAGCAGACAGCTGGATTTAGAGGGGACGGCGGTAATGAGAATCGATCATTTTCCTTTAGCCCGAAGCGCCCGTACAGAACGCAATTGTTAGCAGACGCGTTGTTTGCATCGTTGTCGATCATACCCGCAGCGCCCTGTTCCCTTGTTGAGGACGGAATCGCCGTGAGTCGTAGCGAAGGCAGCGATTAAAGAGCGGCAAGAAGTCGGCCGCACTCAGAATGGCTACCAATCCAGAACCATGTCACTTGTCGTCTTCCAGGAGTTGGAGCGCACAATACCCACGCGTCACGCGCACCGAATACACGGCTCGGGGGTGTGAACTCTCTTAGAGTTCAGGCTTGGATGTTACCCGCGAGGCGTTCCCTGCGCGTTTCAGCAGTGAGCTGGCCTAGGGCTTCTTGAGTTTCGGAAAAGCGTTCGTCCCAAAGCTCCTCATCCGGGATCTCCTGGAGAAGCCACCTTGCAATACGGTCCTGTTCTTGAGGAGGCAAGGCCGCTAATTTTGCGACCGCCACATCCAACATTTCGGTCATCACTCGAAATATAACTGTCTGAACGCTGGTCGCCGAACGCACGCCTTGCGAGTTCTACTGGCTATCTCAGGCTGCGGCCCGACTCGTTAGTACCGCGCGGCGGTTGCCGGCGAAAAGAATCACGACGCCCGCCACGAAAACCGCCAGCGCGATCCACTGGGTCAGCGAGAATGGTCCCACCAGCGACTGCTCATGCTCCCGGAAAAATTCGATGACGAATCGAGCCGCCGAGTAAAGCACCATGTACAAGCCAATTACCTGCCCGGCTGGATGCGGTTGCGTGGCCCGGCGGTATAGCAGCGCGAAAATCAATAAGTCTGCCGCTGATTCGTACAACTGAACCGGATGGAGTGTCTTATCTAGCGGCACAGGAGACGCGAAGTCGGAACGGAAGCGCACACCCCACGGCAAACTGCACTCCCGCCCCCAGCAGCAGCCTGCTGCAAAGCACCCCAGGCGTCCGATAGCTTGGCCGATCGCCACGCCCGGAGCAAAGATATCCACCGTCCTCAAAACCGGAAGCTGCTGTTTGCGGATGTAGAACGCAGCAAAGATTAAAGCAGCGAGAAAGCCGCCGTGGAAAACGCCTGCTGCTTGCAGCGTTTCGAGCGTGAAGATCTGCCCCGGGTTCCTGACGTAGTCGCCCAGATCGAACAGAAACATAAAAAGCTTCGCCCCGATAATTCCGGCCATGGCGCAATAAATTGCAAGATTCGTGACCTTTTCGGCAGGCAATCCCGCGCGACGGGCCAGTCGCAGAGATGTTCCCAATCCCGCTAGAAAGCCGAGCGCCACCAGCACCCCGTAGGTCGGAATGTAAAACGAACCGATGCTGATGAGTTTGGGAAACATACTTACGAATCCTGCCGAAGCCTGGACGACGTTCTCCGCGGCCGCATCACTTCTACGAGCAGCAGGATCGCGCCGGTCGTGATAGCGCTATCGGCTACATTAAATGCCGAAAACGACCACGTACCGTGGTACACCTCGATGAAATCCGTCACCGTGCCGAGTACGATCCGGTCATACAGATTGCCCACCGCTCCTCCTAGTATGAGCGCCAGACCAACCCGGGCCGGGACGCTCGTAAAGGTTGTCCGGCGTGCCCACAGCGCTGAAATCACAACTGCCAGTACAAGCGCGGAAACACCTATTAGGATGCCGCCGCGCAGCCAGCGGTTGCCTTCAGCCAGAATGCCGAACGCCGCTCCTGGGTTTTCTGTGTGAATGATGCGCAACCAGCCCGGAATAACCGGCACGCTGTCGAAAGGCCCTATCGAATGCTGAATCGCCAGCTTCGACCATCGGTCCGCTAACACGATGAGTAGCGACACCAGAAAAGGAGCAAGCCGCTGAACCGTGCCTGAGGCCCGAGGGACCCGTAGTGGCTCGGCGCGAAAGGCGGCGGCGCTCTCTCCCCTATTCAGCAAGGTCCCTTAATACCGACGCACACGCCGCGCAAACAGTAGGAAACTCCAGGTCACTTCCTACATCGGTCGTGAACTTCCAGCACCGCTCACACTTATCTCCGCGCGCCCTCTCTACCCGCACACCAAGCCCCTCCGCTGCATTCGTTTCGAACTCGACCTGAGACACAATAAACCATCCGGGCAACTCAGCGGCATGCTTCGCGAGCAACGGACGGAGCTCCGGGCCCGCGGAAAGCACGACCGCCGCTTCGAGCGGAGAACCAATTACCTTGTCTTCGCGAGCGGCATCCAATACCTTCAACACCTCGTCGCGAACAGGCACTAGTTGCTCCCAGTCGGCTGCCGTCCTCCGAAGCTCTGCCGAGATCCCTTCCGTCAACTCGCCCGGTTCCGGAAAATACGCGAGGTGAACACTTTCTGTACCGGCGGTTCCTGCCTGCATGTGCTTCCAGACTTCCTCTGACGTGAAGCTGAGGATTGGGGCCAACAGCCGCACCAATGCCAGATTCAGCCGGTAGAGTGCCGTCTGCGCACTTCGTCGCCCTGCTGAATGAGGGCCGGCTGTATACAGGCGGTCTTTCGCGACATCGAAATACACCGCGCTCAGCTCCGTGGTTGCGAAGTCATAAATCGCACGATACACCTTGTGAAACGCATACTGGCTGTACCATCCGAGGCATCGCTCGACCAGTTCTTCCGCCCGAACCAGGATCCATGCATCGACACCTTGCAGTTGATCCGCAGGCAATCCATCGCTAGCCGGATCAAACGCCCCCAGATTGCCGAGCATCCAGCGAAACGTGTTGCGAAGCTTACGGTACGCCTCTGAAAGCCGGTCCAGGATCACTTCCGACATGCGCACGTCTTCCGTGAAATCGACCGACGCCACCCAGAGCCGCAGAATATCTGCGCCCTTCTTGCTGACAATCGCTTCCGGTTCGATCACGTTGCCGATCGATTTCGACATGGCGCGCCCGTTCGCATCAAGCGTCCAGCCGTGGGTCGCGCACTCCCGGTAGGGAGCCTCCCCTTTCAGGCCGACGCCAATCAGCAGCGAGCTGTGGAACCATCCACGATATTGGTCGCCACCCTCCAGATACATATCGGCCGGCCAGTGCAAACCATTCTGCGGCGTCAGGACAGCCAAGTGGCTCGAGCCGGAGTCAAACCACACATCCAGAATGTCCGTCTCTTTACGAAACTCCGCCTTACCGCATTTGGCGCAACTGTGCCCTGGCCCCATTAACTCGGCAGCCGTCCTCGAGTACCAGATATCCGCCGTATGCTCGCGAAACTCCGTCACCACTCGCTCGAGCACGCTGCGCTCGGTGAACGGCTCACCGCAAGCCTCGCAGTAGAAAACGATAATCGGGACGCCCCAGACGCGCTGGCGCGAGATGCACCAATCCGGGCGCATCGCAATCATGTTCGACATGCGCTCGTCGCCCCAGGCCGGAAACCACTTTACCGTCCCGATCGCTTCGAGAGCCCGCGCCCGCAGCCCTTCGCGATCCATTCCGATAAACCACTGCTCGGTAGCGCGAAAAATCACCGGATTGTGGCAGCGCCAGCAATGCGGGTAGCTGTGTTCAAAGCGGGCTTCGGAAGCCAGTGCCCGGTGCTCGTCTAAAAGTCGAATAACGATCGGGTTCGCGTCCCAAACCGTCTTCCCCAGGAGTTCGTTCGGTAATTTGCCCTCCGCGCCTTCAGCCTGGAACATCCGCCCGGCCGCATCCACTGGGCAGTAAACCGGAATGCCGTAGCGCTGGCAGATCACGAAATCTTCTTGACCATGCCCGGGCGCAGTATGGACCGCCCCCGTGCCTTGTTCGAGCGTCACATGATCGCCCAATAGTCCAGTCGAGTCGCGCTCGATAAACGGATGCCGAAAGATTGCCCGCTCCAGCTTTGTGCCCGGGAATCGTGCCATGACGGCCTGGTCCCAGCCGAGCACCTCGGCAACTTGCGGCAGCAAACCTTCCGCAACGATCGTGATCCCCTGCGGCGTATCGACCGCCACGTATTCGAACTTCGGATTGAAGCTGATCGCGAGATTCGCCGGAATCGTCCAGGGCGTCGTGGTCCAGATCAGGACAGAGACGTCGCGCCCCGCGAGCGCCGGATCAAGCGCACCTGGGTCCGACACCATCTTGAACCGCACATAAATCGTGGCGCTCGTGTGATTCTCATACTCGACTTCCGCTTCCGCCAGGGCCGTCCCGTCGTGAATGCACCAGTGCACGGGCTTCAGACCCTTGTACACGTAGCCGCCATCGAGAAAATCGATAAACGCTTGCGCAATCACCGATTCATACTCCGCGCTCATCGTCAGGTATGGATTTTCCCACCTGCCAAATACGCCCAAGCGCTTGAACTCCGTACGGTGAATATCGACAAACTTCGCGGCGTACGCCCGGCATTCCGCCCGAATCGCAGCCGCGCTCATCGAAGCTTTCCGTTTGCCGAGCTGCCCATCGACTTTGATTTCAATCGGCAACCCGTGGCAATCCCACCCCGGAACATACGGCGCATCAAAGCCCGCCATGGTCTTCGATTTGACGATGAAGTCCTTCAGGATTTTGTTGAACGCCGTGCCCAGATGGATGTTGCCGTTCGCATAAGGTGGCCCGTCATGCAAAACGTACTGTGTACGCCCGGCACGCGCTTCGCGAATTCTCTGATAGAGCTTAGTCTGCTCCCAATGCGCCAGCATTTTGGGCTCGGCCGCTGGCAGGTTTGCCTTCATCGAGAAATCAGTTTTGGGCAGGTTGACCGTCTTTTTCAGGTCAACAGAGGTGGCGCTCATGGACTCATTTCATCGTAGCGGACACGCTGCTCTTACTTCGTATCTGCTCGGGAGAGTGTCTGGATGTAGTTGTCTGCTTCCTTAGAAGAAGCGTCGATATCTCGAATCAGCGCTGCTGCCTGCAGATCGATCTGGGCGGAAGTCTTCTTGAGCGAGCTAATCGCCCGTGCGTTCAAATTGTGCTTCAGGAACGTCACCTGGTCCTGGAACGCCTGCAGTACCGGCTGGATATTCTCTTCGGTCCGGCGCATCTTTCTCATGTATTGCGCGTGCTGTTGCCGGGCGGTCAAGAGCAGGTTCTCGCTCTGATCGCGCAACGCGCGGTTGTGCATGGATTTGATTTCGCTCTGCCACTCCGAGAACATGCTGCCCGCCACCTGGTCTACTGAATCCACCCTGCCCTTCAACTTATTGGCCCGGCCCTCGCATCGTTCGTATTCCTTGTTTAGCTTGTTATAAACCTTCTCGAGATTGCCGCCCTGAAACCCCGTGACCTCTTGAAAAGCCTGGAGCGTGGTCTTCAGTTGCTCTTGCGTCGCCTGCTGATCTTTCTTGACGGCCAGTATCCGCTGCACGAGAATGTCGCGTTTCTGCTTTCCAAGGTGCTCCATAGCGCCGAAATACAGCGCCGAGCAGCTCGTTAAAGTGACACACAGCAGGGCAAGCCCAAATTTCTTCGTCATCTAGAAGTTACTGTAAATCTCCGCCGAAAATGCCAGAAGATGGGCCGTACCGCTTCCGTTTCGCACGACTAGATCTGTCCCGCTTCGAAGCGCGCTCCTAAATCTTCCATCAGCCTTGAATGGAATCACCACGTCAGCCGGTTCGGTGCCGCTGTTGAACACCACGATAGCGTTTGCTGCCCATCCTGTCTGGCGTAAGCCCATGTTTGCGCGGTAAGAGCGAGTTCACTGAGCGTGCCCCGCCTCAGGGCAGCGGACTTCGCCCGCAAGGCCGATCTCATCCCCGTAATAAATGCACGGAATGCCGCGCATCGTCAGAAGCAGCGTAAAAGCAAGCTTCAGCCTTTCCGGAGTGGCGCCATTTTTACTCATAAATCGGGGCACATCATGATTGCCGAGGAAGGTAACGAGCGCCTGCGGATCAGGATACAACCGGTCCTGCGCCAAAATCCGCGAAAGCTTGTCCATGCCAGCGCCCCCCGCGAAAACCTCGCGAATGTCGAAGTAAAGAGCGAAGTCAAATACGCTGTCGATCCCGCTATCCACCCCATCTGCCCGCACCACGCCACCTTGCAAGAATGACGTTACCGCCGGATCCGGATCGAACACCTCGCCCACCACGCGCACGGCCGGGTATTCGCGTTTAAGTGCCGCTGACCAGTCGCGCCAAAAGCTTCGCGCCACGTAAGGCAAGGTGTCCTGCCGGATTCCATCGAACCCGGCCACGCCTATCCACCAGAGAGCATTCTCGATTTCGTATTGAGCCACATCAGGATCTTCTTGATTCAGATCCGGAAGAATGTTCGCGAACCAGCCGGAGACCACATCTCGCTTGAGCTCCGAAGACGCGTGCGGGTCAGGCAGACTCCAGATTTGCCATGTCTCATTCACGTGATGCTCGGGTGTGCCATGAAACCAAGCCGATTTTGGCGGGTCAGTTACCCACGGGTGACCGGGCCCCACATTGTTCGCCACCTGATCCTGAATTACCTTCATGCCCTCGCATGCGCCCGATCAACCAGTTCCCGCAGCAGCGCAAGATTGCCCAGGTGCTCTTCGACCGAATAATAATCGATCGCGCCATAGCCGTGGTAATCGGTAACGGGCTGCCCCTCGACAGTCTGCTTTTCGTTCAGGTGATTAAGGTTGTCGTAAACCGGCGTGAGCCAAAGCGCTGTCACTCCTAGCGCCTGCAAGTACGGCAGATGGTCAATGATTCCCTGGAGATCGCCGCCATGATAAGAGCGGGGCTTGTTGCGGTCAAACAATCCGCGCGAGATGGCCGGATCGTCGTTCGATTCATCGCCGTCGGCAAAACGATCCGGCATGATCAGGTAAATGACGTCGTCCTGTGAAAATCCCTGAAACCGCCCCGTGGGCGACAAAGGACGATCTAGTCGAAAGGGCGTGTTGACGCTACCGCCGGATGCGCGAACCTCTAGCGAATAGTCTCCCGGTTTAGCGCTGGGCGAGATCGTGATATCGGCAAACAGATATGTCCCCGACTCATTCACTCGCACATTGCCCACGCTCAAGCCGGTCGCCGCATGGACGCTTGCACCTTCGAACCCGCTTCCGCGAATCAGCACTCGGACAGGGTTAACCGTATGTCCCACCCACCAATTCGGAGGCTCCACTTTCGTGACCTGCGGAGAGGCATACACGAGAGCACTGCATTGCAAGAACGAGGCGGCGGCCAGAACAGTAGGCAAAAGGCGCATAACCAGTACAGAAACTCTACCGCGACCGCAATGCGCACCCCGGATGTCGGCTGACCGCCCTGGGTATACCTGGTAGTTGTTCGGATGCGCCCAGCAGGCCGACGAAGTCTATATAAACAGGAGAAAACCGAAAATGAAATCGATGCTACACGGAATCTTTTTGCTCGCCGCCGCTAGTTCGATGGCGCTGGCGCAGAACACCGGATCGGCTGCCACGAGTGATCAGGCGTTTGTCAATTTGGTTGCCCAGACCGATATGACGGAGGCTCACCTGGGTCAGCTAGCTGCCGAACAGGCTTCCTCTCAAGGCGTGAAAGACTACGCACAGATGCTGGTGACGGATCACACCGCGGATTACACTCAGATCACCGCGCTCGCTACCAAAGCCGGTCTTACGGTGCCGAAAGGCCTCGACGCCGAGCACGAGAAAGCCATCGCTCCCTTCGAAAAGCTCAAAGGCGCGGCATTCGACCGCAAATACATTCACATGATGATCCCTGGGCACGAGACGGCTATTGCGGCCTATGACAAAGAAACAAGAGACGGCCAGAATGCCGATCTGAAGGCTTATGCTACACAGGCTTTGCCCACGCTCGAGAAACACAAGAGCGGAGCACAGGCATTATTAAAGGCTAAATAGCGTCCCGCTTGCGTTTCATCCGGGCAGTTCGATCTAATCGAATGGGTTCGAAACTGCGGGAGAGACGTTGGATCAGAAAAACAAATGCGTCCTGAAGCGTATTCACAAGGGAGCCTACGAATGCGCGGGCTTCCTCATACAGCGAATCGCGTGGACCAATGAAAAATGGGATGGTCCGCGCGATAGCTACCGCGGTTGGAAAGTGTACCGGCGAGGCTCGTTCATCGAAAAACGCGTCCTCGTCGAAACACTTCAGACCCGGCGTCACGCATACGACTACGTACAGCGTCAAATGAGCTCTGACGAATGACGTACCGCTCTGACATCGTCTGCTGGTCCGTTACGCTTTTGCGAGTTCCGGCCGCGCTCCGATATCACGCAGACAATGATCGATCCAGAGCTTAGTAAGCTTCTCCTGGGTTCCATTCTGCGATAAGCGCGAACGAAGACTGCTGAACTCCACGTGATCGAGCGGCTGATCCTGATTGAAACAGGAGAAGACGACCGTCTCTTTACCGGTATTCGGATCTTTGTGCACCTGCAGGCACTGGGCGCAGATCTCCTTCATCATGCATTGCATCGGCGAATTGATGCTGCCGATCGCATGATGATCGGGCTTCAGATAAGGACGCAGGACGCTGTGCCGGGCCTGTTGCACGGCGCGCATCATGCCGTCCGAACCGATTACGATCAGCCGGTCGACAGCATTAAGTGGGATTTCAGGATCTCCCAACTCGCCCCGCCCATAAGCCGCCATCGCTTCCACGATGTTCCCGACAAACGCGCTGTCTCCCTCGCGGCCCGGAGTGAAGCCGGGCGCTTCATCGCATACCCAGATCACCACGTCTGCCGCGGCTTCGATCTCTTCCACTTTGTAGCGGTCAATGATCTTCTTGTAGCCGGCAAAATACACCACGCGTGAGCCGGACGCTCGTAGCTGCTGCCCGATTGAGAACAGCACGGCGTTCCCTAAACCACCGCCCGCAAGCAGCACCGTCTCTTTCGAGGGCGTCTCAGTCGGTGTTCCAGTGGGACCCATCAGGATCACCGGGTCCCCAGGCTTCAGCAGAGCGCATAAATCCGAAGAGCCGCCCATCTCGAGCACGATGGTCGAGAGCAGGCCTTGCTCGTGATTCACCGACGCTCCCGTCAGCGCCAGCCCTTCCATCGCGAGAGAAGTGCTATCGCTGCGATTCGCGAGCGCTTCATAATTCTGCAGCCGGTAAAACTGACCCGGTTGGAACGCGCGCGCCGCAATCGGAGCCCGCACCACAATTTCCAGAATATTCGGCGTCAGGCGGATCACGTCCTGCACAACCGCCCGCAGTTCGTTATTCAACCGCGCCATCAGAGCTTCGGGCGCAGGCGCTTGCGGCGCATGTTTCGCCAGCACGCGCGAGACTACCGGATACCCCTGCTTCGCGCTGCCCATCGCCTTCACTACATTGCCCGAGAACGAAGGATGCAGATCACCGAAGAAGCTGATCGCTCTCCCATCCGGGCGTACTGAAATCAAAACGCGAACTTCGGATGGCTTCGCAATGCGCTCTGGCTTAACCGGTTCTCCGTCCTCGCCTACGGCCCGGAAATAACGGCCGTCCAACGCAAAGTTTTCTTCGTCTTCGCGCGCCAGAACCGTATTCGGCTGCGTTCCGGCCGCCACCAGAATCGTGCGCGCGGGCAACGTCACTTTCTCCCCGGTCGCCTGTAACTGTCCCGTAGCCGCATCGAACGTCTGCTTCTCTGCCACCAGCGCCGTTGCAGTATTCAGCGCGTCCACCAGAACTTCTTCGGGAGCCAGGCACTCGGCGAACTTCACTCCCTCTTCGAGGGCCTTGGCAACTTCTTCGTGATTAAGCGTGTAGCTCGGTGCGTCGATGAGCCGCCGCCGGTAGGCAATCGTGCTCCCGCCCCATGAGTTCAGCAGCGTAATCAGGTCCGGGTGACGGCCTTGCTTCGCTGCCGCGGTTCGCTCGGCGCGTATTGCCCGCGCATGCGCCAGAAATTCCTGCGCAATCTCGGCTTCATCTTTCGTCCAGGTTGACTGCAGCTGCCGTTCTCCGAGCTCTTCTTTCAAGCGCTCATAACGCGTCAGAAACTTCTCTACCTGCACCACATAGTAAGCCAGCGATTCGGTCGCCGTATCAATCGCCGTGAGACCGCCACCGATCACCACGATCGGCAACCGGATCTGCAGATTTGCGAGCGAATCCGGTTTGGCCGCGCCTGTCAGTTGCAGCGCCATCAGAAAGTCAGAAGCTTGGCGCACGCCTCGCACGAGGCCGTTCTTCATCGGGATAACAGTCGGCCGCCCCGCCCCCGCGCACAAGGCGATGTGGTCGAAGCCGAGCTCGAAAGCGCTATCAACTGTTAACGTGCCGCCGAAACGCACGCCGCCGAACATCCCAAAGTCACTCCGCCGCTCGAGCAGCAGCCGGATCACTTTTAAGAAATTCTTGTTCCAGCGAACCGTGATGCCGTATTCCGCGACGCCGCCAAATCCCGCCATCACGCGTTGATCCAGGCGTTCGTAAATCTCGGTGATGTCGCGCAAAGGACGAAACGGAACGCGTTCGCCATACGGATCCACGCCCGAAACATCGGCGGGCAGCGGCTCAATCTTTAGGCCATCCACCGCTGCCACTGTGTGCCCATCGTTCATCAGGTGATGCGAGAGCGTAAAGCCGGCTGGCCCAAGACCAACCACCAAAACTTTGTATCCGGTCGCAGCCTTCGGAAAAGGGCGCTCGAAATTCAGCGGATTCCAGCGCGTGAGCAGCGCGTAAATTTCAAAGCCCCACGGCAACTCCAAAACATCTTTCAACGTGCGCGTCTCAACCTGCGGGATGTCGACAGGTTCCTGCTTCTGAAAAATGCAAGACTTCATGCAGTCGTTGCAGATGCGGTGCCCGGTACCCGCTGCCATCGGATTGTCGATCGTGACAATCGCGAGCGCCCCGATTGGATTGCCCTGGCCTTTCACCGCGTTCATCTCGGAGATCTTTTCGTCGAGCGGACAGCCGGCAAGCGGCACCCCAAATACGCTCGATTTGAAGGCTCCGTTCTTCTCTTTCAGACCCGTGGAGCAACTGTCTTTGGCCTGGTTGTGACATTTGATGCAGTAGTGCGCCTGGTCAAGCGCCCCGGTCAGATCGGTGCCAGGGTCGGTCAGCTGGAATCCTTCGCGATTCCGCCAGTGATCGTTCCCGAGCTGCAGTTGCACCAGCCCGTCCATCACCGCAGTTTCGACAGGCACCAGATGATTCATGTCGAGCTTAGGCGGCACCTTGAACAGCACGCCGCCTCCATGCTTCTGCTTACCCTGTGGCGATAGCGTAGCCCAAGCCGCGTAGCGCGCCGCGAGCTGCAAGTGCTCCGCTTGGAGAGCCTCTTCTCCCAGCCAGCGCGCGACGTGCTTCGCAAAGCTCATCTCGGTCAACGGCTCCTGAAACAGCGCCTCCAACTCTGCGGCAAGTGCGTAGCCGTCGATTTGACTCGCCGATTCCGCGGTTTGTCCCATCACCGCCTTGCGCTGTACAAACCGGCGCTTTACCGAATACAGCGGCTGCAAATCGGCATGCCGCTCCTGCAGTTTGCGCAACTCGCTCTCAATGCCGAAAACGTGTCCAATGAAATCTTCCAGGTAAGGCGCGAGGTCGATAATCAGTTCCGACGATTCTTTGGTGTGGGCTGCCGGCAAACTTTGGCGCGCATCCAAAAGCCGCAGATGTAACTCCGGATTTCCCTCGAGGAGTTGATTTAAGAATTGCGCATCGAGCTCAAGCATCCCTTCGCGCCGGTAAAGATCATGGAAACTAAGGCCGAATGGCAGTCGAAGGATGTCGCCATTCTGCTGTTCGATTGTCATTTTTTACAAAGAGGACTGCGACAAGCGACCAGGCGCTGGCAAAACAAGCCGGAATCCCGGGTCAAGAGTGTTATCTCTATTGTAAAAGATCGCGGTTTGTAAAAGATCGCGGTTTGTGAAAGATCGCGGTTTGTGAAAGATCGCGAGGCAAGCGCTTCCGCCTGCGATAGTGAGATGGTGGACCTGGAGAAAACGCTACTGCGTAAAGTCGGGGAGGCGATCGGACGCTTTCGCATGATCCGCGATGGCGATCGTGTCGCGGTCGGGCTTTCGGGTGGCAAAGATTCACTGACACTGCTCGAAATCCTGCTGCTCCTCCAAAAGCGCGCACCCATCCACTTCACCGTTCGCGCCTTCAGCATCGAACAGGGCAAATTCCTGTCCCCGATTCAGCCGGTTGGCGAATATCTTAAAGCCCGCGGCATCGATTGGACTTACGTCGAAGATGCGCCCTCGCTTACCCTTATTACGGAACAGCCCGGCCACGGATGCGACTTGTGCAGCCGCTTTCGCCGCCGTGCCGTGTATCAGGTCGCGCGCACGCTCGGTGCAAACGTCATCGCATTCGGGCACACAGCCGACGACTTCTGCGAATCGTTTCTGCGCAACGCCATGTTCAACGGCCGTATCAGTGCCCTGCCGGCCGTGACCTGGTCGAGCAAACGCGAGTTCCGCCTGATCCGGCCGCTCGTCTATGTGACGGAAAATCTCACGCGTGATTTTGCCGCTTCACTCGGCGCTCCAGTAATTCCGTGCGGCTGTTCGCAGAAAACCGGCACGGTTCGCCGCACCCTTCGTGATATGTTCGGCGAAATTGAGAACGAACACCCCTTTCTGAAAGAGACTCTGCTTTCCGCAATGGGCAAGATCGAGCCGGGCCGGCTGCTCGATACTCGCTTTCTTGACCTCGATGGCGGATCCGATGAAGCTGGTTTCCTCGAGAACGCCCCCGAACTTGTCGCCTTGACTCCCGGTAAGTAGCATCGTCAGATACACTAGGTCCGATAATGCAATGACGGCGGAACTGATTGTGATCAATGGTCCGCTGGCCGGAACCCGGTTTCCCCTGAGTGAAGGTGAAGTCCTCGGCGGGCGTGCCCCAAACGCGCAACTTGTGCTCTCCGAACCGGACATCGGCTGGCGTCATTGCCACATCCGCAAACAAGGGAATCGCTTTGTGGCGAGTGATCTCCGAACATCTGCCGGAACCTACGTCAATGGAATTCGCTCTTCGGAACGCTGGCTCGAAGACCGCGATCAAATCAGTATCGGGCGAACTGTCCTGATGTTCCGTTCAGGAGAAGCCGCCGCCGAAGAACTCACTCCGTCTCCTCTTAGCGACACAAAGCCTGTCCTCCTGGCAGCCTGCTCTCTGGTATTTCTCTTCCGCGCGCTGGCGTCAAGCAAAGGTCAAGCCCAAACCACGTTGTTGCAGGATCAGATCCTCCGGCTTGTGGGCGATCTTGTGCCGGTAGACGAGGGCTTGCTTCTTCTCGGTGGCAAAGCCGAAGAGCTTGAGGCTCGCTACTCGGAACGTGCTTCGAAACTTCGGACCGACTTCTGCTCTGCTCTGAAAAGAGTTTGCGACGAAGGCGCTTTCGAAGACGTTTCAACGTGCGTGACGGGCGTCCCGCTTTATCTCGATGGCCTGCTCGGCGGAGCCCTGATCATCAAAACGCACACTCGCGGCAACCGGGAACTGACCGCCCATCTCGATACGCTGACTGCGATCGCATCGCTCGCGTCGGTCGGCTTTGAGGCCAATCAGGAAGTGGAAACACTCAAGGCCGAAAACGCGCTTCTACAAGAGCAGATTGGCGCGAATACAGGAATTGTTGGCCGCAGCTCCCCGATTCGGCGCTTGCTCGAACTTGTGGGCCGTGTAGCACCGCGCGATACGACCGTGTTAATTACGGGTGAAAGCGGCACCGGCAAGGAGCTGATCGCGCGCGCTCTTCATCAGCAGAGTCCACGAAATGAGCGCCCGTTCGTTGCCGTCAACTGCGCAGCTCTGAGTGAGAGTCTCTTTGAAAGCGAGCTCTTCGGCCATGAAAAGGGAGCTTTCACTGGCGCTGTTTCGCTTAAACGTGGACGCTTCGAGCTTGCCCAGGGCGGCACGATTTTCCTCGATGAAGTCGGGGAGCTCGCCTCGTCTCTGCAAGCCAAGCTGCTGCGAGTGCTCCAGCAGCGGGAGTTTGAGCGGGTCGGCGGCACGCAAGCGCATGCGCTCGACATTCGCGTGATCGCTGCGACAAATCGTGACTTGAACAACGAGGTGCGCGAAGGGAAATTTCGCGAAGATTTGTTCCATCGCCTCAATGTAGTGAATCTCGATTCACCTCCTTTACGCGACCGCAGAGACGATATACCGCTCCTCGCCCGCTACTTTTTGCAACGTTCAGCCGAGCGCTGTAAGCGGCATATCGAGGGGATCTCCCCGGAAGCCGAAGAGCTGATCGTGCAGTATTCATGGCCCGGCAACGTTCGCGAGCTCGAAAACGCGATGGAGCGGGCTGTCGTGTTCGGCATTTCGGAGTGGGTCCTGCCTGAGGATCTTCCGGAGTCGCTCCTGGATTCAGCTCCCAAAGATGCCAAGGCCAAATATCACCAGTCTGTCGGCCAGGCAAAGCATGACGCGATCATCGACGCATACATTCAAGGAAAGGGGGATTACAAACAGGCTGCCCGCCTGCTTGGACTTCATCCTAACTATCTGCTGCGTCTGGTTCGCAATCTCAACCTGAGAGACGAGATCAACCGGGCACTCGGCGACAGCGGCGCAGCAGCTGCGGGTCGCTAGTGCTTTTTGCTTCCCACATGGAGTGCGGCGATGCCACCGGAGAGCAGCTCGAAACGGGTCTGCTCGAAACCCGCTTCCTGCATCATCCGCTGCAACTCTCCTGCCCGCGGGAATTTGCTGATTGACTCTGGCAGATAGCTGTAAGCCTCGCGCGATCCCGATACAGCGCCTCCGATCAGCGGCAAAATCAATCGCGAGTAGACCCCGTAAGCTGTACGTGTCAGAATTCCGCGCGGATGCGAAAACTCTAGAATCGCCAGAACTCCACCGGCTTTCAGCACGCGTGCTAGTTCCTCTAGCCCCGCCCCGTAGTTCGCGAGATTCCGGAATCCGAATGCAATCGAGATCCCATCCAACTGCGCGTTGTCGATTGGAAGGAGCAGCGCATCGCCTTCGAACAGCTGCGCCGGGCGACCTTTGCGCGCCGCTTTATTCTGCGCGGAGACAAGCATCGGATGGCAAAAGTCTGCGCCGATGATTTGTGCCGCCGAAACACCCTGAAGAGCCAGCATCACATCGCCGGTCCCGCAGCAGAGATCCAAGATCATCGCTTCCCGTCGCGCCGATACTGCACTTAAACTGCGCAGCAGCGCTTTCCTCCAGCCCCGATCGATGTTGAACGAGAGTAGATGATTGAGCAGGTCATAGCGGGGCGCAATGTCGGCAAACATTTGCTGTACCCAATTCGCTGCCTGCTGCTCGCCTTGCGCTCCCTTGGGTGTTGTACCCGCCGCCGCTCTCGTCATCTCAGTGGAGCGACTCACTAATTGCACGCGAAATGTTATCAGCGGTGATTCCCGAAACAATCTCTACTGCTCCGATGCGCGTCGGCAAAACAAAATGCACTTTTCCTTGCAGCGTCTTCTTATCGCTTGCCAGGCGCGCGAGCAGGTTTTCGGTTTCGATGCCCGATGCCGACGGAATTGGCCCATAGCGTTCAATCAGCTCTCGCATGGCGTCTCCGTCACCATTGCTCAGGTGCCCGGTGAGTTCGGCGAGCCTGATCGCGGCCAGCATGCCCCAGGCAACAGCCTCACCGTGCAGAAACCGTTTGTACCGCGTCTCCGCTTCAATCGCGTGTCCGATGGTGTGGCCGAAATTCAGGATACGGCGCAGATCTCCTTCACGCTCGTCGGCCGTCACCACCTCCGCTTTAATGCGAACCGCCGAGGCAATCAGAGAATCCAGGAGCTCCGGCTCTTGCGCAACAACAGCATCGGCGCGAGTTGCCAGTAGCTGGAATAACTCGGGATCGCGAATAATCCCGCACTTAATGACTTCGAAGAGCCCCGCGCGATACTCGCGTTCCGGTAAGCTCCTGAGCACTTGCGGATCGATCAACACCGCCAACGGCTGGTGAAAACTTCCAATCAGATTCTTACCGCTCGCGAGATTGACGCCCGTTTTTCCGCCTATCGCCGCATCCACTTGCGCCAGCAGCGTTGTCGGGATCTGCAGGACCGGAACGCCGCGCATGAAGATCGCCGCGAGAAACCCGCTCACATCGGTGACAATGCCGCCCCCGAATCCGACCACCACGCTTGTGCGGTCAGCGCCCGCCTCGATCATCTGTTCCGCGAGTGCCTCTACGCAAGATAGTTTTTTGTTCGGCTCGCCCCCAGGAAAGAAGAGAACAGTCGCGCCGCTCGTGAGCGCAGGGTCAAGACTCGGTCCAACCAAGCGCCACACATCGCGCTCAGTCACGATAAAAAGCTTGCCGGCATTGCGCGGCAGAAACTCGCCAGCACGTTTGAGAACATCGCGTTCCACTACGTTTTGGTACGTAGTGCTAGCGGTGTGCACGGCGAAGCTTGGCATGCGATTCCGTTGTACCACGCCAATCCTGCCGCTCCCCTCGCTCCGTGGCGCGCCTTGCAGGCTGCTGTACCATGAGCTTATCGCCGCCCCGCCTCAGATATGCAAACAGATTTCGTAGTCGTTGGCGCAGGCGTTGCGGGTCTTAGCGCAGCCATTGAGTTGGCCTCCGCAGGTCGTGTTCTCATCGTTGCGAAAGACAGCTTGCGAGAGTCTTCGTCCGAATACGCACAAGGTGGAATCGCCGCCGCGCTCAGTGATGATGACGAAGTTGAGCTGCACGAACATGACACGATCGTTGCCGGGGATGGCCTTTGTGACGTAGAAGCCGTGCGCACTCTGGTTGAAGAGGCGCCCGCTGCTATCGAACGCTTGATCGAATGGGGCGCGGCTTTCGACCGTGAAGGAACCAAGTTGCTCTTTGCGCGCGAAGGCGCCCATAGCCGCAATCGTGTCTTGCATGCGCATGGAGATTCCACTGGCCGCGAAATCGTTCGCACGCTCCGCCACAAAGCTCAATCGATCGAGAACATCTCCTTCCAAACTTTCGCCGCCGTGACCGATCTCCAGCAACACGCAGGCGAAATCGCTGGCGTATTTGCTTTCGACGAAAAAGCGCAGCGGACCGTTTCGGTCAGCGCGCGCGCGGTTCTTCTCGGTACAGGGGGCCTGGGCAGGGTCTTCGAGAACACGACGAATCCTGATGTCGCAACCGGCGATGGCGTGGCCTGTGGCTATCGTGCCGGAGCCGTCATATCGGATATCGAATTTGTACAGTTTCATCCCACCGCTCTCTACGTGCCTTTCGCGCCTCGATTTCTGTTGAGCGAGGCCCTGCGCGGGGAAGGCGCTTACCTGCGCAATGCCAGTGGGGAGCGCTTCATGGAGCGTTATCACCCGCTCAAAGAACTGGCTCCTCGCGACGTAGTCTCCCGCGCCATTGTTATGGAGCTGCGCGCGACCGGCGACGAAAGCGCTTTTCTGGATCTGACCCATTTGCCAGCGGGTTTTGTGCGTGACAGATTTCCCCGCATCTACGAAACCTGCGTCCAATATGGTGTCGACCTCGAACGCGCTCCGGCGCCAGTTCGCCCTGCTGCGCATTATGCTATGGGCGGTGTTAAAACTGACCTGCTCGGGCGCACGTCCCTTCCCCGGCTCTTCGCGGCGGGCGAAGTCGCTTGCACCGGTGTTCACGGCGCAAATCGGCTCGCGAGCAATTCCTTGCTGGAAGGCGTCGTCTTCGGCGCCCGCGCAGGAAAGGCCATGAGCGAATTACCGGAACTGCCGGCCGGCCGCGCCGAGCTCGTCGACACTCTCAAGTTTCCCGTCATCACCGAGCGAGACTTGCGTGCCATCGCTTGGAATGCGTGCGGCGTTCTTCGCAACGGCCCTGAACTGGCCGCGGCCCATAAGCGCTTGTCGTCCCGCACTTTCGAAGAGTGTGCTACGCCTGACCGCGCCAGGTTCGAGCTGCGCAACATGCACCAGGTCGCTCTCTTGCTTTCTCTTGCTGCAATTGCTCGCGAGGAAAGCCGTGGCGGCCATTACCGGACCGATTTCCCCTTTAAGTCCGCTGCTTTTGAAAAACATTCGATGATCTGCGCTTCTAACGGGGACCCGGCTGTCACCTTTAATTGAAAAACAAGCTCGCTCCCCTCAACGGCTTGCTGGCTTCGCGTTGTTGCTGGTCGTGCTTCCGATGGCCCACACGAGTCCATTGGCCGCTCTGTGGACAACGCCGTGCATTTTAATCGCCTCCGTTCTTATCGCGTGGGGTGCAGAGTCCGCCCAGTTTTTTGTTGCGCAGGGTTTCGCCTTGGCAATCCTCGCGTGGATGCAGACTCTCCCTGAGTTTGCTGTGGAAGCAGTCCTGGCCTGGCATCGGCAGACCGAGCTTCTGCTCGCCAATTTAACCGGAGCCCTCAGGCTCTTGACAGGGCTAGCTTGGCCCTTGATTTATCTCACCGCCGCTGTAGTTCATCGCCGTCGTCTTGGCAGGCCTCTCAAGAAGATCGTGCTCGACCTGCACCATAGCGTCGAAGTGATGGCGCTCGGCCCTCCTCTCCTTTATGCATTGCTGATTTGGTGGAAAGCCAACTTGCATTTCTACGACGGATGCGTGCTCGTCGCGTTTTATGCCGTCTATCTATTTGTCCTCACAAAGCTCCCTCCACAAGAGAAGGAGGCGATCGAGGATTTGGGCGCAATCCCGCGCAGCATTGTGACAGCCCCTCGTGCAAAGCGAATTGCCGGTATCCTGCTCTGCTTTGTTGCCGGAGGTGTTCTCATCTACTTCACTGCCGAGCCGTTTCTAGGAAGCATCATCTCGGTGGCAACCGCCATCGGAATTCCTACCTTCCTCGTCATCCAGTGGTTTGCACCGGTCATTTCTGAATTTCCGGAGCTGGCGTCCACGTTTTACTTCGCTCGCCAAAGTGAGAAGGCGCCAATGGCAATCATGAACATCGCGTCGAGCAACATCAACCAGTGGACGTTGCTGGTTGCCATGTTGCCCGTCGTATTCTCATTGAGCCAAGGCACTATCACCGGCTTCTCGCTCGACCCGGAACAAAAAGCGGAACTGCTTCTTACGATCGCGCAGAGTTTTGCTGCTCTGGTCTTACTGCTGAAAATGGAAATGACCTGGTGGGAGGCGCTGTTGATTTTCATGCTCTTTGCCGCTCAGTTTGCTCTGCCTGCCGTTTTTGGCGAGGGAAGCCGCGAGTGGATCACCGCTGCATTCGTTGCCTGGGCTCTCCTCGAACTCGCGAGGCTCGCCGTAAAGCGGGAACTCCCCCCCGCGCTTCGAAGCTTCGGCGAAATCTGGCGCGCCCACTTCAGCCGCACCTGATTACAGAAGTCGCTGTTCGTCAGGCGTTGCCCAGATTGATCAAAGACACGCCGAAAATAATCAAAGCAAGTCCGCCTACCTTGGCCAGCGTAAAAGGTTCTTTGAAGAACAGCCGCGCCCAAAGCATTGCCCAGATGTACCCGAGAGACACCATCGGGTAGAGCACCGTCAGCTGTCCCTGCGACACTCCCATCATGTAGAACACAGAGGAGAGCAGGTAAAACGCCACGCCCGTCGCCAGCCAGTAGTTAGTCAGAACACGGGCCAGGCTGCCCTTCATGTGCTCGGCCCCGAGCTTCAGAAACACGGCGCCAAACGATCCGAAAAACGATCCTACCAACACCAGGACGATCGAGCTCAACGGTGTCTTCATGCCTTACTTCTTTTGATTCCCAGGACGGAAACGCCGCCCACGATAAATGCAATGCCAACCGATTTGAAGAAGTTCATATGCTCGTCGGGAAGGAAAATCAGCGAGAGTAGCGTCACCCAGACGTAAGTCAAAGCAATAATCGGATACAGCCGGGACAGCTCACGCCCCTTGAGAGCGATCGCGATCAGCAGCACGTTGACCGCGTAACACATGTAACCGAAAAATAACTTTGAGTTGGTGATGACGCCCAAACAGAACTTCACAAAAAGCGACGGATTGTGTGCGAGATCACCAAGTGTGATATGAGCCCCAAGCTGTGCCGTTCCCTGTTTGATCAACATCTGCGCCAAGGCTCCTATGAGTGTGCAGAAGAACATCAGGAGAAAGGAGCGGCGCGCAGTTGTGCTGGTTGCGATTGGTGAATCTGCTTGAAGAACGGTAGGTGATGTCAAACGGTAATCCGGGATCGAGGGCTTGCAGCCTCTAATTTTAGAGCAGGGATCATTTGAGGAGGCGTCGTCCGCAGTGTATTGGTTACACTTGAAAACATGTCAGCGCCGCATCTGCCTTCGCCGCTTGACTATGTAGGTCTGCGGCGCTTCGCCTTTTATCCGCCGATCGGCCATCCCGACCCGAACGAGTGGCTCCTAGGCTTGTGCGCGCGTTGTGAAGTGCAGGTAGTAAATGTACATACCGGCCGTGAACTCTGGATTCCGTGGCAGTACATAGGCGCCGTTTCTGAGACGGACAGCGCTCTTCTGGTGGTCGGACTCACCAAGGCCTTGCGATTTCGCGACGGTACGATCGAGCCTCAGGTGAAACAGGTCATTCAAATGCCTTCGGCCGGAAGAACGCCTGCGCCGCCTTTCGCAGACAGCCATCGCCTGCCTCATGGCACGCCCGTCGTTGCTATCAGGCTCGAATCAAAGTCAGAATCGGCTCTGAATAAAGCCCTGGTTGGCACTTGTACTGGCGCGATCGTAATGGCGCTTTTGATTGCTCTCATCACCGCTGCGATCCGATTTTGACTTCTTTATATGCGACGTCATTTCTCCACGCTGATTTGGGCGCTGCTCAGCGTCCTTGCGGCGATCGCTATTGGAACAATTGCGAGTACTCGAGGTGAGCCCGTCAACAGTCTGTGGCTCGTTACCGCGGCCGCCGCAACCTTTGTGCTCGGCTTCCGCTTTTATGCGCGAAAGTGATGGCGCTCGATGATCACCGTGCCACTCCAGCCGAACGCTTCCGGGACGGTCACGATTACGAGCCCACGAACAAGTGGATTCTTCTGGGCCATCATTTTGCCGCCATCGCGGGCCCGGGTCCTCTCGTAGGTCCAACCCTCGCCGCTCAATTCGGCTACTTGCCGGGCACCCTTTGGATACTGTTCGGTGCGGTGCTGGCAGGCGCAGTCCAGGATTTCATTATTCTGTTTTGCTCTATGCGGCGCGACGGCAAAACGCTCGGTCAAATGGCTCGCGAAGAGATCGGAAGAGTCGGCGGATTTATTTCTCTCATCACTGTTCTTCTCATCATGGTGGTGCTTTTAGCGGTCGTGGCTCTGGTTGTGGTGAACGCGCTGAAAGACAGTCCCTGGGGTACGTTCACGATTGCCATGACGATCCCTATCGCGATTTTCATGGGTCTTTACCTGCGCTTCTTACGACCCGGTAAAGTGCTCGAATGCTCAACGATCGGATTTGTTCTTCTTCTGCTCGGCATCTGGGGCGGAAAGCTCGTGGCCGCCTCCGCAAGCTGGTCGGTCTGGTTCACTTGGGGTGGAGTGGCGCTCGCCTTGATGATTATTCTGTACGGGTTCCTGGCTAGTGCTCTACCCGTATGGCTGCTGCTTGCGCCGCGTGATTACTTAAGCACGTTCATCAAGCTGGGAGTCATCTTTCTGCTGGCGCTCGGCATCCTTGGTACGCATCCCGCGCTGGCCCTTCCACCACTGACTCGATTCACTGATGGCACGGGACCCATTTTCGCCGGTAAGGTCTTTCCGTTCTGTTTCATCACTATTGCCTGCGGCGCGATCTCCGGCTTTCACGCGTTGATTTCGTCCGGTACGACACCGAAAATGATCTCGCGCGAGTGGCACGCCTGGCCCATTGGCTACGGCGCTATGTTGCTTGAAGGCTTCGTCGCCATTATGGCGATGATCGCTGCCGCTAGTCTTCAGCCCGGCGTGTTCTTTGCCGTCAATTCACCTCCCGGCGTCGTTGGAGCGCTGCCTTCCGCAGCTGTCACAACCATCACCGGCTGGGGCTTCCCGGTAACTGCCGCCGGCATGGCGCAGCTTGCTCATAGCGTTGGTGAAAAAACTCTCTTTGGCCGCACAGGCGGCGCGCCGTCGCTCGCGCTTGGCATGGCCCAGATCTTCGGAAACGTGTTGCAGAAAACCGGATTGGGCGATGGCTTTCTGAGCTTCTGGTATCACTTCGCCATCATGTTCGAGGCGCTTTTTATTCTCACCATCATCGACGCCGGGACACGTGTCGGCCGCTTCATGCTGCAGGATCTTCTCGGCCATGTCTACCGTCCTTTGGGCAGAGTCGGCTGGATACCCGGACTCCTGCTGACGAGCGCTCTCGTGACCGCGGCCTGGGGTTACTTCCTGTACCAGGGCGTCATTGACCCGCTGGGCGGCATCAACTCTCTTTGGCCGCTCTTCGGGATTTCTAACCAGCTCTTGAGCGCTGTAGCCCTGTGCGTCGCGACCACCGTTTTAATCAAGATGCACCGCCTTCACTACGCCTGGATCACTCTTCCGCCGTTAAGCTGGCTTCTTGCCATCACCTTCACCGCCGGCTGGCAGAAAATCTTTTCTCCTGAGCCGCGCATCGGGTTCTTGTCGCATGCCGCCGCTCTCCAGAAAGCCCTTGCTGCCGGAACGATCACCGCGAAGATAGCGGAAACGCGCAGCGTAATCTTCAGTGAGCGGCTCGATGCCGTGGTATGCGCTTTATTCCTTCTGCTCGTAGCCATCGTTGTCATTGATTCCCTCCGCGTCTGGTACGGCCTGCTGAAGGGAACCCGCGCTTCTGTCACGTCCGAATCGCCGTTCGTCACCTCGCAGCTTGAATTGGAGAAAGTATGAAGCTCAAAGCAGCTCTTCTGTCATTCTTCTGGGGATTGTTGCGCGAGCTCTCCGATGAAGCTCCCTATGCGCGTCACTTGCGACTCACAGGCCGTGCACACTCAGCCGCGGAGTGGAAGCAATTCGCAGATAGCAGATATCGCCGCAAGTATCAGAATGCGAAGTGCTGCTGATTGTCACGGGTTAATTACGCAGCGGCGGCTCGCAGGCTCTTCTCAATAGCTTCGGCTATTACTTTGCCGTGAAAACGCCCATTCTCAATAAAGATCTCGTTCGTATGGGTCCCGGCAACAATAACTCCCGCCAGATATACTCCGGCGCGCTCGCTCTCCAGAGTGCCTGGATCGGTGATGGGTTTCGATGTAGCCGGATCGAGATGTATCCCGTGCTCAGCCATGAACTCGAAATCAGGCCGGTAGCCCGTCATCGCAAAAACGTAGTCGTTCTTAACAGTAACTTCACCATCCGGTGATTCGAGAACCACATCGTGAGGCCGGATTTCTTTTACCGTTGTATGAAAGTAAGCTTTGATCTCGCCGCACTTGATCCGGTTTTCAATGTTCGGCTTGATCCAATACTTCACGTTGTTCGAAATGCCTCCGCCGCGAACCACCATCGTCACTCGCGCGCCGGTCCAGAATAATTCCAAAGCGCCGATGCACGCCGAGTTTTTTGCTCCGATAATTAAAACGTCCTGGTTGTAGTAAGGATGCGCCTCGCGATAGTAATGAATCACCTTCTCCAGGTCTTCACCCGGCACGTTCAGCCGGTTCGGAATGTCATAGTAGCCGCTCGCCAGAATTACTTTCTTCGCTGCATAGCAGGCTTGTTCCCCAAGGCTGGTCTCTGTGCGAATCGTGAAGTGCCCATCCGTCCCGTCGAAGCCTAAAACCTTTTCGTACTGATGAATGTTGAGACGGTAGTGATCCGCCACGCGCCGGTAATATTTCAAAGCTTCCGTCCGGCCCGGCTTCTCATTCAGCGAGGTCATGGGAATGTCGCCGATCTCTAACAGCTCGGGCGTAGTGAAAAACACAAGGTTGATCGGATAGTGATAAATCGAATTAACAACACAGCCCTTATCAAACAGGATAGGGCGCAGGCCGCGTTTCTCGAGCTCGATGCCACAGGCGAGCCCCGTAGGTCCCGCTCCAACAATTGCTACGTCAAACTGTTCCAACGTCCACCTTTTCCCCGAGCAGCGACTCGATTCTGTCGTACACGTTTGCGAGCGCGGCCGGCAATGCACTCGCATCTTTACCGGCACCTTCCGCCATGTCCGGCCGCCCCCCGCCCTTGCCGCTAATTGCCTTGGCCACTTCTGCTACCAGTTTGCCCGCTTGCACTTTCGCGGTCAGATCTTTGCTGACAGCCGAAATAATCGATACGTTACCATCGTTCACCGATGCAATCACGATGGCCGCGCTTCCCCATTTATTGCGCAGCGAATCGGCAATTGTCCGAAGCTGTTTCGCATCCAGCCCGTCCAAGCGTTCAGCCAGCACGGTCACGTTCCCGAGCGTGCGGCCCTGCAGCTTGTCGATTTGTTGATGAGCCATCTGCGTCTTTAGTTGCTCGATTTGCCGCTCGAGCACGCGCTGCTGCTCTAATACTTTCTCGACCGCCGTGATGGCGCTTGCGTCTGAGGTGTCCAGAAGCTCGCCGATACGTGTGAGCTGAGCTGTCGCACCTTGAAAACGGTCCAAAGCGCCTTCCCCTGTTATGGCTTCGATGCGCCGCACGCCTGCCGAAATGCTGCCTTCATAAACAATCTTGAAAAGCCCGATTTCGCCCGTTCGCTGGACATGTGTCCCGCCGCATAGCTCACGGCTAAATTCGGGAATGCTGACCACGCGAACACT